>JAABUO010008726.1_pt1 | contig 11413 bp, 14 predicted proteins | sample 5559291 | NCBI WGS metagenome assembly JAABUO01 (sample SAMN10711878, study PRJNA513372) | rock metagenome | isolation source: Antarctica rocks | place: Antarctica: Victoria Land, Finger Mt sud | reverse complement strand
ACCCATCTCTTGCAACCATGTCTGGACGCGGTAAGGGAAAGACTGCTGGCAAGAAGCAAGTCAGCAGATCAAGCAAGGCAGGACTTCAGTTCCCTGTGGGCAGGATTGCTCGCTACCTCAAGAAGGGCAAGTTTGCCACTCGTATTGGTGCTGGAGCCCCAGTGTACTTGGTGCGTATCAAGTTAAGACTTTTGATTGAGTTTTAGGAACGCTGACATCTAAGCCTTAGTTGGGTTGTACAAGCTAAATGCGTTTGCGTTGAAAATTCATGTTGACACTCATGTCCCGCTGCATAATTTGGATGTTACTTACCGTTTCTGTGACCTGTGCTTGACCTTTATCTGTTGTTGCAGAGCAGTGCTGGAGTACCTTGCTGCTGAGGTCCTTGAGCTGGCAGGCAATGCTGCCCGTGACAACAAGAAAACTCGCATTGTGCCTCGTCACATTCAGCTGGCAGTTCGCAATGACGAAGAGCTGAGCAAGCTGCTCGGAGGCGTCACTATTGCTGCTGGTGGTGTGCTTCCCAACATCCACAGTGTCTTGTTGCCAAAGAAGACTGGCAAGAAAGCTGAGGAGTAAAGCTCCCTGTCTTGACAACATAAACTTCAAATGGTGTTATCTCAACACCACCATCGTGAGAACTACCTCTGCTATGTGCATTTCATGCATACAGCCAATAAACCAGGTTAGACTGCAACACCAAGACTATCGCAATGACTCTTTGCTTGGATAAAAGTTTTGCATTGCTGCAATTACAAAGCCTTCAAACCAGGACGCTTATGCCATGTGCTGCAATTTTACATTGGTTTTCCGATGTTGTTTGAAGCAAGCTCCACTAATGACCAACTACTGTATAAGTAACTACTGTTGCAAATTATCAGCGATTAGTGGTTGCAGCGCTGGCCACAAATTGCATGCTGAGACATCATGTGGCGCAGATTCGTTACACTCTGCCTCGTCAACTGGTCTCGAAAGCACTTGAATACAGCCATCTCGCAGGGCACCTGCCCTATGTGCCGTCTGGGTGTCTTGCGAATATCTGCAGATGTGTAGCTGCAACCTGTCAGCAATCGGATTCATACCACTAAGAAAACCTGTCAGCAAGTACAGCCTGAAGTGCCAAAAGACCATCAATGACTTGGCGTCTGTGCCTTCGTGCTGACGCTCGGTGACCACAATAACAAGATGGTTGAAAACATGCTGCGCAGCCACATGCATGCCTGCCAAATTTGAAATTTCTATGAAAGGGTGCTGGTGTTCTTGAGTTAATAATTTGCATCAAAGTCAAATAAGTCATCTTGTGCTGCTACTGCTGCATGGCAGACAGCACCAATAATAGACGTTCCTTCGCCGATGCAATGTCATGTTGCTGGATGTAATGCTATCAATGCATTGACAGTCAGCCAGGAAATGCAGGATTTTGAGTAGGGTTTTAATGCAATTGTCCAAGGCTTTCTTGAGCTCGGTCGTTGACCCCTGCTGAGGACATCTTGTTGCCCTTTCACCGCATCAGCGCATTACGCGCTGTACATTCTGCCGATACACACGCGATCGGGCTAGTTGCGCAACCAGGGGTCTGTCTACATTGCGCTGCACATAGAAGAGCGTAAAAACAGGGTTGACCCTGCGATCTTGGCAACTTCGGCAAGATGGCCAGAGACCCGAAAACTTCGGAGAAGAAGGCCGGGTATGCATTGCAGCGTCTTATTGATGCCTATCGTCTGCAGATCTCCCTCAAGGCAGTCAGAACATATGTTTTTTGACCCACTCGAAAAGCCATGTATGCATGCCCTCTGCATATTGCTAAGCAGTGCACTATTGCCTTGCAGGTATGTGCGCAAAGTGTCAGGGCCTGTTGTCATTGCGGACAACATGTCTGGGGCAGCCATGTACGAGCTTATCCGAGTGGGAGCTGACAACCTGATTGGAGAAATCATCAGGCTAGAGGGAGACAGTGCAACCATCCAGGTTGGTTCATCACGCATGCAACAGACATCACGATACATCAGCCAGCGAGGCATAGGCGTTTTCTAAACTCTAGTCATAGCTATCAACCTTGCCCCACAGGTGTATGAGGATACATCAGGCCTGACTGTAGGAGATGGTGTGACAAGAACCGGCAAGGTAAGATATTTGAGCACAACAAAGAGTCTTGCGTGCCGCACTGCCTGTACTGCATCTTTTCCGCACAGGTTTGTAAACCAGAATAACATGGAAGTGCAAGCACCTTTCACAATCAATTTTCTTCGATTTTGTTGTTGACACTGATTGCTTGTGTTTACCATCGCAGCCCCTTTCTGTGGAGCTTGGGCCTGGTCTTCTGACAACCATCTTTGATGGAATCCAACGGCCTCTGAAGGCCATTGCCCTGAGCAGCGGAGACTGCTTCATCCCCAGAGGTGTCGATGTCCCGGCTCTTGACCGCAAGAAGCAGTGGGAATTCAACCCTGGCAAAGTCAAGGTATGCTATCAGCTCATGGATGCAATCCCACATACACCTAAGGGATTCAAATGCCCAAAGTCTGCATATCAGTCAGCTGATATGCATTCTATATCTCGTTTGATTGTTGTGTGGCACAAGGCTGTGCTTTCCATTGGGCTGATGCAACAGCAGTAGCGCCATGCCCAGGCATCGCCTGCTGCGCTGAGCATTCTCCGCATGTCCTCAATATCATCCGACGATGAGTAATTGCTGAGGGCCCTGCGGGATTTGTTCTTTAATTGCCAAAGTCCCAACTTTGGCTATAACACGCCATAACTTGACACATACATACAAGAACACACAGTGTCAACTCTGTATGCACGCGGTGCATTGGAACCTTGCGGGATAGTGCTTTTTAATTAGTTTTTCGGGGTACGGGACGGCCTTGAATATGTATGGTACACCACTGCACAACTGACCCAGCCATGCAAAACATCTTCAAGACTGACCTCTGTTGCCCGGCTGCTGTTCCCGTTCATGGCCAGCTCAGACAGGCAGACAGGCAATGCTGTCTCTGCAGCAGTGCTACCTAACACCCTCATTGAACATAGCACACTGCGTAACATCGGGACCATGCTCTGTCCATTTTCTGTTGGCTCTGGCCAAAAGGCAATGATACCTGACGCTTCTTTCAATGCAGAGCGCTGTTGAACATTGAGACCATCATCCCATACCTGTACTGGTTGCTCTGTAGACAGGAGGCAGGCTGACAGGTCATGATAAGTGTGCAGCAATAATGTAGTGGATCTCGTTGAGCACATGCTACCATATGTACAGTACAACGTGACCATGCACTGACTTTTGCTTGTCATCTGGGGATAGGCTGACAGGTGGCGACGCCTGTGCAGCAGTGCAGTAGAAGGTCTCACTGAGCACAAGCTACCACACGACAGTTACTGACTGACCACACACCGACTTACAAGTTTGGCTTGTCATTCTGCAGACTGGGGACAGGCTGACAGGCAGTGACATCTTTGCAACAGTGCAGTAGAAGATCTTACGGAGCACATGCCACCACAATTACTGAGTGACCATGCACTGACTTTTGCACGTCCATCTGCAGACTGGGGACAGGCTGACAGGCGGTGACATTTATGCAACAGTGCAAGAGAACTCCCTCCTGGAACACAGGATGATGCTGCCGCCGGGGGCCAGGGGCAATGTCACCTACATTGCCCCTGCTGGGGAGTACAGCCTGACAGATAAGGTCATTGAGGTCGAGTTTGGTGGCGTCAAGAAGGTGTGTATTCCATGTGTACTGGCTTCTGTACATTTGTGCTTCACTGGACTGTGCCAACGCAGAGATATCACAGTGTTGTGATCTTGCAAAGTAGCCACAAGCCGAGGGCATAAGACATGTAGCTGTTATGGTCCAGAAATCATCACCATCTGTCCTGGTGCGGAGAGGTTTGCGTATGGCAATCAATGGTACAGCTCAACAAGTCTTTGCAGATTAACACTGGCATCATCATCATTGTCTGTGCTGTTATGGTGACTTACTTGTCTGGCAGCAAATGGTACAGCCTGACTTGTCTTTGCCTGCCACTCCTACCACAACACCTGACTCCACCGCTTGCTGTCTGACAATCCAGCAGCCATTTGTTGACTCTGACAGCATCTCTTGAGATTGACATTGTGATGCCGACAAGTGATACATGGGTGTTCTCACTGACTGGTTCCTGACACCCACTGATGCTATCAGCTGTCATTGGCTGCAGGAGTACACAATGCTTCAGGCATGGCCAGTGCGCTCTCCTCGGCCTGTTGCACAGAAGCTGATTGCCAACACTCCCTTGCTGACAGGACAGCGTGTGCTGGATGCCCTCTTCCCTTCAGTGCTGGGAGGTATTGCCCCGCCCTTTCTTTCTGCCCTGCCTTCTTGCCTCCAGTGCTGGGAGGTACTGCCATGCCCTTGTGCCCTGCCCTCTCCCCTTCAGTGCTAGGAGGTGTTGCCATGCCCGTTTGCCCTGCCCTTCTGCCACCTCTCAGTCGATGGCTGCTCGTCTGCTGTGTCTCCTGTGTGTTGAGGTGTCATAAGCATCATCAACATCTGCTCTGTGGTCCCTCTCAGTGGACAGCTGGTCATTAGCTGCAAGCCCTCAGTACTGGAAGTGTCACAAGCACCATTAGCATGTGTCCTGGGGGTTGGGAACATGATCAAACACACAAAAAGGCTGCTGTCAAGCTCAACAAATTGAAAGCTTTCCAAAATGCTTCACAGCAGCGCAGAGCTGCTCGAAGGTCACAGCATGTATGTGCCTCACACTGCACAGGGTGGCATGGCATCTACGTCATTGAAAAAGGCAGCAGTTGCCAGAACAGCTGCAGCAGCAGCACAATGTTATGTAGCAATATTCTAAACTTCATGACCTTGCAAACACATGCGCAACGCCTGAGAGTGGTAGAGGAGTCTGTTTTGGGGACTGTTTAAGCACAAGTAGCAATCATTGAGACTACTAATGCTTTTGCAGCAGTTCTTATCTGGCTGGCAATGCAGACGGCTCTGCCAATTGTGAGCTTGTTAGTACAGACATCTAGTCATCTTTCAAAGATGCTTCCACGCTTTCTCTGAGACATTGGCGCTGCGTAAAGGGGTCTGTGCAAGATGACTGGGTGTCTCTACTAACAAGCTCACAATTGGCAGATCTGTCTGCAGCGTCTGAGCTATATGAATTTTCACTAGCAAACTGATAGCTTCACGCTGATCAAACATCTGATCTCTCACACACATGCGGAAGTCGTGTGGCTTGCAGGTCTGGCGTGACAGTCTTTTCTCAGGTGCTGTCTAAGTAGCAGAGTAACAGTACCAGCAAATGCAAGCATGACACTGATCAAACATCTGATGCGCCAGGTACATGTGCCGTTCCTGGGGCTTTCGGGTGTGGCAAGACAGTCATTGCCCAGGCGCTCTCCAGTACAGTAACAATGACAGCAAATTTGCAGCATCACACTGAGTGCACATTTTGTTTTCTTAGGAACATGTGCCATTCCTGGGGCTTTTGGGTGTGGCAAGACAGTCATTTCCCAGGCGCTCTCCAAGTACAGCAACAGTGACGGCATCATATATGTCGGGTGTGGTGAGAGAGGCAATGAAATGGCAGAGGTGCTCATGGACTTCCCCCAGCTCACCATGACTCTGCCAGACGGCCGGGAGGAATCCATCATGAAGCGCACCACCTTGGTAAGCATGTTGCCATTTTTTTCTTATTTAGTCGTGATTGGCCTATTGTACACAGCATACCCCGATGTTTGCCGGCATAATTTACATTCCTGCCGAGGCTAAGGCCCTACCCCATGAGGGGGCATCGGCTCTTATGAGCATGCTGCCACTTCCTTGCCAGCTCTCGCTGCTGTGCTGTAGGGAGTCAGGAAGCGTACCACTTCATCAAGCATGACACCATGCCTGGACATACCCAACATGCCAGTGGCAGCTCATGAGGCTTCTATCTACACACAGTGCTCACATATTACAGCGTGACAAGCGCATCATGTACTACTGCAGGGTTACATATTACGCCTGAGGACGTTTTCAAGTATTACTCAGTATTACACCAGTATTACGTACCACTGCAGCAGGCCAGCGTGTTATGTACACTGCAGGTGGGCAACACCTCCAACATGCCAGTGGCAGCTCGTGAGGCTTCCATCTACACTCAATGCTGACATATTACAGCATAACAAGCGTGTTACGTACACTGCAGGTGGCCAAGACCTCCAACATGCCAGTGGCAGCTCGTGAGGCTTCCATCTACACTCAATGCTGACATATTACAGCGTAACAAGCTTGTTACCTACACTGCAGGTGGCCAAGACCTTCAACATGCCAGTGGCAGCTCATGAGGCTTCTATCTACACTCAATGCTGACAGGTTACAGCGTAACAAGCGTGTTACGTACACTGCAGGTGGCCAACACGTGCAACATGCCAGTGGCAGCTCATGAGGCTTCTATCTACACTCAATGCTGACAGGTTACAGCGTAACAAGCTTGTTACGTACACTGCAGGTGGGCAACACCTCCAACATGCCAGTGGCAGCTCATGAGGCTTCTATCTACACTCAATGCTGACAGGTTACAGCGTAACAAGCTTGTTACCTACACTGCAGGTGGCTCACACCTCCAACATGCCTGTGGCAGCTCATGAGGCTTCTATCTACACTCAATGCTGACAGGTTACAGCGTAACAAGCTTGTTACCTACACTGCAGGTGGCCAACACTTCCAACATGCCTGTGGCAGCTCGTGAGGCTTCCATCTACACTGGCATCACGCTGGCAGAGTACTTCAGGGACATGGGCTACAACTTCTCCATGATGGCCGACTCCACCTCCCGATGGGCTGAGGTCAGTCCCCTGTTGTTGCCACAGTGTGTTTGGAAGTATAAACAGTGTGGTTAGAAACGAAAACAGTGTGTTCAGAAGTGCAAACAGTGTGTTCAGAAGTGGAAATGCTCAGAAGTAAACACAGTTTGGTAAGAAGTAAAATAGTGTGGTTAGATGTAATAAAGTGTGATCTGAAGTGATAACAGTGTGTTTACTAGAAGCAAAAACATGCTCAAAACACGGATTTGTTTCACCTCACAACTCAGCTGAGGTTACTTTTCTTTGTCACTGTGTTCAAACATTCAAATAGGGATTCTCTTCAGCTCATGATGGGCTGAGCTCACTTTCTAATGTCACAGTGGTATTGTTTGTCTGTGTGATACCAAATGCTAAACTCTGTGTGGGCTGCTGTCAGAGTCTGTGCATGCCTCTTTCCATGCCCCTATCAGTGTCTTTCCATGCCTCTGTTAGTGTTTTTGTCACACTACTTTTAAGAGGATCAGACAGTAGTTCTGTACAGGTGCTGTGTATCTCACACACGCCGTGTCTGACGCGCCTAACTATGGTTTTTATCAGGCTCGTGTTGGATTGGGTGTTGTACCAAAGCATTGTGTGATGCTGTCAGAGTCAAACGTCTCTAGCTTCTGCAACATCACTGTGTATATGTTTGCATCTTAGCTGTATGGTACCAAGCAGTGAACTCTGCATGGGACGCTGTCAGAGTGAATGGTGTCTTGCTTCTGCGAAATAGCTGCATGTACCTTTGCAGAAACATGACTGTATGTACCTGACGCTTGAGAAAAACACTTACACAATGGGAAAATAGTAACTATCCTGCCTGCAAGACTTGTTTACAATGAATTGTTTTGATAAATAAATCATGTTTACAACAATTGTGTATATTCTGTCTGCAGGCTCTTCGTGAGATTTCAGGGCGACTGGCAGAGATGCCTGCCGACTCGGGGTACCCTGCCTACCTGGGCGCCCGTCTGGCCTCCTTCTATGAGAGGGCTGGCAGGGTGACTTGCCTGGGCTCCCCCAAGAGGGAGGGCAGCGTCACCATTGTAGGGGCTGTGTCACCCCCCGGGGGGGACTTCTCAGACCCTGTCACCTCTGCCACCCTTGGTATTGTCCAGGTAGGCTTTGGGATTCAGAATCCTCATGTAATGGTCCCCAACCACCCTCCTGGTGGTGTAGATGCTGTGCTTGATATGTACCTTTACATGTACCATTTTTGTTATTACCATGCCCATTGTTACCATGTCTATGTTGGCCACCCTGGCTATGGTCAGTTCCCCAATCACCCTCTGGATGATTTGCATGCTGTGCTTGACAACTCACGTCACACTCTCCATTACTGTTGTTATCATCCCCATTGTTACTATTACTGCGCTGGCCAATTTGGGTATCACCCGGGTCAGATCCCAATCACCCCCTGGATGGAGTAAATATTGTGCTTGACAGGTACCATCACAATTACATTACCATTGTCATTATTTGTTTGACTGCAAATGACAGTTCTTGGTAAGAAGCTCAGCCTTTATGCATAATCTTTACCATCTGCTACTCAGTTCAGTGCCCAGCTCTCTCTCCGTCACACAAACACCATCACAATTGATAACCTAAGAGGGTCACTCTTAGGCAGGTATTCACAGGGTATTTGCATGAAAGCAGAGATCTAAACAACGTACAGAGTAACGGAAGTCACAGGATCTTCAAAGAAGACTTTAAGGGCTTGCATGCTATCACAAATGTCTACACATGAGGTAGACTGTGCGCATTGTCATCAAACTGAGACGCCACAGTGCCCAGTGATCATGTGACTTAAGCACTACAGCCTGACAACCTGAACGAGTGCTCACCTCTGTTGCATGTACATCAGCTCTTACACAAGGCTTGGATGCTGCTGCTTGATGCCACACACTGTCTGAGTGTGTGTGTCCAATTGACATTTCCAGTTGCCACACACTGCTTGAGAGTGTGTGTATGTCCTTGCAGGTGTTTTGGGGGCTGGACAAGAAGTTAGCCCAGAGGAAGCACTTTCCCTCTGTCAACTGGCTCATCTCTTACTCCAAGTACACCAAGGTCAGCCTCCATGCCCCACACCACCCATACCCCTATCTGAATGCTGCCTTGCTTGCTGATATCTGTCTCTTGTGGTTCTTAGGATAACTGCAGCTGCAGTCACAGGCTGCTCAATGATGCTATCTCCAGGTCTTCTCTGGAGCTGTTTTAAGGCCAATGCAACCTTGAGCATACATGTTGGCCAGTCGAATGCTACAGCTTTGTCATCGCTGTCCTCTGTTACGTTGCAATTATTGTACCTCAATGATGGCTAATCCAGCCCTGATCGCTTATGTTTGTACATATACATACAGATACATATAGAGACAGATGTATATACATATACCTATAGATACATGTCTATATTCATATACGTATAGAGACGGATGTCCATACAGATGCAGCTATACTCTGACATCTGACTGCTACAGCTTGTTCACCACCCATGTGGTGCTGCAGTCCTTGGAGCCATTCTATGACCAGTTTGACCCCGACTTCATCAACATCAGGAAGACTGTGCGTGAGGTGCTCCAGAAGGAGGATGACCTCAATGAAATTGTCCAGCTGGTTGGCAAGGTCAGTAGATCCAACTTGTATGCATGCCATTTGCATCACCAGCATTCACCACCTACATGCTGTGTAGAATTTCACTCTGTCAAAATGCATAGCGCCAACAATGCGTACAGTCAGCATGCATCAGATGCAGCGCCTACAGTGCAAGGCTCATCTGCACCTGCTGTCTCACTGAACAAAACAGCCGGCGATTGACGAAGTCACAGCACATGTATGACAAACTTACAGCACACAACATGCATGGCGGATGGTACCACCAAGCATGTGCACGTGTGTGGCAGAGGTCAGTCCTGAAAAGCATGACAGCTTTGCAGATACATCAAATGGTGCTGGCAGTCAACGCAGAACCAACCTTCATGCTGAAATTGCACTTTGAACCTGACTTTGCTGACTCACTCTCCAAGCCAGTTTATCTGGGATATGATCAATGATAATAGTAATAACCATACAGTACTACTATAGCAGCAGCAGCAGCAGCAGTGATGGTGACAATAACAGTCACATGTTCCAGCAAATGCTAGGTTTGAGTGGCACAAGTCTTGTCTTGCCAGGCTGCCTTGTTCTGGGCATCACAGCAGGGATGTGTGATGTCCTGGTACATAACATCTTGTTGTACATTCCCAATCACAAGGTACCAAACTACATCTGGCTGCATGATTTCAACAAGCGAGATATCACATTACAACTGGCTGCACAGTCCTCACACTGCAAGAAACCACATGGATCAACTTGCACTGTTGCAGGGTTGACAAGACAGCTGCCACGCTGATGTTGCTACAAACCTTACTCTATGAACACATTGGCATGGATACCCCCTCTGAACCTCTGCATGTGCGTAGCTCATCATGAGCCGGCAAGCGTAAACACCATTATCATCATTACTGTTGACGCCCACCGACTCATTTGCCTTAATTCAAATACTATTCATGTCTGACTTTACACCTCCATGTAATATCAATGTCTGATACTGATATTATTGTTATTATTGTTATTAACGATACTAATCGATACTAACGTCTGATCAATGGGTGCAGGATTCCCTGGCTGAAGGTGACAAGATCACTCTGGAGACTGCACGCTTCCTGAAGGACGACTTCCTGCAGCAGAACAGTTTCACCAAGTATGACAAGTACTGCCCCTTCTACAAGGTCAGCCTCTCTGCTCTGGATTCTTCTAGACTCTTGCCAGGTTATTACACACAGTGTGTGTCTGTGTGTGTCTGTGTCTGTGTGTGTCTGTGTCTGTATTTACGAGACAACTGTGTGCGCCTGACAGCGCACACGTGTTGTGTCAGATGCTGGGGTGCCATCATGTCATTACATGCCAGGCACATCACAGCACATCACAGCGCGCCATCACACAGCACAGCTACATTCACATTCACAGCGCATCAGTCATGAATTACTGCCTCACCATTGTCTCTATGGTATGTGCGTTCTGTGACCCTGAAACGCATGGGATACCGCCTTTCTTGGCCAACCAGGAACTCTGGGAGTCGAGTGCACAGAAAGCCTCAGATTAGCAACCTCAGATCAACCATCAACATGGTCATTGCAGCTAGCTCAGTGCAATACCTTGCGTATTACTGGTCTGTAGGTGTGTATGGCCATGCTGAGGAACATCACACCTTTTCACAACCTGGCAGCTCAGCGCAGCTCAACAGTCTGTATGTATGTGTGTGCAGTCTGTAGCCATGCTGAGGAACATCACATCCTTCCACAACCTGGCGACTCAGGCCGTGGAGCGCACAGCGTCAGGCGGGACTGAGGGTCACAAGATCACCTTCAATGTCATCAAGCAGCGACTGGGCGATGTGCTGTACAAGATCACCAGCCAGAAGTTTGAAGACCCTGCTGATGGCGAAGAAGCTGTCAAGTATGCACATTTCTTGCCCTGTACACTCTGCGAAACACCCCCCCCCCCCCCGGCCCCGGGGCGGGGGGGCGGGGGCCCGGCGCGCGGCGGAGCGGGGGG
>JAABUO010008725.1_pt1 | contig 11413 bp, 6 predicted proteins | sample 5559291 | NCBI WGS metagenome assembly JAABUO01 (sample SAMN10711878, study PRJNA513372) | rock metagenome | isolation source: Antarctica rocks | place: Antarctica: Victoria Land, Finger Mt sud | reverse complement strand
GCTTGATTTGATTGATATCGATCAGACGTCCTCGTCACAAGAATACTGTGATGTACTTCGGAAAATCGTGCGTTCTGTACACCTTACCGATTCGAACTTCAAAACAATGTTACATCAAGTACATAAGCTTAGACGTCGAAACGCAGGGATGGCACATAGCTTGCTCTCCACCCTCATCTCAGAGAGACTACTTGGAGCAGGGGAGACCGCATGGCTAGAGAAGGCATTGATCACCGTTGTTTGGAATTGCACAACATCTACTGACCTTACGAATGCTCTGGGATTGCTGAACGCCATCATTGATATAGTGGCTGCTAACCTGAGCAGGCCTCTAAGTCCTTCTGCAACTCACGCAGCACATATTGTACGTAGGCATTCGAATTATGCAACGCAACAAGTTCTTGGGTGTATGCATTAACTTACCGATAGCTCTTATGGAAACGTATAGAAACAAGCTTCAACCAAGAGCAATATGATAGGTCCGAAGCTTGGTGCCACCTCTCACTTCATACAATCTTTAGCAATACCGGTGAGAACAATACAGGGAAACTCCAACGGTGAGATACCGCAAACTTTGCAAAGCAGTTGAACTCTAATAGCAAAATAGGAAGCTGATCCTCTCTGCTCTTGCCATGGCAGATCCGGCAAAAGCTCGGGAAGCATATGGCCAAATGGCAGAAGCGAACAGAAAGCACCCTTCAACCAAGTACCTGTTGTATAAAGTGGCTTTGAGATGCAAAGACATAGATCTTGGTGCGTCTCGTTTTGATTTCTATCGACCGCTGCCAGACTAATTTACAAAGCCTCGGAGTGTCTTGATGTCATTTGCGCTGCTTCCACCGGAGATACTACTCTACTCTATGCCTGTGTGTTGGAGGCACAGCGCGTCGGAGATCCTGTACAGACGATAGCTGCTTTGCAACGTGTAGTCAAAAAGTATGATTATGGTGCTCCGAGTGGCGTTCATCTGCCGGCTCTACTTCGGTAAGTGGGTTGTACAAGACGTTCGGGACGTCCTCTACTTACCCCTATAGCTGCACTGCTCGTCTCATTGTCCATGAGCTAGAGTCTCGCAAGTCGCCGACACAAAATGATATCGACGAGATCTGTAAGCTCTTTGAGGGAGGTAATGTCATTGAGGGTTCGCCACATTTCAAGTAATTGACTATAGTAAGCTGCCGCACAGACCAAGGTCTCTCGACGAGACTCGAGAGACGACCTCTTCTCGCTAGCGGAGCTCGACTGGTTTTCCAGGAATACTTACAACTTAGCCCTCAAATTCGGCACTACCTGGAGCCCAGCACAAACCTTGCGCCTGGTGCAAGCTTGCTTGAAGGTTCTTTGCGTTCTTATCGAATAGAGGTGCTGGACTGAAAGGCGTATAGTTCGTCGATCTCTATCCGTCGAATATTGATGTAGGCGTCATCGAAGACTTGACGCTCCGAACTCTTTTCTGCGAATTTCTCAGTTGCTCATTGCTCATTACAATGGCACGGAGCGAGGATGTGGTACAGGGCCAGGTTCTCCTCCTCGAATCGTATCTTATAAGGTCAGGCTAACTCGAATAGCTACAAGAATACCTTCGCGTCCGCAAAGCAGCCGCCAATTTCCGAAAGTCTTTACCCGAGCAGCTCAAAAGATTAGAGGGAGGTGCAAGGACCGACGTTCTACGCAAGTACTCCAGCATTCTTACATTCGACTTCGAGGCGGCAGCTAGGCTAAAGTCATGGGAAAGCTTCGAACCGATCATCAAGGTACCGATCCAGGTATTCCTTTCCTTTGCAGGTGACTAACAAAAGCCGCTTCTGCAGATGACCTCAGAATGCGGGGACTATAGGATATACGAGGTGTTGGCTGACATTGTGCTCTTATCCGAAGCACCGAGTGAGAGTAAGGAGTCAGACCGTGTCAACTTTCTCCCCAATACTAATCCGGGAAAGTTAAAATTACCGCGTTGCAGGTACGCAGCGCAGAGCCACACGTTCACTAATCTAGGCAGCTAAGAAATGCACAGCAAATTATCAATCTTGCTTGGCGCCTTGACAGCAGTGATCTCGCAAAGCTTTCCAGGTGGATACGCTGTCTCTTCTCACTGGCCACAACCTCTAAACCCGAGATGGCAGAGCATCTTCTTGATCAAGTTCTCACTATCGCAGGGAATGGAAAGACTGTCTGTAAATCCTTTGGTACCCCTCATGCCTTCCATAACTTAGACACTAACCTCCTCCACGAACAGAAAGTAGCCCCCTACCCCCCGGAAGAGATCGCATGGCTAGCAACAACAGCTTTCAACTGTGCCGTGGACTTCTATTGCTCCTCACAGGATGAGACGTGCAGGCGGTGGGCCGGGAAGGCGCTAGGAATTTCGAGTTTGAGTGATGATGGGGGGGCTTTACAAGATTTATTGCAGGAGAAGTATTCGGGGTTGACGTGGGACCATTAATCCAATGCTTTGCGAAGCCGCTGTTGCAGGAGCGGTAGCTTACTTTTGAAGCCTTAACCTGCGATCGTAGGAATGCTCATCCATGACCCTAAACGGTCCTCTTAATTGCCTTGAAATATCCTTCTCGAATTGAATAGGACCAGAGCATCAATCCTCGGTGAAATGTCAATAACATCGTACCTACAAGCTACAGAGATATCTGCAAAGTGTCTACGGCCCCAGTAATCTAGTCGCCTAGGACTCATGCGTGATCAGCTTGAGAATCCGCATGTACGAAGGGCGACAGGGCTTAGGTGCAGGCGCTAGGATTGCGGGATTGGGTGATGGCTCTGTTTGGAGGGTGCATTATACCGAAGTCGTACAAAACCCATGGGAGCTTAGTAAATCCGACCTACGTTTTCCAGATCTGCTTGTTCTTTATGCTATAAGGTGGTTATTGATATCTTGTGCGGTGAGATCTTAAAGACGGTGCTCAGAGGCATTGACGATCTAGTGATGTTTTTGGGTGGCGGTAGGTGGGTGGTTGACTGTGTGCGTACTGCCTGGCATATCTGCTTGGCATACTCTCGTATTCACCCCTTACCCGAACAAACCCCCTACCCGAACACGCTAGTAGGCGCTAGTATTAAGTTTTCTCTAATTTTACCACAATGACGATAACGTCTTGAATTTATTTAGCAAAGAGAAGAGAATGAATCTAGCTGTTATTGCTTATCACAATAACGGCGGATTAAAGCTTTTCACTCCAAGTGTTCGGGTAAGGGGTAAATACGAGTATCTGCTTCTTTTAGATATCTTGTTACGCAAGTGCTCAAGATTTGGGGGAGGATAGTCTCCCGCGTTTTGGATCGACCATTTGTTTCTCGTCGAGGCTGTGGTGTGAATATCTCGATCTGGGTTCATGGATTACTTAGTGGTACATGATACTACCAATGGTGAATCGCGATAAGCACAAGAACTTGATAGTGTGAAGCGGAGTCGCAGATGAATGAGGGTAGAGGCCGATTACGGGATGCTTTTCTCTTCATTCTCAGTCCCGTCTATAGTTATAGGTGTGATAAATCCAAATAGTCGAACCCAGTGATACGGTAGGATGTCTAAGGGACGAAATATTCGGTCTACCGAACAGACAAGATACGAAAATCATAAAGGAACCATCACTCAGTTGCAAGAACTGGTCATAAGTGAATCGTTCTTCAACGCAAACCATGTATCATGGTCATCATAAACCACAATTCAAAAGGCAAAATCTTTTTCGTTATAATGCCATCTATCAAGCGGGCAAGAAGTCGCCAATTTTGGTTCACGCAGCATCTACGACGCGTACCTGATTGCTTTTATATAGAAAACTAGCGAAGAGGTAAAGGAGTTTAAAGGCTTAGGAATGGTTAGAGAGGCTGCAAAGCAGGAGAGCAGTCGAAATACGGGAAATGCAAGAACGCCTAAGCTTTATGAGAGTACAGTAAAACCTCGCTATAACGACGAGGTTTTTCACAAAATCTACATCGTTATAGGGAGGATATCGTTATATCAAAGGCGGGCATACATATAAAATAATCCCTGTTGATCTCGAAATATATATCGTTATAAAGAGGATATCGTTATATCGAATATCGTTATAGCGAGGTTTTACTGTAGTATGAATCACTAAACTTATAGCCATTAGTTATAATGAATGATCTCAACTTGTTTTATTCATTGTCCGAATTAATCCCACCATAGCTAGATCATGTTCCCTTCCTATGTTCGTACATATACATCAAGATTCCTTGGATTTTCGATCAGGTGCCATGAAAGATCTACGCGCCCCCGCCAGTGCTCCCTCGAATTAAGTGGTTATACGGCGTGACCAACGCCTTTCCGCTTTACCAACCATAGACGCCATCGAAGTGTTCTTATTCTATGTTAGGTAACCCTCCCCCAAGCTCTTTGGGGGCGATTCGCTTTCCTTGGCTCCTGTTCTAGAATTCCCAGAATCTTCTGGCTTGTTCAAGAAGGCGAGCCTTTGATCGATCATTTTAGCAAGATATGCGTCCAGTAGATCACCAGATATCATCTCATTTACTGCTTGCGTTTTCGCCGTTCTCTCAGTTATCGCATCGACCGTCAACTTCAATTCACGCTCTAATTCTTCTGCATTATCCCGCTTTAAGAGCTCTGTTGATGAGTTGATCTTCTTCCGGTAGACTCGGAGTGACTTGCACATTTGCTCCGCCGCTATATCCAGATCGTTGAGGTTACCAGTGCTCTTCCTGCGGTGCCGTCCATCAAGTGATGGGAGCCGACACCTTACGCTAGCTTTAGTGTTTTTAGGGCTTGGGGCAGTGGAGGAGTGGTTATGCGAGTTTTTGCGATTAGACGCCTCTGTTGCTAAGGATGACGAGGGAGAGTGGTGCGTATTACCTGGCACAGCTGGGATGGCCACTTTTGGTGTGTTGGCTAAAGTGTATTTTGAAGCCTTTTTTCTGATTCGAGATGGAGAATGACTTCGTGATGGCGTTGGTGGATCGCCATCGTTTTCGAGAGACTTCTGAAAGTCTTGAATCTCGGACTTGGTAAGAATCCTACGTAGAGGATGCGAAAATGCTGACATATGGGTTTTCAGAGGCTCGGCTGTGTTTTCGCCTTTGACGTTCTCATTAGGCCCTGTTAAAAAGCGGGGTTTAACAGTCATATCCCAAATCATTATCGTACCATCTACACCTGTGGTAATTAAGAATGTTTTAATATCTCCATTTTCACCATACTGCTGAACATAAGCAACATCGCTGGCTATCGTTTGACCGTACTCCTTTACGAGGACCGACCCGTTGTCATAGTCATACACGCTGATTGATTTATCTGTCGAAGAAATTCCCAAAAGTATCAGTACTTGATTTGGAGCCTTCTCAAGTTTTTGTATCGACAAAGAACTAATGACAAGTGAATCACTACCTGTATAGTCTAAGGCCCGGAAGCTTTGGAAAAGCCGTCCTGTGGAAAGATGATATTTATGTATCTGCCTGTCAAGTGTCGACACAACAAGAACGTTTGACCCAGGCAGGGCCGTGAAGGCAATAGGACTGGCCTTGAGCGTGAAGACACGGATGGGTATAAAAGCAATTTCTTGCCCTTCCCCCGTGACCAAGGTTCGCATGACGATAGTTCGATCTGAGGAGGAGGATAGGAGGGTGGATCCATCATTCAAGAACATGACATTGCAGACACTTGCCGTGTGATCGTCCAATGTTTGCTGGATAGTCAAATTCCCCCCAACTTTTCGAAAAAGCTGCAGAGTCCGATCTCGTCCACAGCTTACGACGAGTGTATCGCCGGTATTTCGTCGAGCCAATGCAATATCGTGTATACCGCCATTGTGGGCTCTCAAAACAGTAATGTCCCTGCCAATGGGATCTATGACCCGCAAAAACCCAAATTTATCTCCAGAAATAAAACATTGGTCGGAGTGGCATTCTCTCACCACCTTAAGCTCATTCAAATCACCTTCTTCAACATTGTCTGGGTGATCCAGTGGAACTTCTAGCTTGCCCTTGCAGGTACCATCCAAGAGCCAGAAGATTATGGTTCCTCGGATAGACCATGTAAAGTACTCGGCGTTATGATCGTTCGGCTGATGTAGAATATTGACTCCTAGCACAGCGCTATCATGGGCTGGCATTCGCTTCTCTATAGCCATAGTGCTTCCGCTATCAGAGCTTCTGGCATCTTTGATTGAAATGATATGATTGGAATCAACTGTGACAATTTGGTCGCGCAGAGAACCAATGGCTAGAGCGTCTGGTTCTCGGCTTGAGCCTGAGCTTGAGGACGATTCAGGATCGGAGGGTGAGGAGAGATAATCGGAAACATCCTTAACGCAAGTTAAACTATCCAAAGGAAGCGACCAAAGCTTTTTCATTATACCTCCCATCCAGAGACGTTGATTCGTTCTGTCTACTGTAACACACAAAATACCGGAGCTGGTCTTTGCGATTCGATCTAGTCGTTGATGCCCATCAGTATCGTCCAGCAAGCAGATATCTCCTTTATCGGTACAGAGTATTGCTTTACTGTTAGATATAGCAACAACACAAGTAAAAGTTGCATCAATGAGAGCTCCAAGTAAGCAATTTCTTCCAGAAAATGTTCTCGGCATGGGACTACCTGTAACCCCGTCGAGACTGTTCTCAATGTCAAAGCGCTTCTTCGAGGGTGAAGCTGGCATGACTTGTTCTAGCCTCCAGACCTTAACATGACGAGTCCCAACTGTGATTATGCTGCTGCCCATCCATGCAATGTTCTGTACAAAAGAAGTCACTTTGTTGCTGAACTGTAATTTGCAAGAGCCCGACTTCGGATTGATGGACCATAAATACACAAAACCGTCGTGTACATTACCCAGTGAGCAGAGCCACCGTGAGTCCGGAGAGAAAGCACAGGCACGGACACCGAAACTGTGTTCATTGATGGACGACAGCGGAACATCCAATTGAGCATCAGGAGTCGTAGAAAATATTAGGATTCGTGGATTGTAACCTGTCTACACCCGTCAGCTTGAAAAAATGTCGCACTGAGAGCTCGCTGGTCTGTTGGTCCAATGTAGGGGCTTCCAAGCATGATACGTTTCTGTGTTGAGAGTAACCCAAAGTAATAAGTAGGGAAACACAAAATATTTTAATCAATTATCTTTTCAAAGCGACCATTCTATGATGAATTGAAAGGCAGTAAATTAGGTTTGGAATGAGAATCAAGAGCAGGGGAGGCAACAAGATAACCACGTCCTGAAGATACCTTCTAGCATCAGAAGTATTCGTCTTCTTACCTCTCCTACAGCCAGTAACTTCGCTCCAGGACTCAATGACACGCAGGTCATATCTCTGGTCCTTTTGCTGGCTTTGCCTCGGCCAGGGGATTCCACGGAATAATTTCCCACGGTGATGCCCCCCGATGCTTGTCCATGACCACCATCTTTCATTGAAGATGCTGATCGACTGCGTGAGTCCGATGTGCTCTGCGCAACCGGAGAACTATAGAAGGAGCAAGTCGCGCTGGTAGGCCATACATCGGGTCTAGCACGAAAGAACCGCTGGGTTATGTTGAGGTCTTCATCTATCTGACTCAATACCACCGTGGAACCTGCGCATACAGCAAACGAGTGGGATTCATGGTCGGAGTCAAACGCATTTGCTGAACCAGTTGTGGTACCGATAACTCTTTTAAGAGACAGACGGACGCCAGTATCTTCTCGGGTGGATTTCCCGGGTGTCTGAATTGGAGTGAGTCTGTTCTTGGGAGTGAGTCTGAGGCTTCCAGTATTGCTAGAGCCGCTCATCCTGGACTTGCTGGCTCCCAGACCGATGCTGCATGGAGAACTTTATGGACTGCCGCTGCTAAGGTTATTTGAGAGCTGTGTGGGATCGAGGGCATCGTGAGTTGAGCTCAAGGAGCCAGAGGATATGAAAACCCTCCGAATGGTTCCGGCCTACTGACCAACACCAAGTCGTCTGGACAATGATGTTTTCATGAATTAACAATGATCGGCCAAGGTAGGAAGAAAGATACGCGAGAGACTGCACATATTCGTTCTTGACTCGCTTAGCTATTCTATCCCATGGTTTTCGATTTCTACCACTGGTACTGTCATTTTGGGTTTTGGAAAGTCATATAATAAGAGCCTTTAGTTGCTACACACTATGGGTACTCCAGATCCTTTCTTAAAGATCACTACATGTCCAAAACACGCGTACATCCATCTGCTAAGGTGCTCACAGCTGTCCAAATTAAATAAGCCCCGCAACAAAGTAGGCCACATCCAATCACGAAAGCGTGAAGATTTCTTCTCTCGATTCCAGACTGCCTCACACTGGTCTCTGAGGACTTTTCCATCTGAGTTTGTTTGGAAAGAGTTGGGATATATTTGAAATCGAACGTTGTCTCCTCTCCTAGACCGTCGTTACTCTCGATTATTACGGACCAAAACACTTTCCGCAAGGCCTGAAATATATATTAGATACATATATATATATCTGGATGGCATTCCACTCACGGCGATCTTCCTTTTGTCCAACCAAGGAATTGCTCTATGTATGTAGCAAATTGCCATGAAGAACAGACATTGTCCAGCCATTAAAGCCCAATAATATATCCCTGGTCTTCCAAGACCGAGACGATCGCACAGTGCGTTTCCGTTCAACCAGCGACTGTTGACTTCAAGGAACGACTTCGATGCAAAACTGGGTGGCTGCGCTTCGAGTGATTTGATGATGTTATTAGCAAGAATCTTCGAGGTTTCTGAGGGGTCGATCTCGTTGAACAGTAGTGATTCCATCACTTTCTTCGCTTTTTCTGGCGTCTCAAAGAATCCTGTCGGCGTGCCGGTGAGGTACCCAATGTACCGAAACAACGCAATGTAATCGACGATTTCTTGCTTTCTAATTCAGATCCAATATTAGCCACACTTCTAATAAAAAGAAAGCCCAGCCTCGAGATGCTTCTAGACCTTGGCGTGTTGTTAAGAATAAGTTATGGATGAGCGGAATAATCTCTTGGCCATACCTCATCCAGATGCCCTGACGTGGGAGGCTCAACCAGATCAGCGTGGCAGAAAATGTACCGATCGTTGCAATACAATCTAGATCGTTTATAGGAATTCCGTACTTCTCCACGTTATAGTACTCGGGTCTTTGCTTTGCAAGTTTCAAGATTCTTTGACGAACAGCAGCATGCAGTAAACGAACTCTGATGGAAGAAGCATGACCATCCCCACCAGGCTGTATAGATTGAAGCGATCGAGTACACTGCAGTATATGTTGAGTGGTTTCAAACAGTCGTTTCCTTGCCACCCTAGTGGAAAAACCGCCTGTCCGTGATAGAACTTCAACAACCCTCGTTGCGCCCATGCCGCCTAGTAATGACTGAAATGCAAGACCTGTGAGAGCAGGGCCGCCATATCTGTAAAAACATTCTTGACCTCTTGCAATCTGTTCCCAGCACACCCATAAAGGCACAGTGTTCACTTCTGTCCACAATTGACCTAACACCTTGTCCGTGTCAGCATACTCCCGAAGAAGAGCATAAAGGTCTCTTTTCGGTTCCATATTTTGAGATGAGGTGCTGCCATTTTGCATGTCCAAATAAGTTATATCCTTCGAATTGGAAGATAGACCCGGCGGCTGCGAGATAGTGTTGATTTTGTTCAAAGCCTGTTCTCCTAACGAGTCGTAAGAGTACTTTAGAGGATCCATCTGCTCTGGGGATAAATGGTCTTCCGTCCATTGAAACGTATAATTCCAGCACGTCCGAGTATTTTTGTCCTGTACCCGGAATGGATTTGGCCAAGCCATCAACCAAATAGATTATGGGCTATTGGAATATTCAAAAAGCGACAGGGAACGTAAAAGAAGACCTACAGGTGGATGCAGGATAAAGGATTAGTGAAGAGTTGACATATAAGATAGATTAATACCCATGTAATCTGGTCAGTGGTCGGCAACTCATTGTCGAGGTCGTCATCATTTGTAGGCTCAGAGGCACCCGAGATCCGAAAACAGCCTCTTGGACTTTGATTGCAGAGATAAATGTGTGTACATCGTTTCTAAAGACTAAGGTCGTGGAAATTTTGGACACAAGAATGCTCACTGATACCTCGGATCCAGGTTGAACCTAAGTACATTCAATACGAATAGGGTGAATCCCGGGCACTGGCTCGGTTGGGGTCGAAACGGAAAATATAAGCTCCGTAGCGACTTGGCTCCTTCATCTCAATTGGAACCTGCAATACTTTTTTTATTTATTTTCATATCCATACCTGAAAGCTCGATACCTTAAGGGGATGCCTTGTGCGTATTGATCGACGAATACCTAATTTCCCGATTGACACCCTGCAAGCGACGATTGAACATTAGCTGCTCTTACTTCCTTCCTGTGCCATGCAGTGTTCAGCATGCGCTACGTACGCGCTGCGAGGCTTCTTAAAGGCATTGATCAATGTTGAAGTCCAAATTACCAAACCAAGACTTCCATCCAAGGAATTTGCTATATCAACACGTCATATACACAATAGCTCGACTACGCACTTCCAAGCATCGTGTCCAGACGAAGAGGATCGATTCATTCTCGAACAGGCCGATTCGTCCAATCCAAACAACACACATCTTCCCGATCATGAAGGACTCAAACCCATGCGGTCGCGGGATACGATCAACGCGAAACCACGAAAACTACCGCATTCTAGCATAATGCAATCTTCGGCAAGGAATTCTTTAAGCTCCAACATTTTCTGGCAGGAGCATACCATAGGATCTCCTTCAATGCTGTTGGCTTGCTCAGAGCCGCAGACAGAGGCGTTCAAGGTGAGATCCTCTACGCAAAAAACTCAAGGGCTGGAGACGTCAGTAGAAGAGCTCACAGGGAGTAATTCAAAGATCAAGGTGCCAAGTTCAGCCAATTCTCGTGTAACGTCAAAGTCTACGTCCACGAGTGGTCTTGTACAAGAAGTTCCTCTTGCCTTTGAACACGGTGTGAAAGCCACACCTACCTCCAGTAACACCACCGGTTTTTCCTCCCTGAAATGGCGTCCGAAAGCGTTGGAAAATGCTCAATATGGTACCGGAAGAAACCAGACTCAGCGTGAACAATGGCAGATTCAGAAAAAAGCTTTAGAAGCAAAATTTGGTTCCGCGGATTGGACTCCGCGAAAACGTCTTTCACCTGATGCTCTTGAGGGAATCCGCGCTCTACATGCTCAATATCCCCATAAATACACCACACCGGTATTGGCTGATCAATTTCGGGTCTCGCCAGAAGTGGTGCGGAGGATTTTAAAAAGTAAATGGAGGGCAACGGAGGAAGAGGAGGCTGAGCGACGCCAGCGCTGGGACAGGCGAGGAGCAGCCATATGGAGCAGAATGGTGGAAATCGGCATCAAGCCACCTAAAAAGTGGAGGGATATGGGCATAGGTAGGGGTAGAGATAATCTCAGAGAAGGGCGAA
>JAABUO010008723.1_pt1 | contig 11415 bp, 11 predicted proteins | sample 5559291 | NCBI WGS metagenome assembly JAABUO01 (sample SAMN10711878, study PRJNA513372) | rock metagenome | isolation source: Antarctica rocks | place: Antarctica: Victoria Land, Finger Mt sud | reverse complement strand
CCTGAAGTAGTGGTAGCCCGTCCTGACATGCTTGTAGTAGGCGTCGTCAATGCCTTGCCAGCTGGTCAGCAGCAGCTTCTGGTGGGCTATGACAGTAAGCAGCCGTCTGTGCTTGGCGCGCCGGGTGCTGACAGCCAAGTCCTCCAAGATTGCCACCAGCAGAGCTCTGTAGAAGCAGTTCCCATCTCCTGCAAGGTGAGATTGTTGTTGGCTGGCCACCAATGTCATGGATGCATGTTTGTTCACTGGTCATGTTCTGAGCTGAGTACAAAGCACGAGGCTATACTGCAACAGCTGGATCACACTGTTTATGTGTGATCGGGATGCCAGGATACCACAGCAGCTTGGTATGTCTAGCATTCTTCAGTTCTTTGTTGCTTTCAGGCTGGAAAATGGTTTTTTTTCCATGTGCCTGTGAGCACTGGCACTGGGCAGCATGCGGCGCTGAGAGGCTCTGCGAAGGGGGGCCAGCTTGTGATGTAGCGTTAGGCACCAGCAAGCCAGGAGCTGCTACATGCAGTTGGGAAAGTGTTTACGGCAGCAGAAAAAGTGTTCACGGCAGCTTCTGTCTGAGGACTGATGCTAGTATGTGAGAGAAGCTAGACGGCAGCTGTTGCCACAGTTGAAGCTGTGCAAATTCCATTCAGAGACTGAGAAGCACAGGGCATGTTGATCTCTTTATTGAAAAATGGGATAGGCAATGGACAGGGGCTGCACTGCATGTGAGCAAAACAAGACAAGAGCTCTGAAACAAACATGTGCACATGCATGTACATGTAACAAGATGACCATCACAGGTTGAGACTCAGCATGCAAGCAACAACCCATGTGTACGCCAAGGGTGCATGTGCTAACCTCTGATGCGCCTGAAGTATGGGAAGCGCTGCATGAGAGGCAACAGATTGCCACAAACCCTAGGGCTGCCCTCATAGTCCTCCACTAGGGCAGCCAAGGGCAACTGGTCACCGACCAAGGGCACTTCAACATCCTGCAGGGCTGCTAGATCCACGTCGCCATGACCACCGCCAGAAGCTTCCTCAGCAGCTGCATCAGCAGCTTCTGGGTTGTCCTCAAGCTCTAGGGTTTGCAGCTCGCGAGCTAGGGCTTCATCCTTGTTGATCTGGGCTGCAGTGCCTGGAGAGGGGTCAGGGGGTTTGGGGGATGAAGAGTTCAGGATGACTGGTGGGGTGGCTTGCACTGAAGAAGAGGCAGGAGCCGCAGATGGGCTGTGTGGGGACTCCTCCTCTGGCAGGGCTGCTGCAGATGGCCCTGCCTCAGATGGCCCTGCCTCAGATGGTCCTGCCTCAGATGCTGATGCATCAGGACTGTTTTGGGGCACAGGCTCAGGACTGAAGCTGCCCAAATGCCCTGTGGCAGAATGCTGAGCAGCATGTACTGCCCCAGGGCTGTCATGGACAGGGGCATGCCCATGATGCCCTGACTGTGAAGTGTCAGGCGAGTTGGGGGATGGGGCAGAGGGCTCAGGCAAGCTGGGAGATGGGGGGTCGGCATGCTGTTCTTCCTCTTCAGGCAAAACGGGATCAGCATACTCTGTGGCATCAGAAACGTCTGAAGCTGCAGAGGAATCTGTGGATGATGGAGGGGAGGCAGAGAATGGATGTGATGATGGCATGGAGGGCTGCTGACTGGAAGCTGGCTCAAAATCAGCAGGGAGAAACTCATGGCTCAAGCTCATCCTGATAGCCTCTCTGAGCTCAGGGGATGATCCTGAGGCCTGCCTGCTGGGGCTCTGGGAGGTTTGGGGCTCTTCCGCGCCAGCCCTGAAGCTTGCTGGCTCTTGGGATACTGAAAGCGATCCTGGAGGGAAATCTTGACTCAAGCTGAGCTGGATTGCCGCATTGAACTCAGGAATGGAGCCTGCAAGCTGAGCACTTGTGCCAGGAGACAAACCTGGCAGTTGCAGGCTGCCCTGCTGCGGTAAGCTCTGCAGTGGCGTGCTTGCTGGTTGAGGGCCACACGAAGAAGAAGCAGATGTTGAGGGCTGATGAGGGAGGCCCTCTTGCAGGGCTGAAGCATGCACTTGTGGTCTCAGAACAGCAAAAGATGGAGCAGACTGTGTGGGGGGACTCTGAGTTGAGCTCTGAGATGAGGATGAGCGTGGAAGAGAGGGTGAGGGCTGTTGTGGAGCAGCAGGGCGCTGGGAGGAGCCCTGAGTGTGTGTGGATGAAGCTGAGAGGGAGTAGAGGTCCTCATCATGATGTGGCACCGACACAGAGACTGCCAGCTGTGCAGCAACATGACGTGCTTCTGCAGGCAGCTGTGTAGATGCTGACTCAGCATGTGTTGGCACAAAGCCGGCTAAAGCTGACTCGCCAGGCTCATGAGCTGACTCAGCAGGGTTGGCTTGTGCCTGAGACATGGCTTTATCTGATGAACGGCCAGAGATGGCATCAGTATGGGACTGTTCTGATTGTTGATGTGCAGGCTGAAGCTTTGCTCGCCGCTCAGCATATGCTCGCTGCTCAGTATCTGCTTGCAGCTCAGCATCTGCTCGCTGCTCAGCATCCGCTCGCTGCTCAGCATCTGCTCGCTGCTCAGCATCTGCTCGCTGCTCAGCATCTGCTCGCTGATGCAAACTGTGCTCCCCCAAATGAGGCTCTGAAAGCAGCCAACACCATGTAAGTTTGAGAGTCATCACTCACAGAAAATGACAATTGATCCAACACAGCCACCCACAGATAACAATACCCACTTGGACATCAGAACGCTTGTATCCTGATGACTGAGGGACCATGTCAGGTGGCAGAGGCAAATGTATGCATTCAATGAGAGGCCAGTGTACTGCCATGAAGCAGGATAAGCAGAAACAGAGCACATTGACACACACTATGGTCCATACGCTGACTGCCAAAGCAGGACCTCATACAGCTGGTACAGCTGCTTCCAGCACACAATTGCTGCCCACAAGTGCAAATAGCAAGCTCAAAGTGCTGCACTGTGTGCAGCAAGCACAGCGTCTCACAGGAGAATGGCATACCTTTTGTGCCAGAAGACTTAGCCAAGGCATGAGCTGATGGTAGGCCCTCACCATCATCTGGTGCAGCAGCATCTGAAAGGGGTTTAGGCGCACGGGCGCCATCCACCCCTGCACCCCGCAACCCTGCTCCCCCCACCCTTGACCCAGCCCCTGCATGATTCACCCTAAAGCTTTCAGTCACAAATCTCCTGGAGTTGAGTTGGTGGGCAAAAGTAGGTATCTGCAATGCATTTGAAGCAGAGACCCATGCACAAAGGAAGGCAGTACAGCACTGTGAGAATAACGGTGTGGCGCCACCACTTGCCTGAGTCTTGCTGGGACCCTGACTCCAGCCTTGGAGCATGGCCAGTGTCCAGGCTGTGCGTGTGAAGCCCGGGCTTGGGCTGACTGATGGGCTTCCTTAGGGATCTGTGTATGCACTGCAGCATTGCCTCTGTGGACTCAGACTCCACCTGCTCATGCCCAGCAGCTGGCTCAGCAGCTGACTCATGCCTGTATGCTGACTCAGCAGGTGGTGCATCCTTTATCTTTGGGAAGAGCCCCTGGAAGCTGCTCACAGCATGGCTTTCGCTGCTGCTCGCCAGCTCAAAATGTCCACGCTGTGCTGTGCCTGCTGCGCTGTGCAGTCCATGCCTGCCAACTGATGCAGAAGCATGAACAGGCTGCTGAGCAGACGCTGCAACCTGTGATGATCTTAATCCTGGGGCTTCGCCTGGCATCTTGATGCTCTGCCTATGTTCATGCCCATGCTGACTTTGTCCTGACTGTCTGTTGTATCCACATTGCTCATCAGAGGCACTTCTGTCGGCCATGAGCGGGTGCCAATCACTTGAGCGTGATGCGCTGGCAGACACACTGCCTGGTGCATCCTGCTGTGCAGATCCACCGAGCGTCTGTGTCTCTGACGTATGCTCAGTTGCATTGAAGGCACTGCGTCTAGAAGCAGAATCAAACCCAAGCGCTCTGGATCTGGAAATGGCGCCAGCTGTGCTTTCAAAGCCTTGGACAGCCTCGCTTCCAGACAAGGAGGTTTTGCTTGGATGGTGTGAGGCACGACCCCACGCAGGTGTCTCTATAGGCAAGTCACTTCTGAGGGACTTGTCAGCATCTTCAGGCTTAGATAGGCTGAAGATGTGCCCAGGATCGCCAGAATCATCACAGCTAGCAGAGGGCAGGTTCAGAGGCCCTGCTGATGACTGATGGGATAGCTGGCGCCTTGGTGCTGGTCTGTCAGCAGCGCTTTGGTGGTCTTTTACATAGCTGAGCCTGTTGACCTCTGCTGTGAGGGGACCGGACGAGGAAGAGGTGCGCCTCTGAGGACTTGCCATGCTGCAACATCACAGAAAGTGCAGAGGGCAGCATTGACCCCTGGTGACTGCTAGAACTGCTTGTTACAGTCACTAATGACACCCAAGTTGTGCAGATCATCATGCACCAAGAGGCTTTTATAGACTGGCAGGGGAGACGATCTCTTCAACAGGATGACTACAGGGGGCAGCGGCGCCAGCACTTTGGTTTGCTTGTGCAACAATCTGAGCCAAACACCACAATATTTTCCCAATGCCAAAGCAAGCTTTTATACTTATAACATTTTACCCCTGCATCTGGCTGCAGGGCTCAAATGCTATGCAAGTTTGAAAGATAACAGAGGCAGTAATCTCTAATGGTGCGTCCCACCTGCGAAGTTTGTCACCAAGGCTTGCCATGCTGCTGGATACAAGCTGCCCTCCTAGCTCCAGGAAAGCCTTGGGGTTGCTGTTGGACCTCCTTGGTTGACTGTGCAGGCTGCTGCCGGCTGCCTCCGCCTTCTTCTTCTCCATCATGCTCAAGAAGTCTTGCATGTCTGAGTCACCTGCTGAGGAATTGCTCTGCTTGTTTGCTGTGGACTGTGGCACACCCCAGGAGTGTGAAGCCTGGGTAGCGTATGGATGAGAAGCAGATGTGTTGCTGGTGCAAGACCTCCTTAGGGAGGCATCAGGCTCTGTCGACCTGAAGCTGGCGCTGCCGAGGCTTTGGCGGGAAGCAGCTGTGGATGGCAGCTTTGAGTTTGAACTGGTGACAGTGCTTCTGCCAAAGGAAGGGTTGTACGCAGGGATGGTCTGAGATGAAGTTCGCCCAGGGCTGGCAGGGCGGGAGGCAGACCTGCTCATGCTGTGTCTGTACCCGCTCCCGCCATAATTTGAAATTTCAGCAGCGCCAGACTGTGACCTGTCTGTGCTAGAGAGCCTCCTGGAGGATGGCTCGCGGCTCAGAGACTCGCGAGTCGAGCGGAGGCTGGCAGAACTTGGCCTGCTACGTTCCACACTCATTGATCGACTCTGGCTGCTGTGAGAGTCGGAAATGGAGCTCTGTCGCCTGATGTGCTTCTGCTCTGCCAGCTGGATTCTGGTGAGACCAGTCTCTGATGGAAGCTTCCCTGTGCCAGATAGGCTGAGTGTAGATTGGCGAGGGTCTTGCAGGCTGAGCGCGTGTCTGATCTGCTTTGAACTGGCAGAAAGTGGGCGTGCATAGCCTGCTGCATCATCATAAGGATTATGTAGTGACGACCCAGACTGGTAGGTGCTAGCTGCACTATACTTGCAGTTTTGCTGCCTTGCAAAATGCTGAGCGTCTCTGGCATCTTTGTGGCTGCCTGTGGTAACCAATACATGAGTCAGTGCTTAGTCTCTAAGTGGCCACAAGCCCTACATGTTATAAGACCGCTGAATCGATTCAACACTGCTTCCTACCTTGCATACTTTGCCTTGTCAGCGTGCCACCTAGCAGGTATTGCAGTCATCTTTGCGAAACATGTCGCTTACAGGTAACAACCTGCGACAACTTGTGCTGTTTGAGATAAGCAATGTAGCAAGGAATGAACGCCACAAGTGACGCAGCTCTCTGCCATCAACTAGATCTGACTGTGCAGGCTCGGCCAGCAACTTCAGCGGTACTTTCAAACAAAATCTTACCTCTCGTCGCATATGAACTGTATCACACGACCTGAAGCAGACCTGCGGCAAGGTCGCTGATTTATGGTTGCTGCTGCAGCAGAGCAGTGCAGCTGTTGACTCGGATCACTTGTGCACGGCCTGGCGTACACCAGAAGCAACGTACAGCGCTCGCGTATTGAACGACCTGGAGTGCAGCCTATTACCATCAACGTGTTGCGCCTCGCTTCTGCGCCAGTGCCGCTTGACAAGCTCTGCACTCTGTCAACGAAGCCAGTTAGGAATCTGGTCTGCACTGGAATCTAGCAGTGTCCAGAGGTCCTCCTCCATAGCAGGTGACAAAATGCCTGATTATGTTGTGCGATCTGATGCGACGGTTGACTGCTGTCCAAACGAGCATACCAACAAGCTACAGAATGTTACGAAGTGTATGAAGTCTAGTGTAACGCAAAGCATGCTATGGTACGTGTTCTGTTGCACTAAATCAATCTTGTCAATGTTGTACAGGAGCTTTGACACCATAAACGTACTGCTCTCAGATACAGCTGAAAAGTCATCAAATACATAACGGGATCTCGTTTTGATATCCACTGAAAGTCAGCTGCAACTCTTGCATCAGTCTGCAAAGTCTAACAACATGTGCCAAGACTGCATCAAGAATCAAGGAACATACTGGACATCAGCTGCAACCGACAAGTACCCCTCATTGAAAGCAATACTAGGCTGCTGAATCTGAACATATGGTATGTCCGGCAAAGCAAAACCCTTCTTAAGCAACTGACCGTTGATCCACTTCTGAGCAATGCTGCTAGCCAGCCATCGTATGCTACCCTGCAAAGCATCTGCTTTGACAGGCCCAATGTTACTACTCAAGGTTTGCACCTTGATGCTGTCAGACACAATCTGCACCTCGACCATCAACCTCCAATCACAATCTGGTTGACCAGATTCCACCCAGATCTTGGTGGCAACAATCTCAGACTGAATTCCCAGCTCAAATAAAGGCTTTCCCGCCAACTCTGGATCTTCAGAGTCAAGCGCAAACATCAAAGTTGCATTCCCACTGACAACAACACCACGCTTTGCAGTGATTGTGGTCAACAATGGTTCAGCTGTGGCCACATCTAGGCTCATGTTCTGCCCAGGGTACTGTGCAGGTAAATTGGGCACAACCCCTGCCCAGTTGTCTGTCTGCAGAGCAATTGGCACATCAGCGCTCCTGAAGTGCTTCTGCAACACCTTGCGCTCTTGCAGAACCCAAGTGAAGCAGTCAATAATTGACTCATCAATGTCAGCAATGAACATGGGAGGCTTGTCATCTTTGCTAGCAGGGCTGATCCAGGTAGAGGCCCTCTGATAGGGGCACTCCTTGGAGGGCAGCCTGAATCTGCCCCAGTCCTTGACTGTGATTCTGTCTGGCTCTACCACAGGGTCTCCAGCCAGTGAGGTGTTGAACTGCAGGCCTTGTAGGTCAACAATGGTTGGGATGCCAGCAAGCAGTTTGTCCACCTCTACGGGCAGTGTCTCTGTCACTTGCCTGCGAAGCACATACACAAAGTGTTTTCATCCTGTCATGCATTCACTTCAGTACACATGTTGTCTTCCCTCAGGGTCAGGTACATGCAACGCTGAGTAGATCCCTGTTACATTGCATGTGTAACATGTAAACATGCCAGCATCATGGTCGCTGCAAGGCAAGCACAGCAAAGCAGTGGTGCATTCACTTGCTAGACATAAAGATGTGCTAAACATCAAAAAACACATTCCAAGCAGACCACACTTCATGTGCACCATCATGATCGTGAACCACAACTGACAGACAGATCATGCACGCAAACAAAGGCTATGGGCATGACATAGGGACAAGGTGCAAGCAGTGTGGGGCTTCAGGCACGCTTTGCACACATGGTCAACAAGCACAATGTAGGGTGTCAATGTGACCTTCTGCAACATAAGGGCACAATCTCTGTCATCAGTCACAGGATAAGGTTATGCCATATGTTTTCAAGCCCCCAAATTTTAAACCCAACAAACAGGACATGTAAGTCATCATGCTCACCTGCTGACTTCATCCGTGATCACTCCCCTGAACTGTCCCTCAAAAGCAGTCAGAAACAGGTTGTAGAGCCAGGCAGCTGAAGAGTGGCTTGTGTGGACATCAATCACACCAAAGGCAACCTGTGCCGGCTCCTGGCTGATGATCATGGGATGACCTGTGGCGTCAGTTTTAGGGATCAGCTTGTACTCCACAGCACCATCCTCAAAACGCACGTCAGCATCGCCACTACCGCTGACCTTGGGGAAGGAGGTTTTGTAGTAATGGAAGTGACAGGTCACATAGGTTTTGAGGCCGTTGACAACAAAAGTGACTCCGCCTTGCGTATTTGGGGAGACGCCTGTGCTTGATGATGTTATGTCCAGAGACTGTAGCTTGATGTCGCTGAGATCAAGATTGACAGTGCCAATCACAGGGATGTCCCAGCTAGTATGGGTGTCTGGCAGCTTCAAGCTGGCGAATTTGTCATGGACTAGCTGAAGCCCAACTTCAGAGGCGTAGTCAAACAGGGTAGTTGTGGCAGTGCCTATAATAGCTGGCTGGTAGGAGACATCTATCAGGTCAAGACCAGCTTGACCAAGCTTGCTCTGAGTCATTTGCTGGCTGTGATTATCCAGAGAACTGGCGGTGCCTACTGCCAAGCATAGCAGCGTAGTGTATGCTACTTTGTACATGTAGCACGCTGCCATGGCCTCAGCGGTCTAAACCTGCAAGATTGCTTTCACGGTCAGCAGATCTCAACAAGTTTGCTGACATGGGGCGTCCACCAACTTATCAACTTTATGAAGCTCATCTCACCGGTGCCTTGGTGAGCCTTGCAGATCACGACCAACAACCCAGAACTGTCTGTGACGTTAGCGCTGATTGAACTGCAGGGCGGCCTCACATTTTTGCTTACAACAGGGACTACACATTGGGTGTTGGTGCCTCCGCAGGCGCTTTGCAGCGACTGCATATCGAAGGTAGGTCAAGAATAGGTCAGAAGTTGACTCGGGTTCGTCCGATATGTGCAAGATCTTCTAAAGTTGACATTGCTTGTGTTCTGCCTTCCCTCTGCAGAAACGCCAAGTCGGAAAGAGATTTTACACGCTGCTCAATATCACTTGGCCACCACGAAGCGAAAGCTGTATCTAAAGCACTCCTGACGATCACACCTTCGAATTGGTGCCGCTGAAGGCTGGCCCAGCAAAGTACAAGTCTTGACCACACCATGCGCAACAACTGAAGCACCGACATGCAATATACTCAGCAGCAAACTGTGCAAACATGCCCTTCACTTCGACAGCATAAGCCTTTTGGCACAAACAGACCCACCAAAAGCCACAGGATCTCCTGCGCATCTGCTCGCGCACTGGAGCAACAACATTTACAGGTCAGTCAAGGCATATTTCAGCTTGAAGAAGGCACTCAGGTCACACAAAAAGCAATTAGTTCAAACAGGGCAACACAAGCTTGACCTTGCAGAGCTTCCCAACAGACTACCCTACAGCAGTACGCCAGGCGCAGAATGCTACTCTTGCAGCTATTGCACATGGCCACAAACTTATTGAGGTTGAGTTTCCAACCTCCAGCTTGCAAGGTGTATCAGGTCAGGACACACAGCTTTTGTGCCAGTTCACAGTCTTTCTTGAAATGTATGTCCTTGCTCCACAATTTGCACAGACGGTTGCTCTGACATCATACACGACATGCTTAGATTGTAGCTCAACTGGGATTAGCGGCAGGACCATGAGCCTTCTCAGGCCAGGAAGCAGCTTTCTGATGGAATGCTGATGCCCTCAGGTGATGCTGAAGGATGCAATGAGATGACTTACAGTATGGGCTATCTAAGACAGTTCTGCAGATCTTTCCAACAAAATGCAGCTGCCACACGCATCTTCTTCCCAGACAAAAAGGTGAGCGCAGTCAACTGAGACAATGCAGCAATGCAGACAATGCAGCAAGGTCATCTGATCAGAGCCTTGTATTTATTGTCGTGGACTGTTGATTATTTTGGTCAATGCACAGATCATGTCTGCATGTCAAAGCTTGAAAGACCAAATGCATGAAAGAACACACAACACAGCTGTTGTATGTGCGCAATGACCCTGCCGACTGACATCATGAATGACACGTGCTTGTAGTCCAGGAAATGGAGGTTGCCAAAACAGGCAAGGGCATAGAAGAAGAGGGCGGCGCAGTATTCGATGTCACCAAGTTCCAGCTGGATTACTTGACAACGCCTTCTGGGTTGTTGGACATTGGCATCGACTTGACCAAAGTTGACATCACCACAAGGACTCGCTCAGCCGATGAGCTTTACATCATTGCTTACCCACATTTCAATGTCAATGGTAAGTCAGCAGCAAAGTGTACCATGCCACTGGAGCAAGCAGACTTGCCTCAGATGCACTTCAAAGTTCATGATCTTGCCGTTTAGCATTTGGATGTAAGCAAGCAAGGTGTCTCTTACACGTACCACGATCTTGCCGTTTAGCATTTGGATTTAAGCAAGCAAGGTGTCTCTTACGTGTCTCTTACGTGTCTCTCACGTCATATAGCATTGCAAAGGCAACCTTCTTGATTCCACATATAGCGGTAGAGCCTGGTGGGACTCAGCTCTTCATGAGCCAGCCTCAACAAGTGGCATGTAGTGCACGCTTGTCTGGATGGTACTTTTTTCACATGATTTTGCATGTACACTTACACACACACATTTTGCCAGTATGTCTTGTCACTCTTGGCACCAGTTTGTTCTGCATCTTCATGTTGCTGTCCTTGAGCCTTGCGCTCACATTTTGGTCCCAGCTGAGACCTGAGTCATGAATGCTACATCTGCAGAGATAATTGCAGTGGATGAGCTGTACCAGAAAATTGCCAAAGATGCCAAAAGCCCAATTGTTGTGTTTAATGGAGAGCTTGACAGGATACGCAGCGGCTACTATCCAGCCCTCTTCTTCCCAAAGCTAGGCAAATTAGCCAAGACCTTTATCCCTCAGTTTGAGTCTGCATACTACATTCACAATTTCAAGGGCAGCAAAGGAGGTATGTGTACTGGTTGTCTCACATATGTAAAAATAACATCCGGTACTGTCCACGTTTGATAGGTATGCAGACATGGGGTGATGTGCATGTTTCTTAACCGAATCAACCACTTTGTCATTTCTTTGCTGCAAAAATGAACAGTGGTTACAGAGACAAGTGGCAGAATTGCTTTCAAAGATTGCTGTGTAAGACGTGTTGCTGAAGCGCTGCCTTTTGCAATGCAGGCGTACTGTTCAGAGCGTATCCTGATCCTTGGCAAGTGCTCAGGCGGCACGGCAACAAGCTTGAGCTGATCCACACACAGGAAACAATGCCAGTTCTAAAGCACGTTGCTCTCAAGATCCTGCCTGCATCATGATGCGTGGAGGGCATAATGTGTCAGTGGCATGAGAAGGTGTACAGCATCG
>JAABUO010002361.1_pt1 | contig 11418 bp, 10 predicted proteins | sample 5559291 | NCBI WGS metagenome assembly JAABUO01 (sample SAMN10711878, study PRJNA513372) | rock metagenome | isolation source: Antarctica rocks | place: Antarctica: Victoria Land, Finger Mt sud | reverse complement strand
TGCCATGACGGCGGAAGAAACGCAGGGCGTTAAACAGGAAGGTGAGGCACGAGCCGCGCTTCTCGTCGGGCAGGATTTCCGAGTAGGCCAGTCGGGAATGGTCGTCGACGGCCAGGTGGAGATACTCCCAGCCGATCCCCCGACTGTTGCTCTGGCCGGTGCGGTCGCCGGTGATTCGGTGCCCCGTGCGCTCGAAGCGGCCGAGCTTCTTGATGTCGATGTGGACCAACTCGCCGGGACGCTCGCGCTCGTAGCGCCGCACCGGCTCGGCCGGCTCCAGCGCCGCGATACGGTTGAGCCCGAGCCGGGCGCAGTACGCGACTGACGGTGGCTGGCGACACGCCCAGCTCGCGCGCGATCTGCTGGCCGGTGAAGCGCTGCCGCCGCAGCGCCTCGATCCGCGCCACGCTCGTGGTTGGCGTCGGCCGATGCAGGCGATGCGGCCGCGACGATCGATCTTGAAGTCCGGCCACGCCCTCGGCCCGGAACCGGGCGAGCCACTTCCGGGCTGTCCGTGGGCAGACGCCTGCGCTTCGTGCGGCGGTCTCCGGCGTCTGCCCGCTCTCGACCTGCCGCACCAACCGCTCTCGACCGATCGGTGTCACACGGGCATTCTTGTGGATGTTCATCCAGTCCTCTCCAAAGGGTCTGAAGTTTCGCAACCTCAGCTTCCTTGGTCCGGACCGGATGGACAACCTATGGAAAGCTCACAGCTAGAGCGCTTCCCGGAAATCTGACGAGACGACTGCACCAGCAAAGTCCGTGGTCAAAATTTAGCCCAGATTGCTCAGAAAAGACGGCAACTCAGCCCATCGGGACATGATCGCGTCAGCTCCCGACAACCTCAACCGCTCAGCGTGGTCGCACTGGCAGTGCGACCCACCAACGAATCCGATTACCATCATGCCCGCGGCGCGGGCCGCCGCGACCCCCGCCGTACTGTCCTCAATGACGCAACAGCGGTCCCGAGAGGTCCCGAACTGGGCGGCCGCGTAAAGGAACAGATCGGGAGCCGGCTTACCGTGTTGCACAAGCGTCGAGCTGAAGATATGCGGTTTAAAATGGTGAATAAGGCCAGCGGCCGTCAGGGCGAGCATGAGTCTTCGAGGCGTGCTGCTAGAGGCGACGCATTTCGGCAAACCGCAATTCGCGAGGACTACATCGGCGCCAGGCAACGGTTCCAAGCTCTCGGCGAGAGCCTTTTCCATACGCTCCGCGACCACGACCGAGAAATCTTCGCCTAGACTGCGGCCGCTTTCCCGCTCGATGGTGTCGATCATGTCCCGTTGCGACATACCGGCGAAGCGCCGAAGCACCTCGTCCAGAGGATAGTTGCCAAAGCCGCGCCGAGCGAGCTCTTCGGCGTCGATCCGGCACGCAACGACTTCGCTGTCGACCAGCACGCCATCACAGTCGCAGATGAGGAGATCAGGCGTCATAGCTACCCTAAACTCGGCTGAGCTTGATCATTTCGATCGAGCCCGGCCCTCCGTTCGCGTCAGCGTATTCTCGCGCCACCACTTCTTCCGGCGTGCTGGTTTCCATGTGGTGAACGATCGTCCGCTCCGCGTCGACGATGATAACGTCGTAGGAAGGGGGGCGGTCGACATAGGTCGCCGTCATGCCGGCCAGGACGGGGCGGATTGGATGGCATGTTCCTCGCGCAGCGGAAAAGGAACGGCCGCGGGATCGACCGAACGCAGAACAATGAACGTGGCCGAAAGCCATGTGGGTCACCTGGGCGTGGCGGTCGAGGAGCGTTTCGAGCTCATCGCCGTTCCGCAACAGCATCGCCTCGAAATAGTCTACGCCGAGCGAAAAAGGCGGATGATGCAGGAAGACCAGGGTCGGGCTCGCCGGACGGGCCGCGAGAGTCTCGGCGAGCCACGCGAGCCGGGACCGACAGAGCAAGCCTGCGCTGGGTTCTGCCTCATCGAGCGTATCGAGCAGGATCAGTCGCTCGGATCCGATATCGACGGCCGCTTGAACGAACCCTCGCGGATCGACCGGCGCATCGGGGAACACGTTGCGGAACGCCGCCCGTCGGTCGTGATTGCCCAACATCAGGTGAACCGGCACCACCAAATGCTGCAGCGTGTCTCGCAACTGTCGGAAGGAAACCTCGTCACCCTGATCTGTGAGATCGCCGCTGAGGACGCACAGATCCGCGTCCCCGTGCTCCTTGTTGATTGCCTCGATCACGGTCAGAAGGCGGCTTGCCGGATCGAAGCCGACCACGCGGCCGCCGGGAGGGCACATGTGGATGTCCGACAGGTGGATGATCTTGCTCATGGGACAACACTATTGGGTTTGGGAAGGACCACGTGGGGCGCGGACGCCCCAAGTGGCCCAGCGCGCTCAGTTCTTCGACTGGGCCAGCCTGTCTGTGACCTCGACGAGGGTCGTCAGGCCCGCCTGCGGCGTAACCTCGCCGCGCATGATTTGCGACAGCACAACCTTTTGCTCATCCCAGATGCGGGGGCCGGATCCGCCCGGGTAGCCGAACCAGGGCTTGGCGATCGGCCACTGGCCGACACTCGTCGTCCACTCGGGATGCTGCGAATAGAAGGTGCCCAGATAATCAGATTTCACGGTTTGCAAGTTTGTCGGCATGTAGCCCGAGCCAAGCACCACGATCTTCTGCCCGGCAGGGCCGGTGACGAACTTGACGAATTCCCAAGCGGCCTGTTGCTTTGCCGGATCACTGGTCAGGATTGTTGCCGCGCTCCCGCCGACCGGCAGGCCTCCTTCGCTCCTGACTGCTTTGGGATACGGCGCGGTGCCGAACTGGAATTTCCCGCCCACGGCATCGCCCATCACCCGCACCTCGGCGGTCGATCCGATGAAGATGCCGAGCTTGCCGGCAGCGAACTGCTGGATGGCCTGATCCTCGTCGAGGAAGGGCATCTTGGTCTCCGTTACGAGACGGCGGATGAGCTTGACCGCATCCTTGCCGCTCTCGTCACCGAAGGCGACTTTGGTCCGGTCGTCCTTCATCATTTGGCCGCCGGCGTTGAGGATCAGTGCCTGCCAGAGCCAGTCGTCACCCCATTCGTTGACGGCATAGGACACGCCATCGGCCGATCCGGCGTCGGAGATCTTTCGGGCCGCACGGATGATCCCGTCCCAGGTCTGCGTCGCCTCCTCGGTCTCGCCAACTGCGCCGAGCAGGGTCTTGTTATAGTATACGATCGGGGTCGACGAGGTGAACGGTATGGCCCATTGTCGGCCATCGACCTGGCCGAGCTTCAGGACGTTGTCCGAGTAGTTCTGCTTGACCCAATCGCCGCCCTCGCGGGTCAGGATGGGGGTAAGGTCCGTGATCTCGTGCTTCGCGTCGAGCGTGCGGACCAATTCGCCGAGATAATTGTACCCGGAGTAGTAGACGTCCGGCAGGTTTCCGGTCGCGGCCGACCTCAGGATGCGCTGCTGACCGTCCGTGTAGCTGGCGGCGGGTGACAGGTAGTTGATCCTGATGTCGGGGTTCTGCTTCATGAAAGCGTCGGCGAGCGGGTCATGGAACCGCTTGTGCGACGGCCAGGCGTATTGAACGTTCAGCGTGACGGTTTGGGCCAGACCCGCCATCGGCGTCGCCATGACGGCCGCCACGCAGCCGAGGGCAAGCGTTCGCATCCATGTGATCATCATTTCATGCTCCTTGTCGGGATATCAGGTCGTCGCGTTCATCGGAGGCCGGACACGGTCAGGCCGCGGACGAAGTGGCGCTGCGCGATCAGGAAGATGATCATAATCGGCGCGACGGTGACGATGGCACCCGCCATCAGCACCCCGTAGTCGGTGCCGAGGTTGCCGTCGTGAAAGAGGAGCAGGCCCAGCGGCGGGGTCGCCATGGTCTGCGATGACACCACGATCAGCGGCCAGTAAAGGTCGTTCCAATGGGCCGTGATCGAGAAGACCGCGAAGGCCGCCAGCATCGGCTTGGCGCTCGGCACGATGAGCCTCGCCAGAATCTCTAGCTCGCTGAACCCGTCGAGCCGGGCCGCGTGGATGACCTCGTTCGGAAAGGATTTGAACTGCTGCCGCAGGAGGAAGATCGCGAAAGGCGAGAGCACGAAGGGGAAGATCAGAGAGAAATAGCTGTCGAGTTCGCCTAGGGACGCTAAGGCGACGTAGATCGGCAGCATCGGCACCTGGATCGGCACGCAGAGCGCGCCGATCATCAGGGCGAAAACCACCACGTCGCCGGAAAAGCGGACCTTGGCCAACGCATAGGCGCAGGGAATGGCGACAGCGAGTTGAACCGCAAGCACGCAGGTGACCACGATCGCGCCGTTCAGCAGGAAGCGAAGAAGGGGGGCTGCCTCGAAGGCCCGGCGGAAATTGCCGACGACAATCGAGGCATCGTGCGGCCACCCGAAGGGGTCGGAGAAGATGTCGGCGGGAGCCCGCGTCACCGTCAGGACCATCCAGGCATAGGGGAGGAGGATCACGGCGGCCAAGCCGAGCAGAACGAGGTTGGCCGCGATCGCACCGATGATGCTCGTAGCGCGGGCGCCCATCAGTAATGGATCCTCTTGTCGGCGAAGAAGATCTGGACGAGCGAGAGCGTGACGATGGCCGCCATGAAGAAGACGGACAGGGCCGCGGCGTAGCCCATGTTCGTATATTGGTAGGCCTCGAGATAGATCCTGTAGAGAAGCGTCTCCGTGGAGCCCGCCGGGCCGCCCTGGGTCAGGGCAGCGACCGCGTCGAAGGCCTGGAGCGCCGTCGCGGTCGTGGTCACGACGATGAAGAGCGTCGTGGGGGCGAGCATCGGCAGGGTGATCCGAACCAGCCTGTCCCAGCCTCGGTCCATGCCGTCGAGGGCGGCGGCCGCGTAGATGTCGGCCGGGATGGAGGCGAGGCCCGCCAGGAACAAGAAGGTGGTCTGGCCGACGAGCTGCCACGCCCCTATGATCGCCAGGGTGGGGAGCGCCGTTGCGGGGTCGGTCAGGAAATCGATCCGCTTGAAGCCGAGCGCCACCAGCCATTCGTTGATCGGTCCGATCCGACCATGCAGCAGGAACTGCCAGACCAACGCCATGGCGATGAAGGTGCTGGTCGCCGGAAGAAAGAAGGCCACTTCGTAGGCGTGTCGCAGCCTGCGCCGCTCCTGGATCATGAGGGCCAGAACGAGGCCGAGCCCGGCGGAGAGCGGGACAACGATGCCGGTGTAGACCGCCGTGTGCATGACGGCCAACATCGCGCGGCGATCGCCCAGGATCGCCGCGTAATTGGAGAGGCCCGTGAAACTCCAGTGCGTAGCGCCGAGGCTGTAATCCGTGACGCTCAAACCGAACACCAGCAGGAGCGGCACCACGGTCAACGTCGCCAGCAAAATGATGGCGGGGCCCGCGAGGAGCCAGCCGCGACGGGTGTCGGTCCAATCGCGTCGCCGGGCGCTCGGCACCCACAGGGACGGAAACGGCAGCGCGGTCACGCGTGGTGCCCTACCGCTTTGAGGAGCGGACCGTTCGAACGTTCGCCGGACACGATCGACAACGGGAGCCGCCCGCCCGAGCCATCGAAGAGCTTGGCCTGCGCGGGGTTGAAACCGACCATGATCTGATCGCCGGACGACGGCGATAACCGGGCCATCGCGTCGCCCGTCAGCCGGGCCGAAACCTGAGCCGCTCCCGCAGCATCAAGGGTCAGGTGCACGAGCGCCTCGTGACCGACCTGTTCGACGCGCCTGACGGTGGCGCGCCAGGGCAGCGCCGGATCCGTGCCGAGCCTGACATCCTCCGGGCGGATGCCAAGGTCGACGACTTCGGAGCGATCGACGGCCATCCCCGACGTGACGAAATCGTGGCCAGCGACATGAATGCGGCTCTGACCGACCGGCTTTCCCCGGAGAACGTTGATGGTCGGGGTACCAAGAAACCTCGCGACGGCAACATGCTGTGGGTTGCGGAACACCTCGATGGGCGTGCCGACCTGGACCGCGCTCCCATCCATCATTATGACGATCCGGTCGGCCATCGTCATAGCCTCCGTCTGGTCGTGGGTGACGTAGATCGTCGTCACGCCGAGCCGGCGCTGCAGATCGACGAGTTCGCCCCGCATCTCCGCCCTGAGCGACGCGTCAAGGCTGGAGAGCGGCTCGTCCATCAGAAATAGGCGCGGCTGCCGGATGATCGCGCGTCCGATCGCGACACGCTGCTTTTGGCCGCCGGACAGCTGCGCTGGTTTGCGGTCGAGAAGCGCCTGGATGCGCAACTGACGGGCGACCGTCTCCACGTCGCGGGCGACACCCGCGCGTATGTCACGCGTTTTGGGAAACAGTCTGCCGAGAAATGGCTGCCGCCGCATGAAGGATAGACGCTGCATGATCAGCGGCGCCGCCATGTTCTGGCGGCCCGTCATGTGCGGATAGAGCGCGAAGCTTTGGAACACCATCGCGATGTCGCGCTGCTTGGGCGGAACGCCCAGAAGGCTCCGTCCTCCGATCGAGACGTCGCCTTCGCACGGCTCGTCGAACCCCGCGAGAATGCGCAGCAACGTCGATTTCCCGCAACCGGACGGACCGAGAAGGCAGCAGAACTCGCCGGCCTTCACGGTCAGAATCAAATCGCGCAGGACGTCGACCGGGCCGAAGCGTTTCGAAATTCCTCTGATCACGACCTCGTCCGGCGCCATTTGTCCTGCCTCTACCGCTGCCGTGTCGCCCGTGGCGGCTCCGGCTCTCACCTGCGTGGGAACGCCTTGGAGCGTCGCGCAGGATGCCTGGGAGTGGGGCTAGACGCCATCCACGAGTTACGTCGTAGTGGAGTTTCACTTCATTTTTATGACGTGTTATCTGGAATTTTGCTCCAAATCGTTGCCGGCTTGAGCGCCTGCAAGTGCGGCGAGAACTTCGGCGAGGTAGACGGCCCTCGGCACCGCATTCACGTAGCCCCCGTAGGCCGGGATGTTCAGTTTAGCCATGGGCAGGATCGCATCGGCAAATTTGGCGAGCGGACTGCGCGGGTTGCAGGTGACGGCGACCGTGTAGGCGCCGGTCGACCGCGCGGCGCGCAAGAACTCGACGGTATTGGACGACAGACCCGATTCCGAGATCGCCAGTGCCGCCGATCGCTGGCTCAGACCGCTTGCGATCTCGTGCGCGAGAGTGGCGTCGCGGATCGCGTGGGCATTGAGGCCCGCCCGCAACAAACGGTAGGAGAAAAGTTCGGCGATGATGCCTGAAACGCCGGACCCGAACACGTCGATGCGTGTGGTTTGCTTCAGTCGCGCCGCAACCCGTTCAACGGCGATGAGGTCGACGGCTTCGGCGGTGCGGATGATGGAGCGGGCGAGTTCGTGTCCCATGGCGAGCAGAGGGTGCTCGTCTTCGTGGGAGGCCGGGATGCCGGTCGACTCGCGGATGGCGAGCTCGCGTGCGAGGGCCAGCTTGAAATCGGAAAAGCCGGCGTATCCGGCCGTTTGGCAAAGGCGAACGATGCTGGCTTCGCCGGTCCGGCAGAACCTGCTCAGATCCTTGAGCGAGTAGCGAACCACCTTTTCCGGGTTCTCGATGATATAGACGGCGGCTCGCCCGGACGCGGTGGGAAGGCCGGCAACGATTCCCTCCAGATAGGCCAGCGGACCGGCTCCGTTTGTGCTGGCACCCTGTCGGCCGCCCTTTCTGGACGAAGCGAGCGGATCCATGTCGACCTCATTGCGCCTGGGATCAGGACGGTAGCGTCACACGGTGTTAATGCCCCATGGCAAAACTGCCGACGGCGTCAATAGCACGGGCTGGTCGCGGTTGCTGACGCGGACCGGCCCAGCCGAACGCGCGATCGCCACCGGCACCTCATAAACGAATGTCTTAATGTCCGCGATTGTGAAGGGTTTCGGATGCCGGCCCGTCCATGGCGGTGCGACGGGGCTCCGGGGCCGGCGTTCGAAAACCTCCAGGGGAGGAAACCGCGGGGTGGGTGAGGCTTCGGCGGGGCGGGCGCGAGCTATGGGAATTTCGCGCGGGGCCTCGGCCCTCGATGCCGCTCTGACGCTGAGTTCTACGCCGCTTGCGAGGCTCCGACTGGCCGTCGGGAGCGGGTATCGCCTTCGCCGGAGGACTGCCCGGGTGCTCCGGGTCGGGTCGAGAAACCTGGATTAGGCTCGAGAGCGCGAGTGGATCCGTGGCGGGTCGGTGATCCCGCGAGCCCTGGTCGAAGATCGCGATCGTGCCGGCGGCGGCGGTCATGACGTATCGATCCGGATGGCCCTCGGGCGCGTCCGCGGGGTCTCGCCTCGACGGAAGCGCTCGACGATGACGAGCCGTCCTCCGCAGCATGGGCAGGCAACCGCCGCCGCGTCTTCCTTGGATGCCGGCGCGGGATCGGCTCCGCTCGGCGGTGAAGCGGGCGCGAGCAGCGTTCGGATCCTGGCGACATTGGCGGCGCGGCAGCCGCTGGCGAAAAGGCCGTAGTGCCGGATGCGGTGGAACCCGTTGGGCAGGACGTGGAGCAGGAAACGGCGGATGAACTCGTCGGCCCCGAGCGTCATCGTCTTGATCCAATCGCGGCCCTTGGCGCCATCCCGGGCGCGATAATCCTTCCAGCTGAACGTGACGCCGCGTTCGTCGTGCGAGACGAGCCGGCTGTTGGAGATCGCGACGCGGTGCGTATAGCGCGACAGGTAGGCGAGCACGGCCTCTGGCCCGCCGAACGGACGCTTGGCGTAGACCACCCTTGCGTTAGGGTAAGCTCTGGAGAGGAGGATGGTGATGTGACCTGAAACCTTTCGTCGCGATCCAGAGGGTTCGACCCCCTCCCGGTAGACCGAGAAGCGGGCTTGCCGCATCATGGTCGGCCTCACTAGTGGCCAGGCTCGACCAGCGCGTGTCGATGCGAGCAGAGTGACCCTATTCCTTCCGCCGTGGACGACTGTTCCAGAAATGGCTATAGTAGTAGGCAGAACGGGGGAGCGGGGTCATGACCGCTTACAGCGTCGCCGAGGCCAAGAACACGCTTCCCACGGCCGCATCCCATACCAGACCTTATGCGAAACCAACCCTGATCCGGCATCGATAGTCAGCACCAGCAGATGCGGGCATGCACTCCCCCTGACATCGCGCCCACCCCTGCGGACCTCTTCAGCCGGCGGTAGACCGGAGTTGACCCTACGCGGACTTTGGGAGGGTCTGCTTCGGGGCAGTTCGCCGACTAACTCAGCCTCGCATTTCGAAGACGGACCGCTGAAGGGTGCACACAGTATTCGCGCGTATTTCTTCGGTGTACTTCGAGGAGGTTCGATCCACTCGCTGCTCGACCGACCACCGGGAGGGGCTGTATTCGATGGTATTTTTCGCTATATCAGCTCTTCCGAGGCAGGGAGGCCGATGATGAAGACGAGCACCCCCGACTCCACCCCTGCGCCTACAGCGACGTCGAAGGCGTCCAAGGCGGCTCAACGACAACCTGAGGCCGTCAAGTCATTCCAGCCCAAGGGCGCCCTGAAGCCGGACGATCTGCGAGCCGTGTTCGCCGACACGTGCGCACGCTATCCCAAGACGTTGGCTCGCGTCGCGGAATGAACGAGATTCACTGGCTAGCCGCGGATGAGGTTGTCCAGCTCAATGCCTGGGCGGTCGAGCAGACCGGGGAGCGTCATGCGGTCCTTTCGCTCGACCTCCTCCAAAGCGTCTTGGGCCGTCCGCTCAATTACCGCGCATACGAAGGCGTGGAAGACGTGCTGTGGCTAGCGGTGGTCCTGCTATTCGGGATCGCCCGCAACCAGGCGTTCAGCCAGGGAACAAGCGTACCGGATCATCCCGCTGCCGCGCACGTCGCCCGCGCTCGACATCGGCACGATGGATCCCGACGCCGTCCTGGCCTTCACCCGGACCGGCCAGGACCTGCTGTCCACGCCGGGCGTCTACCGGACCCAGTTCCGTGATCGCGCCCGCTGACGGCGCACCGCGCCTCGAGCGCGCGTCAACCGCCCGTCCATCGGCGGTCGCCGCGTGAAGCCGGACGACGCGGTCTCGCTCCGCCGGGGCTCGCTCGGCGCCCCGCCCCTGACCGCCCTGGCCGCTATGGGGGCCGTGTGGGGGCCGGGGCTCCTCGTCATGCTGGCCGACACGGATGCCGGCAACATCATCACGGCCGCCGATGCCGGCGCGCGCTGGGGCTACCGGCTGCTGCCGCTGCCGCTGCTCCTCATTCCGGCGCTGGCGATGGTCCAGGATCTGGCGGTCCGCATCGGTATCTTCACGGGCCGCGGCTTCGGAGACCTGATCCGCGAGCGGCTCGGCCGGCCTTGGCAATGGCTCGCCGCGGTCGCCCTGACGGTCGCGACGCTCGGGTCGCTGATCACCGATCTGACCGGAGTGGCGGGCGTCGGCGAGCTTTACGGCATCGCGCGGCCCGCCACTCTGGGGCTGGCGGGCCTCTGCTTGCTGCTGGTCATGCTCACCGGCAAATATCGGCGGGTCGAGCAGATCGCGCTCCTCCTCGGGCTCTTCGAGTTCAGTTTCTTCGTCGTGGCCTGGGACGCGCACCCGGCTGGGGCAGCGCTCGCGCGTGACCTCTCGGACCAGAGATTCACCGACGGCAGCTACCTCTATCTCGCGGCGGGCCTGATCGGTGCGACCTTCAATCCGTGGATGATATTCTACCAGGCTTCCGCCCTGGCCGAGAAGCGCCTGACGCCCGCGCATTACCCGGCCGCCCGATGGGACACGCTCGCCGGCGCCATCCTGACGCAGCTCCTGACCGCGGCCGTGTTGTTGGCGGTCGGCGCCGTCTCGGCCAGGAATGGCTCCGCCGTGCCGCTCGACAGCGTCGGCCGAATCAGCGACGCGCTGACTCCGACGCTCGGCATGACCGTGGGCCGGCTCGCCTTCGGCATCGGCGTGACCGGGGCCGCCATGGCGGCCGCCATCGTCTGCTCGCTGGCCTGTGCTTGGGGCCTCGGCGAGATCTTCGGGATCCGGCGCTCGGCCGACCAAGACGCCACCCGCGAGCCGTGGTTCCGTGCCGGCTACACGGCCTGCATCCTCGGTGGCGCCGCGGTCGTGCTGTTCGTGCCCGACCTCGTGGGGCTGTCCGTCGCGACACAGGTGCTCAACGCGGCCCTGCTTCCCGTCATCGGAGCGATCCTCGTGGTCCTGGCCGCGACGGCGCTGCCGGGCGGCTCCACGACCGCTGTCCTGACACTTCTGCTGGTGCCGTTGCAGATCCTCGTCGTCGACCTGCTGCTCAGCGCCGACAACGCCCTCATGATCGCCATGGCGTGCCGGGGCCTGCCGGAGGCAGACGTGCGGCTCGTCACGATGCTCGGCACGGCCGGCGCGGTGGCGCTGCGCCTCGTCCTGGCCGCCATGGCGGCCCTGCTGTTGCAGATGCCCTATCTAAAACTGCTGGGCGGCGCGGCGCTCCTTCTGATCGCGGTCCGGCTGACGCTTGCCCCGTCGGACGACGCCGTCAG
>JAABUO010008720.1_pt1 | contig 11420 bp, 2 predicted proteins | sample 5559291 | NCBI WGS metagenome assembly JAABUO01 (sample SAMN10711878, study PRJNA513372) | rock metagenome | isolation source: Antarctica rocks | place: Antarctica: Victoria Land, Finger Mt sud | reverse complement strand
TCAGTTGAAATGCTGTCTACGCTGACCGTTCGCGCATTTCAGTATTAGTACGTCAGAAGAAGTTTGTGTTAATCCTTAAGAACTCTTATTTCGAAGGCTTAATCAGATCACATTCTTAGGCGAAATCACCGAGAGCTCGATACAACCTTAAACCTTAAGTAACGATGGTTTCTGGGAAAGTGTTGTCGAACGTGAGAGAGATCTTTCTCGTGCACTTGATCAAGTACAACCTGAATCTTCCCTTGACAACAACTCCGCAGTGAAAAGTTTAACAACGCCTGCAGAAGAAAGCAGAGACCTTTCTACTCAAGAAAGTGTTCTGCTTAACGAAGCAAGCCGAAATCAAACGATCACTATCGCAAGCGTGAACGGAACTGTGCCGGATCAAGCGAATTCACTGACTCAGTATCAGTCGAGCGGGATTGAGGCAAACAAATTAGCTGTGAAACGACGGAAGGAGGCTTCCATAACTACGAAATCAAAAAGGAAAAGATTAAACAATCGCCGCACTCAATGGTTTGGGTTTAACGAGGCTTTACTCGACCGATGTATTTCCCTAGAAAAAACTAAATGTGATAACCTAAGACTTGCTCGTTCAGAAAGGTCTTATTAATCTACGAAGACGCAAGATTGCATCATGACTATGAGATTGAATCAATACAGGATAGAAGTCAAAACGCTCTTCTTCGTAATAGCAAGCACTGAATCATTCGAGGTACTCGGTATCATTTTGCAAGCGTATAGACGTGGCCCAACCGACGATTCAAGAAAACCTGGATACAGTCTCTTAAATGCAAGAAGACTGAAGGCAATCGAAAGTCTGAATCAAAATATCGCCAACCTTAGTCTTCTTAGAAGATGCCACGTTCTTCAGCTGTTTAGAGAGAATTGTCATTGTTCAGAAGCAGCCACCGACGGGTTCGTTGTTGTGACTACCAAAGGTTTCTCAGATCGAGCCAAACCAAAAAGGGGCAATTCTAGTTATCTTGCTAATGCTGAGATCACAAAAGCGATCATGAACGAGGTCTACCCCATGTTAGAGAAGAGCTGTGCGCAATACACAGAAAGATATCGTACTGTGTCTTATTTGAGAAGGCTTGGGAAGCGTCTGAACATGCTAGAAATGAAGTTTGAATATGACATACTCGGATTGCTCCCTCTAGGGTCGCAACTGAACCTGAGCGTCACTGACAGCATGTACGTTATTGCCATTTGCTTTTCGACTGATGTTGACTTGATTATAGAATCATGTCGCTGCCTGATGAAAGCTTCGAGAAATTCGTTGTGCTTTTTAACAGATGCAGAGGTTAAATCCTACGTTAACTCAGTAGCTCGGTCGAGTTCATCGTAGCTAAGGTGTTTCGCGGAAGTCTCTCACACTCAGCAAGCTCCGTTGCTCTAAATCTCGAACCCGTACAAATTCTTCAGAAATGCAAAGAATGTACAGAGATTATAGATCTCCTCGTTTATGCGTTGATTTTGCCGCCTCAACTGCTTTCAACGGATGCTCATGAATAATATTAAAGAGTTAAAGACGATACTGTTCAAGGCCTCGTCGACTAGAGTCTGTAACGCTGAGAGTAAACTTCTAGGTTAGGAAAAGCAGGCTGCGAAAGGCGAGGCTAGCCCAAAATCAGCATCGCCAGTGCTGTAAAATTGAGGATTTCTAGTATCTTTCTCTGGCATCTCCGCTATGAACTTAAATGAAGCTTGTGATAAACGTAAAACTGTAGCCCTAGATTATTAAATATGTTTAGGCGCCAGTCGAGTCGCGCTCTGGCAATATCGATAATGACCAGAGAGCTTATGTTGCAGTGTGCTTAAAAAAGGTTAGCTAGTGACACGGTGAGATATTGTGATTATGACATGCTAGTGAGCGAAGACATTAGCGTTAAGATAGACATGAAATAACGATGATTCTTCACCTTCATAAAATGTAAAAATGAAGTTTCTCGATGACCGTGCGAGCGTTAAGTTTAACATCTTTTGCAAGACGAAGGCTTAATGCGACGTGAAATTTAATTGTGAAACTTTCAGTTCCGAGATTCAGTTTATCACAATTTGTTAAACTTGAAAAATTGTAAAAAAGCAGAAGAGTCATGCGATTCCGCCTTTAAGAAGTCGACATTCATCTTCCTAAACTTATATTTATAGCAAAGATTTCTTCTGCTCAGAATATTATTCATATGTTCATAAATTTGCTGACTGACTTAACGAAGAAAAGCGTCTCGACTCTCATTTAAGAGATCTAGAAAATGCGTGAACAGAGATAATAACATCTTCTTAATGTTAAGAGTCATTAATTAAACAATTAGCACTTTACATTAGCTAGATTTACTCGAAATTCTTAATTCGATATTCATTATCTGTGAGAATTAAAGCGAGTATATCGTTCTTAAATCTTTACTGTAGCAGTCGTTAATTCCGTTCACTACTCAGTTTATTCTTTAAGATTTTCAGTCTTTTTAAATAATCATCATTCACTTTTTCAGTTTGAAAACGGGACGACTTCATCTTAAAATAGGCTTCGGCCATCATATTCTTCAGAGCTAGGGAAGTCGCGTCTTTATACTGTCTTTCTGAGTCTTTTAAAGCTTTTTCAGCAGGCCTCAGCAATTTTGTCGTGATCTTTTAAGTACGACGTTCTTAAGTCAGGTAATTATTACAGTTCAGTTCTCGTTTCTCACGAATGAGAACTAAATGTGTTAATTAATAACGTCGCTGAATAAATTTAATGAATGTCATCGCGTTTAAAGCGTTCAGGCTTTATATGATTTAAGCAATGTTTTCGTTAAGCTGAGAGAGCATTAAACTTTAATTTTCTCGAATTACGATATATGCATCGCGTAGTTAATAAAAGACATCATGACTAGCGATTAAGATCAGTATACGAATTAATGAATCTGCCTGAGCATCATTAAGATTGCAAGCTTCGAATTTTGCGAATATTCGACTTAATTAAAAGCGCACATATAACGGCGATGATCGATTAAGACTCTTTAAAGTTTTATTATATCGCATCTCATATTTCTTTCACGACTGATATTCGCTAGTAAACACTTGAGCCTTTTCTGAGATGGGTTTTTTTCTTGTTTTTAATTTCAGCTTTTGTTTCTTTCTCATTCTGACTCCGTGCATGAGTGCAGTCATTAACTCATTAATAAAAGAAACATCGTTCTCTTTTACTTCTTGTTCTTCATCTTTATTGCGCAGACATATCTTCTTACTAGAAATGAATTCAGCTGAACAAAGCTATTTCTTACAGTCTCGATAATTCGATATATTTTAATTATAATTAGCATAATTAATCGCTTCGACTAAATTGTAATCTGCATTAAATTCTTAATGATAGAAACGCGAAAAAATGACGACGATCTTATTTAACAGTTAACGAATAATTTAAAAGAAGATGTCTCAGTAATAAAGTGAAGTATAAATTATTCACAATTTGTTTTATAGTAAGATTCATTAATTGCACGAAGTTTCTTTTCAAGTCGTTAAGCATGACCTGATGCGATTATGACTCAGATCTTAAATTATTTAATGTAAAGATAATTAATAAATTGCAATCGATGATTCTCTTAATGAATAACGAAAAATGCTTTTAAAGATAAACTCAGCTTAATAAGAGAATGATTAATGAATGTTAAAGATGCGCTTTTTAATCTTCGAAAGACGATCGTTCTTAAAAGATCAGATGAGAAATTTGTTCGATAAACTTAACTTCGCTCGAGTTATAAACTTTCTTACATTCATGTTCGCGCAGTAATAGACGTCTTTTAATGTATTTAAATTATTAACTTAATTTTTAAGAAGGATTTCGAATCGTTTTATGAGCTAAATAATTAACGATGTATTTAACGAGTGAAGATCTGCTTAAGCATTCATATTAAATTTCTTTCTTTTAACTCTGAAAGTATTATTTTCTAAACGCTCGATTAAGAATTAATATTTCTTTTACGTTACAGTAACATGAGAACTTAACAGATCGCGATCAGCGAAGCTCTTCGAAATAAATATCTTAAAAGCATTACTTGTACTCGCATTAAGTGATTCGACGTAGTGAAGAATTATAAAAAAGTTCTGTCACTGCTTCGAAGTAGGTTTAAGCTGTAACACTTCATTCTTAAAAAGATAATGAATAGATTTACTATCGTTATCGAGCGATAATGATAATTCTTCTTCTGAATTAATAGCACGTGCACGAATACTAATAAAAGTTATATTTAAAAAGCTAATTGCGAAAAACGTTTAATGAGCTGCATCATGAATTTCTTCGAAAGTAAAGGTTTTCTGACTAACATTCTGAACATTTTTAAGAATTTAATTAATGATATCTTTAACATCTTAAGAGATGATCTTTTTAGTTATAATCTGCATTTCTTAAACGAAGGTTTCGTTCTGAGTTTCGTTAGCAATATCATCTTCAGCTACATCTTTAACTTCTTTAGTCAGAAAGACTGTTTAACCGCTGTAATCTTTCTTACAGGTCATAAAGATCTCTTTAATTACATTCTTAACATCTTTTAAAGAAAATGTTTACTGAGTATTATTCTTTATAGTATTAGTCGAAAAGACTTTTAAATTTAAGTTCGAAAATTCTGAGGCTGTAAAAGTAATCTGAGCGAAAGGTGAAGCGATAATCGCGCTTTTAAACGAAGAAGTATAAGAAGAAAATTAAAATGTAATATTTAAATTTCTTAAAGACGCTGAAGGTTCAGAATGCTTAGTTACGCAGAATGACGACTTGTGTATATTATAATCTGCGTGAGCCTGCACGCACTGAGAAGTGTAAGCAATGATTTAAATTTTCTCTTAAAGTCTCAGAAAGAATGCACTTACAGAGGTTTAAAGATTAAGAAGATAAGTAAATAATGAACGTAACTCATTATTAATTACTTCTAAGTAATCGTCATGATCTTTTCTTAAATTCGTAACTTTAAAACTGATATCGTCTCGAAGACATTAAAAGATCTATTATCATTAGTAATAAACACATTCAGAAATATTAATCTTGCGTACACGTTTAATAATGAATCTCATTTAATTTTTAGTAAAAGATCAGACGCTCTGCAGATATTGCTGTTTGCTGAAGATTTGCGATTTTAAGAAAGTCGTAATTCTTTAGTTTAACTTAATATAATCTTTACTGAGTAATTAAATGTCGAGATTTAATCTGTAACGATAACGTTTCGAACTTAACTAATCGCGATATATAATGTACTACGATATTCGAGGTTTTAATTATTAATTATGAAGTCACAGTCATGAATTATCTTCGCTTTACTAATTAATTAATTTCTCTGTCTTTTAAGATCGTACTAATAAATAATATCTTAGCTACGTACTACGGTTTTCGAAGCCCGAGAGATTATTTAAATATCGTAGTACATACATGAGCTTCTATTTAGTCTTCATTAGTTCGTTTCAGTACATGAGCTATTTTTAAAAGAAGAATAATGACTAACGTTATCGAACATTCATCATGCACAAGAGACTTTTAATTACTGAGCTAAGTTAATCTTTTATAAATTAATTTTTCATATTTAATAGCTGATAATCAGTTTTAAGAATTAAGTTCTCATTTATCAGTAGAATCATCTCTGAATCTTTTTACGAACATTTTGCGCCAGATCGATATAATGTTTAAAAAAAGAGCTTAACTGTTAATTCCTTTCGATTTGCCTGCAGTTTTTTCAGATTCGAGAAAGAAAGCGTACTATCTCGTCGAAAATAAGATATATTATTATTAAACGAGCAGTAAGAATTCTCAGATGATTCTTGTAATTAATTTGCGACTTAATTTTCGCAAGACAGCGTATGACGAACGAGAATCGTGAGCAATGTAACTTTTAGCACTTAACTTCACGTTGTATGTTATGTTACTCTCTTAATCTTTCATGTATAATCTTACGTTAAGTGTTTAATGTTAATCGTAATTCAGATTCGAGACGATGCTTCTGAACAAAATAAAAACGTTAATGTTAAATACATTCGGAAAAAGACGTAATTCTTATTAAAGATGAAAGTCGCTGAGCATTAATCGACGCTTAAGATTTAAAATATCTTTTATTTTATTAAAATCTTAGCGACATTACTGTCATTATACATACTGAGAGCTTAATCTTATACTCAGAGTTTACTTGTTTTAACAGACACAGAGTGAGCGTAATTGAAATTTTAAATAGTTATTAATTCATGCTCATAATTTCTTATTCGTAACGAAGACATTATTATTACTTCTAATCTCATAAGTGCATGATTCATGATATCGCGAAGATCACTCGAAAATTAACGTTAATTTTCTTAAAATCGTCAGTCTTCATACATCTTTGCTAAAATATTTCTTCTTTAACTCAGTTACTTGCAACGTTATTTAATCGTCTTTCTTCAGCTCGATATGTAATAATGTATACTTTTTTAACGACTGCATTAAACGAAAGAATTCTGTCATATCTTAATCATAATTTTTAATTAATTCTTAAAGAACTTTAAAAAGATAATAATTTATAATTAAATTAAAAGTTAAAATACGAGAGAATAATCACATCGAACGACTACGGCTTAACATTTAACAAAGTTTATTCTTAGCACTGACGTTTTCGCGCTGTACATTCTCTTTTAGTGCGTGTTAAAATCCTTCTTTAAACATTAATAAAAGTGATTCATTAAGTTCATGCCGTGACTGTAATAAATTAGGCGCTATAAGAAGAATGAACAAGGGCATAATAAAACAAAATGCTTAATTAATTATGCACGTAATGTTAAACTCTTCGTTAACGAAGATGTTATTAACGTTAAGATCTGAGTAATAAATTACAAAGCGACGTTAATCATTTCTTAAAAGATCGTTTAATAAATCGTGAGCTTACTTCGTAATCATTACTAAAAGAATCTCGTTAGCAATAATAAAATCGATTTTATTATGTAAGTTATTAATTTTCAATTTTATAATAACGAAGTCATTTCATTAATCTGACGCTACTCGAAATTCAGCGTCGTCGTCGTACTCGCTTCGTGCGAAGATAAACGCAAAGAAGCAGTAATGATTTAAAGCAAGATATTTAACGTGTTTAAGGAATGTCGAACTTTGTGCCTCGTAATAATCTTTTTTAAACTTAAAAGATTTACGAGATATATCTTCGAGAGTGTATTATTAATTCAGTAGCAGATTACGAGATAAACATGTTTTAATATAAAATTTCTCATTTTTCTTAAAGAGTAACTCAGCTTAATTGAAACGAAGTCTAGATAGTTGTCACGTAATAATTTTAAGCTGAAAAATAATCTTTGTCTTTTATTCTTAAAATATTTAAAGTTTATGCGGCTTTAAGATCTTTCATGTATGCTGTAAAGACGAGTCTTAAGCTTTACTTATAAGAATATAAAAAATATCGACATCGTTGTTTCTAGAATAGTTATGTAATCATTAGCTTATTCACAACGAGAATTAATGAAATGACTTGCCTGTATGTAAAGATCTCGAGAACAGAAATTGTACTGTTAGCCTTAATATACTTAAAAGTCGCGACTTTACTAGTTAATAATATAAGATTCGTTTCGTTGAATTTAATTTCATCGTCATTTCGTAAGAAACGAAGCACTCACTTCATCTCGTTAATGAACGAAATTAGAATTATTTAGTTAAAGCTATTACTTGCTGAGATCTGAAAAGTGTTACAGAAGCAGCTTTGCTCTTCGCGTAGCTTGCTCATTAAACGATAAAGAACGAGTTTATTAAATTCTGCATATTTAAAGATGCTTGCGCGTTCATACATCGATGACATGATGCGTAGCGAAGACTCTGTGCGCGTTTAAGAAATGAGCAATACTGAGAATAAAACTCATTAGCGGACTGTTCGAGATAGTAGTTATGCGAGACAGTTAATTTAGCTTCGTTAAATCAGGTCTCGACAGATCGAGACGAGTTTATTCGTTATTGAAGCCTTTTTTACACAGTAAAAACTTCGACATGAGACTAATATAATAAAGTAAACAGCAGTCTAAATAGTAACCGGGTCGAAAATAAAAGTCTTTCTTAATAAATTATTATTAACAAAGTTGCATTTAATTACAGATTAAATAACATAGTCTGTATTTTTAGTCATGAATAATAAAATCTTATTATCGTTTAGTCTTTCGTTTAGAAATTTTTCTTAATCGTAGTAAACGTTAAGATAAAGTAATAAGTAAGTAACAGCTTAGTTAATTACGACGTAACATCTTCATGTTAGAGCTAGAAGTAACTTATCGCTAATTCATAGTCGCAAAATCAGCGCTTTCATTATTCTGTTCTTCATTTATTCATTAAGAGTAACGTCTTTTACTCAGAGATGAGTTAATGTCTTAATGTTAGTTTACTTACACAAGCTCGAATATAATGAAGGAATTTTAATAACGTCGTTTACTTAAGTTATTCACAAATAATTGCGACCAAGTATGAGCTACGTGTCGAAGCTAAAAATCTTAATCATGACTTAATGCTGCTCAGTTAAAAAGATAGCGAAAATCTGATAACGTCATTAGCTTAATCGCTCAGAAAATAAAGATGTTTAAAGTGCGTCGCTCGTACTCTTGTTTTGATTAACGCAGTTAATTTCGTTCATTTAAAGCTGAGAGCTATAATTCGTATCACGGCATAATTCTTTTATTTGTGAGCAGTTTAAGATTATTCGAGACGTGCTGTATATATTAAGACTAACGAGAATGAACTTAGTTAAGCTGTTCTTCGTCTCTGAATGAGATATGTATAAACATATTATCGTTTTTCGCTTATCATTTCTTTTAATTTACATTACTTGTAATGATCGGTAAGAAATGAATCGTTAAGGTTAAAAGATTAAAAATTAAAGATAACATCTTATCGCGCAGTTAAATATTATCATATTAAAAGCATTTTAAACTTAAATTAACGCATCTCATATGAATGTTAGAGTATTCAGACTTAAATTAACGCATCTTATATAAATGTTAAATTAATGAAGCTAGTCATGCAGGTCTTATTAAGAGTCTCTTTAAATTCTTACAAACATTTATTAAATGTTTCTTTTAAGATCTCTGAGCGTTCGCTAGTAATGTTTAAAAAATTTAGCACGATGCATCTTAAGAAATTAACGTTAAAGAGGTGAAATTTTTTTAGTTATGTTTCAGAACGTTCGAAATACTTAATAATGATTAAGAATTACATAAAAATAAATCATTTTAAATATTTGCAGAGATTTAAAAAGACTCTTAACAAGTAATCTAGAATGTAAATTAAAGACATTTCATGTTAAAAGAAGACTCTGAGAGTATGTATATTAATACTCTTTTGCAGACTTACTCGAATAATCTTATATCTTGTTTAATCGTCTGCTAAATATTTATAATGTAATGAAATCGATCGATGAGTTAGTAATAACGTTTTTCGAGCAGTAATAGTAACAAAGACGCAGATGTTATCTTAACTGCATTACACGACGAGTATCGATGAGCAATTAACGATATATACGTATTTCTTACATTTTAATTAGTGAATGCTTAAGAATTCAATTTTCGACCGAAGAAGTACAAGAAGTACATTTTACCAGATGTTAATATTTAACTAACATCGTTTTCTTACAGAATTTTAATAATTCGAGATTCAGAAATCTTACTGCTAGATTTCTTTAACTTTTTCTCTTAATTCGAGTCTGTGTATTACGTAATGTAAACACAGAAGTCTGTAACTATCATGTTTTTATTAAAGAAGCACATTAATTAATGCTTTAACGAAGTTATCAGAAAAGAATACGAAGCGTTAATCATCGTGATACGTGCTTTTTTCATAAAGAACTTTAATAATTAATTCGAATACAGAAGCGACCTTTTTTAATACAGAACTATCTGTCTCATGAGTCTCTGCATACTGTTTAATGAAGATAAAATAAAGATAGTGCTAAAACACAAATAAATATCGTCTGTGTCTTTAAAGAAGAAAGAGCTTAGCAAGCAGAGTCTTTAAGTCTTTACATCATCTCGATCATTATCTCGTGATTCATTTTATGTAACTTAATAAAATTTCTTTAAATAAGAATTCTGTTAACACTTAAAGATTAAGTGCATCTCTTTTTTGTGTCGATTTCGCTATCATTTAAAAGAGAACCCTTTAACGTGAAATTTATAGCTGAACTTGCTACACTTTAAACATTTAAGATGAGTTTGCTCGTGAATACTAAGTAATATGTTACGAAGCGTAAAATTAATTTCACGAAATAAAGACACATTTTAAAATATGAGAATATTTTATATAATTTATTACGTTTAATGCAGTTTAAGAACTTGAAATGAATGATCTTACGTCTTTTATATGACATGTTAATCTGCGTAATAATGATTTAACGAAGAAAAAAACATACGATAAGTTCTTTTGTTTGTGAAATAATTTAACATACACATTACACTTTTAAGGTTTAAGTATTCTTAACGAAAACTTAAGCAATATTAATGATCGTAAAGTTAAATTAAAATACGTTTATGAAAAGTTATCGAACTTGAAATGAGAGAAAACTATAATTAACATTAAAACGATAACAGTATTCTGACATATAAAGATTAAAGAAATCAGTTAACCGTTACACGTTAGCAAAGAAAGAAAGAAACCTTTCTTTCTCTGACTTAAGTTCACTTACAGCAGGATTATAATGCTAGCTGCAGAGCATGTAAGAGAAAATTAATGCCGATTGCGACGTTAATAATGACTTAATTTATAAATCATGTTCTAGAATTAATAAAGTTACCTTTCGCTGCAACAGGCGAAGAAATCATGCGTAAAGATAGATTCCGAATCGCTGTTACCTTTTCTTATAAGCAGGACTGAATAATTTAAGGTTACAAGCATGCTCTGTTACTTCTCTTCTTTACTTTACTCTCTGTCGTACTTAAAAGCCTGCATCATGACTGTAACGTTATGTTTTAATTAAATTAAACTAAGTAATAATAAAAAGATGTCAATTTCATGCTATTTCTGCCCCTTTCTTTCCGATCATTATTGTTCTTAAGCAACATTTAACTATGCTTAAAGACGTACGAATTCGACATATGAAGATTGCTCAGCTAAGTGTGTCTTTTTCACACATCGCTGCAGCTTTTAAAGACATATAACATTCGTTTAATTACTGGTCTTACTATTAGCTCTCAGAATAGTTATTAAGTCAGTTAAGATTAAAAGTGTGAAGTTTCAGCATCGTAATGCGCTTTATTAGCTGCTCGTTTAAGAATGAAGTTTCATTTTTTAAATGTTATTCTCAGTACCTTTCGGCATTTAAGAGTCTTAATCGTTATTAACGTGTTTAAATTTAAGTTAACATGAATTCTCGAAATAAGAGATAAGATATGTTTCGAAATAATTAAGATATTGCTTTAACATCGTAGAAAATTAAGATTCGCGAGAAGCTGTTATG
>JAABUO010008719.1_pt1 | contig 11420 bp, 16 predicted proteins | sample 5559291 | NCBI WGS metagenome assembly JAABUO01 (sample SAMN10711878, study PRJNA513372) | rock metagenome | isolation source: Antarctica rocks | place: Antarctica: Victoria Land, Finger Mt sud | reverse complement strand
CGGCGTCGGGTCTACGGTCCGCCGACCCGGCCGGTTCGTCAGCTTCTGACTCGCCCCGTCTGAGAATGTGCGCCGTCAGAGTGGACGGCGCCCGGCCTCATCGTGCTTATCTGCCGAACTTCCCTGTGGTGCGCTTCGACTCCCACCGATCAAGCTGGTGCAGGGCGTCCTTTTCATACCCGATGGACGCCATAGCTTCTTTGACTCGCACCAGCGGCACACCGTCCTGCTCGAAGCGGCCTAGTAGTCGTGGCATGGCCTCTTCCGTTTGGCCGTTACGGTCCCAGGCGTTGTTCCCAATGAAGTCCAGGTAATCCAACAGCCCGGCCTGCTCCTCGGTGAAGCCGAGCCAGTTGAAGTTGGGCGGTTTGCGAGCCACGACGCGACACTAACCGCACGCCGACCCTGCGACCGCCCGACCAAGGGGGGGACGGTGGTAGCGGTCACCACAACCTCGGCTCAGCGGCGGGGGCGGATTCGGGCTGCGTCCCGGCGGTGGACATGAGCACTTTGTGGCCGATTCGTTGGGGGACGGCGGCGACCGTTCCTGCGTCTCTGGCGGGGCAGCACCATGCGCCGCCGCGGGTGTCGCGCTGGAACCGAAATCCTGCGTGACGCAGCAGCAGATCCAGACCACCCGGCGGTGATCGACTGGATCACCCGCACCGTGCAGAACGTGGCCGCCGCGAAGGCAGCCGTGCAGCCGGCGATGCCCGCGCCGATAGCCGGCCTGTCATGACCCTCGAAACCCTGCTGCTGCTCCGCCGCTGCCTGCACGCTTAGCAGATGACGGTGGGCGATCCGGCGTTCACCACGACCGCCCGGCAAGTGCTGGCCGCGCTCGACGAGGAGCTCGACCAGGAAATCGGCCGGGCCGAGCAGCCAGCCGACCGACGCTATCTCCCTGCATCCCCGCCCGGCTAGGTCCTTCGGGGTCCGGGCCGGCGGCCTTTTCGCATGTCCGGGATTAGCCGCCGCTGGAATACCGGGTCAACTCAGGGACAGTCAGCGTTCAGCGTGGAGAGCGCTGTGACCATTGCCAAAGTCTGCGCCTGCACCCCGGGCTGATCCGAAGTGACCAGCGCGACCCGCAGCCGTCCGGCAGCGTTCTGCGCGTCCGTCGCATCCACCTGCAACTTTCCCTTACCGATCTCCACGGCGGTCGCCAGATCACCGCCAGCCTTTTTCAGCTCACTTTCGGCGTCCGCGTCGATGACGGTTCCGGCCTTCACCCCGTCGAGCAACGTGCTGATCCGGTTGATCGCGTTGCCCGCCGGGACGCAGGCAGTCTGAATCTGCTGCCCGTGGCTGCTGATCGTGCCGCTACTGCCGCACCCCGCGAGCGCGAGTACAGCGAGACCAGCGAGCACGACCCTCATACCGAGGGAAGCTACGCGCATATACGCGCATGAGGGGCGATTCGGTCAGGCGGTTTCAGCTGCCCCCTGCAACGCCGCGGGCAGCGCGGGCACGTTTTCGGGCTGGCCTAGGAACGCTCTGGGTCAAGTGTCACAGAGCGTTCCCCCCGGAACTTCTGTGACACTTGACCCAGAAGTTCCCCTAGCCGCCGTCGTCGACCGGCTCGGGGAGCGGCTCGGGAGTGGCACTCCAAATCCGACATAACCTCCACGGCGATCCGCAACCGCTTGCCGTTCGGCAGGGTCATGGTCACGGTGGATTCGGCGATCGGCTGCTCGGCGTCGGTCATCGCGGCTCGCTCGATGTACTAGCCCCGACACCTTCGGCGAACGCCGCCGCCGCGAGCAGCGCATCCGCCATCAGTCGGGCCTGCGCTGGGGTCACCGGGCAATCGGCGGCGATGTAGAGCCGCCGCTCACCCCACACGCCGCGCTGCTCGTCCTGGCGCACCTCGACCTCGGGGCTGCCGCTCCAGTCCATCGGCAGTTCCGGCCCGAAGTGGGCGACGTGCCAGAGGGTGTCCGCGGTACCATCGAAGCCGCCTAACTGCCCGTCGAGCTGCTGGGCCAGCTCGTAAGTGTGATCCTCGGTGCACCACGGCGGGCATGTTGCCGCCCGGGTCGGGGTCATTTTCCGCCCGCGATCTCATCGAGCCTGTCCGCCAGGTTCAGCAGCAGCGCGGCCCGTTTGCGCGCCTCGCCCGAGGTGATCTCGCCCTCGCCCTCGCCATAGACCGTGACCACCGGACGCTCCAGCCACACGAGGCCGCCCCGGTTGCGTTCGAGCTGCGTCAGGTTCGCGTCGTCGTCGGCGGCGTCAAAGTTCAACTGGTGGTAGCGAAGGTGCGTCACCAGGTCCCATTCCCTGGTGTCGTAGGTGTGGCCGGCGGGCAGGCAGCACCACGGCGGGCACGGCGGGTGGACCTTCGGGTATGCCGCCTCGGTGACGGCTTCCTGCCGCCGCATCTCCTCGTGGGTGCGCGGTTCGTCGTGCTCAGTCTCACTGGACATTTCTGGCCTCCAACTCGCCTAGCAACTCGGGCATTTTCGCTTACGTCAGATGCGCCTAACGAGCCGGTTGGCATAGTGGACTCGTGGTGGACACCCCGAAGATGCCCGGCGAGCCCAAGCGGGTGCAGCCCAGCCGGGACCGCAACAGAGCCGACCACCCATCACGGGCCCGCAGGTGAGCAGCGAACCGGTCCTGGTTGCCAGCGACCCGGCGCAGCTGGGCTTCGACCGGGCCCGCCTGCAGCGCATCGACGCGCACCTGTCCCGCTACGTCGAGGACGGCCGGCTGCCCGGCGCCTCCGTGCTGGTCAGCCGGGACGGCAAGGTGGCGCACGTGTACGCCTGCGGGCGCCGCGACATCGCCGCCGGCCTGCCGATGCAGGCAGACACGGTGGTCCGGATCTACTCGATGACCAAGCCGGTCACCTCGGTGGCGGTGATGATGCTGATCGAGCAGGGCCTGCTCGAACTCACCGACCCCGTGAGCAAGTGGATCCCCGCGTTCGAGCGGGCCCGGGTCTACACCGGCGGCCCGACGGCGAAACCCGTCACGGTGCCGGTCACCGAGCCGGTCCGGATCTGGCATTTGCTGACCCACACCGCCGGGCTTACCTACGGCTTTCACCACATGCATGTGGTGGACGAGATGTACCGGGAGGCCGGCTTCGAATGGGGCACGCCGGCCGGAATGGACCTTGCGACCGTAGTCGATGCCCTGGCCGGCCTCCCCCTGCTGTTCCAGCCCGGTGCGGAATGGAACTACTCCGTCGCCACCGACGTGCTTGGCCGCCTGGTTGAGGTGATCTCGGGCCAGTCCCTGCCGGTGTTCTTTGCCGAGCACATCCTCGGTCCCCTCGGGATGGTCGACACCGGCTTCACGGCGACCGACGCCGAGCGGCTAGCCGCGCTCTACGTGAAGAACCCGGCCGACGGGAGCCTGCTGCGTTACGACCCGCTGGGCGATTTGATCACCCAGGTTCCGGCCGCTGCGTCCGGCGGGGGCGGCCTGGCCTCAACCCTCGCTGACTATCACCGGTTCACCCAAATGCTGCTGCGCGGCGGCGAACTCGACGGAGTCCGCCTGCTGGCCCCGCGAACCGTGCAGGCCATGCGCGGTAACCATCTTCCCGGGGGCACCGACCTGGCGGCCTTCGGCCGCCCCCTGCACGCCGAGACCGATTACGCCGGAACCGGTTTCGGGTTGGGCTTCTCAGTGCTGCTCGACCCTGCTGCCGCCCATTCGCTGGCGACCCCGGGGGAGTTCGGGTGGGGCGGCGCGGCCAGCACCGCATTTTGGGTGGACCCCATCGAGGACCTGACGGTGATCTTCCTGACCCAGCTGATGCCCAGCTCCAGCTACCCGATCCGCACTGAACTGCGCTCTCTTGTGTACCAAGCTCTCGTCGGTTGAGGAGCAGGATGCTCTGCCATGCGCATCCTGGCGGTGGGTGGGACCAAGTTCGTCGGACGGCATCTGGTGCATGCCGCGTTGGCAGCCGGCCACGAGGTCACGTTGCTGCACCGCGGCCGGTCCAACCCGGATCTTTTTCCGGAGGCAGAGCACCTGATCGCCGACCGCGACGGACCGCTCAACGTGCTGATGGAGCGGCACTTCGATGCGACCGTCGATGTCAGCGCCTACGTTCCCCGCCAGGTCCGCTCACTCGCCGAGGCGCTGGACGGCGCAGGGGGCCATCACCTGTTCGTCTCCACCGTGTCGGTGTACGCCCCACCAGCCGCCGCAGGCTACGACGAGTCGTCGCCGCTGACCTGGCCCCCCCGCGACCCCGCCGCCGAGGTGGTGGATCCCAGCACCTACGGCGGGCTGAAGGTGCTCTGCGAGCTGGCGGCGCGGGAGGCCTACGGCAACCTCACGGTCGTGCGCCCCACCTACGTCGTGGGACCGCACGATCACACCGGCCGGTTCACCTGGTGGGTGCGCCGGATCGCCGGGGGAGGTGAGGTGCTGGCGCCCGGCCCGGCTAACGCTCCGGTGCAGGTGGTGGACGCCAGGGACCTTGCGGCCTGGACCCTTGGGCTGCTGGAGGAACGCAGGGGCGGGACCTTCCACGCCGCCCACCCGGCGCCCCCCTACGGCTTCGGCGAGCTGCTGGAGGACATCGCGGCGGCGGTCGCGCCCGCCGGCACGAACCTTCGATGGGTGGAGCAGGAGCAGTTGCTGGCCGCCGGTGTCGATGGCCGCGCGCTCCCGCTGTGGGCCGGGGAGGCAACGCCGGCCGAGCGCCTGCTCGGTACCGCCGACGCGTCGGCGGCGATCTCCACCGGCCTGCGCTTTCGACCGGTCGCAGACAGCGCCCGCGACTGCCTCGGTGACCGGGAGACACTCGTACCAGAAGGGGTTGGTCTGGACCCCAAGGTCGAAGCGAAGCTGTTGGTCAGCGATGAACCCATGAGCCGATGAGGCTTCCCGTGCTGCCTCCGTTGCCCCCGATGCTGGCCAAGTCGGTTCCGACCATCCCGCCCGGCGCCTCATACGAGCCGAAGTGGGATGGATTTCGCTCCATCATTTTCCGTGACGGCGAAGAGGTGGAGTTCGGCAGCCGCAACGAGCGGCCGATGACCCGGTACTTCCCGGAACTCGTCGCCGCGGTCAAGGCGGAGCTGCCGAAGCGGTGTGTCATCGACGGCGAGATCGTGATCGCCACCGACACCGGACTGGACTTCGACGCGTTGCAGCAGCGCATCCATCCGGCCCTCTCCCGGGTCAACATGCTCAGCAAGGCGACCCCCGCCTCGTTGATCGCCTTCGACCTGCTGGCGCTCGGCGGCGAGGACTACACCGGCCGGCCGTTCACCGCACGCCGAGCCGCCCTCGAGCACGCGCTCGAACACGTGCGGGCGCCGATCCACCTCACCCCGGCCACCACGGACCGTGAGCTGGCCGCGCGCTGGTTCACCGAGTTCGAGGGCGCCGGGCTGGACGGTGTCGTGGCCAAACCGCTGGACGGCACCTACCAGCCCGACAAGCGGGTCATGTTCAAGATCAAACACGAGCGCACGGCCGATTGCGTGGTCGCCGGCTACCGCGTCCACAAAGCTGGCCCCGACGCCGTCGGCTCGCTGATGCTCGGCCTGTACACCGCAGGCGGCGTCCTGAACTCGATCGGGGTCATCGGCGCCTTCCCGATGGCCCGGCGGCGTGAGCTGTTCACCGAGCTCCAGCCGCTCGTGACCGACGTCGCTGACCATCCCTGGAACTGGGCCGCGCACGAGGCCGGCGAACGGACTCCCCGCAAGGGCGAGGGATCACGCTGGAACGCCGGCAAGGACCTGTCCTTCGTCGCGCTGCGTCCCGAGCGGGTCGTAGAGGTTCGTTACGAACACATGGAAGGCGAGCGGTTCCGGCACACCGCCCAGTTCAACCGCTGGCGCCCGGACCGGACCCCCGGCTCATGCACCTACGAGCAGCTCGAGCAGCCGATCACCTTCCGGCTCGACGACATAGTCCCGGGACTCGGCTCGCCGCGCTGAGCCGTCCGCCGCGAGACATCAAGCCGTGGGGAGGGGGTCAGTTTCGGGGAAGGGCGTACCTGGCGAACAGCAGGCCCTCGTCCTCGAGCAGCGCGCTGAGCTGGCCCCGGCGCGCGTGGGTCCACGGTGCGCCGTCGACGATGCGGGGCCCGCCTGGCCCGGCCAGGATCGGCGAGAGGGTGAGACACAACTCGTCCAGGCGCCCGGTGGCGGCGACCTGCCCGAACAGGATGGGGCCGCCCTCGCACAGCACATGGCGCAGGCCGCGGTCGGTGAGCGCGGTCAACGCGGCGGTGAGGTCCACCGCCTGCTCGCCGCAGGCGATCACCTCGGTGCCGCTGATCGCCCGCTCGGCCCTGCTGGTGGTCAGCAGCAGCGGGGGCACCGCCGCCTGGGCTATCCACGATTCGCTCCCGTCGATTTGCATCGAGCCGGTTACGACGGCCAGCCGTGCGGTGTCCGCAAGCCCGGCATCCCGGCGACGCTGAGTGCGACTGCTGCTGTGGCGAAGCGGGCCGTAGCCTTCGGCGCGGATGGTGGCCGCCCCCACGAGCACCACGTCGGCCTGAGCCCGCAGGGTCCGCAGCACCTGCTGGTCGGCGGCCGAGCCGAGGCCGCCGGCCCGGCCGTCGAGGGTGGCGCTGCCGTCTGCGCTGGCCACGAAGTTTGCGCGCACCCAGTCCCGCCGCGGCGCCAGGTAGGCCTCATGCAGCCCCAACTCGCTCGTCACATCACCGGGGTTCCCTAGCAACACCCGCATGCAGGCAACCTAACGGAGCGATTTCCCGCTGGCCTCGATGCTGGCCATGGGCCACGCCGAGAAACCCAACCGGTCATAGAGCAGCCGGCCGGAGCGGTTGTCGTGGTCCACCCCCAAGATCACGCTGGGGGCCCCGTAGGCGAATGCCTCGTCGACGAAGAAGGCGGTAACGGCGGCGCCGAGCCCTCGACGACGTTCGCTGGGGTGCACGGCCAGCGAGGACAGCTGCGCGATCCCCGCTCCCGGCCAGGTCTCGCAGGCCGCGGCGACCAGGCGGCCGCCGGCCCGCACGCCGCACCACCGCCCGGCGCCCGGATCGCCCGGCCGGAAGGCGGCACCCGGATTGGCCTGGTCCAGGAGGCCGGCCACTTCCCCGGCCGCGTGCTCGGCCAACCACTTCACCTGGTGTGGCAGATGCCGGGAGCCGCCGTGCGGGGTCGCGCCCGGCATGATCTCGCGTAGCCACCAGCGCCGCGCCGGCACACTCCAGCCCCCGTCGGCAAGCACGTGAGGATCAGCGATCAGGTAATCCCCGGGCCGGGCCAGGTGCCCAACCAGCGCCGCGAGCGCCTCGGCGGCCCCCAGAACATGGATGTCGTGAGCGCCCGCCCCCCAGGGATGGCCGCCCCGCCAGGCCACGGCGCCCTCGGTAGCCCAACCTCCGCCAAAGGCAAAGGGGAGCGCCAGGCACACCCGCGGCCAGGGATGCCCGGGGACGGCTCGCGCGGCCACGTCCAGAACGTCCCGGGCGTCGAGGAGGGTGCGCACCAGGCGAAGCTAGCGCCGAGGAACTCAGACGTCGCAGGAGTTACCCGCCGGTTCACTCCCCGCGCTCAGCGCGAAGCCGTGACGGCGCGGGACCGCTGTGGCACACTTGCGTTGGCCGATCGGGCCGACTGCGCGACGAGAACGCTGGGGAAGGCGCCCCTCGTCCTGTAGGAGGTTTCGTGGCTGTCATCCCCGCCGGTGCGAGCGTCGGCGGCGTAGCTGTGCCCGCGCGGCTGTCCGTGTTGTCATGCCCGCCGCCACTGTGCCCGCACCTGGAGTTCGCGGTCGCCGCCGAGCTCGAGCACCCCGTTTCGCTGCGCTGGTCGGCGCAGCCGGCCGACCCCGGTGCCCTCACCGCCGCCGTTGACCTGGCCGGACCGGCCGGCCTGGCGGGTCGCCTCGCCGCCAAGCTGCGGGCGCTGGGGCCGGTTCGCTACGACATCAGCGAGGGCCCCACCGTGGCGGCGGAGGCCGAGCGGTACTCCTACACGCCCGACCTGGGCCTGTTCCGGGCCAGCCTGGCCGCGAACGGGGACGTGGTGGTCGCCGAGGGTCAACTCCGGGGCCTGCTCGCGGCCAGCCATGATGCAGGGGGAGCCGGGCGCCTGGTCCATGGCCTGGAGCGACTCCTCGGGACGGCATGGGATGAGGCACTGGAGCCGCTACGGCAGGGAGGGTCCGGTGCGCCGATCAGCTGGCTTCGGCGGACCGGCTGACCGCGACAGCCGAGCGAACGGAGTTCCGTTGAGGGGCTCCCGAAACAGACCGGCCGTAGCGGGCACAACCAGCGCTGGTCGTGCGTTGGAGCAGGCGTTCGCCCCGTGTGAGATCATCCGGCACCCGCCGGAGCCATCCGCCCGGTCGCGGCGAACGTAAGTCCGTCAGTCCCCTTCGCCGTACCCGACGAGCAGCAGTTACATTTCAGGCACTTCTTTCCTTCAGGAGCACCCCGTGGCCACCGACTACGACACCCCACGTACCAACGATGAAGAGCAGACCGAGCAGTCCCTTGAGGCCCTCAAGGCCCGGCGGGCGGAGTCGGCGGCCGACCTTGGCGACGACGCCGACCCGTTCGAGGCCGAACTCGACCTCCCCGGCGGCGATCTGGGCGATGAGGACCTCGCGATCCGAGTCGTCCCCAAGCAGGCGGACGAGTTCACCTGCACCAGTTGCTTCCTGGTGCACCACCGCAGCCAGTTGGCCGACTCGAAGAAGATCATCTGCCGGGACTGCGCCGCCTGAACCAGCCGTCAGCTACACCACACCCTCCGATCCTGCGGGGGTGGAGCAGCACTATGCCTCGCACCACATGCTGCTGGTGGCTGCCACCCGGGGCACGTCCGGCAGGAAACCGCAACGGTAGTGGGCACGCCCGCTGGCACGCCGCCCGGCTTCTCCGTCAGGCGGATTTGCACTTCCAGAACATGGAGGCCCTCAGCGCCGGTTTCGCTTCCGCCGAGGGTCCAAAAGGGGCCGCCGACGCGGTCGAGCTCGGCGAGCGCACCTGATCGACAAACCATCATGATGGTGAGCAAGATCGACTGATCCCACTTCAGCGCCCTCAGCGCATCCGCGCTGGGGCGCACCGCGAGCGTCTAGCCGAAGATAGGCGTCCCGGCTGTCACAACTAAGGAGCGCGCCCGTGGCTACGATCGGTGACCCTGAGGTCAAGACCCTGCTGGACAAACCCAACCACGCGGTAGTTTCGACCGTGAACGAGGACGGCACGATTCACAGCACTGTTGCATGGGTGAACGTCGAATCCGGCCGACCGGCGGTGAACAGCGAGGCCAGCCGCAAATGGCCCAGGAACCTCGCGCGCGACCCGCGGGTCACGGTGCTGATCTACGACGAGTCGAACCCATATGAGTATGTCGAGATCCGTGGCACCGCGGCCTCGCAGACCGAGGGCGCCGACGGTCACATCGATCGTTTGGCCAAGAAGTACCTCGGCCAGGACACGTACCCATTCCACCAGCCGGGCGAGCAGCGCGAGAGCTTCCTGATCGAGCCGGCACACATTCGGCATCAGAAGCAGTAGGACCGCGTGTCGTCGGGCGCGGCGGCACGTCGCGGAGGAACTGGGCCTCCGCCACCGAGCCGCAATGCGCGAAGGACCAATGACCCAAATAATGGTGGACGCTACAGGGATTGAACCTGTGACCTCCTCCGTGTCAGGGAGAAACCGGGGGTTCGTGTTGTCCCAGCTCAAGGGGCAAATCTGCCTTCTGAACTGCATAAACACATCGTTGATACCCGCTGGTCGTTGCCGGTCGCGGACGGTGTTTTGCGGACTTCTTGCGGACTATTTGCGGACTGACGTAGATCAACATCTCGGCTGCGTCGGCACCGGCGAATCGTTCCCGCCCCATCACAGCTGCCGCTTGCCAGCGCGCCCCGTCGCAGACCCCCATGAACATGGACTGGCCCGACCGGACCCGCCTCGCTGGCTTGGGCGAGGACGAAGTCTGCACCTGGTATCTGTTGTCCGTTGAGGGCGCCAACGCCGACGAGCCCGCATCGACACCGCCGCCTCTCGGCTCCGCCGCACGCGCCGAGGCGCGGGGTTGCCGCGCGCGACCACGGTGGTGACGGCAGGCCTGCACGGTGCCGTGGGCGACACGTTCGCGGCCAGCATTGAGCGCATATGCGCTATCATTTCGGTATGGCAGTTCCCGGACCTCACGCGGCCGGCTACATCGACCGGTCCGCCGCGAACACGCTCAAGCTCGTGCGGATCCGTACCGGTATGAGCCAACGAGACCTGGCCGCCGCCGCAGGCGTTCCACAGTCGACCGTGGCGCGGATCGAATCGGGCGCCATGCAGCCGACCCACGACCCGGACCGAGCGGAGCGGGCCCGCCGCGGCGGCGAAGCGCTCGACCGAGCCCTCGCGACCGGTCACTGGTGACCGTCCCGCCGGCGCTGGACGCCCGGCCGATCCTGGAGGCCCTGAACCGGCATCACGTCGCCTACGTCCTGATCGGCGGCTACGCCGCGCTCCAGCACGGCGCCACCCGGCCCACCCAGGACATCGACGTGACCCCGTCGACGGAACTGGAGAACCTCGGCCGACTCGCGGCGGCGCTGAAGGAGATGGGCGCTGGTATCAGGGTCAACGACATCCCCGAGGGCCTGCCGTTCGGTACCTCGGCCGAGGCGCTGCGCGGGACCAAGATGCTCAACCTGCGCACCCCGCACGGCGACGTCGACCTGACCTTCGACCCAGCCGGGGTTGACGGGTATCCAGACCTGGCCCGCTCCGCCACACCCCGGCTCGTCGACGGCGTGACCGTGCAGCTCGCGGCGCTCGCCGACATCATCCGGTCCAAGACCGCCGCCGCCCGCAACAAGGACCTCGAGGCCCTCCCCGAACTCGAGGCCCTGGCGGCGAGCAGAAAGTCCGACGACCCTCCCCCTACCTCCACACCCGCGCCGGCCCGCGACTCACATTCTCCGAGCCAGGACGGTAGGTGGGCCCACGGCCCCCGGTAGCCCCCGACATCCGGCCACCACGCGCACGCGTCGAGTCATCGGTGCTGTGATCACCAACCGCAGGCAACGACCGATCAGGCGCAAGACACGCCGCCGGTCCGACGATTGGCAACCAGGCGGTCCCATGAACCTGGCGCAACTCAGCTTGCGCCGCCGGTCGGATGAGCGCCGCGAGCAACATGCAAAACCAGCTATCCGGCTCGGGTTGCGCTGCGGTGTCTCACGCGTCCTCCGGATAATTCACCACACCTCGGACCGCCGCGGGTGTCGCGCGCCGCTGTCGAGGCCGGGACACCGTGTCAACGATGCGCGCCGACGGTCCCGGCCGGCCGAGACCGCCCCCTGCTTCGGGCAGCAGCGGCGACAGTACGTGTGAGGTCTGGCGCGGACCGGCGGGCAGTTCCTCCGCCGGCCGCTCGGTCGCCTTGATCGCGGCCGACCAGGGAGCGAGCCCCTGCCTTGTGTGACCTCACACC
>JAABUO010008718.1_pt1 | contig 11420 bp, 13 predicted proteins | sample 5559291 | NCBI WGS metagenome assembly JAABUO01 (sample SAMN10711878, study PRJNA513372) | rock metagenome | isolation source: Antarctica rocks | place: Antarctica: Victoria Land, Finger Mt sud | reverse complement strand
AGCAAGACGCAGGTTGTTATCTTCTGGCCTCAAGACAAGGCAATGTCTGCTTGCAATGTCATTACATCTGCTGCAGTGCTACATAGTGCTCGCTGGCTTCAAGTGGCCCAATATGTCAATCTGCTGAGCTGTGTGCACTGTCATTTTCATCAAAAGCATGCAAATAAATGGAATGAGATGCGTTGTTGCCAACGTGAGACAAGTTGTGGGTGCAACATGGGTGGTGATTGGTGCAAGCGTCAACACAGGGCTGTAACACAATGTTGTGGTTCGGCTGCAGGGAAAGAGGTGCGAGGGCTCTGGAAGAGCGGCTGGGCAAGAAGGCCACTGCAGGTGGACAAAGCACAAGCCGATCTCCCGAAAAGACACCTGACGTTGAAGCTCCTGCACCACAGACTGCTGAGCCATCTACAGAATGACATAGGAACCCCATCTTCTGACTTGTCCTGTCAAAAGCACGCAACACAGATAGTCATGCATGCATGCATGCACACAACTGCAGCTCCTGTTATAGGCCAGACGAGGGGCAGCGGGGTGGGGTAAGATAACATCAAAAATCTGTCCCCTCTCACTCAGGCAGCCCGGTACCATGCCCGGTATGGTGCTGGCTTCTCGTAAAATTGACGCCGAAAGGTGTAGTCGATTTTCCCAACAGGCCAGACTCAAAGCTCTTGCTGGTGCACATATGAACTGATACGCACTGCATACCTGTAAATTCTGCAAGGTATGCATGCATGTTACCTAATCTGGATGTGCCATCATGTATCCTACTGGCACAGCGTGCTATAATGGACTGCTTTATCAATCCAGCATACCTATGAAATATGCGGTGTCGTGACCGATTGATTTCTTGCATGCATGCAAAGTGGGCACAATGCCGGCAGCCGTCCATGTGTAGAGGCCCTGAGCTGCAGCATTTGAGCACAGAGGCCTGACTGAATGATGGGAGCTGCTGAACTGTAATTCATAGTTGCTTAGTGCCCCCAGTCATATCCGTCAGGCAGGATGCAAGCGACCTCTCAGCATCAGAACTTGCATTGAGACCTCAAGGCCAATGGGCGCATGATCACTGTGAATCAGGGTCTAACACTTGCTTCTGGACCTCAATCACTTGTGTGCTCTTTGATGCCAAGCTGAGGATACTTCTGAAGTCATCGTATGATATCAGTAAAGAGACAACTCATGGTCTTGAAAAAAACAGCAACAACATAACATATGCAGCTATACTCAATACCTTTTTGTGGAGAGAAATCATTGAGTTATTGGGGTCTTCGCCAGCACAGTACTGCTGATAAGGTGCTACCTCGTCTGTTGGAGTACAAGTGTTAAGGCAAGTCTTCCAACCTACTGCTCGCAGGTGCACAAGCACTGCCTCAACGGTCATTCACGTGTTGCTGTGCTTTGGTGCGCCATGAAAGACGGACACTAGCACCACACCGATGACCATCAGCACACCTCCCACAATATGAGGCCATAGCACTTGGCGCTTGACAAAGCCCACCCATCCAAAGCCATCCAAGAATATGGCTGTCACAAGTTGTGCAGTGACTGCTATCCCAGTAAGGGTGCCGTTGCCTAGTTGCTGAGCGAAAAGGATGACAATAATTACATAATAAGCCCCAAGAAAGCCCCCAATGTATGAGTACCACGGTGTTTCTGCACAAGAGCGACACCTGGCACGGTCTGGACTTTTTATGCTGATCCTGGCAGGCATGCAGAACCAAAACATGACCTCTAAACCCTGAGACTGTCGGTCCCTGTGCTTTTGCAGCGTAGGTTGAAATCAGGAAGTAGATCAACAAAAAGAGTAGTCCACTCCCAAAAGAGATTATGCCGGCAAGACCCTTGCCGACGTTGCGCCCGAGTGAGGAGTTCACCCCAGCTTGTACAGCTAATGCGATGCCGCCGAGGGCTGCAAGAACAACTCCGACGATCTCAAGCGAAGTTGCTACCATGCACCGTCCTCTCTGAGCAGTCTAGTGTCAGGTGCTGCACGTTGGGCCAGGGGCTATAATGCTTCGACCGGGCATGTCGGGACTACAGCGCTTTCACTGGCACAACTTCAGGGATCGCCGATTGTTGTGCCTTCAGTCAGGTCTACATGGCCTCGTGCACGTGACTCCGCTGTAGTCATGATGCGGCGGTTTCTGGGGATCTTGCACGAACGATTCTACCTGGGCAGCAACGCTGACTTGCCTTTTGGACTCCAGATTTCCAACATCTACTGGGTCCCAAAGCAACACCCACAGTGTAAGTGTTCCAGCAACGAGGCAATACTAGTCAGTTGCACATCTGATCCTGTAGCTAAGTGCGGAACACTACTGTGAGAGACACTAGCTCTTGCCAACGCCAAGGCGAGAGAGAGAGATTACAATGCTTTAGCCAGCCAGCAGAAGCCAGTGGAAGACATCAAGACAGCTTAGAACAAACTTGAAAACTTGCATGTGATCTTGTTGTGCAAAAAAGGACCTCATGGTGTTGGTGTCCGTGGAAAATAAAGGAGCGTACTGCTGTCTAAGCGTGCGGAGAGCTGGACATCCAAAAATCATGTGAATTTCATCTGCAACAGCCACACTACCACCAAGCGTGCAGACCCTACTAGCCCTGGCAACATGCTGGCCCCCAGCGAAACGGCCAAGAACAATTGGCAACTGATGAGAACCAAGTTTAAACTGTAGAAACCTCTGCATGCGCCTACCAGAAACAGGCAGCTGACAATACCGCCTATGCTGGCTAAAAGGCCTGAACCAATGATGGTATGTGCATGCGACAACCCCAACAGTAGGGGCTGCCCTAGGACAACACAGGGCATAGTCATGGGTCCCGCCTATATGCTGACGCAGGGCTTGCACAATCGTACCAACCTCCAGAATAGGGATAACGCCCCTGTCATGAGGCATGGGCTGCCCAATGGATTGCAAACAAGTAGCTATGGAGCCAGAAAATTTCTTGGCACCACTCCCAACAGAAAATGCATAATCAAGATTGTCAAGCAAGATCCTGTGGAAAAGCGACCCAACAGGACTAGCAGCTACTTTGTTCCATCATTCAAGAGTCCGTCGCCACCAAAAACCTGCATAGGCAATAACCCCAACACCTCAAGCAACATAGCACTAGGTGTAGTATACTTGACCCCACAGATGTGCCTAAGGTGTTGGTCATAGATGGATTGTAAAGCAGTCCGTGCGTACTGTGCTGCGCCACGGGGGCTATGCATGCCCCACAATTCACAGCCGTAATGCAGAGAGGGTACAAGGATGCCTTGCAACAGGAAAAGTTTGAGGTTGACTGTGTTGCCACACTGCAGCTGAGAATGCCTTTGCTGCACCACAGCCTAAGAGCCTGCCGCCTCTGCTTTCAAAGGGGTGATAAGGTGGGATATGTCCCCTGACGCATGAAAGTGCAGACCCAAGTACTCGAAAGTGTCAACGCGTTCCACGGGAAGGCCATTGCAGGTGAAAACAATTGCCGCTGGAGTAGGTGACCTAGCCAAAGATTTGGACACCACCATCACTTTTGTCTCTGCCACACTGATTTCCATGTGCAATGTGGCACAATAGTTGACCAAGGCATCAATCAGAGCCTGCAGATGTTGAGGGCTGCCAGCCAAGAGACAGATGTCATCAGCATACACAAGGTCTGTGCGCTTCAGGTGCCGGACCTGCACCCCAGCAGCCGGAGCTGTGGTCTGCAGATGGTGATGTAAACCATCAATGAAGATGCCAAACAGGGTGGCACTGAGTGGGCAGCCCTGTCTTAGCCCAACGGATGGACTCTGGCTGTGGCCACACTGGCCATTGACCCTCATGGACAGCAAAGAGCCATCATACAAGGACTGAATTGCGCCCAGCATGTGGCCGTGCACCCCCAAGCGCTGTAGCAAGCTCCAGAGAAGCTGCCACTGGACCTTGTCATAGGCTGACTCGAGGTCCACAAAACACAGGTACAAAGGTTTGCTAGCATGCCTGAGTTTGTCAACGACATGCTGAAGGGCGAAGGCAGGATGGATGGTGCCAAGCTCTGGCCGGTAGCCTGTCTGGCTGGCAGACCGCAGCTGCTGCTGCTCTGTGTATGTGACAAGGCGCTGTACCATGATGCTGGCGTACAGCCTGCTGATTGGCTCACCCACTGAGATTGGCCTATAGTTGGCTGTGTCTGTGGCATCGCCGTGCTTGATAACTGGGGTGACCAAGGAGGTCTTCCAAGACTGGGGCACCTGCCCTGTGCTGAAGGCAGCATTGAATAACACCACAAGGCAAGGCGCCAGCAAGTGAGCTGGCGCCGGATCATCTGGTGTGGCTGCAAGCTTGGCATAACGCAACAGCTCTGAGGTGTAGCCGTGCAAGGCTCCTGATTTGCCATTGTGCAGCTGTTGCAGCCCAACCTCAACCTCAGCCAGAGTGAGAGGCTGATTGAGGCTGTGCGCATGGGCAGGGGGCTGTGGTGTGTGAGGAGTTGGCAGCTGAGTGGTACGCTGTGCTGGAGGTGATGTCAGTTTGCTGAGGAAACAGTCCCACGCTGCTGGATCATGCAGCTCCTTAGGCAGCAGCACATTTGGAAGGCGAGCTGCCTGCCAAAATTTGCGCGGGTTGGTTTTGAGCAGCTGGGAGAAGTCTATAACCTCACACTTAGCAAAGTTACTGCGGCTGTGGCAAAGATGAGTTTGGTATCGGCGTTCCAACAGGTGAACGTGAGGGCTACAGGGCCAGAGAAGCTTGGCCTCACGCAGCTGTGACTGAAGCATGAGGCACCTGGGGTTCCACCAAGGGTAGCATAACAGTGGGGGAACTCTTCAAAATCTCCTGCGGTCTTGCATATCTTGAAATTTGGCTCTGTGCATCAGAAGTGTTCTCTGCTGCACAGAGCCCAGTGCCCCGATATGCAAGAATGCATGTTCACTTGACACCCCCCACAATCCAACTTTGTGCATGCATGCATGCTACACAGACCTCATTTACCATTGTTGGTAAAATGCGCCTTCAGGATGAGCAGCTTTGAAGAAGCACTGTCACAATGTCATGACGGTGCTAGCTCATGTAACGAGACTGTACTCCAAGATGAAAGTAAAAAATCCAACCATCATGAATACGGATACTTGCTCAGTACAACGCTTCCTCAAAGCTTCTTTTGTATAGCAACCAGTTCAGTACAAACAAATGCACGTTGCGCAGTGGGTAGCAGCTCCACTTCGCAGCAACCATCACGAGCAGCAATACCATCATGGAACTGCCGGGAAAGAGCAATGCAGCAGCAGCGACATCAATGTACAGACACAGTTGAGGTTTGTGTGGCTATAGGGCCAGGAGGTGCATAAGCAGCAACAGCACGCTAGCTGCTAGTGATACATTTGAGTCTTGCCCAGCAACTGGGGCCCAAGTACAATAACCCCACAGCGCAGTGTTTGCCCCTGCATCACTTGTCAGCCCTCACTGCCAGACCATACTGCACTTGGAGTTTTTGTGTGACACAGTTATTTCATGGCAGTCGCTGTTGTATGACTATTGCATGGCAGCCTTTGGGAATCTGCACATGCCTGCCTTCCCAAAACATCCAAACAGGTGTTCAACTGCTTGAAGCATTAGCACTGGGCAAGAATGCAGGTCTGTCCATGGCGCCATGGACAAAGCATAAATCAGCTGAGGGAGGTAGTGTGAAAGCGACAACTCGATGAAGCAGCATGGAGGTCATCACCACTGATAATGGAAGGGCTGCAATGGAGGCTCGCACTGTGCCATGGGTGATGAAAAGGGTGTATGCGGTCACGGCGTCTGGCTGCATGCCCAGCTTGGTCCTGTAGCAGCCATTAGACTACATCACATCCTTCAGCTCACCAGCAGTGCCACTAATTCAGTTGCATGGCCAGCAGAAGATTGGAACTGGGCAAACTTTCTGTTTGTAAATGCCATGTACAGTACATCACGCAGGTGTGAAAGTACTTATATAGGAGAAATAGAACTGTGCGTGACATTTAAAGGGTAAGCGCATCAGTGTCAAGGGAGTCACTTATGATGATTACTTGGCTACGGTGGAGGCTCCCTGGGGCATATAACATGACGACACTCTCCCTATCACTGCTGTATCAGTCAGTGTTCATAATCACACTGCTAGGATACAAATTTCATACACTATGGCTCACATATGGTCAATCGCAGCAAGAGATGACTGGTAATATGATACCTTGGCACATGGATACATAGCACTGCTAGCTGGACTTAGTACATCTGGATCCACTCAAATGTACAAGACATGAAGAGGCTTCTGCATTTCAGACCATCTTGCAAGTTGCAGTTGACTGCAGGCACTAATGCTGCACGTCCAGCAAGGATCTTCATCTTTCCATTGGGAGAAGAGGCGTGAACAGTACTGTTGTAGTCGAAAAGCAGAGTGTATGAACACATATTTCAAAACCTATGCATACGAGTCACCACTCTCAATGTTCTTATTCCAAACAAGCAATCATCAAATTGGTCACAACTCAGTCATGAATTGAAAGTCTCTGACAGAAAGTCTCTGACAGATCAAACAAAATAGTACAAAAAGCTGACATATGGGCAGCTGAAACAAACATGCAGCATAAAAGACCACAAACAGGTTTGTCTAGAGATGAGACCCCAAAGATGCAGAGAAGCCCTGGTGACATTTTGTTATTCAACCTTCAATCCGCAATTAACACTCCTGCATAGCCCTTCTGATGTGGGCATCAAGTGTGGACTACTGCTGATGAGCAAGGGACAGCTCAACAGACGGTGTCCCTCTGAGATGAGACTCCAGAGATCGATGACTACTTGCTTGCTCCCCAGAATGACCACGTCTGAGTTTCACAGACTCCCGACCAAGATGATGCTTTGGCGCATGCTGGGCAAACTCGTCATCAGTCAATGCTGGTGTGCTGCTTGAGCCCTGCATCAGAGCAAACTAAGCAAGGCTGCTGTCTGTATCTCTGACGGCATGTGCAACATGCAGACCTTGTACACTGAATGCAGACTACACATGCACAGCATGTGGTTGTTGAACAGAAAAAGGAAAAGACAATGAATAAAAAATACAGAAGCTTGAGGTGATCTCAGTTGGGCCCAGTTTTCCTACCAGCTCAACATTGTCTGCAGCTTCTCTTGCAGCCGCCTCATCAGCAATGGCTGGAGCCTCTTCATACTCAGCAGCATCTAGCTCATGCAATGTATGATGGGAGAAGATGTAGGGCATGATGTACTGTCTGATGGGGACTAAAGCCATGATCATGACAGGAAAAATCACCCCCACTATCTGCAGCATCAGGCACGCCATTCACGTCCATGTACAACATTGGACCCAGAACCATGGCTGATGGGTGCACCCCCCAGAGGCTGTTGGCTTCACAGCCATGATATGTTGTCGCTTGCTGTCATGGGTATGATTTAGGTTGCAAGCAACAAGACTACCACAACAGCGCTTAGTGCACATGGGGTTGCTCATGTAGGGATCCCTTCAGTACTGTATGTAGCTAAGCCTATTGGGAAAAGTGTGTTTCATGAATGCATTGACTGAACAAACATTACGTCAGTGGACAAGGCGATTGCATGAACCATGAATCCACAGTGACTTGGTAATGCTATTGGCCCACCACTCAAGATAGAAAAAGCTACAAAATGAACAACATGTGCGCTCAAGTAACCTCCAGGCTTACAGCAGGGCGCACTCGCAGTGTTGATAGGCAGATTGTGACTGGTTAGAAGGCAGATTCTGACTGGTTTGACGGCAGATACTGACTGGTTTGAAGGCAGATTCTGACTGGTTAGAAGGCAGATTCTGACTGGTTAGAAGGCAGAATATGCAAGCAAGGGGCATCAGGTGCACACACCCCAGTCCAGGAGGAGACCACATAGACGGCAGCCAGACCAATGAATTGCAAAACAGTGAAGAAGGCGATAGCTTTGAAGGGCACCGTCTCCAGGAAAGCCACATGACCCTCACTCAGCAACCTACAAAGCACAGCAGACCACAGTGATGCAATTGTGCAATGCTACAGACAGACCATGTACACGCTGTGTGACTGTGACCAGGACATGTAACAAATTCCCCTTATGCTATGTCACAACCCACTCACAAATCAGATATGTCTGGATTGTCACTGTGTGGACTTGAAACTACCACATGCACGGCAACTTTGCATGCAGTTGCAAGAGTTGTAGAGACAACAGACATCAATATGCAGATGGCCATTCAACATGCGTTGGGGAAGGCTGATATGCCAGGTGAATAGGGATGAAGACCACAAGAGATGGGCAAACTAGGTGCAGCAACTGCTCAGTCAGACTGCAAGTCTGAGGTGCCTATGTTGCTGTTGCTGAAGTGAGTGTGACCAAGGGCTCACTTGTAGTACAGGCTCTTGTCAGTGCCAAGAAGAAGTATCCGCTGCCAGAATTGGTTGCCAGGCAAGGAATCTAAAGCCATGTAGGCAAAGTAGCCCCAGAGGACCGCCACAGGGCAGAACTTGATCAACGGTGTCAAGGCTGCACGTGTTTGGATTTGTTTACTTGAGAGAAACAAAATTTTGAGAGATTCATCAGCACAAAAGCAGCTCAGCGTCAGGCAGCTCAACATCAGGCACCATGTCATGCAGATGCTGCTGAGGTTTGCATGAAGCACTTCAGTCCCAAGATTCACAGAGGTTGGCATACCTCTGACAATGCAACTGCAAGTGCCCATGCACATGCAAAACAATGACAAAGTCTGGCAATATGAGCAGACAATTTCTGGGAAAGCATGATCACAAGGGTAGGCTGTCATTGAGAGTATATGCATTGAGCCATTCATGAGGGGTGAGGGGAGGGAAGAGGGGGGGGGGGCATCTGCTGCATGGCCAAGACCAACTTACGCAAGCAAACTGCTACCAGCAAAGATTGAAGCAGTCCAGAAACACGCTGTTCCTGCACCTCCATAGGCAGCACAGCATCAATGTCTCTCACCAAGTCAAACTCATCAGCTGGTTTAGTGAGGCCATGTGGGAAATCTGCAAAACAGATCTGATGGTGAGACTAGCTGTACTTGCTTTTGTGTGATCTCAAGCAGTTAGACAGAGGAAATTACTAAACTATGAAAAGCATAGTCACAATGATGAAGGACACCTTGGTGAGCATCTGCTGAGCTGGTACAAGAGGCATTGGCGCTCATAACATTGCTAGTTGATATGCACCAAGCTCCTGATTGCGAAACCAATCAGACTGGCAGGCTGCAGCACCAGTCTACATTGTGGCTGAGGTGAACACTGCTTTTGCTTGCCATTGGTGGACTGTCCAAGTTCATGGTCCAGAGCAGCTTGGATGGTGTCAGCCGCTCTGGAATGCATCTTCTTGGCCTCCTCAACCATTAGGATCATCACGTCAGCACGAGGCTGATCTTGATGTTGTAAAGCAGCTGCAAGCAACTCCATGGCTGAGCATGCATTCAGATCTAGCATGCATGCTAGCTTTACAGCATCCTCGATGGCATGGAGCAGTGCAACGCTGCATGAAACCATGGCATGGGAAGAGTGAGAACATTGGCGCTGTTCTTGAACACAAAAATGTCAGTGAAGTTGTGTGCTTACTCTTCTGAAGGCGTGTCTTGACCGTCTGCATTTTCAATGTTGCTAAAGCTCGGGTGTGCATGGGTGCCTGCAATAGCCAATGCACCAGCTGAGCCTCTGTGCATGCAATATGTGCAGTTGGGCTCAACGCTGTCACACAGCCTGCATTGACTGCAAGTTCAAGTGTGTCGCAAAGCGTACAGGAAACCAATGGGCAACAAAGTGTGGGCGCCTTTGGGGCTGCTTATGAAACATTGTGACAGCGCTTGCTGCAAACAGGAGCCTGTTCATCAGCAGCAGCCTGATCATCAGTGTCCATACAGACATGTGCAGACTGCATAGCTTTCAGGAATGCAGATTTGAAATACAACTGTCCTTCCTGAACAGAGCCATTCATGATTGTGTATGCGGACATGACAGCATTCATGGATGGTACATGCACATAGAGATGCACTCATGCCACAGGCCCTATCAGGGCAATGCATGGGACACCACCTGAGGAAGAACACCATTGACAGGAGGCAAGCCAATGATCCCACAGGCGAAGGTCATGAAGCCCACAAGCAGCAGATCCCAGTTGTAGGCAGATGGCTTGCGCAGGTTGAAGTCTGCAGTCTGTGCCAGCTGTGAGGAGACGCTGTGGTCAAAGTAGAAGAGGATGGTGATGACCAGGGCCGGCACAAGAGCCCCAGCAATGTATACACCTGGCACTTGCCCCATATCCTGTTTGAACAGATGACTTTAGCAAGCAATGACAGCGTGTCAAGACCTGTAATAGTTGCTGTGGGCGCTTCATGCTGCTGTTGCTGGCTGCACAAAGCCCACGTGGTTGCCAACTCACGTGCTGCTAGCTAGCGGGTGGTCGTTTGCACAGTGAAGATGTGTAGTAGAAGCTACGACCTGAGTGGAGTATTCACTTGTCAAGGAGAGCTATGCCCTGTGTGCTGTGACAGCTGTACTGTCCAGGGATGCCGCACTTTTGTCACGCACAGACAGCAGCGAATGCAGTACTCCATGATGGTGACACCATGTGCACATGTGGGATGCTGAATCAGCCCATGAGCTGCGTGCATACCCTTGCGACTGTCCAGTTGGTCTTCTCATCCCAAGTGTTTGGGATCCTGGTGCGGCGAGGTATTCCAGTGGGTGTGCCCCTGTTCACGCAGTAACCCACAGCGCTCCAGATGACGACAACCAGAGGAACACCGTAGTCAGCCAGAAAGCTTCTTTCCCAGCCTTTGAAATACAGCCAAGATCTGGCCTGTCTGACCGTGAGACTGGTCCATACGAGACCAACGGCCAAGATTAACCCCCACAAACCATTGACAAGACGCCAGTTGAAGTCATTGGCTGCACCGCTGCAAGCCACTGAGCATACATTAGGCACAAAAGGCCTATCAGGTGTTCGGATGTGAGATTGAAGGCTATAGCAATAGCAGTCACTCGGGTGCAGTTGAGTGAGTCTCCACAGCAATGCCAGCAGAGATGGAAAAAGGGACCCAGGTGTGCAAGAATGTCTGATTAAGGCAAAGGCAAAGGCTTGTGTCATGCTGTGAAGCTCCAATTTCATGCAGCGTCTTGCCTTCTGGACTTGGATACAACAGGGTTCGTCCAGTCAGCAGGTAGCATATGACAGGCGTCAACTACAAGATAAGAGCTCACGTGACAGCATCTGTTCCTGAGTCAACTTGAAACCCCTCCTTCACCCCTTGCACAGCTTGTTGCAGAAACAGCGTCGCAATCAGCATTCCGAACAGCTCACCACTGAACCTGGTGAACTTGTAGATGTAGCGGCACGCCCCAGAGGCAGCAGTCAACCACAGCATGCAGGCCGTCCACACACATGTCCAAGCACACCATGGCAGAAACAGGTTTT
>JAABUO010008716.1_pt1 | contig 11422 bp, 10 predicted proteins | sample 5559291 | NCBI WGS metagenome assembly JAABUO01 (sample SAMN10711878, study PRJNA513372) | rock metagenome | isolation source: Antarctica rocks | place: Antarctica: Victoria Land, Finger Mt sud | reverse complement strand
TGCTTCATGAGGTGTCAGGTGAGTTACGGTCATACAGTGTTACAGGAACAGTACAGTAAGGAAAGAGGCAAACCTGATGAAGATCCGTCTTCCTCATGTTGGTGCTCCATGATGGCAGATGCCCGCATGGGGTCCCTGGGGAGGGTGCTAGCATGGGTGATGCCCCCAAGGCCATGGGGTGAAGAAGAGCCCCGCGCCGCCCCTGGCCTACCCACAGTACTGCCAGTCCTGCCTGGAAAGGCTGCACTGACAAATGCTGACGGCGTAAACCTTTGTGACGCCACCCAGTTTCCTGTCATAAGCATGCGATTCATCAGAAGCGCATATATGTATGCTTTTCGCCATAATAACTTTGATGGCCAGCATTGTTGCCTTCTTTATGCAATGCCTGCCATGCAGGTGATCTTGGCACAGCCAGGCAATTTGCTGTAAAGTTCAGCACAACAGCCCGCTGATGTGCAATGTGAGATGTCACCAAGATAGAGTTGCATGATTGTATGCTGCCTTGAAAGTACAGCATCAGCAAAACAAGAGAGCCTTCGTTGCAAAAGCATAATCACCGCTGTCAGAGACAGAACGCAGTGCCAAGTAGGCGGTGTACAAGATCATGGGACAACAGCAGAGGCCAGGAAACACAAAAATGGACCACCAGGGCCTTCAATCAGTAGCAACAGCCAATGAAAGCAGCACAAGAAGCAGCAGAAACAGAGGAAGAGGGTGATAGAGCAGAAGAGGAATGTGCACACACAGACCTGGTTCAGATTCCCTGGTTTCATCTGCAGCGGAGTGTGCAGTGCCAGTGCTGGTATCAGAGGAATCCCTCTGCAAGCTGGCAGCACTTGCGCCCCTCCTCACCAACCCATGCTCTAGACCCCCTACGCACCCAGGATATTTGCACTTTTACATGTATACCTTATACACTTGACGTCATACCCGATGGGACTGCAGCCATGACTGATTGCAGCCATGACTGATTGCAGCCGCGTATGCCAGTCATGTGATTATGCAGGCAATCCTGACCACAATCATCAAAGTTAAACAGTGTCATTACTCCTGACCACAATCGTCAAAATCACTGTGTACAGACTCCTATGATGAGTGCTGAAGACACAAAATGCAGCTGATTGGTTGGTTTGTCCACTGACGTATTGATTGGTGGGGTTGATTGATTGAGTAAAAACAGGAAACAGAGCAGTGAATTGTACCTGAGTCTGCTGCATGAGGACCAGCCTTGCTGCTGTTCATGCCAACAGCATGCATAGCAGCTGAAGCAACATGTGATGCCATGCCTGTGCTGAAAGATCTGCTGCCTGTGAAAGGGTGTGACAGCCCTGCAAATTCATAAGTGGATGGGTGAGTGAGTGCCTACACGGAATGAGTGAGTGAGTGAGTGAGTGAGTGAGTGAGTGGGTGGATGGCTGCAAGTAGCTAAGTTGGACTTTCAGGCTGTCAGTCAAAGGCTGCAAGTCAAGTGGGTGCAAGCGTCAGACACAAGCCCTGGTGTGAGGTGGCAGAGCAGTGTGAGGCAAGATGAAAGACGGGTTGCAATCCTACCCCCTTCAGGGGTGTGACTGGGTATGAGGGCAGGTAGCTCCCGCTCAGACTGGGAGGTCCTCAGCTTGTGATGATTCAAAAAAGCTGAAGGCTCTTTGCTGGCCAGGGCATCCCCAGCTGCATCACTAGTGGTACTGCCCTGCCTGTACCAAGCAAAATATGCGGTCACCAGCACAGTATGGCAAACAGGGCCTGCGCAATATATGGCTCACAAAGATATGATGCATTTGACTCGGATCAAGGTTGGACGCTTGACCCAGTTGTGTCCAAAATGACACAGCAGGTAGCTGGCCCGCAGCTTGTGAAAATTCATGATGCTGAGGGCCCACTTCAAGGTAACACTCTCAACACAACTTGCACAGCTTCAACATGAATGTTGATGGAACACAGTGTGGGGCATGGTAGGGTGCCATGATATCATTGCCTGCCAGCACATGGTGGAGTGTGTATGTGCTGAGAACTGGCTTTCACACCAGGCAGATCCAAGCATCTCTAAATAGCTTCAAATGCTGAACTTCACAAGAGTGTGCACATGTCTCACCTTGTTCTGGTGGGACTGCTTGGTAGCACAAACAAGCGCAAGCGCTGAGCTGGCGACCCTTGGGTGAAGTTTGATGCCAGGTCATCATGCTCATCCTGTGACGTAACAGGCTGGCATGAGCAGCTGGCTAGCACATATTAGTGGTGGCATCAAAAATACAGTATGATCAAGGCTACATTCCTGAACTGGCACCAAACTGTACCCACAAGCTCGGCTGGCTGTTAAGGCAATCACACAGCTATCTTAATCACAGCCAAAGAGAAAAGCAATCACCGCCATCAGCATGCCATGCACGGACTCAGATGCATCATGTGCTGTGTCCAAGCATGTCAAATTTGACTGTGCCGCTCAGATGAAGCACAAGCTGGAGGGCATGAATGTTGATAACGCTGACAAGCAGCTGCACTCAGCATATACATACAATGAGCAGCAACCAGCATCTACCTTGAACTCCTCCAGGTCTTCATTGGTGCGCAGGGAGATAAGCTCCTCCATGTTGTGGCCTGGCAGCTGATACTTCAGCACCATCTCTGTTCCAGGAGCCCCAGGCTGCCTGTTTGCAGCAGCAGCAAGGCAGTCATGTCCCTGTCTATCTGCCAACGGGAGCATACTATGCGTTGCAAGTGAAAAGCAAGGCAGTCATCTGCAGTCAGTGCTGCACTGTGGATCTGCCAATGGGAGTATGCTATGCATTGCAGGTGAGGCAAGAGGCACAGGAGTACATTCATACATGCGGCAGTAGTTGCTTGCGCTGAGTCAGGGACAGGTCTTGAGCAAGCTGTGCTAGTAAAACCACCACAGCAGAGCATGCAGGGAGACGAAGAGTCACCCTGTCAGCTCGCGCAGCTTAGTCACAAAGTCTCTGTAGCGCACTGCCTTGGGGAGGGTACAGAGCCTGGTTTCCCCTCCTTCAAAAGCCAGACGCCCTTGACTGTCTTGCACTAATTCTCCTCCCCAGCGGCATACAAACTTGATCTTTCCTGCAACAAGCGGACACATTGATGAGTGAGTGCTGCATGCAGAAGGCCGCAGCCTTGGGAACATGCTTATGGGTCTGCTAGTTGGGAAGTTTGATCTTACCGGGTGAGTTGGGTCTCTGCAGGTCTTTGCTGACCGCAAATGGCGTACTGGCAACAGTTGTCATGCTATGTTATCACAGAAGTTCCTGAGCAGATCAGTGACCGCAAGCAGCTGTTTGCACTGATTTATGCCTGCAGCATTGTCTGTGTTGTGGCTATGGCCCAGAAAGCACAGGTGTTGTGCCCTGCAATGTGCACAGATTGAACTTTATCGAGGGTGCTGTCATGCTCAACCATGACTCACTGTTATGCAGAAAACATGTACTGGCCCGAAACAGGTCAAGCTGCTTCGTTACACTATCTTGTACTGGTCTTTATGCGGAAGTTAGGCATTTGGCAAGTGTGTCTCGTCACGCATGCAATGCAGTGTTAATCGGTGTAAGAGAACAAGTAAAGTTTGCAGAGCGCATTTGGCCGGCCTTGGTGCGCCTGCAAGGACTCTGCAGATCGTCTGTGCAAATACCTGGCAAATCTCCCGGATTTACCAGACAGGCACGGCCAGAAGCACGCGTCTTTGTAAATAGAGAACCTCAAGCACTGTCCGGACGACCTTCAGACTTTGCGGCGCAGGGGATATTGCCTCCTGATATGTTCTCTCGCACTTCCGAGACCAGCGTCCTGAGGGGCTGTAATGCTGGCTACTAGACTTTGATGACTTCTGGCAGAGTTACAAAAACATCATTTGTCACCAGTCGCAGCGCCTTGAAACGCGGAAGCGGCTGTGTTGGGCATGTCTGGCAAGTCAACGTTGAATAGGCGATGCAAAAGTGGGCTTCGCGTGGCATGTACGGTCCTTCTTACAAGCCGTAACTACTTACTAATCCAGCTGCACCCAGCTAGATAGGCGCGACGCACTAGCCAATCTACAATCTCGCGCGTGACCTGTGAAGTGCATCTGTACCTTTCGGTGGTTACAAATTTCGTTGCTTTGGTCTGTACGATGGTGATGGCACCAGCAACGCGATATGACGCTGGGGACTTGTGACCTTCCCGCTAGAATGTCCCGGGAAAAGAGACGTCTACCCACTGAAGACGCAGTGGTAAATTTGCCAGCATTTAAGTAGTTTACTGCATCGATCCTATACATGCATTACTGAAACATCAAAGCAGGTAACAACGTTGTCTGCTCTCTGTTCACAGGGCGTGGAGGCAACTTGCCGAGCAGTGAAGAGACTGCAAATTGCCGCGACTGACATCGCCAACAGCTGTGGCCAGGTGTGACTTGTAGCCTTTGCTGCCTGACACCCCACCACGAGCTGCAGTTAGAAATCTCCTGTGTTGTCCACTCAGGGTATACCTCAGGTTGTGTGGCCTCTTGGCCAGCAAACCCCAACAAAAACATCGCAGCAGTCATCATGTCAGCTTGCGTCATCTAGCATTGTGTCTTCATTGGAGCAGCATGATGCAGCGCCTGGCCAGGTATGCTCAGCCTCCCTCAACAAACTTCATTTTAGCCAGCTACTCATTTGCTATGACCACTGACTATTTTTTCTATGTGCAGGATACTCCTGTCACTTGGGGCATGCCTTCAGCAGAGGCAGCTGAAAGTACGTCTCCCACACGATGTGCACCACAGAGGTCTATGTCGAGCCCTGATATGTCCAGATTTAAGTTTCGCCTGACGTCCTGCAAGCCACCAATCCATCCTGAGTCGACCAGCAAACTCCTGAGGCAACAGAGCGCAGCAGAACATCTGCTGCAGACAGCGGATAACTCTGCAGTACTCAAAACTACCACTGACAGGCACTGTGACCAAGAGCGGCTGTTTCATCAGTTGGACCAAAAGCTGACCCTTCATGCACCTCAGCAGCAGCCACTGTCGCCTTCACAGAATCAGCGTTCACCTCCATTTCCATCTTGTGCCAGCATGCTCAGTTCTTTTGCCAGTCCTGGTCCTCCCCAAGTTGCACTGGCTGCCACAGCTGTGGCTGCAACATCCGGCAATGCAGTTGTTAGTGGACAAGATATTGAGGGAATGGCTCATGAAGAGTTGCATGTGATGGTGGACAACAGCAACTCTGGTGAGCTCTGCTCTCCATCAACACCAATTCGGCGAGAGGACAGTCTTCCTGTCAGGGAGCAGGAGGAACAGGCAGCTGCAGAAGTCATGTTTGCAGCCATGTATGAGCAGACAAACATCTTGTTGCGCAATTTGCATTTTGAGAGGCTCAACCGAAGAGCAACATCAACATAGAAGTGACAGCATCATTTATGGATCAACCTTGTGAGCAAATGTGATCAAGCATATATTCAAATTTGTGTGTTGCTGACCCACACCTTTGACATCTCTGACACTACAATGACTCGCCTGTATAACACAGCTTGACATTGTCCTTGTGTATCTCTGTCCACTGAGAACATGTATCTGCCGACGAATGCCATCATGCTTTGGTTCATCTACCACTTGTCTAAAGCACAGTATCGAGTTGACAAATTTGGGCTCGCAATCTGCAAAAGCTTGCATTAATGTCTACTGTGCAAATTCTGTTAAAGACATGCAATCACTGCTGGTGTCACATGTAAACTTTGTCCTCGAAAGGTGGGACACTAACACGTTCAAGTACTATGGTTGCATTTGCATTTTCCGTACAAATAGAGCAAATCCACGACAGCCTGTCCGGTCAAGCATAGTGTTGTCTAGTGGCATGCGTGAGTCCTATAAGATGTCAATATATGCAACAGAGCAAGTCAACAGTCGCTTGCTGGATCAAGCATCACATCCAGTATTGGCAAGGGGCATGAGCCCAAGTAGATGTCAGTACAAGCTACAACAAAAATGACATTGATGTTATGCATAATCTGCTGCTTAGATACTGCACTGCAATTGCTGTCTCTTAACTGGCTGTAGCATCTGCAGCTTTTCTGTCTCGCTTATCCTGCGCATATATTTTGATGTGTCTTTGAATCAGTTCAAAGCTAGTGAACGTCAACGCTGCTGCTGGAGTGGTCCTCAGCAAGTTTGTGCCACAGCCCTTATAGAAGCCTTTCAAGCGATCTGCTGCCCAAATCTGCACATTTGCAACAAAGATGCCCCTGTCAAGACAACCCAAATGGAGCAGCATCTTGACACAAAATGCCACTAGATCAGTTGACAAGTAACAAGTGACAAAACAGTTGCCATGACAAGACATAGTAATTTAAAGCAGAACAGAGTCAAATGTCAGAAGCTCTTGCAACATGATGAGTTACACACAGTCAATCAACAAATTTACACCAACCAACATGAAAGGCACATGCCAAGCAATGCGCTTCACCTCTTTTCCAACTTGCACAAATCCATTGAAGGGCCCTGATCCAGTCACATGCATATGCGACCTCAACACTTCATGAGGGTAGGTAGCTGTTGATGCAATCATCTTGGAAACTGCACTTGCTGTCACAAGCTCCAGGGTATTCAGCTCTTTGTTGTTTCTAGTCTGCAAAGCCCTTGTCTCAAACCAGCTTTTGCATGCCTCATACAGAGGAAACTGTATCGCCACATGCGCAATCCCCATTAGGGAAGGTAGCAGGCCGCTGCACAAAGCAATCTAAGGTCAACACAAAACCAAGAGTGGCATTTGCAGCTGATCTGGAAAGGACTAGGTGCACATTGGGCAGTACAGATTGTCTTGACATATCCGATTGACAACCAGCAGTGATGGTCAACTGCTTAGGTATTAGATTGATCAAGGTGGCATTTGCCTGTCAGTTTACACTGTTTGACAGCACGGTCCACTCAAGACGCGCACAGTGATGCAGCACACCTCATGCTCAACTCTTTCCGTAGCAACAGGCTGTGCCATGAGCATGTGTCTCCAATGAAAGCAGCACGTATGTGAGGTGCTTGCAGGCTGACCTGTACAGACCAGCTAGTCCCTCTTCCCGTGCTATCCTGCTCAACGCATCAAAGGTCCCCTTATACAAGACACCATTGGACCTAGCTGATCTCAGGCCCATGTGCTGTGTCTGGAGGCGGGTTTTGACAACAAACAAGGGATTGGCAAATGCAAGGGTGGCTGCACCCGCTCCACAAGCAGCACCCATGTGGATGGCTGGTTGCTTTATCCAATCATGACCCTTGGCTTTGTGACTAAGGGTGGTTTTGAGTTGCTCATATACAGAGAAGTATACCTGCAAGGGAGCTTTGGCTGTTGACAGGCATGGGCTGAGAGTTGTTACTAATTGTGGTTTTGAGGTGCGCGTACACAGAGAAGTGCACCTACAAGTGAGCCTTGCTGTTGACAATTATTGGCTGAGAGCTGTTGACCCAATTGCTGGGCATCGATTGAGATGATATACATATACTTATGCACTTTGAAGGGCTTTGATATATGTCAGCAATGAACATACTGCCATGTTGTAGGGGACTCGAGACAGGCTGATCATGACAGCACAGCTCTGCACAACTGTCAACTGGCAAACAAAGAAAAGCTTACCGCCCAATTTGGCAGCAAGGCAACCAATGTTGGTGTGAGGCCTCTGTAGAGACCTTTAATCCCTTCCTGCTTTGCAATCATGGATAGGCCACCTGCAGTGAACAAAAAGCTGATGCGCTATGCCGCAGCTTGCAAGGCAAGCTGCATGCAGCGCCACCTGCCTGCAAGCTGGCATTACGCCTGTACGTTGACACACCTCCAATGCCTTTGTAGGCCGCAGCATGAGCCCGGCCCTGGACTTGCAGGCGTGTCTTGAGCACATCAAGAGGGCATACAAAGACTGCAGTCAATGCACCTGCGGCACAGAAAGTTGCTATGTAGCAGCCGCTGCAATACGCTTTACAGGTCAACAATTTGGTCAAGCTCCTGCCTGCCAGTCCCCCAGCTAAAGCACTTGAGACTTCAGGATCGTCAAGCTCTCGCTTCTGCAGAGAAGAATGAGTGTGCTCATACAATGGGAGATACGTAAGCTCGATAGCTACAGGCGCCCTTGACGTAGGTTTACCCTGAACAATCCTTTGGCCATAAACCTTGCGACCCTTCCTCCCGAACCCCAGTTCTCGGGGGCACGCCGAGGCGTGCAACTAGAGAATAATGCTACAGGATGGGGGAAGCACAAGCAGCAGTGTTTACTCTATGCGCGTACAGATCGTTTGTGCAGGTCAAAGCCCTGCTCAGATTCTGCCAGTGCGCAGGGTACGGTCTGCCCAATGCACTACGCTGTGTGTGCAACGGAGCTCCCGAACTTACAGTACGCAGATGGAGGTGTGAAAGCGTGCCTTCGCAAATGCGCACGCAGAGTCAACAGTCGTTTAACGATTGCATTCACCGCCGGGTTCTGCCAATTGGCCAATTAGGGTCGACTGATGTGCATGCTGTGCTGTGACATTCACGCCCAGCACATAGCGCTTTCTGAGGCCAGAACTTCCAGACTTTCACCTGTCATTGGCCTTGCTTGCAACATCCCACGTCTGTACAGGGAGACGAATTTGCCAAAGCAAAACCGGTGGGCAAGAAAACCCCTGATCAGAGCTGATCTGGCTTCTTTGCGTTTTTTCTTGTATGGCCTCGCCAGCTCCTGTCGGCCGAGGATCGCGTAACAAGAGGGCGCCCTCAAAAGGCAGAGCTAGGAACAAGTCTCAAGGTGATGCTGCATAACATGAGCTTGCTGTTGTCGAAGCATGCACTGCAAGCAACGCTGCATACTGTCAAGATAGCTTTGTGAGTTAATTGGTGATTGCTGCAGGTGCAGGACCTTCTGCTGCCCCACGACTTGCTCTTCCTGACCCTGCTGATTTGCAGTATGCAGCACAGCAGGCAAGTGCAGAAAAGATTGCTTAATCTGCAGCCTTAATTTGCAGCCTTGACAACTGACCTGCTGAACAGCTTGGCAGGAGGACACTGATGTGCTTCACAGATTTGACCCTTTTGCAACTGTCTTGCAGACGCAACTTTACAAGCAGAATGCGCATGCAGAAGCTGGAAGAGTAATAGGCATGTCCATGCAGGTTAGCCTGCCTGCTGTATCTGTCTTGTGGTCAGCATGCTGTTCCATGTCTGGCTGGCGTTACTGGAGGAAGTGCTTGAGAGTACTATGTAGCATGCTCAAGCAGCATATGTGCAGGAGCAAGAAAAGCTTCTGAGGGAAGTGATGAGGCTCATGCTCTTTCGCCAGAAAGCTCAGCCTGACGTGCCTGTCCCTCGCAATGATCTAACCAAGGTCATTCTTGCCAGCTACAAGGAGGGGAAGAAATCAAACATAGGCAATGCCATCATAGCGCTGGCACAAGAATCCTTCGCAAAGGTCATGGGCATGGATATGCGGGAGCTCAGAATTGCACCTGTCAGCAAAGGCAAATCAAGGATCACAGGTGCCTGCTCTTAGAAGTCATCTGACAAAATGCACAGTATGGAATCATATCAGCGGCCACATCATTGCATGCTCCTAAACAATGCAAAGTCAGGCAGGCATGGTGGTCACTTCTAGGTTGTCAGTGCCATAGGCCTCATGACACAATTGGGTGAGCATCTCCTTTTGGCGGTGAGGGTGTAATGTGGTGTGACATTGCTGATGACCAAGCCACAATGAAGCCACAGCGCTTTGTGCAATGCAGAGAATGATGCTGGAGGCAGCAAGTTCTATGTGCTGAGGAGTCTCGTGCCAACAAACTGGAAAAGGAAGTTCGTGGCAGATGAAAGCCAAAATCCCAGCCGGCACTTGCTGATCATCCTGCTGATGCTGATCAAATGTCAAGGAGATAAGCTTTCTGAAGGTATTGTTTGAGTCATCAACATCATGATGTTTGCAATACACATCGTGCGTGCATGACTCCTCAGCAGGCCTGTGATCTGTGCAGATCTCAGCCTAAATGTTCTGGCACCCATATTCCACAAACCTGTCATGCATGCCCAACAAGCATAGTGTCGCGCACAGCTTGTTGCAGTCAAGAGATGTGAACATAATATGCAGAGGACATGTGGCAGTATCTGAGTGAGCTGGGCGTCCAACAGAGGGAAGTTCACTTCAAGCTGGGTAAGGTGGAGGATGAAATCAAGACCTTGGTGCAGAAGAAGTAAGTTGCAAGAAGAATATTGCAATGGCTGTAGCTGGAGCTGCAGCTGCTGATTTCTGCATCTATGGCTAGTCTTGCAGCATCTCAACTGCCCTGTCGAGGTATGACATATGATGGCCAGTGCAGGTATTTGATACAGAGGAAACAGAATGGCGCTGATGGTAACTCCTTCACATATGAAGCTGGTCCTAACGCTACTGATGAGTTAGAGCCAAAGGGTGGTATAGATGCCTATGTTGACCGGGTGAGTTCTGACTTATTCACTTGTGTTGTTTGTTGATCTTTGCTTGATTCATCATCAGCTACAGACAAAGCTCACTTTTGTTATATGCGTTGCAGCTGTTCACAGACAGTCTCGTTCAGCCATCTGCAGACCAGGCTCAGGATATGGAGATGGAGTGAACAGGAAATTTGCACCAGTCCAGTGTTGCTCTCAGACACAGCAGTTGTTTGGCCAGCATTGGCATATTATGATTGAGTAGCATAAAGTTTCACTACAGGTGCCTGCTACTGATACCCTGCAAGGACAAATCTGACAGCAACAACAACGCTGTACTGGAGCAAGCAGAACATGCCGAACATTACAATTTGCAACTTCAACACAAAGTTGTAAGCACCTATTTTGCAAATTAGCTTGATGCAAGATCACCACCACAAATGATACTTGCTGCTCTTGGAACTTATGTTTGACAGCCTGTAAAAGCTACAGGTCATCCTCCTCGTCATCCGCAAAAGACAACGCAACCTTATGAATTTTGGCTGGTCTCTCAGGTTGTTGCTGATCATCAGATTGATCGTGCACTACATCATCTGGGCTGGGCCTTTTTCGTACTACGCTGGACTGTCTACTGTTGTCCACTGTTGTTGTGTTCCCAGTACCCTGAGACATTGATGTTGTAGGCCTTTCTTGAGGTCCTATTTCAGCAGCAGCAGGAACCTGTTCACTGGTGGGTTCATTTGCATTTGTGGCAGCTGACAGGTCTGATGCAGTTTGTGCAGTGTTCTCATCCGGCCTGGCGGTATCCTCCTTTTGTTGCTGTGCTGCAGCAGCTGCTTCCTGAAGCAGCTCCTTGATGCTTTGCTCCCGAGCAAGGTCTACAGCTGACTTGCCATTCTTGTTCTTTGAGGCTGGATCTGCCTTGCGCTTTATCAGCAGCTTCACTAGCTCAGCATTGCCTGCAGGCAGTGTGTCAAACTTCAATTTGGCGAGAGATCCCAACATGGGGTCACTGCATGCTGCTTCTATGTGCTTAGTACCAG
>JAABUO010008714.1_pt1 | contig 11423 bp, 12 predicted proteins | sample 5559291 | NCBI WGS metagenome assembly JAABUO01 (sample SAMN10711878, study PRJNA513372) | rock metagenome | isolation source: Antarctica rocks | place: Antarctica: Victoria Land, Finger Mt sud | reverse complement strand
TCTGGATCACCTGACCTTGACTGGTCGGCGACTCTTGTACCGTCCATACACTACGGCGGATCCCACAGTGGTGACAGCGATGATCCCACAAGTCCAAGCTATGCCTTTGGCAAACGACGCCATGGCGGGGCCATAACGCGAAAGAGGATCGATCGCTCGAGCATAGTCCAGCTCATTCAAGGGGCCATCGAACTTTGGCCTTCTTGTAGACATGCAGCCGTGCTCTCTAGGTAAGGATAGAGTCGGACTGTTATTGCGTCAAAGACGTAAAATCTCACGCTGAAACGATTGCAAGCCAGGCGATCACGACTTTGAGTTCCGTGCACAAATCACTTCCTCCGCGGACTGACAGTCGCGTTTGATATATTCTTTCACTCCGAAGACTCATCTTTTTCATAGGCTGCCACAAAATTAGAAACGCTCTTCAAACGCTTGCAGTGAGCTAAAATGATCGTGTAATCTCGGTGGCGTTACGGTACATGCTTTTTGTACAGGATTTTCGTCCCTCACTCAACAGCGGCGCTCCACCAGATCTAGCAGTATGCCAGGACGACCAAACTTCAATGCAATTGTCAGGCAAACAAGCCAGACAGCTCTTGAAGTGAGAGCTGTTTAAGTGCACCTGCAAACTGTATCTGCAATGCTCTAACGTGAATCCCTTGGCAGGCAAACCCACGAGAAGTTGAAGCGATCACGAAGCTCAATCTTTGCAATCGAGGTGCGCGTAAGCCCACTTTCTTGGGGCCCCAACCTTCGCAACAGGGCATCCGTTCTTCAATTTGTGGTGAACGCAGGGCTGGTGATCATACCCAGGCTGGAAGCAAATCTGGTAGAAATTGACCTGAGCGGCAATGGATTCGTACGGTCAGGCACTATCCTGTAGTAGTCTCGCAGGACGTTATCACCGCTCTAAATAAGCTGTTTTTGGTATTGTCAACAGCTCCTCCAGCTTTCCTGACTATCTTATGCTATGTGTGCAGCACAACAGGTTTAGCCAATCTGCGTCATTTACAAAAGCTCGTGTTGACATCAAACCACATCACTGAGCTGCGCGACTTGACTGGCCTGCCAGCTTTGCAGCACCTGCTGCTTCAAGGCAATTTCCTGTGTACCCTGCAAGACGTTGGCCTTGATATGCTGGTGAGCATCCAGTCCCTCCCAGCTTGGGATCAGGGCTTCTTATCTGTACTTGAGCAGTGAACTGGAGCGCTCCATATGTTACACACAACTATCTGCCAGGTTGTCATACAGCTATGTGCCGACGCTTAACAAGACAACATGTTCAGCATGCATGAAGCCATCACAACATGATGACCACAGCTGATAACCTCATCATCAGCAGTGGCTTGACTAATGCAGGCACAGCTACCACAGCTGCAGAGCCTGTATCTTCAGAACTCAGACAAATCACAGCCCAACCCAGTATGCAGCAGGCCTGAGTACAAGAGTGTGGTTCTGACCAGTCTCACACATCTCAGAAATCTGGATGGCGAGAGACGACCATCTTGCACAGGTAAAGTACGCTGCCCTTTCCTTTCTGTCTGATGAGTCATGTGTATTTGAAATTATGAGCTTGCAACTTGTGGGGTGATGCTATGTGTGCAATCAAAACAGGTGTATACCAATACAATGCATGCCTGTTGAACGAAAAGATATTGCCTCAATTAAAGAAAAGCCCTAGTTGAGGCACATTCGGCTCCTCTGTGTCACACCATATGGCATTTTCTTACTCTACCTGAGGTTTGCTTGTGGAGCTAGAGCAAAAGCAACATGTCATCTGTGATTGATGTGTTTGATGCAGATGAAGTGGCCTTCAAGGCAGATGACTTACTGCCCAACATTAGCAAACTGTCTAGTGACGAGGTAGACATAAGCAGATTTTTGCCATCAGAGTGGGATGCTTGGTTGGCAGAAGATGCTGATGTTGGCACACAAGAAGCCCACAGAGATCTCCATCAGGCAGGAGCAGCCACAGCAAAGGTGCTGGATGAGTGCAATGTGCTGAGTGGCGTTTTGAGGGATGAACTTGCCAAAACAGATAGGCTGTTGAAGCAGTGACCATGTCATGAGAGTCATGCGTGACATTCTTGGAGTATACGCTCAGTGTGTCAGCTGTTCACAGAACAGCCCAGACAACATTGCAGTCATGTACTGTCATCAACGACTGTGATTGTTACACATGCAATTCTAGATGTGACATATGCTATGTCTGAAAGCAAGCACCAAACTGGCCTTCATGGAGCAGAGTGGAATCACAATGAAACTTGTGATGTACAGTGACATTCTATGCGTCAATGGACAAAGAGTACAAAGCTTGTTCTCCTCAGTCACATGGCTCTACTCAGCAGTTGCATCCTCAGCTGCTGGAGCCTCCTGATCTGCAGTACCTGCCTGCTCAGCTGCAGCAGCAGCTTCTGCTGCAGCCTTCTCATCAGCAGCCTGCTTGGCCGCCAAGAGAGCTGCTCTGATTGCGTCTTTCTCTACCATGGCCTTTGAAAGCATCTCTGTGAAGACCTCTTCATCTGATGGAGGAGCACCGTTCTGCTGCTCTAGGGCTGCCTTGACCTGAATCACAAGCAGTGGATTTACTCTTTTCTCCCTTGATCACAACTTGCATCGGCCTTCTGAGACACACCCACACTGCTGTCTGGTACTACAGTACAGAAGAAACAGAGACTGTTTTACATTGCATCAGTGATTTGGTGCTGGTTGGCGTGAAGCACAGACTTCACTGCCTTACAAAAGCGCACTGCATTCTTCTACAAAACAGCCATGTTTTGTTGGGCATGGCTGCTCAAATGACACCAGGCTCATTGCAAAGGTGTCATGTTGCTAAGTCAGGGTTGCAATTGGCAAAAGAGATTTGTATGCCTCACCTCTGTGATCTTCTCAGCGGTTGTGCTGTCCAGGGCTGCCAGCACAGCTGTGGAGTCACGCTTCCAGCCCTCCATCTCCTGTGCCTCTGCCCTGGCAGCTGCCTCAGCAGCTGCAATCTGCATCACATGCATACCATGCAAGCTGACCAGACCAGAGACCAGCATGAAGAAATCCAGAATTGAGCTAATATGAAGTTCACTCTGCTGGTGGTCATTATCAAAGTCATACAGCAATTGTCGAAAACAGCAGACACATGTACCAGAAGGGCACATGCACACTGCCCAGATGAGCTTCATGCCTGTATTCAACTGATGCAGCAAATGCTGACAAGTTGGGTATACATGCACGTCGCAGCAACTTGTGGTGACCCTGGTCAGCTCCTGCTTTGCTTTCAGACTCATCCCACATGACACATGCTAAGCAACATGTGCTTACCGTTACAAGCATATGCTACACTGGCTGCTTCTGCTTCGCTTTCAGCCTCAACTTACGTGACACAAGCTAATCTACTGAGCGCGTGTACTCATGATTGCCAATACATGTTACACTGCTTTGCTTTCAGCCTCATCTGACATGACACAAGCTGACCTACTGAGCACATCTGCTTACAAATGCCAATACATGCTCGCTCATGTCACACACACATGTGTCACACTAGATGAGGCTGAGAGCGAAGCAGAGCTGGTCGACGGGCAACCACAAACTGCTTACATTTACCAACATATGCTTACCCGCGCCAGCTCTGCTTCATACTCGGCCTTGGCGGCGTCGCGATCAGCCTGCTCCTGTTGAGCCTGGGCCTCAGCCTTCCGCAGAGCATCTGCCACCACGCTAGCCACCACTGCCCTGCACCCAATCCCAGCAAGAGTGTGAGTGTGTGTGTGTATCATCCCCGATTCCATTGTCAGTAATGCCTGCCTGGCTGTGGCATGTCAGGTTACAGTCTTCCCTGCTCATGATCCAAGCCAGGGACAGGTCAAGAAACATGATAGGCCCAGGCTTACTGACATTTGCTTCCATGCATTGATGCACCTGCTCAAGCCTCCACCTAACCTAACTCCACCTCACCTAACCTCACCTCTACCTTTACACTGGTCGAAAAACACAGGAACAAAGTGTGGGTAGCTGACGGATGGTGAGTTGTGACGCACCTGGCAGTTGCCTGTCTGGCGACAATCTTCTGAGTCTCCTCCTTGAGCCAGGGCATGACCTGCTGCTCCACCTCCCTCTGTACCGGGTCAAAGAAGAAGCCAGAGTCTTGCAGCCGCCCATACACCGTGCCAGTCAGCCCTACAAGACAAGCCAAGCTGATGTCAGTGGCCATCCTATTTGATGTACTGTCAAAGTGGTGACAGGCTTGTGAGCCTGCGCATGTAACTGTCATCACTTGGCTTACATTATCATCAACAGATGCATTGTCTCACTGGACGTTGCATGGTTGTGCTTTATGTCAATAAGGTATCATTTCGTTACCATTGTGTACATGCCATGCCTGTGGAGCATAGCGTGAATGTATATAAGCTAGTTATATGGGGTATTTCTTTTGATGCAGCCCTTAGCAAAGTTGCCTGCTGTTGCTAAATTGACTAGGGGCAGCAATAGGGCAAGGGCATAATGCCTGGTGAAGCCTCTGAGCAATGTGGCTGCTGCAACTTGGGAGAAGTACTCTGAACTGCAGAGGCAGCGGGTGTGCAAGTTGCACAAGCCTTTTCTGACGTTGCTCTACAAAGATACAGTAGCAATGCGATGCTTCATACTTGAGGTGGCCTCTGGCAACACAGCTGCTCATGCACACCCTTCTGTGTGGCAGCACTTGTAAGAAGAAAGCCTCTTACATCCCCATGGGACGGGATAGCCTAGAACATGACCAAATACCTAGATTGACAGTAATCTTGTGGGACAGAATTGACAGGGTAGGTTAGATTGTACACAACTGCTGGTACTCACGCTTGCTGGGATCCTCATGGCAGACTGTTCTGAAGAGACAAGACTTGCCCAGCAAAATTTTATCATTTATTATTGTTACTATCCTTATCTCATTGTCCTTATCGTTATTGTTATCAGAGTCAGTGTCATTGTTATTTTCGAATGCTTATGATCATAACCATTGTGATTGTGATTGTTATCAACATTGATACTATTGTTATTGCTGCTGTTATCATTACCCTTGATGTAGCCCCTGGCAAAGGTTGCTGCGGCAACCTTCTCTCTGAGGTGAGTCTCAGCAGTGGCCCGAGCGCGAGCCTGCTCCAGGCGGCGAGCCTTCTCCTCCTGCTTGCGTAGCTCGGCTGCCTCCAGCCTCTGCACTGATGCCAACTCTGTGGCCTTCACCTGAAAGCCACACAAACCATGTGATAAGCAAGAGGGCGAGCACATGGTTGCAGGGTTTGCTTGGGGGCTCTCTGGGCAATAGTCTGGGCAACAAGCCTTCTGTTTCTTCTCTCCAAGCTGCGCTGCCTGCTGCCTCTGTACTGATGCTCTTCTTGGAGGAGAATCCTCATTTTGATGCACATCACGTGCACCTGTGCACTAGCGCCAGGATGTCTGATGAGGTACATGTGGCTCCATGCTCAGGCTGTGAAGCAGTATTGAGTAAACACAGCCAAATCTGAGGCAACGCCTACAGTCTCACAGAGACTCAGTCGCTGTTCTGAACATCGTTTTCTGAATTGAGTCCTCTAGGGACTGCGCTTGGAAGACGCCGCTCTGGATTTAGTGCTCTGAAGTATACTCTGCAAGGCATTGCAGTCCTGCTTGTGCATTCGGTTAGGCAGTGAGGCTGAGCCTTGTGCTTGCTGCAGTCACTGCACTGACACCAGCTGTGTGGCCTGTGCCCATGAGATACAGCAGCATGTGAATACTGCAGACCCATTGCACTGACACTCCTGGAACGATTGCAAACGCTCAGATCAAGGTGCAGAGGAACAGGGCAGACAGAGAAGAAACTCGCAGAGGCTCCAATGGAGAGGCCAGAAAACAGCACAGAGAGCAAGAAGGCATGTATCAACATGTGTTTCTGCTACTGAAGTTGCATCACTGCCAGGTCTCAGACTCTCCCAGACACTTTCAGAAGCAGCTTCTACCTGCATTTCTGATGACCAGCAGGTTTTCACTTAGCAAACTGCCAACAACGGCTGGTGCTGATCGTCCATGACATTTGATCAATATTTGTGCTGCGAGCTGTATTTGCCCCTTTGCTGTTGCTGTGGACTACAAGACAGAAGTGCATGACAAGTGTATGGCAAGGTGACAATGTGGCTTGTCTGTGGAAAGCTGCAATGCAAAAAGGGGGGAGCAGACCTGCTCATAGTGCTGTTGGTGGGCTCGCATGGCAGCCAGCTCCTCTTCTTCCATGACCTCCATCAGACCCTGCTCCAAGCACTTGCCCACCAGCACCTCCAGCAGTGGTTCTACCTGTAACAGCATAACACTTGCGTAAATGGTCAGTGACGGTCAGAGCGACAGCGGCCAGCTCCCATACATTCAGCAATGCCATTGCGGCCTGCTCTGAGCATTCGCCCACCAACACCTCCAGCAAGAGCCCAAATGTAACAAAGTAGCACTTGCGTGAACAACCTGCGTTAACGACTAGGAACAGTCGGGGTAAAAGCGACCGGCTCTCGTACATGCAACACTTCCATCGGGGCCTGACCTCATCATTTGCAAATCAGCATCTCCATCAAGGGCCCAATCTGTAGCAATGTGAGATGCACATGACACAACAGCAGCAGCATGATGATGTAGGCAGTACTTACAGTAGTGGTAGTTGCCATAAAGCAGAAGGGAACAGGTCTGACAGCAGAACCATGACTGGCAGCAAGAGAAAGAGCTGGCAAGGTTGGTACTGTTGTCATCTAAATGCAATGCTGACATGGCAACCAGCTTGTGTTTATTGCTGGACTTTTGATGCAAACACAACCAGCAAGGCTGACAAGTATGAGCAGCAGGGGTGGTCTGTAAAGATAGGACGATTACAATCCTCAGCTTGTTGTCACATGGAATCCACGTGATAGCGCAATGCAGCAGCTGATCTGGTCATGTGATTAAAAGGCACAAGGGACAACACCAGTGCATACCTCAAACAGACACAAGGGACAACACCAATGCATACCTCAAAGTCAAAGTCAAAAAGGTCTCCCGCCTCAATCTGGGTGGTGGCGTCCAAGCCAGCCTTGGCAGGGATGAAGAGGGGGGTGGAAGGGCGGTCCCTGAAGGGGTCTGTCTGAGTGGACATCTCTGCCTCTGCCACTGTATCAGTCAACTGCTCCAAGTAGCTGTCAGTCTGCAACAGCAAGGCAGACTGAGATTGATACACACAACAGCACAAGCAGCCTTATTGCATGAGGCAGAGTCAGGGGTCTGTCTGAGCAGATGACTGTGCCTCGGCCATTATGTCTGCCAGCTGCTGCATGTAGATGTCAGAATGCAATGAAACAAGTGCACAGGTGTCAGAGATCAGCTTGAAATGACTTTTGAAGCTTATGATGTGTGAGTGTCTAGAGGGGATTTTTTTGATCTGTGTGACTGTGTCTGTCAGTCGCTTCAGCTATCTGTTGGTCTGCAGCACAATGTGCCTTGCTGTCAGGGCCATGAAGATTTCCCAGCACAGGAGGCAAAACAAGCAATGTCTCTGGAAGTGTCCACATCATGCGTCTGTCCTGAAACTCATGCCTGCTCCCACTCAAGCGTGTTCAAAGCAGCTTCGACACCATGAGGCTACTCTGCCCTGTATAGCCTCATGACCAATGGGCTTGTATGCAGGTAGAAGTATGCAGGGCCTGTGATTTCAGGAGTTCCTTTGGTTGAGGTGATGAGAGCAACAATGACAAAGTAGTCAGAGGCATCAGATGGCTTTCAGCCCACGCTATGTTGGATTGATGGAACCGATTGATGAGACAGTTGGCTTGAGGATGTCTGCATATGAGAGGCAGCACCGTGCATCTCTGCTCAAACATGCTGAGCTGCAGCTGGTTATGGGACACAGCATAGGAGTCAGTTCTGGCAACGACAATTTGGCTGATAGCCCAAACTCAGCGGGCCAGACAGTATGAGCTGCTGAAAGTTTGGATGCGGGCTTTTGCATGATGGCCTTGCATCAGTGCAGCCTCCTGAGTAGCACTGTTGACTTTCTCAATTGACAACAGGGCAGCCTTGCAGCCAACAACATGCTCTCAACACAAGCCAGCGGTTGCATCAGTGCATGGCAGATGGCGTATTGCAGCATGCCAGGCTTGCATGGTAAGACAGGGCAATGGTGCAAACCTACAAGCAGGTAACGAACAACAGCAATGCAAACCTGCAGCTCAATGTGGCGGCGTCCATCCACTGGGTCAGGCGTCTTCGGAGGCGGCACTGACTGTTTCAGCTTCAGCGTCTTCTTGCTGCAAATCCAGTAGTCTTCTGTCAAGACATTTGGGCACTATGGTGAAGAAAACCAGTGAAGGCAACTTAGCCTTCATAATTCTTCATAGTTTCACTAATTGGGGGAGAAATAGAAAGCATGCATCTGCAATTCCCTGTTAGTGATGAACACATGGTGTAGGTTGCTGAGAAGCTTACCTGAGCGTTTTGGTAACCATAGGCATGTCCCCAGGCAGGATCTGTGCTGAGTATGTGTTACCGCGTACCACTCGCCTATTGAACATAATATTTGAGGGGATGAGCTGTTCTTGCTCTTCATTGCTCTGCAATTAGAACAGATTGCTCATACACCTTCTCATCTTGGTTGCTTAACGACCGTGGGATGCTCATGCCTCTACTGCAAACCTTGCGCAGGAACTGAACTGCTGCTATACAGTCACCCCAGTGTAGACATAACGAGTTTGCATACGTAACACCGAGACTGGGCGGGACGATGCATCAAGATGACGTACTTGTTGATTAGACAGCGGTGCTGTCTTTGTGGCGATGGAGTTGGTACGACGCAGCTGCTGCAGCTTTGGTGTCACCATGCTGCAGCGTTGGTGGTCTCAGTAGAATGTCACTTTCTTCCTGCTGCAAGTTGCTCGCAAAATTCTGAAACGCAAGCCACTAGCAGGGCGAACAATATCACGACAAACACCCGGAGGTGCGTCTGCCTCAAAGGTTCAAACACATGCCACGAAAGCTAGCAGGAAAGTTTGTCACAGCCGAAGCAGTCATGCACGTCAAACGCAACTGCCACGTAACAGGAACAAGATTGCAAGTGCGCTACCTCAGACCAAGGTTGTCGACTAACAGTGTTCAACGGGGCAACTTTCGGAGCAGGTGCAATAGCGCAAAGCCTGGATACTAAACCTGGAGTAAAATATGGCTGAGCCAGGCACCTGACAACTATTCACTGCTCAGGCAATGATCCAAGAAAATGCCAGCTGGCTTGTTGTCAAGTAGTGTACAGATGCGTCACGCGTAAAAGTCACGTGGCAACCAAAACTTGTCCTGTTGGACACTCAACACACTTCGACTGCAGTCAAGCAGCCAGATCTCTGATACATTCAATCATATTCTTGGCATTAAGTGGCAGTATCCTGAACAAGCTCTGGTGTCTTCAGATTAGTCTCAATCATAGCCTTGATCTGCAAAGCATGATGTCAATACTTTGGTTGGTAAACAGCCAGTGATTACTTTGAAAATCACATGGCTTGGCATCGTTTGCGCTGTGTGCGGACGCTGCACGCGGGCAAAGCAAGTGTGCTGTGCAGGAGCCAGACTCACCTTGCCCACAGCATCCTTGCCACCCTCTGCTGCAATGTGCTCTGCTACCTTCTCTTGATTTTGGTACAGCTGCACAGCATCAAGTTATTTTGCAGCTGAACTGCAACATTTTTTGGCGTGCAACAAGTGTTAAAAGCATAGCAAAAAACGGCAGGCAGTAATAAGCATTGCGGCAGGCAATGCCATTCTAGCCACACTCTTGTGTAGCTTGGTAGCCAAGATATTGAAGCTGGATTGCTGTGCTGCACACTCACCGCTATCGTTGGCATTTTCTGCAGCAAACATTGAGTGTGAATGCCACTTTGACAAAGCTTCCGTTGATACAGCAGTGATGCACCACAAGACCCTCTGTGCACACGTCAAAGAACATGTCCAGGCAGCTATGAGTCATTGTGTTTGATGCCATGGATGTACAGCAGTTTGGCATGGGGTTTAGCAGCAGGAAGTTTCAGGTATGCAGCAGTCAGTCAGTCTGTTCGTGTATGCACAGTTGCAGATTTGCACTGGCAGTCCATACCTTGATTCCATTCCCATATACTAGCTTGCCAGGCACTGCGTTTACATCTATGTATACAATAGGCAAACTGCGCGAGCGAGATAATGATCAGCTGCCTTAATAGTGGCGGCAACAATTGTGCATTGAGCTCACCAACCCCATGTCAACATTCATTCAGTACAAACAGTGATACCCATGCTCACTCTGGAAACTCTTCTTCCATCATCTTCTGTATCTTGGGTTTCAAGTATATGCATTTGCGGCACCACCTTGCCATCCAGTCAACAACAAGAACTGCAAGTGACATTGTTTTCGTCAGCATGCAGTCATTGTTGAACAGACATGCAGCTGTTGCTGACCTTTGTTCTGTGTCAGTGCCTGAGCAAAATCTTCCTCCGATTGAATCTGGGACAGGGTAGCGTAAAAAATCAGGCCAGCTTTTGGGTTATGTTGATTAGCCAATGGGCGCAGCTGATCACAACAACAACAGGGAAACAATAAGGGGCCTTGCCAGCGTGTACCAGTGGAAGATCGGTGGCGTTCGTGGCTGGAGTGCTGGTAGTTCGTCGCCTTGTCTTTGAAGCATTTGCGCCTAAAAAGGTTCTGAAGCTAGAATTACAGCTGTTCAGTTGCTTCGAGCTGCGTTGGCAGAGCAAGCCTTGCACGGGGGGCTGAGACAAGACTGAACAACGAATCGATTGCGGGCACGTGCCCGCACCACTCACGAATGCACTTGACGAAAGCGACAACATTTTTCACTGCAGTGATGGCTCTACATGCAGAGAATTTTCGCTCTCGCAGCTCAGAATGGAGAGCGCTTGACCAAGCGCTTGACCGTAACGCCAACTCGTAATGACCTTTCACACTTTAGTGGCCTCGCACAGTCGCACAAGGGAGTTACGTTCTGGTTTTTTGGTTTTGAGTTTACTTCGTTCCTTCGCGACATGAGTGCGGCAGGTGTCAGCTGCCCAACATGTCCGTATGATCGCTTTGCTTGAATTGACTGCAGCCTGCGCTGCGCACATAGCGCTGCAACCGTGACACGGCCGCGACCTGCATGAGCTTTGTCAAGAAGGGCGCAGCCAAACCTGCAGGTGTATACCATCAGGGCCTCCTTTGTTTCGTGATCTATATTGTTGTGATGCTGTGCATATGCTATGTTGTCGCGATTAGACCGTGCAGGCATTGCTCAGTGTATGCATGCATGCCTGCAGAGCTTGGTACAAGACCAGGGCTTTCAGGCCAGACTCTTGTTTCCACTGGCTTAGCTGACTTTGACAAGCTCATTGGCGGCGGTGTACCCTTGGGCACTGTGACATTGCTGCTTGAAGACACCTACACACAGCATCATGTCACA
>JAABUO010008713.1_pt1 | contig 11423 bp, 12 predicted proteins | sample 5559291 | NCBI WGS metagenome assembly JAABUO01 (sample SAMN10711878, study PRJNA513372) | rock metagenome | isolation source: Antarctica rocks | place: Antarctica: Victoria Land, Finger Mt sud | reverse complement strand
GGTGCTGATGACGACGGTGATCTTTCCCTTTGCCGTCGGCGTGTCGTTCCGGGAGATTACGACCCGTACCCGCGAGTATTACACCTGGATTTTAGTCATGGAGACCGCCGTTCTCGGCGTGTTCCTTTCGCTGAACCTGGTGCTGTATTACTTGTTCTGGGAAGGGATGCTGATTCCGATGTACTTTATCATCGGCATTTGGGGCGGGCAGCGGCGCGTCTATGCGACGGTCAAGTTCTTCCTGTACACGATGGCCGGCTCGATGGTCATGCTGGTTTCCATCATGGCGCTGTACTTCTTAGGCGGCTCGACGACGTTTGACTTGCCTGCACTTCAGCAGCATGTGGATAAAGTGAGCGGTTTGTTCTCCGGCCGGCAGGTCACTGACATTCTGCTCTTTATCGGCTTCTTCCTCGCGTTTGGAATCAAAGCGCCGGTCTTTCCGTTCCATAGCTGGGTTCCCGATGCGTATGCCGAAGCGCCGACCGGCGGCACGATTATCCTGGTCGCGCTGAAAATGGGTCTATACGGCTTTATCCGGTTCTGCTTGCCGCTGTTCCCGTTCGCGGTAAAAGCTTGTGCGCCGATTATTATTGTGCTGGCAGTCATCGGGGTCATCTACGCGGCATTAGTGGCGGCGATGCAGACGGATTTGAAGCGCCTTTTGGCCTATTCTTCAGTGTCGCATATCGGCGTGATTATGCTGGGCATCTTCGCGCTGACAAGCATTGGGCTATCGGGTGCTGTCGTCCAAATGGTCAGCCACACGATTACGACTGGGGCGCTGTTTGTTTTAATTGCCTGCCTTTACGCCCGGCGAAACTCCTACCAAATCAAAGACTTCGGTGGGCTGAACGCCGTCATGCCGATGTTCACGGTTGTCTTTTTGATCGCTACGCTGTCGTCCGTCGCGCTGCCGCTGACTAGCGGCTTCACGGGTGAGCTGCTGCTGCTGATAGGGTCGTTTCAGACGCACCCCTGGGCGACGGGCTTTGCGACAACCGCCGCCATCTGGTCCGTCGTTTACATGCTCTGGATGTTCCAGCGCGTGATGTACGGCAAAATTGAAAACGATGCCAACCGCAGCCTGCGCGACATGACAAGCGGCGAGAAGTGGGCGCTTATCCCGCTCGTCATTTTGATCTTCGCGCTGGGCGTTTATCCAACCCCGACAACGCTAAACAAAGTCAGTCCCGCTGTCGCAATCGTCATGGCGCAGTCTCAGCCTGCGTATTTTGATCCGTTTGCCGCGCCGTCCGGACGCACCGCCGTTACCGCGTCTGCCGCCGCCGCGCCGCGTCTCGCTGCTGCCTCGACGCATCCGAAAGGCCCACGTCCCTAATGCCTCCACTTCCTGTGACTTCCGCCGATCTTTCTGCCGTTTCGCCTCTGCTGATTGTCATTCTCACGGCAATGGTCGTGCTGATGGTGGATTTGGTCCTGCCGCGTGACCGCAAAAGCGCCTGTATTCCCATCTCGCTGGTTGGGCTGGCGATTGCCGGTTACGCCTGCTTCGCGCTCTGGAACCGAAGCAGCGTCTCCGTTATCACAGCGTTCAACGGGACGGTTGTTGCCGACGATTTTGCGCTGGCGTTCCAGGCGATTTTAATTGTTGTCGCAGCCCTCTCGATTATGCTGTCTCAGAAGTATATCGAGCAGAAGGGGATTAACTACGGCGAGTATTACGCCTTGCTGCTGTTCTCGACTTCCGGTGCAATGCTGATGGCGACCTCGCGGGAGCTAATTACCATCTTCATCGGCCTGGAAGTGCTGTCTATCGCGCTGTATATCCTGTCCGGGTTCGCCCGCACGGAAGCCCGCTCGGAAGAGTCGGCGATGAAGTATTTCCTGCTCGGCTCGTTCTCATCGGCGTTCTTCCTGTACGGCATCGCACTGGTCTACGGCGGCGCGGGAACGACGCGCTTAGACGTTCTGACGACGGTTTCCAACATTGCTTTGACTTCCTCTTACACAGTCGCCGGCTTTGCCCTGCTGCTGATCGGGCTTTGCTTTAAGGCGGCAATTGTGCCGTTCCATTCGTGGACACCCGACGTTTACGAGGGCGCTCCGACTTCGGTGACGGCGTTTATGTCCGCCGGCGCGAAATGCGGCGCGTTTGCCGCGCTGGTTCGACTGGCGATTGTTCTCCTGCCATTGTCGTCCATCTTCCACGACGTGTTCTGGGTGCTGGCGATCCTCACAATGGTCATCGGCAACTTTGTCGCCATCGTGCAGACCAACATCAAGCGGATGCTGGCCTATTCCAGTATTGCCCATGCGGGCTATATTCTCGTCGGCCTGCTGGCGGGAAGCTCCGGCTACGCAAACGCCGATCTGAGCATCCGCACGGAAGCCTATGCCGGCATCCTATTCTACATTCTCGCTTACACGTTCATGAATTTAGGCGCGTTCGGTGTGCTGATTCTGCTGGCCCGGCGCGGCGACGAGCTGAACAACATTGAAGACCTGCAAGGGTTAGCGCAGTCTCAGCCCTGGGCGGCGGCAATCATGGCTTTGTTTATGTTCTCACTGGCCGGTGTTCCCCCCGCCGCCGGCTTCTTCGGCAAGTTCTATGTGTTCATTGCGGCAGTCCACGCGCATCAGTACAGCCTGGCAGTCATTGGCCTTGTCGCAAGCGTTGTCGGCGCGGCGTACTACTTGAAGATCGTCTACACGATGTATTTCCAGCCCGCCACACGGCAGTACCCTGCGAATATCTGGGGCTTCTCGCCTGGCGCGACCGTTGCGCTGGTCATCTCTGCGATTGCGACACTGGCATTTGGAATTCTGCCTTCAGGCTTGTACCAGACTGCCGTTGTCGGCTCACGGTCACTTCAAGCGCCGCCTTCTGTAACTGCCCAACAGGCAGCGCCGCCCGCGCAGGTTAAGCGGGCAAGTATTCAGTAAGCAGCCGGAAAGAAGCGCGAGAGGAGTTCACTCCCTCGCGCTTCTTTCTGCCGCTTGCTCATGTCGGCGATTTGTGCAGATGCACCATCTTCCAAATTCCCTCCAGCTTCAAGAACACCCGCGTCTCATTCATCGTCGAGAACTGCGGCGGCGCGGTTTCTGACAGCGTTGTCTTCAGCAGCGTGTAGTTGACAATTGCGGTTTCCCCGTAGACCTGAACACGCGGGGTCAGCATATCGAGGCTTGACGCACCGCCGTTGCCGCCGCCCGCAATCAGCTTTAAGTGGAACTCCAAGCCGTCAATGCGCTGAGGCGCGATGTACCACTCATACGACGACATATCTTCGGCGCTGTGCCGCCGGTGTACGTCCGGGTTTGCCGTATACATAGCGTCCAGCATCTGCCGCGTGATTTCCAGCACTTCTTCCGCGACTTCCTCTTCCGTGACTTTCTCTTCCGCAGTTTGCATAACTTCTATCTCCTGGGGAAGTAGTACCCAGAACCCCTCCCGCTCGTTCCTCGCTCCCTCCTCTGTTAGGGAAGGGCCAGAAATTGCGGACCGACACCGTAGGTATTCCCGCATTCTGCCCCACTCTTAATTGCCCTTCCCTAACAGGGGAGGGAGCGAGGAACGAGCGGGAGGGGTTCTTTTTCCCTGCTCCTCGTGCTATACTAATTCCATTCCAATTCAAGACAGGTGATGTTCATGCAGCAATTTGTATCCCTTGACGGTACGCTGGTGCCGAAGGAAGAAGCAGTCGTTCCCTTCTACGATCATGGCCTGCTGTATGGCGACGGCTTGTTTGAAGGTATCCGGGTCTACAATGGCCGGGTCTTCAAGCTCGATGAGCATGTTGCCCGGCTGTATTATTCGGCGCGGGCGCTGAACATCACCATCCCCGCGCCGCCGGAAGCAACCCGTGAGTCTATTCTGGAGACCGTCAAAGCCAACGGCCACGCGAACGGCTACATCCGAGTCACCGTCACGCGCGGCACGGGACTGGGGCTGGACCCGAAGCATATCAAGGGCGACGCTAACGTCTACATCTCCTGCGAGCAGCTTGCGCTGTATCCCGCCGAGATGTACGAGAACGGCCTGATTGTCGCGACCGTCTCCACCCGCCTGCCGTCGCCGGACGTGATTGACCCGCGCGTCAAATGCACCGGCAAGTACATCAACAACATCATGGCAAAGGCCGAAGCCAACCGCGCGGGCGCGGGCGAGGGCCTGATGCTCACCCGCGAAGGCTATGTCGGCGAAGCCACCGGCGACAACATTTTCCTCATTAAGAACGGCGCTCTTTCCACGCCGCCCGCTTCTATCGGCATTTTGCAGGGCATCACGCGGGACACCGTCATCGGCCTGGCCCAAGACGCCGGATACACCGTCACCGAGCCGATTATAACCCAGTACGATGTCTATAACGCCGACGAAATCTTCCTCACGGGAACCGCCGCCGAAGTTATCCCCGCCGTCCATTTCGACGGACGCGATATTGGCGACGGCAAGCCCGGCCCGATTACCCGCCAGCTTATCGCCGCCTTCCGCGAGCTGACGCAAACGACGGGAACACCGGCTATGTAAGAGGCCAGAGATGGCGCAGGAGACAGGACTGCTCACAGTCGCTTCGCCATTTTGACTCGCTTGTAATGTATATTCGGCGCAAGGAACTTGTTTGGAAGAACAGGAGCAGGGAACAGCTATGAAACGATCTCATGTGCGAAATTATGCAGCTTTTGTCTGCGGGTCAGCCACTTTAGCAGCGGCAGCGTTTGCGCCCGCTCAGGCACAGACGCTTGCTCATCGGTACAGCATGAACGGGAATGCAAACGACTCCGTGGGCGGGGCGAACGGCGTCGTGGTGGGGAAAGTCACCTTTACGACTGCGCCGGGCGTCAACGGAGCGGCGAACTTTCCCGGCGGCAATTCCGGCGGCACGCCGTCGCCGCCGTCTTTTATCCGCTTGCCGAGCGCAACCGTCCGTAACCTTCAGGATGCGACGGTAGAGATATTCGTCAAGAGCTTTAGTGGCGGCGTGACCTCTGTGGCCGGCAGCAACGGCTACTACCAGGCCCTATTCGCCGTGTCGTCCCCGTACACGGATGGGGCAACCCAGTCCAACTATGCGATCCTCACGGCGAACCGCGACCCGGCTAACCTCATTGGCGCGGGAATTGGGATTGCAGGCCGGACCAGCAGCGGCCCGGAAACGACGATTGCGTCCGGTTTTGCTCTGCCCAAGACCGGCGGCATGGTCACGCTGGTCTTTCAAGGATTCAAGAAGGTCGGCGAAATCGGCACCGAGACAATTTATCTCAACGGCGATCTGGTTGCCAAAGGGGGCACGTTCTTCTCGTACAAAGACGTTGCCGAAGTGAACGGAGTCTCAGGAACCGTTGTATTTGACACCGTCGGCATCGGCGGCGGCTCGCCGTACAACGACCCCTGCTTTAACGGCAGCATTACTGAGGTCCGCCTCTGGTCCGGCGCACTTTCTGCCTCACAGGTTGCGGCGGATTACAAGGCCGGGCCAGGCACCGTGGCAGCGGCTGCACCCGCAGGAGCGGCACCTGCTCATTAACCACTCCAAGTGGATGGAAAGATGCGGGCCGTTTTCGGGTAAAATAGTGTCGGAAAGAGCGAAGGGCGGAGAAGCAAACAATGGACAAAGTGCTGACAATTTCCCCCGGTGACGCAGAGCAGCTTCGGGTCACGCTATCAGAGTGTGTCGCCGAGATGAAACGGCTGCGGGAGATAATGAAACAAGATGACATCGAGATCGCCCAATCTCAAGCACGAACCTGGGCGCTTATCGAAGAAATTAAAGCCATGCGAGCTGCCGACGAACGTAAAGCAGCCTAATCATGCTCAAACAGATTGGCGAATTCCTCAAACAGATTGCATACTTGACGCAAGACACGCAGAAGAATAAAGACGACATAAAGCAACTGCAACGGGCAGTCCAAGAACTAACGGAAGAAGTCCGCCAAAACAAAGTCGATAACCGTCGTGACCGCGAAAACGCGGCCTACGAACGTGAAAACTTGCTTCTACGGCTGGAAATCACCTTGTTGCGGGCTGGACAAAAGGGCTTAGTTGTCACCGGAACGCCGCCCCCGCTTCTGGAAAATACAGATGAACAAGGATAGTTCGTCTGGCGCGAGTTCTGCGGAAACAGCGGCGGTGGAGAACGAAACCTGCCCACAGTGCGGGATGACGCGCAGTGACCTATATTCTCAAGGGCAGATGGGATGCGCCCGGTGCTACGCGGCGTTTCCTGCGGAGGTGCAGCGGGCGCTGAAGGATATCCACGGTGAGACCCGCCACCTCGGTAAGAACGCCACTTGAACCGGATGGACCGCTCAAACCGGAAGGGATGCCGAAGCCGCCGGCCTGGGCGGAGGAGACGGGATGGGAAGCGGACGTTATCCTGTCCACCCGCGTTCGCCTGGCCCGAAACCTTGCGGCGGCGGCGTTTCCCGGTCGGGCGGGTGACGCGGAGCTGAAAGCGGTTGCAAAACAAGTGCTGGCGGCGGCGAAACGCCGGGACAAAGGCCACGTCGTCCTGCGGGCGGTCGAGATCGGCAAGCTGGGTGAAGCGGATAAAGCGGCGCTCGTAGACAGTCATCTCATCAGCGTTCCGCACGCGATGGCCGGGCCGAACCGGTGGGCGCTTGTGGATGACCGGCACACGGTCAGCGTCATGGTCAACGAGGAAGACCACCTGCGCTTGCAGGCGATCCTGCCGGGCCTTCAAATTGACGCCGCCTGGCGCATTGCGGACCAGATGGATGATCAGTTCAGCAGGCATCTGGAATATGCGTTTGACCCGCATTACGGCTACCTGACTTCTTCGCTCTCCAATTGCGGGACAGGGCTGCGGGCGTCCGTGATGGCCCACCTGCCGGGGCTTGCGCTGTCCGGCAAAATTGAAGGCGCGATGGAAGCCGCGAAGACACTTGGTGCTGCGGTGCGCGGCCCTTACGGCGAGCATAGCGAAGCGGCAGGGGACGTGTATCAAATCTCAAACGCCGTCAGCACCGGCAAGTCCGAGCGTCAGCTTTTAACCCGGCTGGCGGCTACGGCCACGCTGCTGCTGACGGATGAACAGGCCGCAAGGGAACTGCTCTGGCGCGAAAAACGTTCACTGATAGAGGATAAAGTCGAAGGAGCGCTGGCGCGGTTGAAGTCGGCAGAGCGGCTTTCTGCCGGCGACTCGATGGCGCTCCTGAGCATTCTGCGGCTCGGCGCACAGCTTGGGATGGAAACCGGTGTTTCCAACCGGATTTTCAACGAGCTGCTGTCGTCGCTTCGCCTCGGCGCACAGTTTGTGTCCGGCGAAAAGGCGCAATACACATTTTACGAGGAAACGCGCCGCCCGGCGTTGATGCGCAACAAGATACGCGAAAATAGACGCTAACTTAAAACAGAACTAGAACTACGGGGAGAAGCACTATTATGTGGCAGAGATTTACAGAACGCGCCCGAAAAGTCGTGTTTTATGCACAGGAAGAAGCAGGCCGGCTGGGCGAGAACTATGTGTCCACCGAGCATCTGCTTCTCGGCCTAGTGCGCGAGAACGACAGTGTCGCCGCCCGGATTTTGGACCGGATCGGCGTGAGCCTGGGCCGAATTCGCTCCGAAATTGAGCGTCAAGTCGCTCGCGGCGACGGCCGCTTGGGACAGGATATGCAGCTTACGCCTCGTGCGAAGCGGGTCATTGACCTGGCTTATGATGAAGCGCGTCAGCTCAACAACAATTATATCGGCACGGAGCATTTGCTTCTTGGCCTGATCCGTGAAGGAGAAGGCCTGGCAGGGCGCGTTCTGTCCAAGCTGGGCGTTGATTTGGATCGCACCCGGCGCGAAGTTATGCACCTTCAGGAAGGCGGCGGCGAAGGCAATACGGCAACGTCCGGGTCTCGCACACAGGCCGCAAAGACCCGCACTCCGACTTTAGACGAGTTTGGGCGTGACTTGACCGAGCTTGCCCGGAACGAAAAGCTTGACCCCGTGATTGGCCGGGCCAACGAGATCGAGCGATGCATTCAGATCATCTCGCGCCGTATGAAGAACAATCCTTGTCTGCTTGGTGAGCCGGGCGTCGGCAAGACGGCCATTGCTGAGGGGTTAGCGCAGCGAATTATTATGGGAGACATCCCGGACTTCCTGAAAGACAAGCGCGTCATACAGCTTGATCTGGCGGCGCTGGTCGCCGGCACCAAGTACCGGGGCGAGTTTGAGGAGCGCATGAAGCGCGTCATGGAAGAAATGCGAAAAGCGCAGGGCGAGATTATTCTTTTCATTGATGAGCTGCACACGCTGGTCGGCGCGGGCGCTGCCGAAGGCGCAATTGACGCTTCAAACATTATGAAGCCGGCGCTGGCACGCGGCGAGCTGCAGTGCATCGGTGCGACGACGCTGGATGAGTACCGCAAGTATGTGGAGCGCGATGCCGCGCTTCAGCGGCGCTTCCAGGCAATCCAGGTCAAAGAGCCGTCGGTAGACGACGCGATTGAGATTTTAAAGGGCCTGCGCCCGCGCTACGAGCAGCACCATAAAGTCGAGATCACCAACGAAGCGTTGGACGCCGCCGCCCGGCTGTCCGACCGCTACATCTCCGACCGGTTCCTGCCGGATAAGGCGATTGACGTGATTGACGAAGCCGCGTCCCGAGTCCGCCTGCGCGGCGCGATGCCGCCGCAGGATTTGCGCGACGCCAAAATCGAGCTGAATGCCATTCAGAAAGAACTGAACGGCCTGCCGAACAACCGGCAGTACGAGAAGGCGTATGACCTCCAGGGCCGCAAGCGCGAGCTGGAAGAGAAAGTGCAGGGCCTCGAAGAAGGCTGGCAGGAGACAAAGAAAGACGCCAAGCAGACGGTTGACGAAGATGAAGTTGCAAACATTATCTTCTCCATGACCGGCATCCCGGTGTCCCGGCTGGTCGAAGCCGAAACACAGAAGCTGTTCCGCATGGAAGAAGAGCTGCACAAGCGTATTATCGGACAGCATGAAGCGATTGTCTCGATTTCAAAGGCGGTTCGCCGTTCGCGGTCTGGTCTGCGGGACATCAAGCGCCCAATCGGCTCGTTCATCTTCTTAGGTCCAACAGGCGTCGGCAAGACCGAGCTTGCCCGTGCTTTGGCGTCCTACCTGTTCGAGAAGGAAGACAATTTAATCCGCATTGACATGTCCGAGTACATGGAAAGTTTCGCGGTCTCCCGCCTTGTCGGTGCCCCTCCCGGATACGTCGGCTACGACGAGGGCGGCCAGCTTTCGGAAGCCGTTCGCCGCAACCCGTACTCAATCGTCCTGCTGGACGAAATCGAGAAGGCGCACCCGGAAGTCTACAACATTCTTTTGCAGATCATGGAAGACGGTCGCCTGACCGACTCGCATGGGCGTGTGATTGACTTCAAGAACGTCATCTTAATTATGACCAGTAACATTGGTGCCCGCTCCATTCAAGGCGAGCGCGAGATGGGCTTCGGACGCCTTGCGACCGGGCCAAAGTCGGCGGAAGAAATTTCCCGGCAGATGGACAGCATCAAGGGGCGCATTACCGACGAGTTGAAGCGTGTCTTCCGGCCTGAGTTTCTGAACCGCGTGGATGAGACGATCATCTTCCATCCGCTGTCCGCTGATGAGATCAACGAGGTCGTCACGCTGATGCTGGACCGGGTTTCCAAGCAGATTGCCCAGAAGGGCATGGATTTCGAGGTCACGGATGCCGCCAAGCAGTATTTAGCCCGCGAAGGCTTCGACCCGCAGTACGGCGCACGGCCTTTGCGCCGCGCCGTGCAGCGCCTCGTGGAAGACCCGCTGTCTGAGGAGATTTTGCTCGGCAAGTTTGATGCTAACGATACGGTTGTCGTGGACATGGACGAAGAGCGCGGCATCACCTTCCGCAAGGGTGCGCCTCTGGGCCTGGAAGGCGAGCATAACCCGCCCGCTCCGGTGTCCGAGGAAGCGCAGATACCCGAAGAAGAGTTTATTGAGCCAACCGTGGCTTAGTTTGAGTAGACACACAAAAGGCCCGGAGCATCACGCTCCGGGCCTTTTTTCTGAAGTCAACCTAACATATACCGCTCGGAACCGTAAGCGAAGCGAGATAAGAATGCAAACCGTCTACTAGTCCTATTGTTGCTCTTGGCTTGGCCTAGAGCGTGGCGCGACACGATCAACTTCCTGCCGGACACGCTCTAGCTCTGCCTGCCACTGCGCGGGCGTGATGTTGCCCATTAGAACACGAAAGGCGTCCTCTTGTTCCCATCGGAGTTTAACATATTCTGGGTCGCCGAGTAGGTCTGCTGGGTGACACAGCAAGACTTCGGCGACTTTCGGCAGGAACACGACGCCCATCATGTTCTCGCCCGACTCCCATTGCTGATAGCGGGGCAGAGTAATGTCCAGGGCTTCGGCTACATCCTGCTGGCGATACCGAAGCTGCGTTCGGCGCGTTTCCATCAAATCGCCAATGGACTTCATTTCAGGCGTGTAGGCCATTTTCCTGATCGCCTCCTGGTTGCTCTGGCCGCTTTGTGTCCTTTTTGTCCTTGATGTTTAGGGGCGTGTTGGGACGCACAGCGTTGATAGTACGGGCAATAGCAAGGAGAAGCCGCCGCTTTTCGGGGTCCAGATCGGTAAATAAGTTCAAGAGTTCGGTTTCTTCGGGATCGTCCCCAGTGCCGACCCCGACTTGGCGATGTGGTGGACGGGCATAGCGACTGAGGCCCCCAGCCCGCAGTAGCGCGTCCACATCCCCGCCTAGACCGATAGAAATGTCGTATAGCGTCTCCATGCGAAGTGGGTAGCCGTTTGTGGCATCCGTAATGGAGGCCGCGTTCACACCGCACTTGACGCAGGCCATACGACCCGTCCAAAAGCGGCTTCCGTTCGGGCTGTCGTAGCCAAGTAGTTTTCGTACTTCGTTAGCTAGAGCCGGATGCGGCCCGGTGATCTGGCGTTCGTTTGCTGCTACCCATTCTTGGTGCAATGTTCGTGGCATTTAATATGTCCTCCTCGCAGTATTATACCCAAAGAAATACAAATATGTTCTTAGAAAATATAAATACCAAAAAAGAAAGCAATACTCTCTGGGAGAGCATCACAATCTAATGCTGTATTCACATTCTAGTTTGAGGTTTGGGACAGCTAAACCGCGACCGTTTCGCGGATTTCGAGTTCTGTTACGTCCGGCGTTGGCAGCCCATCTTCACGCATACCTTCCAGATGAAACGCTAAGGCTGAACGGAACTGAGCGATCACTTCGTCCCGCGTTGCCGCAGTGACAATGACACAGCCGATGTCATTAGGAGTATAAGCGCCCCAGTTGTTCGGCCCATGTTCCAGAATGACGGTGAGTTTCATCTGAGGGTTCCAAGTTCCTTTTACTGTTAAGTGTCAGCGGACAGGGTGGGATTCGAACCCACGGGGGAGTTGCCCCCCCGACTGTTTTCAAGACAGTTCCGTTATGACCACTCCGGCACCTGTCCAAGTGCAAGTCTTACGT
>JAABUO010008712.1_pt1 | contig 11423 bp, 11 predicted proteins | sample 5559291 | NCBI WGS metagenome assembly JAABUO01 (sample SAMN10711878, study PRJNA513372) | rock metagenome | isolation source: Antarctica rocks | place: Antarctica: Victoria Land, Finger Mt sud | reverse complement strand
GAAGCTGGGGCCAAGGGGACAAACTGCACCATATCAATTTGACCAGCAAGCAGTGTCACCTGCTGATTGCCTCCCATGATCAGGATGTTACCATCTCCAAGTGTTGTCAGGGTGACACCCACACGAGTTCTGTCCAATTGACCAATGAGTGTGTAGTTGAGGTTGGTTGGGTCCACCACACGGATTGCTTGGGCACCAGATTGCAGGAAGTCTCCATTGAGATTGATGTTGTTGCCTGTATGTGCACATGGTGAGCACAAAACGCGAGAGCATTGGTCATGGCATGATGATGGGTGATTCACTGCCAGAAACACAACTTATTCATGATAGCAATATTGGGTGCCGACAGAGCGCACAGTGACGTATAGGTGTAATGGCTACTTGCACCACTATAGGGATGCTTCTGTTCTGATGCAAAGGTAGGATCTGCGGGCAAGCCTCGTGTAGACAGGAACAGAGGTGCAGGCATTAGCATGATTGAGATGCAGCAAGCAACACAAAGCGTCAGCAAGGCAGCAAAGTCAGGAAAGCAGCAGTGCAAGGACATAGGCAGACAGATGTACAGTCAGACAAGCAGACCATGGAACAAAAAGCACACCTCCAATGATGAGACCACGACCGTCAGGTAGCAAAATATGCCCGGCAGCTTCAGCCAATTGAGGCACATGGTATGGTGTGAAGGTGTTACTTGATGTGTTGTAGATGGCAGCCACCTCACTCTGTGTGCCACCATCCACCTACATGCAAATGACGCCGCAACAGCTTGTGTCACATGTGGTATGTGCCATCTATCTCACAGTCTGCCAGACACATATATGTGCATGGCAGCACACACGGTGTTCATGGTTTGGCCCATGGGATTTGGGTGCTGATGGTAACTTGAGGCTGACGTACTGCAGTTAAGAAGAAAGCAGCTGGCTGCAGACTTGTATGAGCATCATGCCAGAGATGGAGATGTGCAGCAGGACCTGGAGGGGGAGGCAGATTTGCGCATAAATGTCATGTGTGATGTCAAGCTTTGGCAGCGCTACCATGCTTGACCTATAGCTAGATCTTACTGCTATACTTACTGTCAGGAGGTTGGTCAAAGAAGCATCTCCGCCCCCATTCTCATTCAGGGGTCTAGCCAGGAAGAGCACAAGGTCGTTGGTGAAAGGCAGAGCCTGAAGGGCAACTGCTCCCGAGTTGCCCACTACTTGCCAGCTACCAGCTTGAGCGGCTGGAGGCCCTGTCACAACACCATAACAGTCAGTCAAAGATGTGAGGGCTAAACGACACATTCACGACATGCAGCCTGCATCATGACCACGGACGTTACAAAGGACACAATGCAGCGTCCGTTCACCTCCGTTGATGGGTGACACCACCGCAGGATCCACAGTCGGGTCGACGTCATACTGGCCTGGTCCCACGTACAAAGGGTACGATCCGGTGTAAGCTACGGGGTTGCCCAATCGAGCCTGCAGTACACGCAAAAGCTTGCTTCTGCCGGCCGGCCGTGGCGTGCCAAATCCACGACGTCGTTAGCATGTTGTTGACAACGTTGCGCAAATGCAGACAGGTGCAGGGCGATATTCGACGTTCTTGAGGCCGCTAGTAATGATGCATTTGTACTTGTGCATTGAACAGCCCAATCGTCAACAAGCTGCAGCACTTGAGTGAGCGCTCACCAGCAGATGCGCACGGCCTGCCGGGTCATTCACCAAGTCAGCGGTGGTTGCCGAAGCTGCGTTGCCGTAGGTGTTTGCCGGGCCGTTTGATTGTTGTAGCTTTCGAGTGCCTGCAGCCGTTGTTGACTGCAGCCCAGCGCTAAGCGCACAGAGTAGCAGCAAACCCACGACGGGAGCCATGGTCGCAAACGGTCGACAGGCAACGGCCGTATCGAAGTGCTTTGCAGCTCAGGTCAGCTGTGCGTGCGGATCTGTATCGAAGGGATCTTCATTATAAAAAAATCCCCGACGCGGTTCCGATAGCTTCTCTGCACGCGCCTTAAGCTGAGGAAGTGATGTTTTCCTGGGAAGACATGAGATGGCAGGCGAGAAATCTCGGCAAGAACAGACCACGTGATTCTTTGCGTGGGTGCAGCTGCAGTTGCCGTAGTGTCCGTGGGCTTCGTCTGCTTTCCATAAGCCCTAAAGGACTGCAGATGGTAGACCGCAGTCCGCACTTTCTGTCGTCCCCAGTCGCAAGCCTTGACGCGCAGAGCGTGGACTTACGGCCGAGCTGTGAAGCCTGTGCCGTGCTGAGTTTGTATACGATTAGTCCGTGGTGCAATGATTCGTTATACAGGAACTCGTGACCGCAATCCGCACTTATGTCAGCGCACTTATGTCAGACTGAGCAGATGCCGAAGAGAAGTGCACATGCATGCATATAAATTAGTGCTTGCAAACATGGCAGCTGCACCAATGCCCGGTTTTTGGCCTGCCGCTTTTAACTCATGCGGCATAGGACTGGCGCTCGACCGAACCGATCCGGGCTCGCGAGCTGGGTGCTTCTCATGTCGGTTGGAGGACAGCTCTGGCCCTGTACAGATCAATTTTGCGCAAACTGTCGGCAAGTTGACCTGCTGCTGCAACAGCACCTTGTGTGTGTAGTTGCAGTCATGTACCAGATTGAGTAAGTATGGGGTGTCGTCTTCTGAGAGTGCCATAGCAACATACCGCACTGTTGTTGCAGTCTACTCAGCAGTCAAAGTGTTCTTTTGAGCCGTAGATGTCGTAATAACAGTGGTGTAATCACAAACACAGTCAATGCTCGATGAGATGGTTTCGGAGCAGAAAGACTTTCAACCCAACTGTCTGTTTGCACTTCACTTTGGTGCATTTCTTACAGCACAGCACAAGAGTAGCTGCGAGCACTTTGCACGAGACTGAGTACAAAGAAGCGCAACCCTGCAACCGAGACATACGCTATGAGCATTGACTGCGGATCCACAAGGCAATCTTTATGAAGCTAATTAGCTGACAATTGGCATGTGAAAATTACACACCAAAATACAAAGTTGCGTGTGAATGTGGCACTTGTCTCCTGGCAGCACAGGTGACCGCTTCTGCTCGCCAGGCATCAAAACTTGAGACACCGCATGCTGGAGGGCGTAGCCTGCTTCTTCTTTGCGGGCTGAGCTGATGGTGAAACGACCATTTCCTGGTCTAACAATGAGCGTGAGGCATAGTCACCTGCTTCCTGTGCATGGCCAGTCCTGACAGTCAGTGATGGCATTCTAGGCAGGTCAGCGCTGGTCATTAGAATCTCTGTCATAGCCTCTGGTGCTTTGTCATGGGTTGTACACGCTGCACTGTTGACCACTGCTGGGCGCAGCTGTGACATAGCTGAACAGTCTAGATCCAGCCCAGACTCCATCTGATCATCCAGTGAGCAGCTCAGTTCAACATCATCCTCAGACTCATGCTCCTGGCTCTGCCGCCTAGGACACTCATGTTGAAACAGCTGATGTAATCCGCTCTGATGACTAAGCTGCTGAGGATAATCCTGCTGTTGCACTGACCCTGACAGATCATGCTGTTCATCCAACCGCTGAGTGCTGGGGCTATAACCTTGTGAGGGCTGAGGTGCCAGAGACCGCATGAAAGGACCTGCTGAAACATCCCCCTCAGCCGTGCAAGTTCTTTTGCCATCTGCAGCAATCTGCAACTCTGTGGGGCTCTGCACCATGTCTAAAGCAGTGTCGGTGGTTTGGTGGTGAGCTGACTGCGTTTGCCAGGATGGCCTGGCTCTTGGCTGGTCCCTGTGGGGATGTATTTCAGGCTTCTGAATATGCCATGCCAGCAGAGCATGTGCCACTTGCATGTAAGCCTTTGAGTACTGCGAAACCTGCATGCAGCGTGCTCAAACTAAGATCAGGTGCATCTAGTATCACAGATATCATGCATGTTCTACTCCAACATAGGTGACAACGCAATGAAAGCTGCACATAGTCGTCCTGCACACCAAGCCCATCAACTGAGCTCTGTTTGCGGACTGGGGGCATTCTGCGGTGCAACACACTCACAACACAGGTGGCGAGCTGGGGGCTTCATGTGTGCGTCAACACGTTGCGTTGATGCACAGAGTACAACAAGAAGACAGTGAAGGCAGGTGAGGTGAAGCATACCAGGGGGTGACCATCTGCCAACTGCAGCTCAGTGTAAGCCATCTCATGCAGCCGCATGGCTTGCACTGCAGCATGCAAGCATCACTCAGCGCAACACTCTGCACACAGGCTGAGTTCTTACATCCAACAGGGACACTCAGGTTCCTGTTATGATGCAAAGAGCAACGCATCTGTGTGATGTTTGGCCCTGGTGACAAGCATGTACATGGCAGCATGGTAGGGGATGCATGCAAGACAGTTGACGTACTGATACGTTGACATGCTAGTGTGCATTTATGAGATAGGCTGGTGTTTGACCGCATACTGCAGAGTCTGAAGCATCATTTAACATGTATCAGCAAGGCAACAGTAAGCATGGGTCAACAAGAGACTATGCAGTTGAGAGATGCTTGCAGCCAATGTCGTTCTGTAGCAGCTGGGGTGTGGCGGTCACAAATGATCATCTCCTTTGTGTCAGGCTGTGAGGATGTCTTGATGCTTTGCCATGTCCTATCACAAGTTTATAGTGGGAACTCACCAAACATGTCGGCAAACAAGCTGCAACGCTCATCTAGGCGAGCTTTGACCCACAATGCTAGAGCATCAAGGACCTCCTGCTCACGAGCAACCTGCAGTGAACAAAAAAATAGTGTGTGGCAGCTGCGCTGCACATTGCACACCTACTGCAACAGTTGTTGTCAAGACCCAAAAGAGGCAAAGATATGGCAACCTTGCTGTCTCTCCTATTGCTTTTGATGTTGAGCTTGCAATGCAGCACAGCAACAACGCCAATGTCAAATTGCAAGCTTGTAATTCCTGACAGTAGCAGGCATGAGGCAGCATGACTGTCCTCAGCTCTCTGGCTCAGCTCAGCTGCTACACTCAACCCTTCTTACAGTATTGCAGCCAATGCCCAAACGTTTGCTGTTCCAAAACTGTTGCATGTTTGTTGACTGACACAATATGCTTGCACTTTGCAAGGAGCCTTATAAGTCATGTCTGCATACGCTGCTCGTGTGGTCAAGCTGACCTGCAGGTTGTCGCTGCACAGAATCAGCAAGACAGTGTCTTTGGACAAGGTAGCCCAGCTGCTGTTGTTATAAACGAGCACATGCTTGAAGTTCATGCATGCCACATGTAAAGCCGTGTCTGCCAAGGATGGAACGCCAGCTTGCAAGGCTGCCTCAAGAATGGTGAAACAGTCATTCGACTTCAGAAGATGATGCTCGAGAATGTCTGTGCACAGAGCCTTGACCATGACAGCCTGCACATCAGCTAAGTATCAGGTGTCAGACTTTCCGCACTGGTACACATTATGCAGCCATTGAGGCTTGCATCATCAGCATGGCAAATGCCGCTGAGCTATGTAAACCAGAGATTGTGGAGCGTTTGTTGCCTATGTACGCAACATCATGGCCAGGGTATATTTTCTAAGACATTTAGGCTAGCTGGGGTTGAAAGAGGTGCAAAAATGGCTGTCTCAGCTAGTTGCAGCTTATCAACAAAATGAATAGCATGCCAAATCAACAGGTGGAGTTGACATAACGTGTGCTGCATTCCAAAATAGGTGTCCCAAGGTGTATACCTGCTCAAGTGAGACACTGTACAGCAAGTCCATCAAGGACACATCTGCCGGCTGTGCTGCATACACAGCCTGCTTCACTTGATCCAGCAGAACGCGTTTGGCCTGCTTGCTATCTTGACATCCTGGTGCTTGTGGGAGTAGAGTCTGCAGCACGAGATTGCACCAACAATAAATTGTGCTGAGACTGCTGTGGCTTGCACTAGGAGGCAGCAGCATGATCAGGAGGCACGATTGCAGGGTCAAGGCATACCTCTATCACCAGTTTCGTCACCTGGGCTGCTTGGTGAGTCAGGTTGTGAGTCTGCCCTGCACGGTGTTCATGACATCCGTCATCTCATCCGTTTATTAGCACATGTCCACAGGGAACAGGGGCAGGAGTGACCACACCAATTACATGCAGTCCATCAAGGCTGTACGTCATCGTGATGTGCGCGCAAGAAGGGAAGTGCGTGACCCCGAGAACCCTAAGCTGCGGCATCTCACGTACCTGTCTGACGAATGTGATCGAGCCTTTCCAGCAGATCCGATGGTACTGTGCTGACCTCGAGGTCACAGGAAGCGCTTGCAAGCAATCGAGCCTGGTACACGCAGCGCATATGTTGCAAAAGGTCGGAGGTCATTTTGAGGCTCTGCTCGGGTCCGGTTGCCGAGAATATGTAGAGCTGGCTGCACAAGTCAACAAAAAAAGGACAAGCTCTCGCACAGTCTGCCTGACGCGGATAAAACGAGTTGCTCACCTGTGCAAAAGAGACCGAGTTTCAGTTACTCTCTCTTGGTTGTCACTCGATGCGCGGGGATTGGCTCAATCCCCATGCCTCCTGTCGCAAATTTGCAAACGTCAGCTCGGCGCCCAGGTAAGAAGCCTGTTTGCTTCTCTACTTCTTGGAGACCTCGGTTGCCAGCTTTCAATACCTCACTGCTTCTTTCAATCTTGCATAAAGGCTTCTGAAAGCATGATTGGCGCCCTATTCCAGGTATTGTTGAGGGTGTCATATTGTTTCCTTGACGTTGACCTGGGCTGAACGCAAGGCTAGGCTACCGCACTGCTACCGGCTGAAACCCATGCTGGTTTGCATGAGTTTGTCTGCATGAGTAAGCAATTTGGCTTGTCTCGTTGCAGCTGGCATTCGTGCTGTGCGCCATCATTGGTGGCATAGTCCTGTACAAGGTATTTCAGGGCTCTTCCGTAGAGAGCGCCATCCGTGACACAAAGGGGTCCATCAAGGGAACCTACAAGGAGGCTAAGGGCTCAGCAAAGGTGAGCAGCAATAACACGCTCAGAAGTCATATTGACTAACATCTTGCCTGAGCAAAGCTGTGATCTTCTGCAGGGCACCATCAATGAGGTCAAAAGAGCGTGAAGACCTGCAGTATCTTGCCTTCAAATTTGACACTTGCTGCATGAGCTGCAGACACCTCACCGTTTGAGCTGTAAAAAGTCAGTCTTGGTAGTCACGAAAGGTCACTGCTGCGCGTCTTGCACACAACTTGGCTTGCATTATGTGACCACCTGCAATGAGAATGCGTGTACATCTAATGCACAGGTGTGGCATCTGTCTGGATCTGCAGATCAGCAAACGTCCTGATTTCAAAAGCAGGTCAAAACCCTTACTTGTAGGCTCCCCTAAGGCCCTGTTCTAACAGTTTCAGTGCGATCTCATCCATTAACCAAATTGTACTACTGCCATGCCAGTATAGCTGACAGACAAGAGAAGTCCATGCCTTTCAGCGATGCAGCTCCTGCAGCGGCAGCACGGAAGCAATGTACAGGAGGTTAGATTTAGCTGTAGCTATAGCATCCTTGAGCATCCAAGGTGTTCATTGCAAGCTCAAGCTCGGGAGTGCATGCTTTTAGACTGCATGCTTTTGCACTATAATGCAGGACTCAGTTGATTGCCGGTTTGAAAGCCTTGCTAGCGCTACAGTCATGTAGCAACTTATGGCTGCATCACTAGGTAGTGCTGTAGCCAGACACAGACACAATCAACAGCTTATGGCCAGCTGCAGCAAGCCTGCACCCGAAGTCTGCAACATTTGGGACAACAGCCGTACCCTTTTCTACAAAGTGTCCACTCGACAACATTGCACCTGCAAATGCACCACATGACCCTTGGCCTTACTGCAGCAAAATCCAATATGTGACCATGGCATTTTCAGTCAGACCCGCCATCACACAAATGGGCTGAGAATCAATGCACATGCTTGCAGAGCAGAAGTTGTATCTCTGAGTGTCGTATCTGAAAGCCACACTCTCTCACTTCGGAAGTGAAACAAGCTTGATGTTGCCGCAGCCTCAGTCATTGTGAGTCTGTGATGCTGGACGACTTGACTGATGAAAATAATAAATTAAACGCTTTCCGGCTCATGATGAGCTAGGTACGTGCAGGACAAGTCTTGTCTCTCCAATGCAGCCTGTCTGACTTGACTGATGGTCCTGGCCATGATGCAGACAACTTTACATTCACTGTGTTAATGCTGTGATAGACCTCTGCTGCTGTGGTCTCAAAAGCTTTGTCTTGTTCCTGCAACCTGGGGTTTGTGGCCTAGTTTTGTGTAATGCTGACTTCTGCTGCACCTGGGTGTGCATGTAGCGCAATTGCTGACCAGCTGAATATGCATAATCACACAAGCGGAGCACTCAAGATCAGATGTGCCACACCTGCTGTGCAGCTTTCAGTCGCAATTGTTAAGGTACTGTTTAGTTGCTGATTGCAATGTGAATGCTCATGTTGCAGGGTTGTCTCACACGACCCCAGGTAGTAATTTGCACAAGGTGCTGCAACTTGAGTTTTCTGGCAGCCATGTGCTACTTTGTTGCTATGTCAGATAGGGGTGTAGATGGTGGCCCATAGGTATGCAATGATTGAAATCACTCTGAGTAAGTCCTGCTGGACAGCCTGATTGCTACTCAGTAAAACTCTCCTTCTCCTATGCAAGTGGGAAATCTCTCGTTGCTGCCTCGCTTGCCTCTTCCCAGGCAGCATACCGAATGCATATACAGCTGTGCATGCATTGTGAGGAGGCGCTGCGATACATTTGCTTGCATATGCACCTACTGTTGATCTTTGTCTTTGTGCCCTGAAATGAGCTCATAAGATACTCTTATCAGTATTACACTAGTGTTGTTGGTTTGACAGCAGCAGTTATGGTGCTACAGCAGTCAGGCTTGTACGCAATTACTTACTACACATGCAAACACAACTGGTCTTGCTAATCAGCCAGCTGCAGCTGCATCCTGATGGCTGAACTGGACACAGATGATACGTATCATCTTGCCTCACAGCCTGGCAGGCTAGCAGACTGTCTGGCCTGTGTACATCTTGCATCCCTGAGGTGCTTCACTAGCTGTCAACAAGTAGCTTGGTGTCCATCTCATTCGAATGACCTCCACAGAGTTGCTGAAGGTGTTTTATCAGAAAGGCGACCCTGTAGCTGGTTATCCTTACTATACAGCAAGCTGCATTATATGCTCCCATGGCTCAATTGATGATCACCCATGTGCTGAAGCATGCAAGCACTCAGCTTATGATGATGATGCATGCCATTCTTGTTCCTGGTCCTGTCTGGTAGGAATGCAGCCAGACCCTAGCTATGGATGGGCTGCAGCTAGATATCGATAGCGCTATACATCAAAGCCCGAGGAAATCTGTGGCAGATGTGTTGGCTGTGCCCATGGGGTGTCAACCCCGGGGTTGTGGCATTGGCCAGCTGTATTGAAGCCTTTAACTGTACACTGCCAAGCCACACTGACTGAGTGCCCATGCATGGGCACATGCCTCCTGTACGAAAAGTTGAGGGCGTCTGTTCTACTTGCCTGCTAGACATGCAAGTAGTATGGCAGCAGCTGGTGCTTGTGAGGCATACCCTTTTCAGCAAAGGGCTGCCGCAGTGCGACTCCTGGTAGCCTCAGGCTAGGCTAGGCAATCATCGTCCGCCTCGTAGCCTTTCAGCACCCGTCTGATTCACATGGTGCCCACATGTGACAGAAGCATGCTTACAGGCTCTTCTGCCTTGTAGCTCAACCAATTTGCATGCATGTGCCTTGAATCTCAACTTGCGACAGTGGGGTGGCTAAGCAAGCTCTCACACTCATCATGATCGATTTGCGGTGACAATTGCGCACATGTGATTCTTTATGTCTGCGAAGTTGATGTTATGTGGAGCAAATAGCCAGCTGATGTTCCAATGGCATTGCATGATCTGGGCAGCTGCAGCTTGTTTAGTCAACACTGTCAGTAATGGGCTTTTAAGATGACTGTGCATCTGGCGCTTCTGATCCCCATCTTGATGCCATTGTCTGCTAGCTATGTACTACCATGCAGTAAGATGGTGTCGACATGTCATTTGCCATGCATATGCATCTGCTTGGGTCTGCTGCTGTGTTAGCTGATCCCATCGTGGCAGGCAGACATAACAGTGCTGTTTGTTTGGGCTGGTCAGAGGGGTGCCGTCATTTGCTGTGCATGTTCAACTCGTGTGAAGGCCTAGGTGTCAGATGCAGGTCTGATGATGCATGGCTCTGCAGGCAATGATTATGACGCTCTTTTGGTATGTGAACTGTGATGAACAGATCTGACAATCAGTCGTTTATAACTCATTGCCGTTTCCCCATGGCGACCTAGAAGACTGTCAAAGGCCAGAGCAACAAAACGGGAGGGAGGTGACTCTCTGACGGGCATAGAAATCGGCTTTATCTTGTCGATTATCTGCGAGCTAGTGATATTTTACGAGCATTGCCCTTGCCTTGCTGTACGCTTCGGTTACGAGCGATGACGAACTGTTGATGTTATGTAACATTTAGTGGAGTAGACTTGAATTCCGGATGCCCACGTAATAGTGCGAGACACATGGCAGCATTTGAGAGGCTGCAAGGAGTGCACGTTGCTCAAGAGCATATTTTGTTGGATGGGTTGGTATAGTTGTTGAGTCATGATTGCATCTTCACGCTATATTGACGTGTTCATACGCCGTCAGCTTGGCCGTCATAAGTTTATGAGACGAAGTAGGTCGATTTCAAGCTCGCAAAGCTGTAAGCTCCAAAGCTGTTGTTTGCACATAAGACGAAAATCTCCAAGGCTGAATCCTCATACGCCTTGAACTGCCCCATGATCAGGCCATGGTCACCCACCGTCGAAAAAGGGCCAGCCGCCATCGTGTTTGTTAGGGGTTAGCTGCTGCATGGCCGAGCAGCAGCATGCTGCACGAACGGCGCTCAGGGCACCGGCAGAGTCTGCAAGCACCTCCGACAGCGAGTTGGATAAGAGGCTGGAAGAATTCATAGCATATGTAGGCAATCATGAGTACAGCCGGGGGCAGGCCGTTGCGCTTCTGCAGCTGGCTGTCAACACGGCAGAGCCAGCCCCTACGAAGAAAAGCATACAGCTGCAATGGCGAAACATCTATGCTGCTATAGCCACATTGACGAGAACAGACAGTGAGACCTTGCACGCCAGGTTGACTATTGGCTTCAGCCCGGCCGAGTTCAAGTGGATGCTGCAGAACAAGGCGTTGTACACTTGGCACTCTAGTCCCGTTAGATTCCAGCGATGTTTGCAGTGTATGGTTGCAAAGCTAGGTGAGCATCAGGAATGCCATGCGCGTCCGTTTACATTGGTCAGGCTTGTTCCGATACCTGCAGTACTTGAGTCTGACTATCGTATATATGGCTGACCTCGTGAAAAGGTACACTGGTCAAAGTCATTTTGTTGGGTTGATTGCAGGACAGTGTGGAAGTAACGCAGAAAA
>JAABUO010008710.1_pt1 | contig 11426 bp, 9 predicted proteins | sample 5559291 | NCBI WGS metagenome assembly JAABUO01 (sample SAMN10711878, study PRJNA513372) | rock metagenome | isolation source: Antarctica rocks | place: Antarctica: Victoria Land, Finger Mt sud | reverse complement strand
ACTTTTTTATTTGCTCTTTCTTTTACTTAATGATAGCGTTCTTATTCGTGTTTTTAATTATGATGCAGCGTATATTAAAGCTTATAAAAAGAAAAAGTAACTGTAAAAAAGTTTATATGTAATTTAAAATTAAAAAGATAAAAGAACGAGCTTTTATTCGAAAAGAACTAAAGCTTTCACGAGTCATTAAAATTGTCTTTAATAATTCGTGTACAGTAAATTTCGTTTTCTGATTAATCTTTTTTCGTATTATAAATGATAAAGCATTAAATTCGTTAAATATTTTAAACTTACAGTCACGTTCAGACATCTGTATGCGATTAATAGCGAGCTAGATTAATAGCGAGGTAAATAAACAAACAATTAAATGTTCGTATGCTTAGTCATTAATGAGATTTTCTACTAGCATTATAGATCATAAAAAATGATTAACGATTAAAGAAATAGACCAGCTGTTCTCATGTACATAGCTTTCTAGTTTTAATCTCTTTGTTATCATATTTACATGACTCGCTCTGTATAATCCTGACATCTTTTTATAACGATGTAAATTTTGTGAAAAACCTCATCGTTATAGCGAGGTTTTACTGTAGTTTTAAAGTTTTAAAAATTAAACGTTTAAATGTATAATTATTAAACACATGTTTAAAATTTAAAATTATATAATTCACGAATGTTTTTAAAGAAAGTTAAGATAAATTAATATTACGAAACTAGTATCGAGTTGAGCTGGAACTGCTCAGGGGCCCCGCGTCGCTTAGTAGTTAGCTACGATTAACTCGACGTAGGGTAGCTCTGAGATTCTGAGGCAAGTGCTCAATTCCGACGCCGATACGGATCAACTTTCATCTCGAAAAAAACAAGAATGGCCATACTTTTCTCAGCCTCAGGCGCTTACTGTTTCTCATCTAGTTGAGGTAGCAATACACACTGTTTGCAATGCATAGCTCAGCTGTGGATGAAACCCTAATCTTGCCTAGAGGCCACGGTGGTGAATCTCCATTGCTAAGCTACCCAAGCCTTCAATCATCGTCAGATGGAAAACGATGCTACAGGTATCACTTTACCGGGGAACACACCTAAAGGAGTGTCACGCCTCAGTACCGATGTCCAGATATCGCCGGAAGATGCTATCGAAGAGCACAATAAAAGGAAGGAGCTTCATTTCAAGGCATCTCATGGCCTGTTGATCGGCTTCTTCTTGTGGATTTTGTATGTTGTGGAATACCAACAAGCATTCATTGTCTCTAATCCTTATAGGTGTCTTCATGCCCTTGGAATTTACTTCTTCACCAAGGGTTTCTTGCTTACTCGATTGGTCCTCGAGCACAAATCGGAATGCTCAATACCTCCTATAAAGCCCAGTCAGCAGTATTTCGGCACTTACGAAGCCGGGTGTTGGCACCCAAAAACCTTCGATAAAGCGGTGGTAATCATCATTGATGCCCTGCGGTACGATTTCACAGTTCCCCTTAATGACTTCGATGTCCAACCCCATCATTTCCACAACGCACTTAATGTGCTTCACGAGACCGCGGTGCACAGTCCACAGAACGCTTTCCTGCTACCATTCATTGCTGACCCTCCCACTGCAACACTTCAAAGGCTTAAAGGTCTGACAACTGGAACGCTCCCAGCGTTTATTGACGCTGGGTCCAACTTTGCTGGAACGGCCATTGAGGAGGACAACCTTGTTACACAATTAAGAGATGCTGGAAAAACCTTGGTCCATCTTGGAGACGATACTTGGCATTCGTTGTTCCCCGGATATTTCGATGTCAATCTTACACATGCCTACGATTCTTTCAATGTGTGGGATCTACATACTGTTGACAACGGAGTAACCGAGCATCTATTGCCTTTACTCAACCCTTCTAACTCCAGCAAATGGGACGTAATCTTCGGTCACTACCTAGGCGTAGACCATGCAGGCCACCGATATGGGCCTGACCATCAAGCCATGAGCGCCAAGCTAAGCCAGATGGACAAGGTTTTAAGAGAGATCATCCGACAACTCGATGAGGAGACTCTTCTTGTTGTAATGGGTGATCATGGCATGGACACTAAGGGTGATCATGGTGGGGAATCTGACGACGAAGTAGAAGCAGCTTTGTGGATGTATTCAAAGAAGGGCATATTTGGGCGGGAGCACAGTGGATTAGACATGCCGTCCAGAACAGCCAAAGAGCGTCCAGTGGGCCAGATCGATCTTGTCCCGACTCTATCTTTACTGCTTGGCATGCCGATACCTTTCAATAATCTTGGAGCTCCAATTGCCGAAGCCTTTGTCGGTAGTGGCAGTCCCAATTGGCATAATTTAGCGTCTGTGAATGCTCTCACATCCGCTCAAATTCATCGATACCAGAATGAATATTCTCTTGCAAGAGGCCTAGATGATACTGTGTTTTCTAAACCTTTAGCTTTATGGGATGAGGCGCATGGCATGTGGCAACAGAGGAGTGATCCCACCCGTAAGACTGACGACTATCAGCGTCTATTTCTGATGTTCTCGAATTATCAGAAAGAGACAATACGTATATACAGGAGTCTTTGGGCGAGATTTGACGTTCCGAGCATGGTGTTGGGAATTGCAACGTTGCTGTTCGCTCTTGTAATCCTGGTCACCTACGCAGGATTCACTGTTGGAAACAGGGTCGAGTATACCCCAGCGTATCTACGAAGAATCGGATTTTTCAGCATATTTGGTACCTTTGCTGGTGGAGCTGTTGCACAAATCTATCTTGAAGCTTCCTTGTTAGATGGTTGTCTACTTGGCTTTGGTGCCGGTGGTATGGTAGGCTTTGTTTCAGTGGTGTTCACTATACCACGTGCATATTCCTTCACCGTACCAAAGTCAGTCTGGAGCTGGCTTTCCATTGTCTTCACGCTCTCTCAGGCTATCGGCTTTGCATCAAATTCATATACAATTTGGGAAGATGAGATTTTGTTATTCTTCCTCGCCACTGTTGCATCTGTTGCTCTTATCTCTTCTATTCGCCCGGCCGACGTAACGGAGAGAGTCCTTGGAATCTCGCAATCCTCGATTTTCTTCCTTCTCACTCGGCTGGCCTCTCTATCCCGACTTTGTCGAGAGGAGCAGATGCCATACTGCAGATCTACCTACTACGCCTCGTCAACATCTTCGACTTCAGCTCCTTGGCAGCTGCTTATTCCTCTCATTCTTGCAGCAACGTTGCCAAGTTTCATCAAAGGTTATTACGCCGGCACCCGCTCATACGAAGGCTCAGCGATCTTCTGGATCGGCTTCGCCCTCAGGATGGGGCTAACCGCTTCCGCCATTTTCTGGACCCTCGACGCAGCCGATGACCACGATTATTTCAACCTTGACAAATCGACGCTCAGAACGATCAAAATCACTATCGCCCAGCTCGTCCTCGCAACCGCTTTCGCTGCTGGCACCGCAACCTTTTACAACGCAAAACCCTGCATCAGCATCGAAATGATCTCCTCCGCCCCTAAAACCCCAACAAACCCTCAACCTACCTCTGCCACACCACAAAAGAAATCTGTCAAAGTCTTCGGCTACGCAAACATGCACGGCTCACGCTTCTTCCTCCTCACAACCAACCTTCTTCTCGCCATTATCCTGGTCCAAAAGCCTATGGGCGGTGGCGCCATCGGTATCCTCTGCCTCCAAATCCTCGCTCTCTGCGAAATCATTGACGCAAACGACCTCTCCGACAGCGCCATCGGGCCCATCGCCCTCGGATTACTCGGGAACTTCCACTTCTTTAAAACAGGCCACCAAGCCACCCTCAGCAGCATCCAATGGGAAGCAGCATTCATCCCCTTGAAAAGCATTCACTACCCCTGGTCCCCCATCCTCATCATCTTCAACACCTTCGGCGCCCAGATCCTGACTACTGCATCGGTTCCACTCATTGTGCTCTGGAAGCGGCCGCCGAAGGAACCGGGACTGCTGAGCGATGTGGCGAAAGCGGTTACGATAAATCTGCTGTATTATGCGACGATCAATGTGGCGACGACGATGTGGGCGGGGTGGTTGAGGAGGCATTTGATGCTGTATAGGATTTTTAACCCGAGGTTTATGACAGGCGCGGCAGTGTTGGTAGTGGTGGATTTGGTGGCGGTTTTGGTGGCGGTGGGTGGGTTGAGATGGAATACGGGGAGTGTGGCGGAAGTGGTTGGGTGGGGTTAGGGGAAGCTGAAGCGGAAGGGGTATAGGGTGGGACCCCAGGTTGTATAAATTTTGTCAAAATGGGTTTTTCATAGATTGTACTAGCATATTATCGATCAAGTATCAGCGATTTCATCCTCTAACAACCAATGCTGCTTGGATGGCTGTCCGTCTGACAAGTTGATGCAACACACCTCGCATTCACGCAAATCCAGTCCCACTATTACTCAAGGACTAGAATACCTGGAAGATGCTGCCCACAGCGCCATTCCAACTCAAATCCAATAATTAGCTTGATTTCATGATATAACCAAACACCAGCTCCCCTTGCACGACCACCTGGTTCCCAATCTCCATTCCTGCTGTATCCTTACACTTTCCTTCCGAACGCCATCTGCATCTCTTGTATACCTCAAACGAAAGGAACTCAGTAGAGGTGTCATTGGTAGCTTGTGACGACATCTCGTTTAAGCGTCGTCCACTGTGTTAAGAGACTGTTGACGATGTCGTGGACTTTTGTGGTGGGATTGGTCCGTTCGCTTTCTTCGCTTTCTTTGAATTCGTCGCTCCAATCTCCGAGCCCCACAGAAGGTGCAGTGTCTGTATAGCTTATTCTACTCACGATTGGGGGCTCAGAAGAACTAAGCGTTTCAACATCGTAAAGTTCTTTAGGATTTCATAGAAAACAACTGCATTGGTATTTTCACCATCCTTCTGACAGGAAGCGGTACTGCATTCGAAACTTTTTTGTTGCGCAGAGCGTTGTTGTCGTGCAACTTCCCCCCGGCATCTGGAACGTTCAGCTTCCAGATCCACCCATCTTGACAGTTCGGCATGGATTGGTTCACTGTATTCTCTTCGAGCATGTCCTAGCGGCTTTGTAGCTCCGAAGTTGCTGGTTGGACGGAAACGGTCACGACCAAGATATGCGGACCCCCTTACTGTAGGGAAAGCTTCCTCGGTTCTAGCGACTGGTTTATGGGAGATTTGTTTCCCTACAGCAAGCCTGCTTTCTGGAAGTTAAGAGTGCCTTAGACCAGGGCGACGAGGTTGGCGACTCTCCGTTTGTGCCGGAGGAAGGGAGGAATCAGGCTTCACGGAACAAGAGGACGACAGCGTTCCACAATGGCTTTTGGGAATAAGGGAGTTAACGTATGAGAAAGGCGATAGTAAGGACGCTTTTAGGAATGAGTCTTTTGAGGTATTTGGGACAGTACTGTTATTAGGGGATTTACGAGAATTTGCCTCGCCGGAGGCCCCTGCCGAATGAATACGAATGTCTGAATGACGACCTTGATCTCGACTATTACGATGTCTCTCGTTAGAATCAAGATTCTCAAGGCCTGGGGTAGCGGTAGTAGTAGCCTGACTTTCCAGGACAGCAATATCCGACTCCAATCCGTTCAACGCATTGCCCGTGATAGCTTACTTTAGCCTCTTATCTCCATGTAAGATCCGCAGATTCTTTCTCTCACGTCTGTGAGTGTTCATGACATCATCTCTGATCCTCAACCGTAGATCGGTTCTGATATTATATTTCGCAGAGCTAACCTCTTCCAGCAAACTGTTGACGAGGCTGCAGTAGTGGCTCAGCTTATCTACCACGATGTCCGTCTGCTGTCGCGGTGAATGTGAACTATTGAGGCCCTGTACTGGTTGGTCTTTACAGCCAGGACTCGGAGATCTTGGTATATCAGTCTTATCTGATATTTCACCCGAAATCGACTTTGTCAGATTGATGTTTTCGAGGCCTCTGCAGCCAGCACGTTTATGCCTCGAGGACTTTCGGCTTCCTTGGAGTGATTCCCTTTGATAGCTAAGCTTAAGTCATTATAGCGGCGGATATATTCTATATTTTGAGCGAGCTAAATCTTCGATCAAAGAACGCTGTTCATCAATGACGCGCGGCTCTTTCCTTTTAAGGTTGTCAGTATTTAATCGACGACCGTGTAACTTGGTAGCTATGCATTCGAAGAAAGGACACTTGGACGCGGAGCGAGAGGTAAGTAGAGAGATCAGATTCGAAAATTAGAGAGTAGAGGGAGTTGCCCTGCACTTAGGAGGTACTAAACTATAGCAGTAAGGGACTTGAAAAATAGGCTTACTTGTCAGCCACCTGCCTGGCATATGTAAGAACATTGGGCATCAGCAACAACGTAGGATTTAGCCTTTCCAGGTTGCTTCGCAGCAATTGCATCTTGGGCTGTAGCAAAAGCCACTTCAGGCGCTCAAGTGCGGCTACGGTCCTTATCCTCTTCTCACTATTTTGTAGCCCAAGTCTTGAGATGCTTTTGGTAAGCGCTTTATCCATGGAATCAAATACTTCTATACACTCCTTGACGATCCCGTCGGCTGTTGGAAAAGCTGTTTCGGAGCAAATTCGGAATTCTTGTTCTCTCTCGAGTGACTTCCCGAGCTCTTTAAGCACAGAATATGTTAGGGATACATCTTTCGAGATAGAAATAATGGACTTGTCAGCGCAGGCGACTGTCTCGCCAAACGTGCAGAGCCGAAGACTGAAGCGAACGCCCAGGTCTGCAATTTGCACAACTGAGGCAATGAGGCCGAGCTCAACGATGTTTGGTGGACCAAAGATGGTAATGCGTTCTACTTCTGCGGTTGGTTGTGTCACTCGGCAGCGATGAATAATTCAATGAACTCTTTCGCTTGAGGACGAAATCCATGAAGCTTTGCATACAGTACATGTTGATCTTATCTTACCTACTCCAGAGGCCTGAGCAATTGAATTCATGCATGAACTGTGAGAAAGAAGGATGCTTCGAGTCTTAAGTAACCGCAGTCCTGCGCAGCCTTGCTCAGCCTCTTTGCTGCAGGCGTTGCCGGTTCATGCTGTATGGAAGCCTAGCAATGAGGGCTACCATAGTAACTGGCTGAGATCGCGGCATCGGGAGAACTGTTCAAAAGCACAGCTCGCTGGTGTTTTCAAACTCTCCTCGGACCCAAGGGAGATTTGCCAATCCGGAATGAGGACGCGTCAGCCCTACGCACATGCCCGAGGGCGGCGGAAACATTCCGCCAGCTTGTTAACAACAATCAACCTGTCGACCAAATTGACCAAGCGTGCCAAAGTAAATTGGGTCGTGCTATCCACTTCGAAGGCCTCTTGGTGATGGCGGCAGAAGGTTCGGATCCCAAGTCCTTCGGGTCGTGGGAGGATGCCTTCCAGTATCCTGTCGCCCATGTGCGGGGCTTGGAACGGCAGCTTCGCGATGAAATTGGCTCTAACAAAGAAAAGTTGAGGACACTGGTAGGGTACGACGTTGGGTCTTCCTTCTTGGAGAGCCCGTTCTTCCTGAACCTGATTCGAAGGAACATTCGCTGATGTCTGGCCGAACGACAGCGCAAGTTATCGCGATCTTCTCGGTACTGCAGAATCAATTATTGAGATGGACGGACAGATGCATCAAGTTGAGGCCTACTTAGGGAATATGGGCAACAAATGCAATGCCAAGCTACTCAAGAAGAAGGGGATAAATCTGAAATCTTGGGAGCATGAAATCAGGATAAGAGGTGCACTTGCCGCAGGAGAACTCCCTAGCTAAAGGCGTCACTTACAAGTATCTGGGCAGGTAGTGAGCGGTATGCCTTTGCGTCGCAAATTGCTGTATGCCGCAGCTGTCCTGAGGTAATTTCAAGACTCCTGAAGAATGGCTCCTCCGTGTTACTACCAGCAAAGATACTGGTGATTTCACGATTACTACACAAGAAGCTAGCGCAGCATCTGAAGCCTCCACCGTACCTTGAGACCCTTAGGAATCGATTGACGGCGCTACGTCGCAGGTTATTAATTAAAATTGACAGCCGGTTCAAGAACCTAGACATCACAGCCGATGTACTGGTGGAGGCCATGTGTGCGTTTTCCCTCGCCACCAGCTCCTCACCAACGGACGTCCTTCGCCATTTCCACTACGTCCGACAAGAGGCTATGTCGGAGCAAAGACACCAAACTAGCAGTGGTCAAGCGCGTAGCCTCCAAGCCTTGCAAATCTACATAAAGACTCTGAAGGATACACAAACCTTGGTCCCGGGGCAGTTGGCTCGTGCTTTGGAGCGACTCAAATCGATACCGTTGTTCAAGAGCGCAGATCTTCATGCGTTGTTAGAGCTTAATCTTGATGTTCATGAAAGATTGATAGGCGAAGACATCAAGACTTTCAAGCCTTATATCCGGCAAGATGACCTGCAAAGACCTGAGGCCGATAGGCTATTGAGTCTATGGGCTAAACAGGCCTTTGCGGATTTTCTGATCGGCTTGGAAGACCGCATTCGGGATATAGATAACCCCCTTATCATCGTGCAACTACGAAAGGAAATACTCGAGCTCTGGTTCTCGAACAGTCAGCATGCGGTAGGGATCAACGCAAAGGAGGCACTTGACGGTCTCCGAAATACTTTTAACAACCAGTTGATGCTCTTGGTCCAAAGACATGTTACCTCCCTGACTGAAGTTAGATCAACCATTCAATCGACTTTACGCAACTGGAACGCTGATGCGTCTGGTTTAACTCTGTCTCTATGGGATCCCTCCATAACATCAATGGAAACATCCCGCGGCGCAAAAGCCTTCCGTGAAACCCTGCTATTCACGATCAACAGCAGAACAATATCTTTACAATCAGTATCCACCCAATACATGACCTGGCTCACCCGCATCTCGGCCATAGAAGACACGATCAAAACTCTGCGATCCGCAACTTGGGAGGACGATTTTGAGGACATTGAGGATGATGACGATCTCCTACCCACTAAACAAACTTTACTCAGCTCGGATGACCCCCGTGCTCTCCAGAAAGAATTATCTAACTCCCTCACGTCAGCTTTCAGATCTTTAGAATCCTCGCTCAAAATTTCCCCATCAACTACCGACGAGCACGAGCGCGGGCGTAAATCGGCCTACCTCCTTCGCATATTCAGAGAAGTTCGTCAGCACTTTCCTCCTAGTTACGAGGATCCAAGTCTTGGCCTTGACTCAATTCTGAAATTGCACGATATACTCACGGAAGTAGCCCTTAGAATCCCATGGCAAGAGTGTCAAAGGCGCATGAAAAGTAGGAAGCTTGCTGGAAGGCGGCTTTGGGAAGGCAACCCCGAGTTACCTATTTTGCCATCTCCATGGGCGTTCCGCTTCTTGAAAGACTTGGAATCGTTCATGACGGAGTTTGGGACCGATGTCTGGAGCCCATCAGCTACCGATAAGTTGAAACGAAATGTTAGAGGAAAACTAGCATTTGAGTTTAACAATCAATACGGCTCTGCTGCTAAGGCCAATGGGTATTCCATTGTGGAGAATGGAGACACCGAAGAAGCTAAGGAGGTCAACGGTACTTCTCCTTCCCAACCTCCAGTCAATGCCATAAACTTGACCGACGTCCGCATTCAACGCGTTTTTGACGCCCTCTTTCTCATGCACGCGACAACTCCCAGGAACCCCACAAAGACAGTGGAAAAAGAAGAAGATCTTTTTGAAACTTCTTACGCACATATGAGGGAAGCGGTTGAATTGAACAGGGAGACTGCTGAGAGGATTGAAAAAGGCGCAGAGGAGTACTGGAAGCGCACAGGAATGTTGTTTGGGCTGTTGGGTTAGGGTATCAATTAGCGTTATTGAGTAACATATGAGCGCGGAGAGTAATGCTATCTGTTCTGAGGGGTTAAGATTCAGTGGACTGAGAGTCTTAACTTTTGGTAGAGTATCGCTCTCGGGATTGCGAACGAGATGGATTCTTAATTTATGGAGTCTTTTTGAGGAAAGGAAGTTTTGCCTTGGTGATAGCCATATGTGCAGCAGTCCGCGAGTAAGAGCTTCTGGAAACACCCTAGATAATTTACAACGCATCTTTGTAGAGCCTACCTTGAGTCTCTTAGGGCTTCTGGTTTCCCGTTGTGGCTGCTTTTCGCCTCGGGATCTGCCGAAGATTCGCCGGAAAATCCAGGGTCCAATATCAAATGACTATCTCGGTCAAACTTTCCTTGAACAAAGCATCAAGATGTCGATTCCACGCCTAAGCTTCCTCTATCCCCATATATTCAAGCCAGCAAGACTATGTGAACCAGCCTTGGCTCAGAGGCCGTTACGAGCTGCGCAAAAGCAATGCTTCAGCACCACCCGTCGTCGTGCGGAAGAGACCTACGCTCAACGATACGGGAGCGCAGCGGAACCATTGCCACACCCACTTGTGCCTAATGATCTAGGCCGTTCGAGAGCGTTGGAGAGCATCGAGAAAGAAGTCGTACCGCCAGCCCCTCAACAAGAGGTGGACAAGGCGGGGCAACCCAAAGAGGCCGAGAAAGCTGCTACACAGCACGATCAAACCAGCTCTGAGCAGGATTCAGACCCCCAGGAGAACCCTTCACCGCCCTCTGAGCTCGACGCCAACGAAGCCAAAGCACAAGAACTCGTCGATTCCCCGCGCAGGGAAGCTATCAGCAAACCTCTAGCTATGTCCATCACTTCGATACCTTCACCCTTGTCCGTGATTTGGCAAAAGGCGGCTTCACAGAAGCGCAAAGCGTCACGCTCATGAAAGCCGTACGGAGTCTGCTGGGCGTCAATATGGAAGTCGCCCGCGCCGGCCTCGTCTCCAAATCAGACGTCGAAAATGTACCTTCCCCTCCCCCTCCCCTCCCCCCCGCACACGCCACTAACCCCCCCTCCAGAAAAACTACCTCTTCCGAGCCGCCTGCTCCGAACTCCGCACCGAAATTCTCAACACCCGCAAATCCTCCTCAGCAAAAATGACCACCCAGCGCGCGCACCTACAGCACGAAGTCGACATCCTCAGCCAGCGCTCCTCCTCCGAATCACTCGCGCTAAAGGACGATTTGCGCGGGCTGCTGAACGATCGCAAGATGGCGGTGCGCATGGAGCAGCAGCAGCTGGATAGCTCCATCCAGGAGCTGAATTATAAGATTACGGTCGCGCTGAACAGCGATAGCAAGAGTGAGGTCGAGGGGTTGCGGTGGGTGTTGACGAGGAGGGCGGCGTTGGCTATTGCCGGGTTTGCCAGTACGTCTTTCCTTCCTTCCCCCTTCCCTTTCTCCATCCCTAACACAAACACAGTCTTCATCCTCTCTGCCCTCCGCTACTCCTCCTACAAACTGCACGAACAGCAACGCAATCAATCCACCTCTTCCTCTTCTTCCTCGTCCACCCAATCTAACGCTGCGCATACCGTGCCGTCAAGAGAAATGGGCACACAAACGGGTGAGGCGGAGCCGGATGTTGATGCGGTGTTGGCGGGGTCGG
>JAABUO010008706.1_pt1 | contig 11432 bp, 15 predicted proteins | sample 5559291 | NCBI WGS metagenome assembly JAABUO01 (sample SAMN10711878, study PRJNA513372) | rock metagenome | isolation source: Antarctica rocks | place: Antarctica: Victoria Land, Finger Mt sud | reverse complement strand
GGAGCATGTGAGCCAATGACACAGCATTGGGCATTTCAGCCAATGACTCAGTTTTGTTGTACCCACAGCAGAAGAGTGTTGTGAAGCTGCACAAGATATGTGTGTGTGTGCTGATGCCTGAGCATGCTCTTTAGGGTTTCCGAGAACAGACCCAGCATTGGCCGGTGCAGCCCATTGACCTAGCCATCTCCTGGTTGAAGAAGAAGAGTCCAGAATGGGTGGCTGCCGATTTTGGCTGTGGCGATGCACAGCTGGCAAACAGTGTTCCACAGACTGTGCACAGCTTTGATTTGGTGGCCACTGCTCCCGGAGTCACTGCTTGCAACATGGCTGACACCCCCTTAGGTAAACCTTGCGTAGTCATGCACTCAGTCATGCATGTAGTCATTGCTTGCAAACATGGCTCATGCCCCCTTGGGTAAACCTAGCGTAGTCTTGCATACAGCCATGCTTGCCATCATTGCTTGCCATCATTGCTTGCCATCATTGCTTGCCATCATTGCTTGCCATCATTGCTTGCCATGTGGCTGTTTGAGTAAAAGCTGCTGCCATCAAGCCAAGCATGCATAGCTTACTTGATTGGCATAATGCTAAACAACAGATGCAAGCATGTGCATCCTGCAGTGCTGTGGCAGTGCTGTGTCATTACCAGCCAGTCAGAAGTGCATGCTTCAGCAAATCGTCTGTAGCAGAGCTGAGGTGGAAGGCGCAGTGACTGCAAAGCACGGATCTGTGTCTGATAAGGTATAATAGCATGATGTCTGTGTTTCTCAGCAGGCCACATTATCTGCTTGACATTCTTCAGGTTCTCCACTGGAAACCTGAGCGCTGTTATGTAGCAGCCATGACAAAAGGTTCTGGCAGCTTTCAAGACAATAGATCTGAAAGACCTGTGTATGTGTGTGTGTGTGTGCATGAATGTGTGCATGAATGTCTGCCTTTCAATAATCATCTGCATTAACATATGCTTTGATGCTGGTTGCAGAGGACTCCTCCATGGACGCAGCCATTTTCTGTTTGGCACTGATGGGCACAGACTACGGCAGCTTCCTGACAGAAGCTTGTAGAGTGTTACGCATGGGGGGCTTGCTTTGGATTGCAGAAGTGCGCAGTCGCTTTGCTGACAGCACCAGCAGTGCTGAGCCGGGCAGCAAGGATGTGTTTGCTAGCTTTGTTGCAGCATTGGAAAAGCTAGGATTGCATGTGACAAGGCAGGACAGCTCAAACAAGATGTTTGTAGTGTTTGAAGCCAAGAAGGTTGCTGATAGGAAGAGTGGTGCTGTGCAGTGGCCTGAGCTAAAACCTTGCATGTATAAGCGGAGGTGATTATTGAGCATTGTTGTGGTACTTAACATGTGGCTCTAAGCACAAGTGTTGATTTTGACGACTTGCCCAACGGGTCGGTGACAATAATGTGCATAACTTTGAACACTAGTCCTTGTCTGCACAAAACATACTGCGTACACACAGGACGCCATGTGTACAACTGAAACGCTCATCTGTGCACGCATGGAACTCAGAGTGTACAGATGTTCTACAACGTGGCAGACTGTAGAGTGAAATTTGCACTAGTGCTGTGACGCATTTCAGTCAGCATTTGCGACTTCTCAAAGACAACTAGAGACACAAGGCTCTGCACAAGATCAGTCATGCTATACCTGTCATGCTACCTTTCCAAAATCCTAGATTCTTACCAAAATCTAGATCAGTCATGCTTTGTGCACGTTACAATTTGTATGCCCATTAGAGCAAACAAGGCCTGATTTACATTGGTGCACATCTGGGTGCATGTCTATTAAAACTGTTTATTTGATCTTGTCGTGGATCTTCTTCAGCACGCCTTTTTTCTCACCACTTGCAGAGTCTGTATCACCTGTCACCAAACAACAACGTAATTCAAAGCTGTCAAAACCTACTTCAACAATTTTTGCTGCTTGCAGAGCTCATGATAGCTTGTCCACAGCCTGTATTGACCTTGGAACATGAAGACACCTTTGCATCAACCTAAAAATGCTCTCCATGTTTCCGTAAGCCTCGGAGGCAGTCTGCTTCATGCAATACAAACAGAGCCCAGTGCTTTGCTGGTACCAGCGATGCTCACTGCGCATGTGTTGTCAGCCGAACAACATGCACATCATCAGAACAAGATAGGCAGTTGATGCACTGCTGCTGTCAAAGCAGAACAACGCAAATACATTCCCACTCCAAACCTCATTGATATCATTCACCGCAGCAATCATGCAGGCATGACCAACTGGACAATGTGAATAAGACACTGTCATGACGTACCGCTGTTACCAGCACTGCCCATGTCATTGGTACCACCAACACCACCTCGTCCAGTTCCAGCACTGGAACCTCCACCACCAATCTCGCCACTGTTGCCACTGCTGCCAAAGTCATTGGTGCCACCCACGCCACCGCCAGTGTTGGAGGAGCCACTTCCAGGGTTGCCGCTGCTGCCAAAATCATTGGTACCACCCACACCGCCACCAGTGTTGGAGCCCATTTGTCCAGAATTGCCACTGCTGCCAAAGTCGTTGGTGCCGCCAACATTACCTGCTGCAAAGAGGTACAGAGATCATCTTGTTGCACCAAGGTATCATTGCAGCTGGTTTTGCTGAGCTGCTGCACTGTAAGTTTTGTTGCAAGCCGCAGTAAATTGCTAGCAGGGACAAAAATTTACATCGATGCGGCGTAGGAAAGAAGACAAGAGCAGTAGCATGCAAGACACAGGAAGCCCACTGGGATGCCAACTTTTTAATGAAAGCACTGCTGGAGAGTGCAGTCTGCATCTTCATGGCAAGTATAGAGTACAATGCACACAGCAGGGGATTGCTGTGCACTTGCTGCAACTACATGGCATGTGCACAGTGGCATCAATGTGCATCTGGACTGAGTCTTACCGCCACCACCTGAGCCAAGAGAACCGGTGTTGCCGCTGCTACCAAAATCATTTGTACCACCGACACCACCACCAGTGTTGGATCCCATCTGCCCTGTGTTGCCGCTGCTGCCAAAGTCGTTGGTGCCACCAACATTACCACCTGCAGGCCAACACGTTAAAATTTGCTCAAAGCAACACAAGGCGGTGAGGTCAAGAACAGCCAGCCTGTTGGCGCTCATGGGACAGATCTCTTGAAAGTGACCCTTCCTGATGTGCATTGCTGGAGACAGGGATGACAAGATAATAAGATGGGTGTCACGTAGGACCAAGACGACTGCTGACAGGGAATATACGCTCTACAGCACAGTACTGCAACTCAAGCATATGGTGTTATGTAAAATCAAGACTACTGCCGACAGAATATATATGCTCTACATGCTCTACAGCTCAATACTGCAACTCAAGCAGATGCACACCCCTAGGTGCCTGAACAGGGCTGACAAACGAGCACATTCAGCAACCGCGAGATCTTTCGTGTGTTGAGTGGACAATCCCGAGTGAAAAGCGCACCGGTGCTGTCGAAACCACGACCGAGGTTGCCCTGGTTCTGATCGAAGCCCTGGTCCATGTGGCCTTGTCCAGTGGTTTCGGTATTGGGGTCAGGTGTGTTCAGCCTGGTGTAGCTCCGAAAACTAAGACTTGGTGTGTGGTCACTCACTCAAGACTGCCCAGTGCAAGAGCGTCTCCCACTGCTGTCAAAGCTTTCACAGCAAGTGAAGCTGTCTCTTGCACTGTGCAGTCTGCAGTTGCACGCATTTGCTTGAACATGTGCGGACAGCACCAGCTAATAAAGCACTCTAATTCACCATCAGCCGTTCACAGTACCTTGGCAAAGAATTAGCCAGTGCTGGGGAAGGCAAGGAGCAGACATCAAAGCCTAACAGTGCTCGTCAGAGGGTTCTTACTGCTTGATGCCTCATGAAGACCAGCTGAGTCAGCAACTTGCAGAGCAATTTCAGACCATGCTGACCAACAGCTTGCATGCATGAAAGCTCACGGCTGGGACTGTATAGAAGCAGGTTGAGCAATGCAAGACCAGCACTGGGCTTACGCCGAGCACATGGGGTCATGCAGCTTGCACCATGTGATCACACATGGTTTGGGGTCCAGCTGTGGGCTAGCATGCCTTGACAAGGCGCACAATCAGGGCAAAGTCCAGGTTGACGTCTCATGCGACCAGAAGCTGGATCACAATGTTTGTGAACTCACGCAAGGCACAAAGCGCTGTTTCAGCAGGTTCATCTTGTGTGTTTGCAGAAACTGGGAATTGTGAGTCACACAGTGGGTCTAGAAGGCGGCTTTTGGGGGGCTTCCAGTTGCAAAGCGTGCCAATGAAACCCATTTTGGATTGGCTGAGCATATTGTGAAGATTGACGCAAGATCAGAGTTGGATGATCTGCAGACGCTACAGTACCAGCCAATCATCTATTTAGACAATTTTGTCCATGTGATCTTCCCTGATAGCATGGCTCAACACAAGCAGGCGTACAACAATGTCTGTGAGGAGTGTACGGTACTGAACACTGAAGCATACACTGCTATTTTTGACCTCGACGGTAACAGAGGCAAGAAGAATGCACAACCAATGGCCAGTCAGGGCTTGTCTAACAGACCAGCACGCTTACGACGGGGCAGACTGCACACCCGTGCAGCAGGCATGATTGGTTAGCATTCGTGATGAGGTCAATGATGTGATCACAGGCCGTGCCTGCTGCATGCTACCTACTGACAGAGCATGAGCGAAGGTGGTCAGGACCCTTGTGAGTGTGTACATAGTCATTAGTCACAGTGACAAAGTTTGCTGCCAACCATACGCAGCTTGTACAGGTGCTTTTATCTGGCTTATTATGTTCTTTATCAAGTGCAAATCACAAACTTCAGTCCAGTGTTATTGTGAGTTAGGTCATGCCACGTATATAAAAGGTTGCACTATGCATCCCGCAAAGTATTACTCAGTGCATGCACAGGTGTGCAACAAGTGCAGATCTGCATTTTTGATAGCGCGAATAACTAACTTCTGTTTCCTTGATAGATTGGATCTCAGACACACGTCCCCAGAGATGCACTGATTTGCAGAGCCCGGTGAAATGCCTGGATCATAGGTATTGTGGTAGATACAGCATGCAGTCATGCAAGGCTATGTTAGGCTGCGCGATGCATTGGACTAACTTATGTTTACATATCGCATTTCTAGATGTGCACATTTCCATTGACATCAAGATTGGTGCAGCAGTGTACAGAGTCCTGTCAAAAACATTGCAAAGGACCTTCATGGGCTGATAGCTGATTTACCTCTAGGACAAATATGGTAGCAACACTTGCGGCACGTATCAATATTGCTGGTCTTGCAATCATCAATGTACGCCCTAGAGACCAAAGAGAAACAACACGCTATGGTGAATGATTCAGTGAAGGATATAGAAGAGCACTTGCCGATGTGGTGCAGATAGTGCCATACGTTCATATGGATATCCTCTGGTGTCAGGAAAGCAAATGAGATGAACATCTAGCGACATAAGTCGTTGAGCATTTTACTTGGCCTGTGCTTGAACAGCCCACTGTGGCAGTAGGCTTACCTGCTGTTGGTGATGCCTTATTCCTGCAGGTATGAATTCCGGTACTGTCACCTCCTACAACTCAACTCTGCATGCAGTGTGCTTGCACTTGTGACCGGCCAGCCTGACCTCAGCTATCCAGGATGCATGGCAACGCATGCTGCAGCCTAACGCAGCCATACTTGAATGCATACTGCGTTCTGACTTTGACACTTTATGGTCTAGGAAATTCTGGCAGCCTCTGCATTCTTAGGTTTCCTGATCCAAAGTTTCATATATCTAATCGTACAGTGACGGTACCAGTCAATCGTAAATGAGATATCTGTATAGGAATGGTCAGGGCACATAGCAGTTAGCGCACATAGCCGTGCTCTGGTCACACCGTCCAGTCATTCAAGCGCAAACGACACGCTCTGGGGCCTGGACTCTGCAAGCTTCCTGGAACCTCTCGTCACTTGGGTCGAGTACAGATCGAACCACCAAGCCATTTTCGCGTAGCGTGGGCGCAAAGCCTCTGCACGAGTCAGAGAAGCACGAGTCAAAGAAGCTTGTAATCGACCAAGAAGTATGCCTTAAATGCTGAACTGCTGACCACTTGCTTTTAGGTGTATGACCTATCTAGGCAGCGCCAAGCCCTGACTTTTATATAGCACCTTTTCGCACGACAGTGCATGATGACCGTGTCTGTTGCATGCTTGTGTCATTCGGCACTGTATGTGAGATGACTGGTAGTTTGTGATTGCAGATCACTCCTTGGGTAATTCAACACACTCCACAGCATTATGATCCAAAGCTGCACAGTAGAGGCAGCCGCTGGGCTCTTGCTGACAGATGTCATCCATGAGGTGCCAAGGCTACTGGACTTCCTATACCCTCATACTGCAGCAGTGCTGGCAGTGAACAAGGCTTTACGCGAGTATTCCCATCAGCAGCCAGCAAACATCAGCGTATGGGATGGCGACGACATCTGCCAACTGACCAGGGGTCGATGTAAGTGGCCTCAGCTGCGTGGCTTGTTGCTGCAGTCAGTGAAGCATTCCAGGCCACACCATGTTACGAGGCTGATGAGACTCCCATACCTCCTGTCAGCAAGCTGGCCACAGCTGAAGAGCCTGAACCTTAGTGATTGCTATCTTGGAGATGAGGGCATTGTCAGCTTCAGCAAGGGCAACTGGCCTTTGCTGGAGACTCTTGATGTCAGCAAGAACGGGCTTGAAAATCACAACATCCAGCAGCTGACTTGTGCAGACTGGCCATTGCTGCATGACTTGAATCTGCGCGATAGCAACTTGACAACAGCGGTCATCCCGATCTTGCTCCAGTCGTACTGGTCACTTCAAGCTCTGTATCTTGACCAGCTGGATCTTGAAGAAGAGCTGGGTGTTGAACCTTGCAAGCAAATGGTAGAAGCACAGTGGGTGAACTTGAAGAGGCTCCACTTGGTTCGGTGCTATCCTGATGATGGTGGACTGAGCATGTTGCTGACAGCCGACTGGAACAACCTCCAGCACTTGTGTCTTGATGACAATTCCTTGGGGTCATCAAGCATGGTGCTGTTGTCTGAGGGATGCTGGCCATATCTGACCAGCCTCAGCTTACGATCCAATTGCATTACCAGTGCTGGGATGACAGCATTAGTGAAAGGCACATGGCCACTGCTGGAGACACTTGATGTGGAGCATAATGATATTGGTGCCCCAGGGTGTGTAGCCTTGTCAAAAAGTGCTTGGCAAAACCTAGACTTTCTGAACATCAGCAACAATCCTCTGGGAAACACAGGGGTTGAGCATTTGATGAAGGCAAATTGGCCTTTGTTGACATCACTGCGCATGCGAGCAGCTGGGTTAGCTGAGGACTGCAAGGTCTTGGCAAAAAGCAACTGGTCTGAGCTGACTAGATTGCACCTGGGACAGAACGGTTTTGATTTCAAATTTGATGAAGTTGCCCCTCGTCTTGAGCGTTTGGATCTGTCTGAGACCTGTGTGTACAGCAGTGGGACTCACCCCATGGGTTATCATGGCTGGGGCAGCTTGAAGCGCTTATGCTTAAGCCGGGCAGAAGGTACTTACACAGATGAAAGGCCGCCGACAGCTGTTTGCAGCATGCTGGATTGTTTAGATCTGAGCGCATGCGGGCTTATCAATGTTGGTGAAGGCCACGCAAGCATGATGCTTCGTGTGGAAAATTTGCTGAGTGCTTGCTGGCCTATGATGCAGTTTTTGAAGCTCGCTTACTGTGACATGGGTTCAGTGAGTACTGAACGTTTGGTCACTGTTGGATGCAGTTGGCGAATGCTGACTGTGCTAGACCTGCATGGCAACAACCTAGACTCAGCAGCCATCTCATATCTTGTCACTGGTGACTGGCCGTTGTTGCAAGCCTTGGACTTGTCTGAAAACAAATTGGACGAGAGATCAATTCACATCCTGATTGAAGCACACCCATGGCCCCTTCTGGAGGAACTTCATTTTGATGATTTTCAGCTCAGATTGCTGCAAGCAGAACTGACAAAAAGCTCTTTTGAGTTCTACCCTGATTCCATGTCCGAGCTGGATAAAGCACAGGTGGCTCAGCTTGCACGACGCCACTGGCCTAGGCTAAAGCACTTTCAAGACACTGGTCCATTAGACTTCAGTGTCTCAGACAGATGGCTACAATTTTGGTAGCTGTCTTTTGTACTCTTGTTGTGGCACATTGATAGGGTGTGCTTGTAAGCGTGCGCACGCACTCAGTGTTCAATTGCAAATGTGTGTAGTCACATCCTTGTGCAGAAGTCAAAGCTCTGCACCCTTAAGAACGTGCATTTGAACAGTGGGCATTGATGAGAGCAAGGAGTTGTGCACGTCGTCCGTGCATCGTCCCCGTGCTGCTCCGTAGGCTGCGCATGACGGAAAGTCCCAATTCCTGCATACACTAATCGGGTCAACTGGAAAGTGCGCAGAGGATCCAAGCGATCCCTGCATCAGACCAACGTCACCCTGACAAACTTCCATCCCGCGGACATTCGACCTCATCCTGTGATTGCCGAGGGAATTTAGCCCTGTGTTTGTCAAGTTTCACGCTATACACAACCTACCACCAGGTGATTTTGCGCACGGAACAGCTTGTAATGACATCAGTGAGACTGATGACGCAACACAGATTTCGTTGACCGGCACCAAGGCTGACAACGCTCCGCAGGCCTGACTTGCAGGAAGTCTAGGCATGCAGCAGAGCAAAGAGGCTGCAACAGAGCAGCGTAAGGCTCTGCTGACCAGCTGTGATACCAAGCTCGCGTTCAAGTACCACGTATTCTGCCATTGAAGACCTGACATGCTCACAATGCATTGTGATTGCAGGTCTGTTGCCTCTGCAAGCCGCACCAGTGCCCTTGGATGTCCATGCAAATGGTCTCCATGACGATGGCAATCAGGTACATCCATAATCATAAACCCATACAGCATCCTTGCGCATACGTGCACTGGCATGCCTGTATGTACTGCAACAACTACTCTAGCGCACATCTCTGTTGTTGCATTAGCAGCAGCCATAGTGTCTTGCGCAATCACTGCCGTGAAGTGTGACTTTGTGACAAATGGAAATTTGGCATCACAAACTCATGTCAAAGTCGCCTCGATGCTTTGCAAACACACTGATGTTATCTCGCACACTAGACAGCCAGCATGTATGCAATCCACAAAAGCTAAACCCTGAAAGACTGTTCATGACCATCAGCAACTGCAAAAGAGTGCAAGGCTTCTGCAAAGCGCGCAGCTGCTGTCTTGACCATGTATATGTACAGTGATATTCAGCCATACACACCGTGCTCTGATTCATGCAAAAGCTGCCCGATGCAAACGGGTGCACACCATGTTGGCCACTACATGGCAGCATTGCCCACAGCTTCCTCATCACGTCGCTCTCAGGATTGCAGTGAATTTTGCACTGTGTACTGGTCTGCATTGCACTCGCGTACACACAGGAATGCAGGCAGCTTCAAATGGGCACAGGAAGCTGCTGATTGATGCATAACAGCAACACACATCTCATGGTGCTGATTGTGCTGACTAAACAGCATCACACGTATCACCATGCCGGCTTCATGATCATACATCAAGCGCATGATGCATTGATGCTCAACTTTACATTCATGCTGACACATGCATGTGATTGCAGGCAGCTGCAAGTGGGCACAGGACCTGCTGGTCCCCACCCAGGGGCATCATCCCCAACCATGGGAATATGCACCAACCTCAACCCAACACACAGGGGTCTCCAGAACAGCCCCATGTCAGATCTACTTGTGGTGATGGGAATGCAGCTGATGGTGACAAGGATAATGAGGTTACCAAGGAGCCAGCATCTCAGCCCCAGAAGAAGGCAAAAGCCAGGTAACACACAGCAGACGAGGATTTGTCCATCATCACAGCTTTTAGCACGTTTTCCAACATACGTGTGTTCCCAAGGGTCATTTTTTGTGTAGTCTGCAGTAGGTTTGGACCCACTTTGCTGAAACACACAAGGTGCTGCATTTCTACAGGCTCACGTATTGTCCATGTGTCCATTCTGGTTGTCTGAGCTGTATCATGCTTTGCCAGTGGGCACATCATGCATGCAACATTCAAACAGGGTACAATACAGCTATTGACGCACTCACGCACGCACTCATCCACAAAACTCAAGCTTGTTATACAAGCATGTCAGTGCCTCAATATCACTAGGGCTGCCTTCAGGTCACTGTTGCAAAGGCTGCACAGAAGCTGTGAGTGGCCTAAACACTTTTGGGTCCATGGCAGCTCATCTGACACCTGAGCCCAGTATCATGTACATGTTGCTTGCCAATTTGTGCTTGCCGCCATTCCTGTGGTGCCAGTGTTCAGCTGGACTACTGTAGATCTGGCAGAGGCAAGAAGAGGAAGGCAGAGGGCATGCAGACCCCCAGGGACCCAGCTGATGGCAAGAAGGAAACGGGGGACCCCTCCCCAGCCTTTCAAGAGAGACCCTCCCCAGCTTCTCAGGAGAGACCCTCCCCGCCATCTCAGGAAAAGTCCAAGCGCAAGTATGTGAAGAGCGGCAAGTTTGTGGGAAAGTATGGGAACTACCAGAAGCAGAGGGAATCCAAACTGCAACAGCAGGGACAGGCCGACAGCTCAAAGAAGAAGAGGCAGAACGCAGGTTAGCTGGTCTTCAGAGTCCTTTTCTGTGATGGGCACATGCAACGCTGTCTCTGCTTCTCTCTACATGAAGCGCAATCTGCCACAGCTGTCTGGATGTGTTCATAGACTGGATCTGGTCTAACAAACATGATGTTCATGGTGGTTTCTGATTTCCAGCTACCTCCGCCAAAATGCATGGTGTCTATTTTCTTTCCCTACCTAGCTCAGCATAACCACTAAATTATCACTATCAGCATGAAACAGGAAAGGGCCAATAGTATAAGATGATCACCATTGTCATTGTCATCATTGTCACTGTCATTGTGATGGTTGTCATCACTGTCGTTGTCACTATTACTAATGAAGGTGTGACTCCTCTGCAGGGCAAACAGCTGCTGATGTTGCCGATCCTGTCCTCCCCTCTTCTTCTCCTCAGCTGGCAAAAGCCCCAGCATCCCCCTTTGCTGATGAGAGCTCCCAAGAGGGCGCCCCAAAGCGCAGCAGGGGTCGTCCTGCTGACGTTACTAAGAAGCCCAAGGCAGAAGCCAAGCCGGCAGCTGGAGATGCAGTTCAGACTGAAGCTGACACAGAAGTCAAGTCAGGTAGCAAGTCGAAAGGAAGAGGCAGAAAGCCCCAACAGCTACATCACAGAAGCGAATCTGAGGCAGCAGCTAACAAGGAAGCCGCTGTTGAAGCCGAGGCTGAAGCTGGCGATGAAGCTGATGGAGAAGCTGATGAGGAAGCTGCTGCAGCAGCCAGGTTGGACATGGCCAGGAAGGCCTCCACAGGAGATGG
>JAABUO010008705.1_pt1 | contig 11432 bp, 13 predicted proteins | sample 5559291 | NCBI WGS metagenome assembly JAABUO01 (sample SAMN10711878, study PRJNA513372) | rock metagenome | isolation source: Antarctica rocks | place: Antarctica: Victoria Land, Finger Mt sud | reverse complement strand
TTGCTGTAGCAACATCTATACATATCTGCAAGCATAGCGTGCTTTTGACCTGGGCTACACTCATGTAAACAAAGCTCATGCATGTGGTGCTTTGTCATTACAAAAACACGCTTTTGCTGCCTCGCCTGGTAATGCTGACGACAACCGGCAAGTCCACTCAGCGCACAAGTGGTGCTAGGCTCTGCCACATGCTGCGCCGACCATGCAAATGCATTGGCACACAAGTGCTTATGGCATGTGCAGATCAAGGCAGGCACATGGGAGGGTGGGCACAACAAAAAAGCCACTCAGTACTTCAACGTAATTGGCTACCTAGTGAACAGATGGGTGGGATACTTTGTGATGCTGATCACTATCATCTCTCTCTGCTCCACCGGCATTGCCCAGGTGGTTGCCATCAGCACAGGCCTGTACTACCTGGACATCCACATCACCAAGAGGTCAGCCATTGCCAGCATCCTGCAGTACAATCTGTAAAGTCAGCATTCCTTGACTGCATTACCTGTCTTCTCAGAAGTTCATACATGCATCCTTTGCAAGCCAGTACGTCCATCCAGCTGTTCATGACTGTTGGATGCGCTTGCCTGTTGTGATGCTGAATGCATTTCAGCGTGATGCAAGCAAGATGCCAGTGCAGAGTTTTGCTATGGTCTGCTGCAGGATATGGACTATCATCTTTGGAGCTGTGCTGACATGTACCATGACCTTCATTCCCAGCTTCCGACATTTCAGAATATACAACATCATTTCTCTGACTGGCACCGCCTACACAGCCTTGTACCTCATCATCACTGCATGTAAGCATTCCCCTCACCAAGCCTGACTTCCTAAACCCTGTCTTAGAAGTCACTTGTTGTCACTGCTGCTGCTTGCTGTACCTTAAATGATGCAGTTGTCATGCTGCTACTGTTCAAGGCAATCTCAATGTCCTAGCACCAGCGTGTTGCATTTGTCAGGCTGCTACAGTGTGAGGCAATGTCCATGTCTGAGCACCTTATCTACTGTTGCATGACACAGACTCTTTAAGAGGTCCTGCTTATCGTGGATGAGATGTACCAACTTTGCTGCTGCATACTTTCAGGCAAGATTGGTCTGAAGAGCAGCAGCGCCCATGTTGGTCCAGTAAGCATGGAGAACCTGTTCTTGGGAGCTAACGTGTTCATGAATGCCTTTGGAGGCCACACCCTCTCATTGTGAGCCTTGCTACTTATCACGTGATGGGATACTGATAAGCTCACGTTCTGGCAAGCGTGTGTGATGTCTCAAGTACACTGCATGGAATTGGCGTAAGCTATGAAAGCCTGTGCTCTCCTTTCTCACAGCGTGTTGGGTTATTGCTGCCTGCATGCTGAGCATTTGCGGAGCTTGACAGCAGTGGCATCTGATTGACCAGCCTGGTTAGCTTCTGACGAATGATGACTTTGAGCCACCTGGTTCACGTGATGACCTCTTCTTGGTATGCAGCGAGGTGATTGATGCCATGTATGCTCCCAGCAGATATGACCACGTGTATCCCTTCAGCTACCTGTACACCTACTTTGTATCAGTCCCCCACTCTATTCTCATCCAACTGGCATCTCCCACAGCGAACAAGACATATGGTGAGCCCAAAACTGTGTGGCTGACTTTCATTACACTTTGAGCTGTAATCCGTGTGGTCGAATACAGTGTGTTGCTTTTAGTTGAAAGTAGAACAGTGAACTGCAATAATTCTGTTTTCCTGATCTTCTTGTTGTTTCTTGAAACAGCCTGCAGACCAGAACTGATCATCTGGCAAGCCAGAATGAAGCAAATGTGTACAGCACCCCGACCAGGGGCCATTGTTGCTTGCTGACTTTGTGCCCCCTGATTCGCAGGTAATGTGTATGGTGTGGTACCTGTGAATGCGGCCAGGGATGTGTCCATCATCCTCATGGTCATCCACCAGTTTGTGGCATACGCCTTGTATGTCACTCCGGTCTTCTTCATGTGGGAGAAGCTGGTCCGCACCCACACCAAGAGCTACTGGATCAGACTGCCCTCCCGGATTCCTGTCTGTAAGTCTCTGCGTCTGCAGCTCTTCTGATCTGGCACCAGCTGCACTTGATCAGTCTGGCATCATCTGCGTTGTTGCCTTCGTGCTTGATTTGTGTCAACACATCTTTATGCCGCTCTGAGCACTGGAGCTGCCCTATTTTGTCTGTCAAATTTGCATTTTGCACTTCACCGAGGGCAGCACTGACTGCAGCTTGTTGTGTCTGCAGCGTTGTTCATCTGGTTCATAGCCTTGCTCATCCCATTCTACAAGTAAGCACTCTCTCTATGCAATGCCCTCTCTTGCTGCATCACATTGTGATCACGCATTGGTGCAGTGTTTGGTCATGCACTTGTGGTGGAAGTATCGTAATCATGTCATATGGAGAAGGGAGTCAGCCAGTGTTGGGTTAATGCATTCTTGGTTGCAGGGCATGCCAAAAATGTGATCATGATCCATAATTTGTTTGCACACGCACACTTCACACAAAGTGACTGATCAACTTGTGGTCAACTGCTCTCAGTTTCCCCAGCCTTGTGTGAATTGATTACACAGCATGAGCAGCCATACGTGACTCTGTTCACAACTCTGGGTTCTGGGTGCAGCACCATCAATGCCATCATGGGTTCCTTTGGCAACAGCTTCACAGCCTTTGTGTTTCCCACTGGAGCCTACCTCTGGGTGTACCGCACTGCAGCTGCTCGTGCCAATGCACCCAAGCAACCATTGTAAGTCCTCTGTCTGCATTGTTTGCATTGTTTGAGTGTGTATGCTTTTCTGCTGTGCGCTGCTTACGTATCAGTACAACTTTCTGCTATGCCAATTCTTATCCAAGCTGTGGTGACAGTATAATCATGGTGTGGCTGCTCTTGATGCTTCTGGATGTGGCCTTTATTGATGCTTTCTCAGCTGTGCTTCATGCTAAGCTGAAGCAATGTGTGCGCAGTTTGCCTGGAGGCTGGACCACACAGATGTGCCTGTGCGGCTTCCTGTTTGTTTGGTTTGCAATCTTTGGTGTTGGATTTGGCATGTGGGCATCCATCCTCAATTTGGTTCAAAATGTATCTACTTACAGCGTCTTTGCTGAGTGCTATCAGTGTGCTGGCATTGTCAAGACAAACAGGCTCAATGGCTGAGACTGCTCCTAAGATGATCTCAGGGAGACATATGTCTGACAGCTGTGGTTGATACTATGCCTAGCAGTGCTCTGCCAATTTGGTTTGACATAGATAGGATGATGCCTGTTTGGTTGCATTCATGTTTTTAGTAGAGGTTTTAATTATAGTATAGATCTGAGCTAGTTACTTTATTTTACTTTATTTTGTACTGGCCGGGTATACGTATGTGCACCCATCATGTCATGAACGCCTCCCTGCTTGCCAGTGCCACGGCACGAAGGCTGGAAGGCTGATATGTTTCACACACTGAAACACTTGAACAAGCAGGGTACATTTGTTTCTGCTATGAACATTGGATTGAGTTTATAATGTGGACATGCAAGACATATATGTAATGACTGTTACTGTACTAAATATCAGGACCTGGTTTCTGCAATGAAACAAAAGATACAATGAAGGTGCACACATGGTAAAGATTGCCATGCACTAAGTTGATGCTCCTGTCATCATCCAAGTTCACTGCTGGAACGTTCACATAAAGCATGATCTTACACTCAGTGACCACGCAACGAGTTACTTGCGTAGTCATACGCAAAAGGGCACAAATAATTGTGGTTCCCAGTTGGACCATTCCTGCCATACACAATGGAGCATTTGCAGAGCACAGCCAGTAGAGGCACCTTGGCTTCTATATCTTGTGAGCTGAAAACCTCATGTGGTGGGAAACCATATTGTATGCATGTTTCCTGCACAGCAGATGCAATACGGTTACATTGCTGTAACTCTCGTATGCCATGCCTCACCACAAAGGAGAATCTGCTGCAGCAGCCTGTCTGCTGAGTGACATCATGCAGCAGCTCACTGCCGTAAGCATACAAGATGACCTGACAATTTCGCATGCAGGTCAGCTGTGCTGGTATGACACCGAGGCAGTCACTCAGACAAAATTGCACCTTTTGCACGTCAGGTTTGCAAGCTGACACCTCTCGCGCTCACCAGCGCTGATGCTTCACAGGGTCTTTCAGTACGCGTGTACAAATCACACACACACACACACACACACACACACACACACACACACACACACACGAACACACACACAAAGAGTCATACAATGCTGTATGCTCTTTCACACACAGTCAGGACTACAGGCATGGGTCAGACCTGTGTGTAGAGCTCTTGCAATATAATGTGACCAGTGCTTGAACACAGCGTTCAGGCTAAGGTGCAGGCATGGTCAAAGCCCAAAGCTGTAGTTCAAAATACATCAGCAAAAGCATGGGGCGTACCGAGGCGCGATAGAAGCGATGACATGAGGCAAGCATGCGCTGGCGGGCTTGCGTGGGCTCTGACCACAGCGCCGCTACTTGAACCAGTCGATTCAAGTCTTCCCCGGGCACGGGACTCAATTCCACAAAGTCACCAACCTTCACTACCACCCCTCCCTGTGCACAACACCCATTGCTTAATTGACAATATGGTGCAGGTGACACGCACTGCAATTGTCCTTTCACAAACAATGTAGAGCTGCTGAATCAGACACTGTTTGCCTGCTTGCAGCAACTCTGACATTCTTGAACATGCTTGGTAGACTGAGGCATTGTGCAAATGGGTGGAATTTGATGGCATCATCGATTTGCCTCATGGACTCACCCGGGCAAAGGCAGCATAGAAGGTCTGGTGTTGTGAGGGGGTCAGGCCCAGCCCTGTTGGGTGTTCAATGCTAGGCCCCACCCACTGAATGTCCCCACTAAGCAACTGCCCTGCCCCACCAGCCTGCTGCTCCACACCACCACCAGCTGCCCTGCTGAACCCTGCTGTCACCATTCCACCCTGCTGCTGCTGCTGCACTGGGCCTGGGCCTAGCTGTGGCTGTGCCTGCTGCTGGGGGGGTTGATGATGCAGCTGATGCTGCTCAGCCTGAGGTGCCTGAAGCTTTTGCCTCAGCAGTACTCGGCCAGCCTGATGATCATTGTTGGTATCAGCCGAGCTGACTTCATCCTGTGCATCAGCAGAGGCGGCTGCCATGCAACTGCCAAACTCCATGCTGTCAGCCACAACAACGCCTCTGCCAGCAGCATTGCACAGCCCCTCCCGCTCTTCTTGCTCTCCTCCATTGCGCAGATGCCTTGGCTGCCGTCTGCCAGCTGTGGCCACTGCTCTACCGTCATGTAGCTGGTCTGCTTGCGCCTCTTCTGCTTCAGGGCCTGCAGGGTGGGCGGCCCATGCTGAGCCAGCCGCCCGTTCCTCTTCAAATTGCTGCTCACTCTCAGGAATGACCAAGTCGACCCTGCGGCGTTTCCTCATCCTGCCGCTTCTGCTTTGCATGCCATCGTCAGCATCACCACGCGCATGGCTTGCATGCGTCGCACCTCGAGACTGCCTCCTAGCTGCGCTGTCTGTGTTTACTACTGCAGCAGGGTGTCTGGTCGGGCCCCTTGTGGCTTGCCCAGTAGGTGAAGACATTGTAATGGCAGAAGGCAAGGGGGGTGAGCTTGGGGGAAGTGTTGAGGGCTTGGTGGGGGAGGGAGAAGGCAAGGCAGGCAGTTGTCCTTCCTTGAAGCCAATGATGGCCCAGGCCTTGCCTTTGACTGGCACCCTGAGGCGCCTAGCCAGCCTGTGCACCTGCAAACAGTCATCCTCATGTCTCATGTGGATTCCACATGACAGCATGTGTTCCGTTGCAAACAGTCATCCGTATAACTCATGTGGATTCCACATGACAGTGTGTGTGTTGCGTTGCAATGGGCCCATAATGAATCTGCAACGAATTCAAAAGCCACTCATGCATGCTGTCAGCATGAGAGTACCTTTGGCTGCAAAACATTTGTTGAAGAACAATAAGTAAGCAGGTGTCCTGCAGGTAACAAGGGACTACACAGCTACCTGTTGAAGCTCATCTGAGCCATCTGGAAAGTCAGAGAGGATGCAGTCACAGGGTGCCTGGAGAGCATGATGAACCCCCCCTGGGGAGGTGCTATCACCCACCCCGCTCACCAGATGACCCCCTGCAGAGCAGCAACCAAGTCCTTTGCACAACTCATGAGTGCTGTGAAGCCGACAACTATCATTGCAACATCCCTTGCTTTTCATTCTTGATTCTGACTGCAGAAGAGTAATGGCTGCTGATGTTGTGTCATATTCAGCCTGTGACAACGCAGCAAAGTCTGACTGCGCAATGAGTCATGCCATGCCTGACACTTTGCAAAGTACGTGACACCGCATGTGTGTCAGTGTTCTTTGCTGCTACGTCACAGGTTATTGCCTTCTCAGATGATGCCACGCAGACTATTTAGGGTTTACAAAGTGCCAATGCAGGCAGCTAGCCATTTTGGCAGCATCTGTGCACCTACCTGCATGCTGAATCAGCTTGCCAAAGCTTGGCATCCATGCAGGAGAGCCTGCCAGATGCAGCCGTAACCCCTGAAACGCCTGGTGCCCTTCGTTCCCCTTGCCACCCTCTAAATCAAGGGCATCAAAGGGCAGCAGCTTGTGGGCAGAGACACAGGCCATCAGCCAAGACTCTTTCACGATTGGGATCCCCTTGATGTAGGCGTACATCACCTTGGTGGTGCGGATGGGCTGACCAGAAAAGAGCGCCAGAACTGGGTGTGAGGCGTTGCCACTCAATGATGCCCTGCGTGAACCCTGTGCACACACAATCACCTGCTTCAGAGAGAGAGGGAGAGATGACAGCGCTGTAGCCGGCCAAGTCTGAAGACTGAAGGAAGACAAAAGGAGATCAAGACAATCCAGAACCGCATCAAAAACCTGCATGTGATCCTGCAACGAGCAATCAGCCTGGGCACACTAACCTGCAGCTTGCAGGCAATGAAACAGATGCCGTATGCAATAAGCTGCAATATGCATAAGCATAGCATATAAGGTACTAGCCGCCGTGTCAGCACAGTCCCAGATGCCCTGTCTGTGCTATAGCTTTTGATGCTCCTGCTGAAGCAGAACACAGCAGAACAACACCCTGTCTCTGGCACTCCTGATATGCTTCACATGCACAAGCACAGCTGGAGTGCAATTGTGCTGGCCGTCAGGATGGAGCAAAGCAAGCACCTGGGGCTTAGGAATGTCCTCCAGCACATGCCCTCCCAGCTGCGTGATCTTGTGGCATATGCGCTCCGTCTGTTTCTCGTCTGAGTAGGCTGTCAGCAGGAAGGAGTGGCCACCAAATGGCAGGACTCCACCTCCGCCCAGGCTGCTGCGCCTGTGTCTTTGCATAGCCCTGCTCCCCCCTGTGTCAACCCCCCAGCAAGTCATGAACAGGCAAGACCCTGGCATATGCTGACAATGCAAACATTAGACGATGAGGGTAATAGACACAAACATGCATGGGTGCATGCATGCAGTGCTAAACATGATACTGTAGGACCACAAACATCACGGTGTCAACTGTGAGACGCCGTGATGTGATGCTGTGAGTCTGCAAGTTGGTCCCACCTGGTGAGCTGAGGGCAGGGGAGCTGGGCGCAGCCCTGCCCTGCCTGTCCTGCTGATCAGCCCTGCCCTGGCCTGCCTTCCGGCCCTGACCTGCAGCAGCTGGGACCACAGCAGGGGAGCTGGGAGCAGCCCTGCGCTGCTCTGCCATCACCTTCTTTGCTCTCTCCACGTCTGCTGCTGCTCCTGACTTGCGCTTATGCCGAATTGCTTCCTGTGCAGGCAGTTGGTGTTCAGCAGGAGCAAGGCCACCACTCCTCCTTTGCCTTGCAGTGACAAGACCACCATGAGATGGCTCAGCTGGTGCAGGGCTGACGCTAGCATTGCCTCGTGTCTGGGTCAGCAGCTCTGGATCAGCTGAGCGTCGTGTTCTGCGTCTGCCTTGCCTGTTGGTTGCGGGTTCAGCAGAGACAGGTGAGGCATGATGTGGGGCTTGAGCGGGCTGGTCAGACCCTGGGTTTGCAACAGCCTTGAGTGCTTCTCTTGCAGGCTGTGCTGCAGGAATTGCACCCTCAGCGTCTGCAGCACCAACAGCCTGCAGGACCAAACTCACATCAAACAGGTTCAAGCCCTGCTTGTGGTGTCTGCAAGAGCGCGACACCGCTCTCAACGATGCGCAAACACCAGGAGGTGCAAGCGCGATCTGGCAGGTATGTACCCTGTTGTATCACTGTTGTTGCTTGGCTTCCGAAATATCTTGAAACGGTATGGGAGAGGGTACAATGCTTTAGTCAACCGATGCGTCTGATCACATGTGAAACAAGATTTGAGCAAGGCCAGACTGTACATTTGACCAGACTGGAAAGGTACTTGCTGTAGCTCAGGTATATTGCAAGCTGCAGACAGTCCATGCTGCATGCCACATGCATGCAGTGATGGCAGAAAGACAAATGTGTTGCATAGGCAAGCTGACCTGGAGAGCAGCTTCTCGGTCATGTCTACACTTCTTGCAGCCCTTGACGCTCCAGCGGCACTTGGAGCAGCCCAGCGCTGGCAGCTTCACTTTCAGCTGGCCAGCAGGCTTGACAGGAATGACAGGGCTAGCAGCAGCAGCAGGCTCTGAATCTGGATCAGCTGCTTCATTCTACAGAGGCATGAACACAACAGTGAATGATATGGTTAGCCCATGTTTCAACCTGCCTGATGATTGATGTGAGTACATTTTTGTGCCTGCTGGCCTTTTGCCTACTGTTGCAGACATTGCATGCCCTTTACTTGATTCTGCTGCAGACAACCATGTGCAGCAGATCCATCCACATGCTGGGCACATTCCCCAGCACTTGCAAGTTGAGCTTGAGCATCTCCAAACGCTGAATTCTCAAAGGGTTCTGTTGCATTGTATCGCCACTGTGCCATGAGGCTGCAGCCGACTGCCTTTCAGCAATGGTGCACGCATATGGCAAGGCAACATCACACAGAACAATGGTTTGTTGACAAGGCATGAGGCCAAGACTCACGAGCAAAGCTGGCTGCATGCGGCTGTGCTGCAGCTTGCTTCTCTTCCTCTTGCAGCCAGGCTCCGGCATGGCCAAGGCTTCATCTGCAGTGGGCCCCGCTGCAAAGCCATCCATCCCTTCCTCATTGCTGTCCTCTGCATCCACCGCCCCCTCTTCTTCACACTCCACAACGTCCCCATTCACAGCTGCCACGTTGTCGGCAACATTGTCCTGGTCAGCATGGGCTTGCGGGGAAGCCTGGAGCATGTGAGAGTCCAGCTGGCTGTGTCCCACCATGTCATCATACCTGCATCACCAGCCCATTCATCCTGCACTCACTCTAGCCTGCACTGCTGATGCTCTGGCAAAGATATGACACTGAGAAGATGATGCTGAAGAAGACCAGGAAATTGGCCTGGACAGGTCCCAGACTTTCACCACCAACTACATGGGCGTAATCATTAACGACCTGCTGTTGTCTTGACATTGCTGCAATTTGCCAATGGCTGAGAGGGGGCGGGCGGGGGGGAGGGGGAAGTGGGACAGCAAGCAGAAAACCTGGGAGGGGGCTGGCGCTTTCTGGCAGGCTTGTCCAAGGCTATGCTGCCCGTGTCTCTGCCCCTCTTCCTGCCTGCTCTTGCCCCAGCCTTGCCATGAAGTGCTGACAGTTGGGCCTGGGCAATGCCTTCAGCTTCCCTTGAAGCTAATCTTGCAGAAGCTTCTGCTACAACTGGGTGCTGTTTGCTGGGCTTCTGTGCTGCAGCCTGCTGCTGTTTGGCTGCATTTGCCTGCCATGCACAAAAGCACCATGGTGGTTGAATCTCAGCTAGCACAGCAACCAGTGCATTACCACGGCAAGCAAGCATGACACAGTGCATTACCTTGGTGATGAGTACTTTGGAAGTGACACAGCAACTGACTGTCCTGTGTCATACATCACAGCAAAAAAGCGATTGCAGCTTGCTCTGGCATGCAACAGCTGGGCGCAGCTCTCACATCACTCGTCCCGAAGCAGCAACTTGTTGTCATCAAGGCTCACTACCTCACTGACCTGGGCCGAGGCTTTGAGCTGCCACCTACGCCTGGACTGTTGCGGAGGTGCAGATATTACCCTGTCCTCAGCCACGCAAGGCGCTTGCAGCCTAGCAGTGGCACCAGGCAACTGGACCATGGCCACAGCTGAAGATCTGTGCTGACCAGGCTTTGCCTGCTGTGCAGGTCCTGTGCCGTTGATGCCGGTAGGAGATGAGCAGTGAGGCTCAGCCCCATCAGCTTCAGCAGGTGGTGACAGGCTGTCTGGGAAGCTGCATGCAGCATCCAGGCGTGAGACAGGTGTGCTGGTGAGCATGTGATGTCAATCGGGCACGTCATTACCCAGTCACACAAATGCCTAGTTCAATGCAGCAGCTCGACTCACTGTGTCTCCCGCAGGGGTTCTTGATCATGCTGACAGCAGACTTATCAAGGGTGCTGGTTAGTTTGGTGCATAGTTCAAAATGTGAACTCAAGCCTCAAGGTGAGCCTCTGTGTGAAACGAATGCCAATTCAGGTAATGGCTTAGTGTGGCAGCGCTCAATCAGGCATGAGCAAGAATTGAGGAGGTTCCTGGACAGATGGCAACCCACCTATACGCATTGCGTGGCTCTGCAGTCTGACGCCTGGCACTGCACAGGGCTGCCACTGCGTTCCTGGCAGAGAGCCCTGCCCCACGCAGCCCTGCCCCTAGCCCTGGACCATGCCCTGCCAGCATGCCAGCAGGCATCACCACAGGACTGCTGCTTCTGTCCGTGAAGGGACTTGCCACAGCTGGAGAGCAGACTCGACTGCCTTGGGGCAGTTGCTCCAAGGTGCAACTGTTGAATGCAGTCGCACCCAGGGGGAGCTGCTCCATGGTGCATGCATGCAGGGCAGCTGCATCCTTGCTGGCTGATTCTACAGCTGGCGGTGACTTCTGCTGGTGTACTGCTGTGTCCCTTTGGCCTGGGATTTGTGGCTGCAGCCTGAAAAACAGCAAACACAGATTGAGCATCTCATCAGGCAATGTTGCATGGGAAATATGCTTTGAGATTTCCAGGACTGCAAACATGGCATGCAATATTACAAGAGGCATGCCACATGTGAAAGCACAACTCTGATATGCGGACTCCTCGCTGCACTCGTCTGAAGAAACAGTGAGCAAGTGAAGATGCGTACATGTTTGACTATCCAGAGCTATGACTCATGGCAAGCCTGCGTTTGGACTTGGTACCTGTTTGCAGCCAAGGGAGGAGTGGTGCGGGGTTTGGGGTGGTGGGACTGGTAGCGAGGGGCAGGGAGGCCAGCCCTGTAGCGAGCCCCTGGGGGACCCATTTGAGGAGCTGCCTTTGTCTTCCGCTTGGATTTCCCTTTGCCAGGCCTGGGTCAGCAGCACATCTC
>JAABUO010008703.1_pt1 | contig 11432 bp, 18 predicted proteins | sample 5559291 | NCBI WGS metagenome assembly JAABUO01 (sample SAMN10711878, study PRJNA513372) | rock metagenome | isolation source: Antarctica rocks | place: Antarctica: Victoria Land, Finger Mt sud | reverse complement strand
TGTGCGGTGAGCTTGTCTTGCATGCACAAAGGCTGTCCAGCCATACGCCTTGCGCCAAATTTTGCTTTGTACACAAATACTCACGGACCGGTGATCATGTCAGTGAGGCTTGTCAGCAGCCTACTGGGCAGCCCACTGCCCACTATGGTCAGATCTGGTCGTTTGCATGCAAGAGACTCCTGTGAGTCACATTGATAGACTTTGAGTTTGTCTTATGGTCAGCATGGTTCCTGGTCTTCCACGCCTGCAAGGAGGTCCACTGATTTAGTTACTTGCAATGGTATTCTGCTAGTGTGGTGTCCACCTGCAGCAAAAGGGATAGCTATATGGCATAGCAGTTACATAAATGTTGTACTTCTGCGCAGGAGGTCGACTTGTGATGCTGATGGAGGGCGGCTACAGCTTGCAAGGTCTGAGTGAGTCTGTCTCTGAGTCCTTTCTGGCTCTGCTGGGAGAGCCTTCACACCATCAGCCAGACACAGATGTGGTTGAGCCCATGGATGCTGTCTGGAAGCGAATTGCAGAGATCAGGAAGCTGCATGGGCTGGAACAGGGCACACGCTGAATTGCAATGCCTTGTGTAAATCTTTGCTTGAGCCTTTTAGCTCAGAACGTTGCTGCTCATGCATTTGAGTTGGTAGTAGGTCATCAAAATGCTGTCATTCATAATGAGCATTGGCTAATGCAACTGGGCCCACAAGGCCCAAGGCATTCTCAGCACGATGCGGCAAAACTTCAATGTGCCGGTGTATGCTTTGACACATATCAAGGCTTGCGTAGCGTATCTATACAGATCTAGAGTAAACCTTGTCTCCAAGAGTTTTGCAGCGAGTGAGTGCGGGGTTGACATACTCAGGATGCAATCAACAAACAAGACCTCATGGGTTTGTTAGCATTTCCTTTGATGAAAAAAACTTTTGGATGACGAGAGTCATGACCCTGTCAACGCAACAGGTTGGATGGAACCTTGCAGTGCTGATGGACATGGGGAGCACAGACCAAGTTACTGTGCACAGCCTGATCAAGAGCAATGTGTGGTGCACCAGGAAGTGTATGTCCCTGCATGTAAAGTCTTGTCTGCTGAAGGAGCTAAATCAAGGTACACAGCACCTCTTCAATAAGGCATCATGTGCACAGAATTTTCAAAGTAGAGCAGTGGTGCTGGTTTGCTACAATGGAATGGGCAGCGACACAGCAGGTCATGCGGATGGTGCACGGTGTGATGGAATGGTACCTTGCAGTAATTTGAAGGGCTGATTAGATGCCAGGAATCTGGAGCGAGCAGCCTGGCATGACCAGACAAACAAGCTGATTCCAGCATACACATGTTTTCACCAGCAGTACATCATGATGCTAGGGCAGCAATAATCTGCCAGAACCAACGGTATCTATGCCTGATACCTTAAGGATAGAGCACGACTTGCAAAAAGCAACCTACCTAGTTGTCTCTTTTTTTTGCACCCTGCTAACCTATACCTAAAGACTGACAGTATAAGACTACCTAAGCAGAAGTTGCACTGAATGCAAGGTATCAATCTGTCGTCTGTTATACGTCCAAAGCACACAGCAGCAATAGCGTCTGGGTAACAACAGACAGAAAAGAATATGGGCAGAGGGCAAGTCAAGTTCATTCAGAGGACACACAGGATTGAGTTTGAGCATGGGCGTAAAATAAGATTGCAGCCAATAGGCAACAGCAGCAAGACCAGCTCTGCAAACTCTCAGGAATCATTTGCATAGGTCATGCCTGCAAGAGACTTTGCCACCGCCACCACATTGGCTGCCTGAGCTGAACTGCTATCGCTGAGCTAGTGACTCATTGTTGCCTGCAGCTGTGCACTTTCCCATGGACTGTGAAGCCAGTGGAATGGATTGTGCAGAAGCACCATGGTTGCTGCCTGACATGACCTTCTGAGTCTGTGTAGATACCCATGTCATTTGCTTTGCAAGCTGATTCCTGGCAGCCTGTGCTCGCCTCTCAGCAAGCAGGTAGCTGAAAGGGCCCAACTCCTGAAGTAACCTGGGAAGGGTTTCCGGAATACCTCCACTAATTTCAAAGTTCCTGAGAAGGCCATCTTCCCTGAAGAACTCCTCCACAGGCTTGGCTTGACTGTTGTAGACCTGTACATGGTATATGTATATTTAAATCCCAACTGATTGCCACAATGCAGATCACATTGATAGTACTCAACATATGAGCTTGCATCATCTTTGGTAGGGCAAAAAAAGAAATCAGTTAGGGGCAGGGGTGAGCATAATGCTTGAGATGTTGTCACTGAGACATCTGCTTAGACAGCTGCACATAGTTGCAATATGAGACAGCTCAACAGTATTGCCTAATGCTACACCGGAGCTTACGTCTATGCGGTTGTTGATGGTTTCCAGATTGTCATCTGACCGGATCTCCATCTTCTCTCGGCAATTCTCAGGTGGATTTAGCGGAGGCATCCTTATTTCTGGCTGACCATTGGATGCTGGCAGCATGATATCAGCAACATTGAAGTTCTTTCCACAGTCCCGGCACACCCGCCTCCCCAAGCACTTGGCAGTCAAAACCTGCAAGAAGAGCATACTGATACGCCAGCATGGGATGCGCTGCAATGTTGTTGCGCAAATACAGTTCCACAGCACACTTGAAACATTCTGGCTGCGACAAAACAAGCAGAAGAAAAATCAATCACCAGCGATTACCTCTGGCCGTAAAGACAGGTTGACAGCAAGCTGGGTATCTGCAATGAGAGCCAGCATCTGTGCCTGCCGCCTTGTTCTAGGAAATCCATCAAGCAATACCCCAAGCTCTCCCTGAGCCTGACCATCTTGTAATCGCTTTTCCAGCAACTGCAAGTGCAAGGATATTTAGTGTCTGGGGCAAACAGTGCAGGTATGTGCCTGACGTTCGCCTTAATTGTTGCAACTTACCTCCAATATCATCTCATCTGGAAGCAAGTCGCCTTTTGCAACTATTGCTTGAGCCTGCATGGAAGTGAGCCTTGAGAAGGGAACACACCAAAAGTCAACCTTGGGCTCTGCACGTTGTGAAAGTAGTCCATGGAGTTTCGCTGACCTTGCATCCGAACTCTGTTTTGTCTTTGATCTGCTGACGCACTAGATCACCAGCAGCGATGTGAGGCACACCCAAGGCGGAGGCGACACGAGAAGAATATGTCCCCTTGCCCACACCTGGTGGCCCGAGGAAAATCCAGGCAGGAGCCTTTGCAGCGCTGGGTGCCAGTGGCGTCCTGGTGACACGCAGTGCTGACAAACCGGTTGCTAGAGTGTCGAGCGTTTTCTTCACGGCAAAGCGTTGAACGAGATTCATCGCTAGGCGTTGCAACTGGTGCTGGAGGCTAAGGGGTTAAACCGTGACAAGCTGGCAAGACGTCTGCCTGTCAGCACAATACAGGTACACTGCAATATTGCCCTGAGTGAGTGTGACCGGGTCGCTACGAATATTAGAAACAGCCACTATCGAACCAACGGCGAGGTTCAGACATTACCGTGGCCTCCATCAGTGCCACGCGGCAATTACCACACAATCAGTCAATCAATCAGTCAATCAATCAACCAATATATTTAATGTCCTGGGGGGCAACTGGGACCCAACAGACAAGAAGTTCAGTTCAGTGAATTCATACAGACAAGATTTGCTATTTACATGCAAAGCATTCCCTAAGGAAACCACCACATGCATTTGGTTCACCCAAAGTCATAAAGTCTGCAATAGTACAACAGTGCTGCAGGAGGTCCAACACACACATTTTGCCGCGACCGGAAACGGTCACGTGCATGACATTGACCATGAAAGATTATTCCAGCAGGGCTAGCCGTATTGACCAGTGGTCCTCGTTGCAGATCATGTCCTGTACGCTCAATCAAATCACATACCGCCAAGGATACACAGCAGTTGCAGGGCCCAATGGCTGCATACCACAGCGTGCATACACATGTCTTGGCTCCGGAGGATCCTAGCATACACATAGGCTAGTTGCAGTTATGTTGCAGCAACAGCTGCTCAGACAGACATGTGTTGGTCGGCCGCCAATATAACTGCAAATTTTCAGCAAATAACCTCATGCTGCAGGATGGACATTGCACAGCATGCATATGCACGTGACATGAAAGTCTCAATGAACTGCAGTTGCGATGCGCTACCCAGGCGCGAATCGCACATAAAGACTCTCCTAGTTTGTGCGCAGCAATGCCACATGTCTCGCCATCGCAGCTTCCCGTGGCAGTCGTAGTTGTCACCTGAACACCTACTTATATGGCTAACTTCAACATGCCGGGACTGCTGAGACCTGGAATTACACGGACAGCATTGGTCTCATTGTCTGCAGCTGGCGCGACGGGTTTATTGTACGTCTATGCTGCCCCGGACACGAAGGAAACGCTGCAGGCAGGGCGATACATCTGCTCAGAGTAAACAGTGATCGCCTGAGTACGTTTTGCAATGCCCCAATGAATTCCTTACAGGGGGCCGTTGTGCAAGCCGCCAGACGAGCTTCGCAGATAGGGGAAGCAGGGACCGCTTTGATTCGCTCCTTGTCCGCAGCCCTTTCAGGACCCTCTCAAGAAGAGTCTCGTCAGAGTATACCTGATTGTTTCTTTTGGCACAGCTAGGCTTTGCATGCAATACTTTAATTCACACTGAAGCGTGACATGTGGTTACAGAAAGAGCATTGAACACCCTTGCAGCGGCGGTCACAGACTGGTCTGAGGACAAGTCAAAGCGGGAAGCCTTGGTGCAGCTAGGTCGAAGTGTGCTCATCAAGTGGCTTCTCAGCAGGGCTTTAGATGACAGCAACAAACTGCAACAAGCTGAAGCTGAACATGCCCTGCTGAACTTGCTTGCAGATGGTGAGCTTGTGTACATGGATTGTAGTGTCACCATTGCTGCAGGTAGCTCAGGCCTAGCTCTGGCCCGCTGCCTCCGAACACCTGGCACAAGCAGCTGCCATTGTATAGCATCAAGCTTCTTGGCCATACAGACATTGCATGACATTGCATGGCAAACATGTGGCTTTGCAAGCATGATGAACCTGTTGCAATGTGTGAGTGCAGCCACAACAGCTTCAGCTGTACTTAACTGTGAGGGGGCGCTGCCCAAGCTATTGGAGTTGCTAGCACGCACCTCTGATGCAGAGAAGCTCAACAGCAGCTTGCTCACAGCAAGCGCTCAAGTCACGCTGACCCAAGTGCCAAGCTTAGATGAAATCAAGGAAGTCATCGACAAGGTGAGTACTCAGGCCCTTATTTCACTAACTTGCACACCTCCAGCTTTGCATCATGCCACCATCAGCCCTGAGCTGATGTGTACAAACATGATGAATGTCATACAGAATCAGTGCAGTTTGTGATTTCTGATCGTCATGTAGGTCGGGCATTTCTCAGCATTTCTGCTGCATGTTATCTGTGACAGCTCCCACCCATGACAAACCCCAACCCTCACAAAGCTGTGTTCAACTGCGACACTGCAATACGATAGCCCACCACATCACCTCAACTCAGGTCTGTGCAGCACTCGTGTGTTATTGGTTTGCATTGCAGGCCAGAAGTGAGTCCAGTGTGCTGACTCAGCAAGTAGCCGTGCGCATCATGGGCAACTGGGCAGAGGCATCAGTCATCAACTGCGGCAAGATTGCCACCATGCTGGGGGGCCAGGCCCTCACACAGGTGGCTGCTGCAGCTGCCAGTGCAGGCCATAACAGACAGCTGGAGTATGAGCTGGTCAGGACCATGGCTCTGTTGGCCAGAGACTGTCCCCTGACTCAGTCACTGGGCATTGACACCTGGCTGCGGCAACTGCTTTACATAGCTGCTGATGCTGCTGCCATGAAGCACTGGAAGCTTGCTAGCCAGGTTTGCGTCCTGTCATGCTCAGGAAATCCTACTTCATATGGCACTTGCGCAGATTTTGGCATGTGTGTAGCCTAAAGTCAAAATGGCTTGGTAATCATGCTCTTGCCTACTCATACAGCACTGTGACTTTCTGCTGTGCAATCCACACGTACATGTCTTTGAAGGCAGAGTCGCATGCATGTTGTTGCTCATGATCCCGTTCCTGCAAGCAGTGCTGCCACAACTCTGGATCTGACACAAACACCTGTACTTTTCCTGACCAAGGTACAGGCTTCATGTACATGTGGGTGTGTGCAGGCTCTAGATGGGTTCTCCTTGTGCCTATGGCAGCTGGGGGAAGCGGATGGGGCTCTAGCAGGCAGCAATGTCTTCGCCCTGCTGCACCGCCTTTCTGTGGAGCCCGATCAACTGCTTAGGCGCTCTATTATTACAGCAGTTGGAGCCCTGTCACATCCTGGCAAGTTTTGGAGTCACCAGCATGATATGTTATGCTGCTGCTTCAGTTGTCTGCATCTGCCCATTCTTGTCGTACTGCCTAGACAGAAGCATAAAGCCTAGTGTGCAGTCAGATGACAGAGCGTGTGCGCCACATCGAGCACTTGAAGGAGAGTTATGGAGTTCGAGTGCACGCAACATCATCATGCTAGCCTGCTAGTACAAAACACACCTAGACCCCCGCACTTGCAAGATGCAAGATGACCACTTACATGATCCAATGCTGTCATTGCCCTATTGCAGATGACATGAATGATGATGAGAGACAGCTGTGGACAGAGCAGATATTGCAGTGGATGTGTAGCACAGACACTGGCCCGGAGATTCGCTTTGCTTGTGGGCAAGCCCTTGCAGGTATTAACTGCACCTACCTGGGTGCTATGCAGGGAGGCCCTTAACAGATGATGACATCCAGCACATGTTGTACAAGGCTGCACGGCCATAATGCCCCAGCAAGTTGATACATAAAAGCTGGAGATCTGCTGCACATGCATGCAAAATCTCAATCGCCTCACCCTGTCACAAGATGCATCTCTTGAACAACATGCATGCACTGTTTGACGCCCCTCGCAACCAGGTAAAGCCATACTGTGTGATTGCAGGCTTGGCGGCTGCACCTGCACTGGAGGGGTTGCAGATTGCTCACAAGTGGTTGGCAGACCTGCTGGTCTACTTCTCCAAAGATGTCACTGCATACAGTGCTGTCAGATTGGTATCTATCCTGCTGTTCGTCACATCATCACATATACGTATGTCCTACTATGAGCACTGATTGCATGTGGCGAGCTTGTGAATCTGCAGTCATTCCCTTGGGTTTCCTGACGCTGACTTACATGGCACTGTAGTATTTCTGCTGCAAGGTAGCACTACTACTAGCCCTTGTGTCTATGCCTCCCTGCTTCATTTGCTGCGGTTGCTCGGCAGAAAGATGAGGTGTTCAATGAACAGACACACCAGAGCTTCCAGAATGCAGTGGCGGTGATGCCCCTGTTTGCCAGGAGTGTAGCTGCTGAGCTGCGCGAAGCCTCTGATCAAGTAGGTAGGCACTGATCTGTGCTGCACACCTGCATTTAGCATGCACTCCATAACCTGCCTCTGCATGTGATTGTGGCGCCAGACATGTCTTCAGCAAGGCACTGAGATTGGCTGTGGGCAGATTTCTGGGCAGAGCTTTCTGCTACTTGGAATTAGTCACTCTGCCAGTGTCAAACCAAAGCAAATGGATATGCAACAGCAATGCAAGCAGTGTCAGGCCTGCCTGCATTTTCAGTGTGTGTACATACTGATCTCTGTTGTTTACAACCCTCACAAACAGTGTGTTACATAAAGGTGCGTACCAGGAGCCCCCACTGGACCCTGAGCACCTGGTCACTTCTGTTGTATCACAAGCAGAGGCGCAGCTCAGGAGTAAACAGATAGCAGACAGTGTATTGGTGAAGGCCATGAAGGTGCTGCATAGGCACCTGCATACAGTGCACATGAACACCATTGCCATGCATTGTCAAGCTGCATGATCCTGCAGGGACGTTGCCATGCTGTGACCTGTCTACCATTGTCTGCTGAGCAAGACAATGCTAGCATACATCAACAAAATGTGGACAGGCTGTTTTTGCTTTGGAGCTGCTGCTGGGAGTCGTCTGGTCAAGATGAGCAGCTTGAACTTGGTTTGCATGCAGACGCTATGTGCATTGGTGTCGCATGACGATGCCAAGCAGCAGTGGCTGCAATCCACCGCCATCCTAGCCCTGCTTCAGCGTCTCACCATGCAAGACCCTCTCACCCCTGAAGCTGCACCCATGGCGCACCACCCCATTCTAGCATCCTTAGGGGAGAATACCCCCCTAGGGATTTGGCGCCAGTCTGCACGCATCATAGCTATGATCAGTGCTGACGCTTCTTCCCAATCAATGATCAGGTAGGCCTCTGCTCAAGCTGGACTAGTGCTTAAAGCGTATGAGCTCATGTAGCTGAGCACTCTAACACACATCCACTGCAGGTGTGCTTGTGTTCACAAGCATCAGTTCACAAGCAGTGCATTCTGCTCTGTTGCTTGCACAAGGCTTGTGACACAGACCTTTGTAACAGACAGCATGTGTGTCTGATGGCAATGGCTGTGTGTGGAGCAGGCATACAGCCTGGATACCATGGCTGCAAGCAGCAGCAAGCATAGAGGACTGCAAGCTGTCCAGCCATGCGGGCAGAGCACTGCTGCACCTGGACTCAGCCAGATGCTTCCCAAGCAAAAACGCATACCAGTTTGAGCACAACCTATACGAGCCTGAGATGCTGCAAAGGTGCTGCCACAGCATTCTTTGTTCACTGCTCCAGCATTCTTCGTGTGTGCTAAAGTCCACCGGACTGTACACTGTGCAGCCTCACAGCCACAATATATTGTGTTTTGGCTGACTTGCCTTGGCATCCACTAGCCATATGTCAATCCTCCTGAGAGCAGATTGCCAATGTCCAGTTTCAATGCTTTTGATTCGTCTGCGCAGCATTGTCTTGCTGTGAGGTTGTCAGCAAACAGGCCTGCAGCATTTCGCTTACTCTTGATGACACCACTTGACTCATGCCACCCCTCTTCCTCTGCAGGATAAAGAGCACTGTTGCAGATCTGCAAAGTGAAGTGGAGGAAGCTGTAAACCAGATACAGAATGCATTGGGCAATACTGAAGCTGTCATGGAGCGGCAGGCGTCCCATCATCAGGCAGGACCCCGCCTGGTCATGCGGGATGGGGTGCACCTGTTTGACCCCACTGCACCCCACCACAAAGTCCTGGCACAAAGAGGGGTGGCTACCACAGCAGCAGGTACCTCAAAGCCTTGCCAAAAGATGTGGCAGAACATAACAGGCGCTGTTGTCATTGGGGAGTATGAGGCAGACCAAGTGGTCATGTTTGTGGGCACACCCAATGCTTATCCTGACAAGGGGTGTCCTTGAGATGCATTGCTTCATGTGACAGCTTTCACGCTGAACATCCCATTTTTACACCACACAACTGGTGCTTTGAAAATTGACATACAGGAGCTCCTCTTGTGGATGTGGTGTTTGTTCATGGCATCAGGGGTGGTGCCTTCGCCACCTGGCGACGGAAGGATGTTCAGAACCTGCAGCCCGGGCACAAGCCTGGCAATCTGGACCACCTGTACTGCTGGCCCTCCACCTGGCTGCCGCAGGATGTGCCTCAAGCGCGCCTGCTCTCTATGGAATATGCAGCCCCTGCCTCAGGCTGGGAGGTCAGCCATTCTTTGCTACAACAAGTGGCCCATTGCTACCAATGCATACCAAGTCCACCAGCTGAAACCTGTATGTCATGTCCTCCCTAACCAATGCTGCCAGAAGCAGACATGCATATAATGCTCTTTGTTTTGTGGCTGTCAACTCGTTTCCTTACAGCAGTTTGCAAGATATCCTGTCGCAGCCATGTTGCAGTCTTTCTGATAATGCATATCATGCATTTTGGTGGATCTTCATGTTATGTTGAGAGGCACATTTCCAGATGGCATTGACCTTCTGGCAGCCCAACTTTGGCAACTAACAAGGGTTTTTGAGTGCAGGCAGAGTCCATGCCGCTGCATGGTACTGTGGGGCAGTTGCTGAACAGACTGATAGCAGCAGGTGTAGGACAGCGCCCTGTCATCTTTGTCACTCATAGGTCACCACTTCTGCCCCAACTCCTTCTGCAGCCACAGCAGTTCAAGCAATGTGCATACCCTCATGCATACCCTCTTGCATACCCTCATGCATACCACTCACCAGAAGGCTTGCCTTGTGAGCACCACAAAATTGCTTTGCACGGTGGTTGTCCCTCTGTGCTTCTTAGCAAACTTGAATTGTTGCGTGCTCACAAGGTTGTCCATCATCTACCACAGAGAGTGGCACAGTCTTTGTTGCATACTTTCCATAAGAGGTCATGTGGACATGCAGTATGGGCGGCATTCTAGTGAAGGAGATGCTGAATAAGGCCCTGTCAGAGACGGCCCCAGCTCACCACCGCCAGCTGGCTGCTGCCACCTCTGGCCTGGTCTTCTATGCCTGTCCACACCTGGGCAGCAACCTGGCCAACATTGGATGGAACCTGCGCTATGTGGGAGCCTCACCAGCTGCCTCTGTTGTGCACCTCAAGCCTGGCAAGCATCTTGAGGTGGTGTCTCAGGCTGTAGACTGTTGGATAGCAATTTGCATGCACTTCCAACCTTCATGCACAATGTGCATAAAGTGAAGGACCACTCACACCTGCATCACTCCATTGCCCTGCCAGACTGTGGGATAGCTGCTGACAAGCCTTTGTGACAAGCCTTTGTGAACTTCACAAGCACCTGTGCTGACGCACATGTGGCTTCAGAAAGGGTACTGGCTGGATGTAGTGCACATTGCATTATTGACTGGTACTGTTGTTGCAAACTCAGCACATATTCTATATGCCTCTATGCAGGATGTCAACAACCGGTTGAAAGAGGTTTGCAGCCAGCGAGGCCTCCCAGTATTGAGCTTTGGGGAGGGGATCCCCACCACCATCAACAACATGCTCCCAAAACTTACGGTCAGTAGCCCATACGTGACTTGCCAATGCATGTTTTGGTACGAGCAGTCTGAACCGCCTGACATTGTGACGGTAACACACAGTGTGGCGGTGCTACAGCCTGACAGTGTATAGCAGCCTGAGTAAGAGAACAAACTCACCTCCTCTTGACTGCTGGCAGGTTGTGCCAGAGACTTCCAGCTATCCAGGGTACGGAGACTTTGTGCTGTTGAAGGGCATTGATCACGTCAACGTCTGCAAGCCGCCCCAGAGGTCGGATGTGGCCTATGTCAAGCTTATGGAGTTTTTGCGCACTCGCGTTCAGGAGACACAGAACCAGTCAAATGTAGAGCCATAGAATCCTTGCAGCACGTGTCCAGGGGCTTTTGAGATGCTAGGGAGAAGCTGTCATGACATTGTGTCATGCTGCAAATTAACGCCTGATCATAGATTCAAACGTATGAGGCAAAGTGAACGTCAGTTACTGTGACTTGGGCACACATCAACTCTATGTGGAACCACAAGCAGACTGTTTTACATACTGAAAACTTTTTT
>JAABUO010008701.1_pt1 | contig 11435 bp, 12 predicted proteins | sample 5559291 | NCBI WGS metagenome assembly JAABUO01 (sample SAMN10711878, study PRJNA513372) | rock metagenome | isolation source: Antarctica rocks | place: Antarctica: Victoria Land, Finger Mt sud | reverse complement strand
AACACAATCTACATACCTGATCATGCCGTGATGCAGTCCAGACCACTCACAGTGCTTTCGAAATCAGCCTTGTGGGAATTGCAGGGTCTGTTGGAGCTGAGCAAGAAGTACCCCATCATTGACATCAGAGGTCGCGGCCTCATGGTGGCGGTCGAGTTCGGAGAGCAGAGAAGCGTGGATGGCAGCTACACTGCCAAGCCTGGCTGTGCTGCTGCTGTCACCAAGGCTGCTCAGAAGCGCAACATGATTCTGCTCACTGCCGGTCAGCTTCCTCTGTCGTTGATTGTCCTGTCAGATGTGTTTGCTGGGCATTCTCATGCCTGGCTTGGCTGCGCAGTACCTGTGATTCAGTGATGCATGCATGTTGATGTTTTGTTCACAGCACAACGGGCCATTGTTAGGCTGCTTGTGTCCAAGTGTGCCAATCCAGCTGCAGAGTAGGTCACAATTCCCTGTATTTGAGTTATAAAAGCAACGACTAAGCAAGGCTTGCTGATGCACCTGCAGGTGCAAGAGAGTGTGTCAGGTTCCTTCCACCTTTGAATGTGAAGGCAGCCGAAATTGATGAAGCATTGGAGAAGCTGGAAGGCTCCCTGCAGGAAGTGTTCAAGAGTGACAGCAAGACTGGTTGACCCCAGTGACCTAAGCGTTTCCTGATTCCTGCTGCAAAACTTTTTCTGCAAGTATAGTATGAAGAGCAGACATGCATCTGCTTGATCATCCTAGTGTTAGGGAATCCAGCAAAGCTGTTCTAGCAAGCAGAGGGTCTTGCGCTATGATGTATTCGAGCTGCAGCAATAGACATGTTATGTTGTGACAATGCTTTGCAGCACGGGTGAAGAGAGATCATTGCTCAGGTGCTGTAGAGGTCCACCTTGCTTTTTGCAGCCTGTTGCTGCATTGAGTTGCCATTTGTGTACGTGTTGAGGCAGACGTGTTTTCTGATTTATCATGCTGCCTTCAGCACGTTGTAATCAGGAAATACTGCATGCAACTATGGGAAAACAGCTTACGGATTAGGCGTTTGAAGCATCTACCTTCTTGCATTCGCGTCTGCCACTGGATTGTGAATACAAAGGGTGCTTACAAACGGTGTAAGTCCTGTTTTGATCATGTTGAAGCGTTGATAACAGAATGAAGTGGGCAGAGCACATGTGCGTCCTTGATACAAATTACTGCAGCTACAACACAGCCTGCACCAAGCAGGGCGCACTCAAGCTGTTGCAATTGCGTGTTGTGATCATACACCAAACATACATGACAAGGGACTCGAATCACCTGGTTTGTCAGCACGAAAGGTTTGGGGATACATATTCGACCTTGCAGAACAAGGCACATCAGATTAACATGTGAGTGAAGGAGCATCGCTGAGGTACTGGAATGGCATTGCCCCATTATGGCATGCCCTGCCACATTAGCTTGTATGTGGCAGCGGCTCCTGAGACGTCACGGCGCAAAAAGATGTGTCCTATCAGTCACATGCATAGTCACTGCATGCATTCACGACCGTGCAGTCCACTTGGAACCAGACACCTGTATTTTCGACTGAAGACCATCCAGCCTTATTTTCAAACTTGAGCAGCCAACGTATATGTGGGGACAGCACACAACATCGCCGCCATGATGTTTCATATGAAATAGATGTTTTGGCCTACTAAGCAAATTACATGATGGTACATCCACGGTCTGTCTGGACCTGAAGCCTACTCCTGGGTTGTGTAGTGCAGAAGCTCAGGCAGAAAACTACAGTAGGAAATGCCAACAAGCACACTGTGATCAAGACTGCACTCAAGCCTAAGTGGCAGCCAGCTGCCAGAAAGATCAACACAACGGCAAGTTGGGTCATGCTGCTGTTTGCTGCAAGGCCTGCTATGGGCCTCAGCAGGATAGCCAGTGTTCTCAAAGGCTGCAAGCTGATGCAGCGTGACCTCGAAGGTAATTTTGCACGGTCACCAAAACCAGCACAAGCACCAAGCATAGGCCCGCAACTCCCATACATTATTGGAGCTCCCACTGATGGTTGAGCACCAAACATGCCCACCACACGGCTGCCCAATGTAGGCCCCTGCATACAAGTAGAAAAACATAGTTGCTGCTGCTTCTTATCAACAAGACAGCCTGATGTACTCATACAATTTGCCACCTCTGCTGCTGCTGCTGCTGCTGCTGCTGCTGCTGCTGCTGCTGCTGCTGCTACATAGCAATGTGTGTTCAATGGCTGACTCAATGAACAGCCACTCAATGAATGCCACCTGAATGACATATTACAACTGGCAAATACCATGAGCTGACTAGGCTTGCAGTTACTGAAGCATCTGGAAGCATACAATGCATTGCACCATTTGAGACATGTATGTAAGATGGGGCACATCACGGGACCACAGCAGCTACTCTTGATAATGCTTCAATGCTGCAGCAGATGCTGCTTCTGTTGTGGGTTGACAGTCAGCTTGTCACCCGAAATCGAGTCTCTGCAAAAGGAGCCTAATTGTTGCAGGTGCAGTGCACTTGGGAAAGCAAGTGATGTGTCACCTGAAATCTCCTCTGCTCAACTGGGGCTGGGTAGCAAGCGTGATACTCCAGCTGGGAAAGCAACTCCCTTTCCATGGCCACCTCAGCTTGCAACCGCTGCAGCTCCCGCCAGTGTGTCTCTTCATCTAATTGCGCTATGCGTTCCCGTTCTGCAATTATTATACATTATTATTATATCAATAAATTATATAGAGATTTATACCTCAAGCCACTTGAGCACGTTATATGCCAGCATGGGGAATCAGACACAAGACCAGCGAAACAGCTTTAACAATAGATCTATCAATTTCATGTATAAGAGTGAAGCTGCTACTTCTGACCTGCTGAACATTGGCAGAGACAAGGATGTCTTTGCACAAGGCCAATTGAAAGACACAAGCATACCATATGTGGCATTGCTTGGAAACACCACATGCAAGATACACACCTTGCATTGACCCAAAGCAGCACACTAACTAGTGCACATGCCAGCAGGCGAACAAGCAGGCGGGTACCTGCTAGAGTAGCTGCCAAGTCGTTGTGTGGTTGTGCAACACTCTGTGGCAGCTGATTGCAAAGTACACCCCCATCTTTGCACACCTGAATGGCAGTGACTCACGTTCAGCTGGGCAGCACTCCCTTCTTCTAGTGAGCATTGCTGGCTAACAACAGATGCTCACAGGGACACATTTGGTTCATTTAGGCATCAACATGCATGTAAGCAGCTGCATTGTTACCCAGTGCATGTCAGTGTCAATTCATTGTGTGTGCCACTTGAATAATGATTTATGTGGCAACACAGAGACTGATCATTGCTCATGCATTCATTGCTATTCTAGCAAAAGCAGGTGCTACATCATCAAGCAAAGCGCTGAAATTGGCCCAGCTGGTCACAAAGAGCATGCAGCTTCAGGTCAGATCAGCTTGACCAAAATCACACCGGTCTCTGGAGCAAGTCAGCAAGATGCAGGAGTGATGCAGCAACACTTGCTACTTGTCATAGAACAGCATTGCCCAAGAGTGCTACCTTACACATCTGTTGCATCTGAAGAATAGCTGACTCATCACCATTCTGCGCCCTGGACATGATTGCTGACACATGCTGCATGAAGGCCTGTACCTCTGGTATCGAGTCAGGCGCAACCTTCACTGGCACTCTGGCATGTGACACTGAGTCCATGGTGCTATCTGGTGCGCTATTGACTACTCTCAACATGTATGGCTCAGCCGGATTGCCATGAGCATCTACCATCATATCCACAGTAGATCGGCTTCCAGCAGGCTGCAATGTTAATGGTTGTGAAGTGCTGTCACCAAAGCAACTTTCAGGGAATGACACTTCAGCTCTGACAGAGGAATCTGTGTCGGCCTTGTCGTGCTTTATGCAATGTACAGTTCCATGCTGCTGCTGCACAGGAGCTGTCACATGGCTAGTTCCTGTGGGACTGTTGCCATCCAACCATGCTGGTTCAAACCCCTCCTCTACATTGGACATGGCTACATCTGCACATTCAGGTCCCTGCATGTCTGGAGATTTTGACAGGCTTGTTGCCCACTCCAATGATGCATTCAGAGGACTTGCACTGTTGTGCCAAGCCAAGTCTGCACCTGCCTCTGCATGTGGTTCTGCCTGCTCTTGATCTGCTGCTGCAGTATGAGCATAGCCACCTGTCTGCTGGTAGGAAAGTGCACTCGCCAATGCATCTTGCCCTCCTGCTGCTGGTGTGGTGTCAGCACAGTGTTCTGTCAATTGGAGAGTTTCCCAGTTCAGCAACTCATCCCAGGACCTGAGGTAAGGACTCTGGTGCCAAGGGTGTGACTCGCCATGCTGCTTGAGATGGTCAAGCACATGCAATAGTTGTGGTGCAAAGTCCACCAGAAGCTGCCTATTGCTGCCAATCACATATGAGTCGACCCAGCCTTGCACAGCATTTTCAAGGCCAGGAACTGCGATGTGGAATAGCACTCTTTGGTAGGCTTGCCAAGGTACCAGATCGGCAAGAGCGACGCACTGGGCATATGCCCATTGGGAGGTCTTGACCAGGCATAACACAGTGACCTCGTCGCTGCTACCAGCTGCTGTGCATGCCTGCAGTGACACTGTGGCACCTGATGCTAGACATCTCTTGACCCAAGAATTGTGTCTGCTGGCGGCACACGAGATGTGCCCCAATTTGTTGTTGCGCAATACAAAGGTGCTGACGATATACCTGCAGAATTGCTTGGCAGAGGTCACTCATGGGTTGTGCCTCTTCAGGCTTTCTACACAGCTGCTGCTTGGGCCTTTGTGCCGCCCAATTTGGGAAGGTGATGTACTCGCTGTTTTGCAAACCCATTTCCTTGGCCTTCTTGCGATGCAGCTGTAGGTCACAGTACCACTTCTCTCAGCCCTAAGCCACATGAAAAGTACATACTGCAGTTCATGTGGTTGTGTTGTTCATCGTGATTGATACCTGTACATTTTTGTGAACTGCAACGATTTCCCCAGTGTTGCTGCGGAATTTTGTCTTTGTAGAAGTATGGTCTGGCCAGGCCGGCAGAGCCATCAGAACGCAGCAGCTGCACCACCTGTCCCGAAGACAAATATTGTAACGTAGCTCCCGTTCTTGAAGCTGACAAGCCAAGCAGTGGAGTCGCCTAGTATATCGAACCTGCATGGGTGCCGTATGCCTGCAATACAGTATATGCCAAACTAGTGTCGGGCATCAGCGGAGGTTCGTCGGCTTGCGCCAAACAATGCTGGCGCTATTCACGAGCGTTACGTAGGTATCGCGCTAGATGTAACGCTCGCCATGCCAGCTCTCCGTTGCGCGTGTTGCATAGGTTCCATCTTTTACCGTCGTGCACAGCTCTTCGGGCGTATGCCTCCTTGCAAATTTGGACCTGAGCACGGCAGACCAGGTCCCCTGCTAAGCGTAGGTGTCAACAAAATCGGTCGGCATGAATGCACTACCAGTATCGTTGCCAAACATACCAAGACACTAAACAAACCCAGTGGAAATGTTTGACACTCTTCTCCGTTTACACTCAAACTTGCATGCCTTTCAGCGGCTGCCTCCAAGCAGGCACTGCTTTGCTCGAGATGTTTCTAATGAACCCACTGGGCTTTGACCCATGGCTGTCCTCCTGCTCTGCAGTCAGCCTCTGTTGAGCTGCTGCTGTTGCCTGCAGAGGCAGCATCAAACAGTGTGTTCACGAGGCTGGAATCAATCGGCTGTTGTTGCGAGACACACACAGTAAAGACACTGCCCACAATGCATGCAATGAGTCTGTGTGTTAGAAAGGCTTTACAACGCTTTAGGCTGAACGCTGCCATGAAATGCTTCGACAGCATCTTATGTCGATGGCACAGCAACCAATAGTGAGCTGCTCGATGTGAGCGTGCAGAATATGAAAGACTTGCAAAGCTGCATGCTCACCTGGAGAATGCGGTGAGGGTCCTTCTGCACCTTGGCATTGACTTTAGCGCTGACCTGCATCACACTCTTGCTATTTCAGCCCTGTGAACGTGCTGACACACTTGTTGTCTGAGTGAGCAGAGGTTGCAACATTGCTTAAGCAGCAAGGGATCATCTTTGCATGGTTGCAGGTTGCATCTTTGCATGGAGAATGCAATGATGCCACGATGTATCACTGCAAGTGTCGAATCATGCAAACTTTTAGGTTGCTGCCGACAAAAGCATAGAAGCTGAAACCGACAAAAGCATAGAAGCTAAAACCCAAAAAACTAGATATGCAATGGAGGAGCAGGGCATCGATCCCTGTGCCTATCGCATGCAAAGCGATCGCTCTACCATTTGAGCTACACCCCCTGATCGGTTGACAACGTCTCAGTTTCCACCTGATATATAGCGAGTTAAAAAGGAGTGAACAATCACATTGTTTGCAAAAGTTTATATGCAAAACGTTGTGTGCAAAACAATTTGTGCAAAACACACAGCACTCTTGATCTTCCTTTGATGCACACCTGATCTTGCAATGCCTCAAGCCTGGCTGCATGCTCCTCTTGTTCCCTCTGTTTGGCAAAAACAGCTTCGGTCCGACGTTGCACAAACATGTGGTTGCGCTCCTTCAAACGTTGCAACTGCCCAGCAGACAGCTTGACTGTACAGTCTCTGTCAGCAGTAGCAGCCTCTGCTGCAGCTTCTGCATCCTGCTGGGCCTGCCATCAGCATGTAAGATTAGACTGTGTCTGTGAGTCATTGGCAAGAGTATGCGCATAATCTATCTTTTGGTTAGCACAGTGCCATGTGGATCACATGGCAGCCGGTAAGGACAATGCCAAAAGCCAAGCATTCATGAAGGGGCGTGCTGTCACTGTGGCAAAGACATGTCCTGCAACATGCGCAGTTGTTTAGAATTCATGTCAGTGCAGCCTTCTCATACTGTGCATCCCTGTAGTGCAAGGATACAAAACCTTGTGATACTATACACTTGTGCATGCATTCGACATGAATTACCTTGAGCTGGTGGTACTCCTCCAGCTTGAGCTTGTTGGCCGCCTGCCTCTCTGCAAAAGCAGCTAGCTCTGCCTGCACTCACCACCAGCGCTAAATCACACCACAAAGCTCGCACACAATGCTTGAAACTCCATCATAACAGTCTTTCCATGTACTTGCCACCTTTCACAACATTGTTGGCCATGTTGTGTGCAAGTTTTGATGCATAATGCCATCACGACAGTGCTTCTCGTTACACATGTTTTGACATGCATGCTGCAGGTATCACAGCATTCAGGCAAACTGACGAAGGCTTTGTCTCTGTTACTGCTGGGACCATGCGATACATACACAACGAGTAGCAATAGCCTAAGTTTGCTGGAAAGGGCGCTGGCTTGTAGAAGAGAGCTGACCTGTCTCTGCAGCTCTTGCTGTTCAGCGCGCCATTCTGCGGCCTCCAGCTCCTCCTGATCTTTTGCTGCTTTCCAGTCTGCCAGGCTTTTCTGCCTCGTGTCCCTGTAGCAGCAAGCCATCAGCAAGAGTATACAAATGCTGCTGTAAGAAGCCTTTGACAGAACTGCACAGTGCACATCAAGTAAGGGGCGCTGCTGATACTAGCTTCAGCAGGCAGCACCCTTGCCAACCAATGATGCAACATTCGCATGTCTGAAGCAAAGACATGAAACACCATCCAACAACCTTCATGATCCCAAACCAGCATGGTCTTGTGTGTGTCAACTGTTTATCTAAATACATAATAAACTAATCCCAGGTCCATGCAAATTCAGTCTTGTGTGCTTACCTTGAGATGCGCTGCTGTTCCTGGTGCTGCTGGCGATGCTGGTGAGCTTGACGCGCAGTTGGGACCTCAAAGGAGGCCTGCACAGCTAAGGCTGCCTTTTGAGCCTCCTTCTGGTTCCTCCACTCTGCCAGGGCAATCCTCTTTCTTACATACAGCTCCTGATGCTCGGCATGCCATCTGCACCATTGCAAAGGAGCCGTTGGTGACAGCAATATGTATACCCCGTAAGCTCCCAAGAGCAGCAATCAGTCACAGTCAGTCACATGTAGGACTGATCACATGACCTAAGAGCCAAATCACAGTAGGCATTGGGACTGTAATGAAAGAGATGACTACAGATGTCACACAGGCAGCTCCTGAGGCTCAGCATGCTGCTCACACAATTGGTTGAGACAAGGCCCCTGATCCTGTAAAGCACACTGTAAGGATGGCAGCATTAAGAATGCACACACAGATGAGTTTTGGCCAAAGTTTGGTAGTTTCTGCATCAATTTCCGCATCATCTTTCTTTGCTCATGTTGAATGCCAACGGCGGTGACACAGGAGCAAAAAGACCATGCAACTCAACCTCAGTTCAGATCATGACAAAACCAGGACTGTCACAGACCTGGCATGGGAAATGATGTCAGCCCGCTTGAAACCAATCATCTGGTCATAGCACATCAGCGTGGCATGACTGTAGTCCCCCTTGCAGGCTTTCAGAATGCGCTCAAACTCAGAGTGGTCATCAGGGTGCCACCCCCCTGTGGGCCCATGCTGCTCATGGAAGTTTTCAAAGGCCTCTACCTCAGGCAGCAGGCCCCCTCCATACTGCAAGTCACATCCACCAGTCTCTTGTTTGATAATCAAGCCTAATCTTTAGCAAATCTGACCAGAGTTGCATCTGCAAGCAGTAGCTGCCCTCCTTGCTGTCAAAGCTGCAGATCTGGGTTACAGCAAGCTCTGAGATGTTCACCTTTGGCTGATATGCTGCGGGTGCTCTGGCAGCTACAGAATGTATGGCATGGGGCTGGTCAGCTTGGGGCGCCAAGCTCCAAGCAGGAGACTCCATGCGCTCAAGCATCAGCTCTAGCTCCCTTGTCAAATGATGCTCCTGCATGCATCCATGCGTGCACTCATTGGATTTAGTTTTGCATGGTTGTGTACTGTCATTTTGCTGCAGGCCACTTGCAATACCAAACAGCGCTTGTCAATCTGCTCATGTGCGACACCACGTAGTGGAATTTGTGGCACAGATCTACATATATGCACATGCCACAAAGCCAGCAAGGCAGTCCTGGCTTCTGCAGCATGGCAGCACTTGTCACAGTGGCAACCCAGGATACCTCCTTGGTCAGAACATCGTACTTCTGACGCTGTTCCGCCTTCAGCTCTGTGATCTGGATCTCTCCAGCATCCAGGCCTGCTGCAATAGACTCCACAAAGTGTGAGCCTGGTTGTGGGTCGTCCAGCTTGTTCACTATAGACTCGACTGTCTGCTTGATTTCATCAGTGCGCGCTGCTAGTGCAGATGCTAACAAACGCCTTTCAGAAGCCTGCTGATTGATGTCCAGTTGAGTCTGCCTGCCATCCCTGCAATCACAGCCGCATTCAGGCGGCAGACTATGACGGCAGAGTCATAGGGATGCCAGAAGCTGGCAGTGTATGGTCACAATGTGGAGCACAGACAATTATCAAAGGTATGTGTCAGTAAAGCTGCAGATGCAACTGCAGATATTGCCGTGATGTTGGGGTTCACTCACCTGAGTGACTCCATAGGAAGCTTCAGGGTGTTCTCCACAGCATGCTGTTGGTTTCGGAGCATGTGAGCTGTGTTGCACCATTCCCTACGCTGCGTCAGGTGAGTGTGATGGCCTGAAGTGGAAGCATGACCCCTTTGCCGTGCTTCTGCTGATATCACAGGGTGGGTGTGGGTCGCCTGTGACAGTTAGGAGAATTCCTAATTTGTTCACAAGCGTTTCAGGCTAAGTCTGCTTGAGCTCTCACCTCAGCAGACTTTAGGTCCTGTGTCACCCAAAGCACCCCCGCAGATGAGTTTTGTGCATCCATTGATGTATCAGCGAGACGTGCCGTTGAACTGAACAGCTCCTACGAATAATACGATTCCGCTGTCACGCACTCCTTCAAGTCCCTGCCCATCAAACTTCAGCCACGAACCCTGCAGCAGCTGATGCGGGCATGGAACCAAAACATGCACCAAGTGCGGTGATCATTCAGACACGCAACTTGACCTTCGGGTCGATTGTTTGACCGAAATTCAGCAAGAACGACGTGACGTGAATTCAAATTATACAAACGCCAGATAGCAATTCGCTGTTCTGCTCCTCAAGATGCCCACGGTCATCTTTTACCCCGAGAGGTGTCGAAACGTTCATTGTGGTTGCTCGACTGGCGTCGATATAGACAGCCTGCGCCGAAGAGGATGACGACGGCTTCGGAGGAAGGTAGGCCGTGAAGTGATAAACTGCGTACAAGCGATCTATCGCTGCATACTGTTGCCGCTACTGATGTTGATGGCTTGCACTGCAGAGTGGATGGACAGCTCAGCACTGACTGATGATATGATCAGATCTAGCTGGTCTCCCGCTACCAAGGTCTGCGTGTTCAAACAACGTGGCATGCTCGGACAGTCACCGAGATGCAGACTGTATTCACACGTCTGGTGTGGTCTTTTCAGGAGGTTGAGAGAGCTAGGAGAAAGTCCATTGCGAACTTGCAGAGCAAGCTGAGCTCGAAGGCAGAAATGCAGGAGCTGGACACACAGTCACACACAGGTTTGCTGCAGCTGCCACAAGCTTGTCATTGCAGTGAGGTGTCACAGCAATCGCTGTTCCTATTTCGTGCGCAGCATCTCACACAGCTCCAGTCCCTGCAGGTGTGCCTCAGCAACCACAGCAAGAGGCGAAGAAAAGCAGATTCAGTCTTAGTTTCCTCAGGGGATCCCTGCTGTCCCCAAAGGGAGGCGCGAGTGGCAGCATATTCAGCTCAACAGAGCGCAAAGCTTCGTTTCAGTCAGTTGTTACAGCTGACGCTCCATCATCAGCAACAGATAGTCCGAACAGGAGAGACTCTGTTAGTGACTCTGCTGCCAGCGCTCAGCATTGGAGTCCATTGGGTCATGGGGCGTCAGCTTTCAGCAGTGCACAAGCTGCACCTGCTGATGATGAAGCAGATGCAGTCAGCCTCCCACTAGATGAGTCTCACGACAACTCACAAGAGCAGCATGGCGCACGATCGCCCTTGCGAGCACTGTCATCCAACAGCCCAACCAGGCTGCGCCCTGCAAACTCTGGTAGCCTCAGTGACGCTGCAAGCAGCAAACGCAGGCAGCCCTTGGTACATGCTTCACATCCACCTCCAGACAGAGGTCAAGCCATCAGTGACAGTCCTGATGACAATGATGACAGTTTTGCCCCTACAATGGTCTTGGGCCCAGCAGCCTCAGCGCGCCACTCCCCTCTACCTGCCAATGCTCTGGTCACCTACAGCAGCGATGAGGATGATTGGCACAATGCAGTTGACGCTACAGAGCGTAAGCCCTCCTCGCATGGTGCCAAATCAGAGCCTCAACCACTGATTCTGGGCATTGCATCAGTAATGTGCAGCTAAGCGTGCAGAGAAGTCCCTCTGCATTTTATGATATCATCTGGTCATGGGAGAGACCTGCATTGGTCAAAGTGTTA
>JAABUO010008700.1_pt1 | contig 11435 bp, 9 predicted proteins | sample 5559291 | NCBI WGS metagenome assembly JAABUO01 (sample SAMN10711878, study PRJNA513372) | rock metagenome | isolation source: Antarctica rocks | place: Antarctica: Victoria Land, Finger Mt sud | reverse complement strand
ACCGGCAATGAAAGCGTTTGCGTTTTCCGTCCTGCGTTTCTCTAGCCCTTCCCTAACAGGGGAGGGAGCGAGGTACGAGCGGGAGGGGTTCCTACCGCCGGTAAGCCACTTTTCCCGCCACCAGCGTCCAGGCCACTTCCCCAGTCTCAGAATGGATAATCGCCAAATCCGCAGTTATGCCGGGAGCAATTGCGCCCATTTTGCCGCTGAGGCCAAGCTGCCGAAGGGCATTGCCGCTGGACAGGAGTGCCGCTTCGGGCAAAGTGACGCCGGCGAAGCGGCGGACATTGGTGAACGCCCGGTTCATGGTCAAAACGCTGCCGGCGAGAGTGCCGTCGGCGAACGCTGCCGTGCCGTCTTGGACGAACACAGCCTGGCCGCCAAGTGCGTACTCACCGTCCGGCATGGCCGCGCCTTCGATAGCGTCGGTGATTAAGACCACGCCTTCCAGCCCTTTCGCGGCGACAGCAAGGCGAACGATGAGGGGGTGCAGATGCACGCCGTCGGCAATAATCTCGCAGACGATCTCTGATCGGGCCAGCGCCGCGCCGGCTGCGCCCGGCTGCCGGTGGTGCAGGGGCGGCATGGCATTAAAGAGGTGCGTCGCTGCCGTTGCGCCCCAGGCAATCGCGGCTTCGGCTTCGGCGGCAGTCGCGTTGGTGTGGCCCACCGATGCCGTGATGTTCTGGGAATGCGCCAATCGTATGACTTCTTCCGCGCCGTTCATTTCTGGGGCCAGCGTAATGCGGCGGATTGTTCCGCCCGAGAGCGTAATCCAGTGCGCCAGCTCTGCCGTGTCCGGCGGGCGAATAAACGCTTCCGGCTGCGCTCCGCGCCTCATGGCACAAATGTATGGGCCTTCCAGATGAATGCCCAAGACCCGCGCTTCGCTGTCGCCCGGCCCGGCTTCGATGACTTCCCGCACGGCCTGAATGGCCGCGTCCGTGGCGTCGCGTGAGGCCGTCAGCGTCGTCGCCAGCAGGCTCGTCGTGCCGTACTTGGCGTGGGTGCGGGCGACCTGTCGGACGGCGTCGGTCGTGCCGTGCATGAAGTCCGCGCCGCCGCCGCCATGCACATGGACATCCACAAAGCCTGGCAGCACCAAGAAGCCGCCCGCGTCAATGTCTCCGCTTTGGACTGATCGCGTGCGCCTCACGCTGACTTCCGCAATCAGGCCTTCATCCCCTACCGTCACTGCGCCCTGTTCCAAAACGCCATCCGGCGTGACAACATCGCCCGTAATCGTAAACATAGCGCGTTGTTCCTGATTGCTTCGGCCAACTCCTGCAAATACTTTTGCTTTGCGCCAACAAAACACTGCAATTCTGTCACTATACGAGTGAGGGCCAGCGATTGAGGACCAAATCTTGAGACCAGACACGGACGGTTTTACGGAGTTCTACAAGCAGCACGGCGACCGCATTTACCGGTTTTGCTTTCGCCTGTCCGGGTCAGTCTCGGACGCCGAAGACTTAACGCAGGAAGTTTTTCTCGCCGCGTTTCAGGGCCGGCATCGCTTTCAAGGCCGGGCGTCGGTGCAGACCTGGCTTTACAAAATTGCGCTCAACTGCTGGCGTCAGTCGCGCCGCAAGCCACAGTTAGACACGAGTGTTTTGGAAGATGAAACCACGTTGGGTGGGCTGGACTTGGCGCAAGCTGTCACAGACAGCATCGCTCTCACCTGCGCGTTGAACGCCCTGCCGCCGGATTTGCGCGAGACGTTTCTGCTGGTCCGCGCCGAAGGGCTGACGTACCGCGAGGCCGCACAGGTCCTTTCTGTTCCGCAGGGAACCGTGCAGTGGCGGGTGCATGAAGCGTCCCGCCGCCTGCGGGTGCTGCTGACGGAAGAGGATGAAGGATAAAAGGATGAAGGATAAGAGGAATATCGCGTGTCATTCGAGCCGGGCATTGGAAATACCCGTCTTGGAGGCGCAGACGCCGATACGCAGTAATGCCGCAGGCATACCGTCCAGGGGACGGAAGATTGTTGCCAATTGCGTTTTTGTTCTTTCGTCCCCTGGACGATCAGCCGCAGGCTTCCAAGACGGGTATTTCCAATGCCCGGTTTGATGGCCGTCCATTGCACCGTATCCACGAGGAACCACCCATGAACTGCACCCAAGCCCAAACACTTCTCGACGCTTACGCCGACCACGCGCTGCCTGCCTGGCAAACAGTCCGTGTCCGCCGCCACCTTGCCGGATGTCCTGCCTGCACCGCCCAGCTTGCCGACCTTCAGCGCCTCAGCGCCTCTGTCTATGCCTGGCATGATGCTTCCGCCCCGGCAGCGCTTCAAGGCCGCATTGCCGCCGCGCTTCCCCAGACTGCCTCTGCCCCAACGCCGCCGCGTCCTCGGCGCATCGCCCGCCGCGTCGCCGTAAGTCTGGCAGGCGTCGCCGCTGCGATTGGCGCAGGTTTCTGGCTCCTGCCCGGTCATCCCACTCAGCCGACACTCGCCTTTGCCGATGTGGAGCGGGCGATGCAGCAGGTGCAGACTGTTTCCTGGAAAGATTATAGTATCTTCACTGATGTGAATTGGCGTCCTCTCTCTGACCAAAAACCTTCTGATGGTGTCACCTGGTTACGTCGCAACCCTGCCGCTGTGGCGATTATCGGGCTACCATACGGGTCTAAGTCGCTCTACGACAAGCGTGGCAGTTTAGATTGCACTGCACAAGGAAACTGTTTCGTGCGTCCGAGTGGCAAGCAGGCCGAGAAATATCTTGTGGAAGGCATGGAAGAACGAATTAAGCGTCTTACACAGGAGCCTGTGGAACAATCTTCAGACCCCCATGAATCAGTTTACAACACCGTGACGAAACCTCAGCAGCAACTTGTAACACTTGATGGGCAAAAGTCTATTTTGTTTACTTTTGACAATGAGATCGTCGTTCGCAAGTTTGTCTTACACGGTCGAGTTACTATGCCTGAGAGCCATCGTTTTCAACAGCACTGCATCTGGGTTAATCCCACGTCGCATTTGGTGACCCGTATGGAGGCACGCGACTGGGGCGATAAAGCGAGTGGTCCATTTAAACAGCATCAGATTATTATCAACAGTGACTTTCGCTACAACCAAGCCCCACCGCCCGGTGTGTTTGACTGGTCGCCGCCGCCGGGGGCAAAAGTGGAACGCCATTAGTAGGGGAAGCAGGACACGGAATAGGAAGACAGGAGCAGGCCCTGCCCCTACGGATTAACAGTGAGGAAAGAAGTTTAGAAGAAGAAACGGTAATCCAAATCAAGCTGCTTGATGCGCTCGGTTGAGCCGTAGTTGCCTTCGGCGTTTGCGGGGGTGAAGCCGTCGCCGGGGCTGAGGACGCTGGACGGGATTGGGAACGCATCTTGGCGGTAGTCGTGGTAGGTCACGGCAAAGGAATTGCGATGATTCGGGGAGAACTCTAAAGTTGCGGCATAGTCGCGGGAGTTTGGGGCGGGGAACGTGTCATCTACCCGGCGGCGGTCGCGGCCTTGCAGGGCGGCGGTCAGGCCGGGGCGCAGGCGCTGGCTCAGGCGCACGAACACTTCGCGGCTGTTCGGGCCGGCAGGCAGGCCCAATTCATCGTATTGGCCCTTTTGCCATTGGGTATCAGTGTTGCGCGAGCTGTACGTGGTCGGGTCGGCAAACGTGTACTCGGCGATGATGCCGGTCTGCGGGAGCGGCTGGAACGCAATCCCGGCAAGCTGGGCGATCTTGCGAGGCGTCCGGTAGGTCCGGCGTCCGGGAGTTTGCAGGTCGTCTATGCCGAGCTGGCCGTAGACGCGCAGGCTTTGGGTGGCTTCATAAGAGAGGCCAAGATTAAGGAAGCTGTTGTAGGTCTGGTCTAAACCGGAAATCCGCAGCCCGCCGATCTTCAGGTTCGCGCTTTGCCCGGAATAGAAGTCCGGCAGCAGCGAAACATATAGGGACTGGGAAGACGTCGAGATATACGCTTCCTGAAAGTCCGCCGAGAGGCGCGGACTGAATGCATACTCGATCCGCCGCCCGGCGAAATACTTTTGCACCGAGTTCTGCCGGAACGTGGACAGAAACTGCGTAAAGTGATAATCATGCCCAAACCGTGCGCCGAGGCTGAACGGGAACGAGACTTGAAGCTGATCCAGCGCGGGCGCGTTGTCTGAGACCATCGTCGCGCCGCGTGTTCCCGGCCCCCAGCGGTTATACATCCGCCCCAAATTAACTTCCAGACCCCGCCCGCCGTCCACTGTTAGGTAGGCTTCGTTCAGCGCCGAAAAATCGTGCGGCCCTTTGTCGTTGTCAAACACGCGGCGGCTGTCTTCCGGCCAGTTGGACGCCGACAAGTTGTACCGCAGGTTCGGGCGCAGATTGCCTAAAGCCGTCACGCGGTAAACGCCGATTACTCCGGTGCCGGGCCGCTTGTCTCCGCTCGTTCGCAGCCGAAGCTCCGGCTGCACGTAGCCGCTGACCGACGCCGCGCTCCCCGGCGGCACCGGGTCGGCCTCGTTCAAATCCACCCCCGCCGTCTTCAACTCCGGCTGCAAAGTTTCAATCGCCGAATGCAGCGCCGCCGCCGAGTCCGGGTCCCCCTGCACTTTGGCAAGATGCGCCGGATCGTCCTGGACCAGATGGGTCAGCAGGCGGGCCAGTTGCCCGCGTGTGTAGAGCGTGTCGCCGAGGAAATCTTCCGGCGTTTCCTCCGCGCCGAATGCATCCGCATGGGCCAGCGCGGCAAACGAATCCAGCAGGGTGCTTCCCGACGGCACGATGTCGGTGGCGGCGGCAAGCGCCGGGCGGCAGGCCGCGCCGCACAGGGCAAGGCTCAAAGCGAGGGACAGGGCGAGCAAAGGGGATTTGTTCATGGGCAGACCTATTGTACCAGACGACCGAAAGAGTGTCAACGCGCAAGACAAAGTTAATGCGCGAGGCGGGCGTTTTTGCGATATAATAGAGGTAGCGAAAAGCAGAAGCAAAGAGCGTGGGATTGAAATCCTACGCTATGGGCGCAGACGCCCAGTGTCCGCCTTCGCGGACAAGGAACAGATACAGCCAGCGTCATAATTTTTATACTCTTTGTCCGCGAAGGCGGACACTAGGCGTCTGCGCCCACAGCCGAGCAATTTATTGCCACGGTTCTTATTCTGTTCTTATCTTGCTGCTGAACATACTCACAGGAACCAATCGCCATGCTGGAACACGAACCACAAGAAACGCCTGCGCCGCAAACTTTCACGGCCCAAATCCCTGCCGCTCAGCGCCGCGTTTCCGCCGAAGATCTGACCCGCGCGGTCAGCGCTTTAGAAGATGCCAAAGCCGCCGAGCGCATGGCGGGCGTCGCACCCATCGGGCAGGTCGTAGACGAGCTGGGGCTAGACTCGACGCCGGAAGAAATCTGGGCGCAGGTCCAGAAGCAGCGGGCCGAGGCCGCGCCCAAGCCGCAGGGACAGGCTGTGCCGGCAGTGCAGACGCAGCAGATTGGGCGGCAGGTGCGGCGCGGTTGGCGTCATAGCAAAGGCTGGCTGTGGGTCATCTTCTGGTGTACCGGTGGGTTTGGATTGCTGGCCGGTCTGCCCCATCTGCTGCACCCACAAGACATGACAACAGGCCAAACAATTTTAATTGGCGGCGATAACGACACAGAAACAATTTCGGTGCAGGGCAAAGAAGTTGTGATTAGCGGCGACGGCGACAAAATCACGCTCACGGGCAAAGCGAAAAATGTGCTTGTCAGCGGAAACAGCAATAGGTTGAATGGTACTTCCCCGGAGGATTATCAATTGATGGGCGATGGCAACGCTGTCAAATGGAACACTGCGCCGTAAGCCAAGATTTGGCGGTTTTGAGGTATAATAGGGGCCTATGTCTCAAACTATTACACAGGATCACCTGCGAAATATCGCGATTATCGCGCACGTTGACCACGGCAAGACGACGCTGGTGGACGGAATGCTCAAGCAGGGCGGCGTCTTCCGCACCAATCAAGTGGTCGCCGAGCGCGTCATGGACAAGATGGACCTGGAGCGCGAGCGCGGGATTACCATTGTTTCCAAGCACACGGCCATTACCTACGGCGATACCAAAATCAACATCGTGGACACACCCGGACACGCCGACTTCGGCGGCGAAGTCGAGCGCGTCATGACGCTGGTGGACGGCGTTCTGCTGCTGATTGACGCCGTGGAAGGGCCGATGCCGCAGACGCGCTTCGTGCTGTCGAAGGCCCTGCAAGCGGGGCATAAAGTGGTCGTGGTCGTGAACAAAATTGACCGGCCTAACTCGCGCCTGGATTACGTTGTAGACCAGACGTTCGATCTGTTCGCCGCTTTAGGCGCGACGGAAGCCCAGCTTGACTTCCCTGTGGTGTATGCGATTGCGCTGCAAGGCACGGCGACAATGGATCCGACTGTGCCGGGGACCGATCTCGGCATTCTGTTCCAAACCATCGTAGACCACTTAGATGCGCCGACGGGCGACCCGGAAGCGCCGCTTCAGCTTCGTGCGACGACGCTGGATTATGACGATTACAAAGGCCGCATTGCGATTGGGCGGGTCAATGCAGGCGTCATTAAGACCGGCCAGAACATCTTGGTCGTCAACCGCGAGGGCGCGAATGTTCCCGGCAAGATCGCTCAAGTTTTCATTTATCAAGGGCTGAACCGAACGGAAGTGGAACAAGCGGAAGCAGGCGAGATTGTCGCGATTTCGGGCCTGCCGGACGTCAATATCGGCGAAACGATTGCATCGAAAGAAAACCCCGTCGCCCTGCCGATGATGCAGGTGGATGAGCCAACCCTCAGAATGACGTTCGGCGTGAACACGTCGCCGCTGACGGGCCGCGAAGGCCAGTGGTCCACGTCCCGCAAGCTGCGCGAGCGCTTGATGAAAGAGCTTCAAACAAACGTCGCTTTGCGCGTCGAAGATACCGACTCCGCCGACCAGTTCAGCGTTTCAGGCCGGGGCGAGCTGCATCTTGCGGTCTTGATTGAGACCATGCGCCGGGAAGGCTACGAGCTGCAGGTGTCGCAGCCGGAAGTCATCTTCCACGAAGAAAACGGCCAGCGTATGGAGCCGCTGGAAGAAGTCGAGATTGACGTGGCCGAAGAATACTCGGGCGTCGTCATCGAGCAGCTTGGACGGCGCAAGGGCGAGATGCTGGACATGGCTTCGCCGGGAGACGGTCATGTCTACATGCGGTTCAAAGTGCCGACACGCGGTTTGCTCGGCTTCCGCAACCAGTTTTTGACTGAGACGCGCGGCACGGGCGTTTTAAACTCGCTGTTCGGCGGCTACATCCCGTACACCGGCGAGATGACGATTGAGCGCAACGGCAGTTTGCTGGCAAGCGAATCGGGCATCACGACGACGTTTGGCCTAGCCGCTGCGGAAGACCGGGGCATTTTGTTTGTCCCGCATAACATTGAAGTCTATGAAGGCATGATTATCGGCAAGAACGCCCGCGACAACGATTTGGAAGTCAATGTCTGCCGCAAGAAGCATCTGACTTCTATGCGCGAGTCTAACAAAGAGACGTTCATGCGGCTCGCTCCGCCGATGGTCATGTCTCTGGACCGGGCGATTGAGTATATCGGCCCCGACGAATTAGTGGAAGTGACGCCCAAAAACATTCGGATGCGAAAGCGCGAGCTGGACGCAAACCTGCGCCGCCGCGCCACTAAAACAGGCAAGTAGCCTTTTGGACAATTCACAAAAACAGCCCCCGGTGATTGCCGGGGGCTGTTTTATTCTCTTGGCTCAATCGTGCTGAGGCAGCCGGGGAAGAAGTCAAACGTCCCGATTGAGCCGCGCAGTAAAGCCATTCCAATCAAAACATCGCCTTCGCCAACATATGCGGAAACCGCATGTTCTTCTTCATTCCAAGTAACGATGACTTCATGGACTGCTAGGCGAACGATGCTGCCGTCCGCCAGCACCGCCGTGCCGACATCGGTCTGCGGCAGCGCTAAATTTTGCACAATCTCTGGAGTCAGCATCAAGAAGCCGCCGAACCCGGTATCTACAATGGCGTCTACTTCCTGTTCGTCCCCTTCTTCGTTTCTGAGGGTTAGCGCGACAAGTATCTGATCGCTCTCTTGGTATTCTCCCGTCAACGCGACAGTCTTTCTTTGAGCGGCCGTAGGGTTCCGCCAATGGCGACAGTCGCAGGGTAGCCGATTTTTATTCCGTACAGCGAAGCGTCAGGCTGGCGTGCGCGAAGCCGCTTTGCAGTCGCCAGATGCTCTGGCCCAATCTCGTAGTCGCCGCTGGCGATGTCTATGACCAGATATTGACCGAAATAAGCGGTCTCGACTTGGTCGCGCAGGCGCTGCTCGTACAGTGCCTGCCCCTGGTCTGCGATCTCATCCAGCGTCAGCTTCGTTTCTGTTGATGGCATGGTGTCAGCCTCCGTTTCCATTGTAGCATATCCCAATAGAAACAGCCCCCGGCATCTGCCGGGGGCTGTTTTCGTGCGGAGCGAAGCGGAGGTCAGTGCTTGATTACTGCACTTTTGAGACGGGGCCGTGCGGATGCGGCAGGGGCAGTTGCAGGGGTGTTTCCGGCGACGGTGAGCGCCTTGCCGATAAACAGCGCTCTGGCGGCAAGGGTATCTTTTTGCGTACCGGTCTGGGTGTAGGTAACTGTGGTTTTGTCTGGGTGAGTGATCGTGACGTTTGCGGTCACGGTGACGGTCTGATCTCCGGGAGCGGCGAAGAGGATGAACGTGTTGGTGTCATCCAAAACAACTCGTGTGCGTGCGCCGGTGATCGCGTTGGTGATTGTGGCGGCAACTGTGTTCACGGCTGCGGTTGACTTCGCGGGTTCTCCCGCCGGCACTGTCGCGCCGCCGAAGGGGAACAAGACGCCGGAGTCGGTGGGAGCAAGGACGACGAAGTCAAAATCCGTGTGGCTCTTCTGGCTGGCGGTATCCGTGACTGAGGCGGTGACGGTATGCAGGCCGGTGGCGGCGAAGCTTGCGGGAAGCGCGAAGGTTCCGGTCGTGTATTGCCCTTGACCAAGCTGGCCGACGCCGATGCCTGGCTTGTCAAAGGTCAGCGGCTGGCTAAAGCTGGGCGCTTCCGAGGAAGTCAAGACAACGCTGCCGGTGTTGAGGTCAACCGGAAGCTTGTTCAAAGTCCCGGTGCTGATGTAGGCACGGAAGACGACGCTGCCGGCCTGCGTGGTCAACAGGGCCGAGCCGGGGGTCGAGTTGTAAAAACCGCCGAAAGTGTCGAAACCAATGGGGATGCCATCCGCGAAGCTGGTTGCATAGCCCGGTAGAGGGCCGGCGCCGCTGTCGGTCATATAATTCGTCGCGCCGGTGACGATGCCGGTGACCGCACCGCCCGTTGGGTTGACATAGCCGAATCCGCTGGTTTCTCCCTGCGTAGTGGCACCGCTGACGGCAGCCAAAGCATTCTGTCCGTAGATAACCGGGCCGCTGTTCGGAGTCGGGGCAGTTAGAGCCGATGCATTCTGGCTTGCGCCGCCGCACCCGCTGAGAGCCGCCGCCGCAATGCCGAGGCCCGCAAGCGGCAGAAACGCCCGCAGCGCTCGCTTGTTGATAATATGTTTCTTAAGTGTCATAAGTGTAAACTATTCCTTGATACAGTGGGGAAGATAGCCGAAGGCCGGAGGAGCGCTTGTCAGCGCTCCTCCGGCGGCTCAGGCTAGAACTTATGGCGGAAGCCAAAGCTGATGAAGATCGGAGTGACCGAGCCTACGCCGCGTCCATAGTAAATATGGCCCTGCGGCTGCGCGGCGGTCGGCTGCGCGTAGTAGATTTGACCGGCGGCGTCGGTTGTCGAGATAACGGTTGCGGTCAGCTTGTCGAAAACATTATCGACATTGACAAACAAGTTCGTGTCTTTGCTCACAAAGAAGTCTGAATTCAGCGAGATTTTGTAATGCCACCCAGAGTTGCCGACCACTGGAGTCAGGGGAGACAAAATGCCGCTGTTCAGGATAACCGGCACTTCCGTCAAGTTGCCGTTGCCACCGAACGATTTCTCGCCGTGCTGACCGTCTACCGTGTTGCCCGTAATGCCGTCCGTCGCCGTGCCTCGGTTGTAGGGAAAGCCGCTGCCGGCGTCCAAAACGATGCTGGTTCCAAAGAAGTGGTTGAACTTCTTGGACACCACGGCGGCGACGGTGTGCCGCTGATCGTAGGACGTCGAGAATTCCCGCTGGTTTCCCGAAGCAATCTGGGCTTCGCTCAGGGTCGGGTCGCTCACGAAGTCCGCAAAGTAGGGGATGTATTGTGTATCAAAGAAGCTGTTTGTCGCCCGCGTGACCGAGTTGGTGTAGGAAAGAAAGCCGTTCAAGTCGTAGTCGTTGTTCGGCTTCTTGCTGAACACAAACTCGTAGCCGGTGTCCTGACCGCGCCCGGTGTTAATGTATTTCAGCGGAGCGGTAAAGTTTGCATACGAGGCGTACTGCAGGGTCAGCAGGTCATACTGCTTCTTGGTGAAGCCGGTCAGCGACGTGGCGTATTTGCCTCCAAAGACTTTAAAGGCTTTGTCTACGCCGAGGTCGAAGTTCTCCGAATAGTACGGCTTCAGTTGGTTCGGCGTGTAATTAGCTTCGCGCCCCAGTTGCCGCGTTGGGTCGGTTGCGGTGGACGGGAACGGATCGCCCGGACTGCCCGGCTCCAGGTACGCGATGTAGCGGGTTTCCGGCATCTCCGAAGTTCGCGTCAGCGACGAGTGGAAGGTCAGGTCACGGTTCGGCGAGAACGCGATGCCGGCACGCGGGTCAAGGTAATGGTCCTTGAACGGGTTGAGACGAATGATGTTGCGGTAGCCGCGCTCTGCATAGCGTGCGCCGAGGTCAAGCGTCAGCTTCTCGCCGACCGGCTTCAGCTCACCGCCCAAGTACGCATCGGTCTCCGCCGTGTTGATCAAGTTCGCCCGGTCATTATAGCCGGCAGTTGTAAAGTTTGCCGCGTTGTAAGGCTTAGTGACGCCGGTGATGACGTGGTAGTTGTTGTGCGAGCCGATATACTGGACGCCGGCCTTGAGCTGAAACTTCTTGGTGATCTGGTTCTGGTAGTCCAACTGGTTCGTATCCGCCGTAGATGCCTGCTTGCGGAAGGAGAAGTTCAGATTTTCCAAGTGCTGCGTTAGGAAGCTTGCCACGCTGGAAAAGCGATAATTGATGAACGACTGCGGCGTGAAGCGGTGGCGCAGGGACACATACGCAAGGTCGTAATGCTGCACCTCCGAGTCCACGTTGTAGTCCGACACGTTGTTGGAGGCGGAGTTAAACGTGGGCTGCTCAATTTTGATCGCGCCGACCGGGCCATACTGGTAGTCTTCCAGGCCATGACTGTAGAGCGCGGACACTTGGTTGTTTGGGTCGGCGTAGTAGTTGACCTTGAACAGCGTGTCCTGCGAGTCCGGCAGCTTCACGACGCCGAAGCCGGCGGGGAAGGTGTTGCGGAACCGGATGGTGGAAGCGTAGTAGTCAAACTTGCCGTCTT
>JAABUO010008699.1_pt1 | contig 11435 bp, 18 predicted proteins | sample 5559291 | NCBI WGS metagenome assembly JAABUO01 (sample SAMN10711878, study PRJNA513372) | rock metagenome | isolation source: Antarctica rocks | place: Antarctica: Victoria Land, Finger Mt sud | reverse complement strand
CTACTTTGCTGGGAAGGCGCTAAAGCAGGAGGGGCATCCTCAGCTAGGGCCTTGGGGGAAAGTGACATAGGTGAGTCAGCCTGAAGCGCCTGCCTTTCATCAGCTTGTGGCGTGGCACCCTCAGCCCCTGACGCAGCTAGCTTGTCTTTGTTATCATCCAGTTGGAAGCTGACACTGCGCGGCGTTGCCCCAGCAGATGGCAGAGAGCTTGTCAGGGGTAGAGCAGGAATCCGAAGCATGCTGGCCAGACTTGCGATAGCTGATGTGCCGCAGACTTGTGTGCTCACTGGGTCAGCGCTGATGCTGAGCTGCATCCTGTGCTCTGAATCTGAACTCTGTCTGTTTGGTCTGTTGTGTTTCACTGACGCCTGCAGAAACAATCATGCCTTACACTAACACTTTGGTCGTTCATTTAGGGCAGGCAGAATATATGTTGGAGGTGCAACTAGGACAGCACACGCATGCATGTGCAACAGCCATAAGCTGGATCATCAAAGCTTTAATACAAGCATGGCACCTCTGTCAGATGCAACATAAGGAAACGGCAGCCATCCACAAAGCTCACAAACATCTTCTAGGCAGTGGACAAGGCCAAGCATCAGATGCTTTCAGCAGGCAGACAACAGCTGCTTCACAAGATGGTTTCGACAGTGATAGGTACCTCTTCAAGGCCGTGGTTGCTGTCCTCATTGTTCAACTTTGGCAGCGGAGTATTGGACCTGCTGCTGTTGTTGCTGCTGCTGCTGTAGTAGCTGCCTGAGCCACTGCTGTAGCCACTGCTACTGCCAGATGCATACTGACCTGAACCACGCCTTGATGACAAGCTGCCTTTGTGCTCGTCCTGAGCCTTATGTGCAGGGGAGCCTGAGGAGTGAGCAGCGGCATGGTCAGTATACCCAGCACCAGCATCAACAGCATCAGGCTCTTCAGATAAGCTTGCCAGGGGAAGGCCTACATCGCTGGCAGTAGCAATGCTGGGGTGTCTGTCAGAGGCAGACAGTGGCTGACGGGCGCTGTGCCCTGCACTGACTCGCGCACTGTGTCCCGAGGCTGTTCGAGCTGATGCATTTCTGCCTCTGTTGCTGTCTGTCAGCGAGTCAAAGGTGGCTCTGAGACTGACGCTCTTGAGGTCTAGGGAGGGTGTAGGGGCAGCGCGCTGCCCACAGCTGCGGCTGGTGTTCTGTGCACTCACACTGACGATGGCAGTGTCGACCTGCACGTGTTGTGCACAGCACCCTGGTGAGCAACTGCGCCCAATGCAGTGTTCAGGCTTGGAATCATATCCTACAGACCAACTGCAGGGGACCAATAGCGAGCTCCACCCATGACAGGACATGCTGGCTTGCCTGTGCTGTGATGCAGACAGGCACAGCAACAAGTATGAAACATTGATACTTGCCATAGCAGAAGATGACAGCTATGCCAGATTGCAACTTGCACAAAAAGGGGTTGTGTGGTCACCTGAGCCATGACAGCCTTCCTATCAGCAGCCTTTAGCCTTTGCTCATAGGAAGCTCTGACCTGGCCCTCTAGGCGCTGCACCCATCCTGGAAACAGCTGCTCAGGAGCAATCCCCAACACCTCAGTGCACTGTTGCACCAGCCTTGCTGCTGCTGCCTGATGTCCACTGGATGACGCTTCAGCACCGTTTGCAGCAGCACACTTGTCTGCCAAGCTGGCATCCAGTGCCTGGCATATACCCTCTGTAATCTGACACATCACCTTTGACAGGACTTGTATAGCCATAAGATACAAAGAGATGACAAACATTGTCAGCATCATTTGACGGCACTGATGTTTGGGTGTGTGTTGCATGGCTCAGCAGTCCAGATGCTGTCATGCAGCATGTGACCAGGTGTGTGCAGTTGAGCCTTGTGCAAGCATGATCATCTTACACCATGCAGCGCCAAATTGATTGCTGAGTGTCAGAAGCCAATTTGAGTGTAACCTGACATAACAGGGCTTGCTATAAGGTATAGAGCATACCAGACATATCGGCCTCTTGTTTTGCAGTCTGTTGCACGGCCTCAAGGCCTTGCACGACTCTCTGCAGCTGCAGCTGCTTCTGTGTGAGGAATCTGGTCTGCTGCTCCAGATCATGCAAATGGGCCAATGCATCCTGTGCCGCCTGCTGAGCCTCTGCAACTCCATCCTGGGGACAAGCTTCAGAGTTTCTAGTCACGGTCATGCTATTGAGTCGCTATCTGTTAAAGTCTTCATGTTTTGTTGTGCTCAACTGGATGTGGAAGTGTAGTTCAGCAGCGTGAACACGTCTGAGAACACAACTGTATTGGTGAATGATGCATCAACATGGCATGGCAGAGCAGGCAATTCTGCCAATGAATGCTCTGACAAGCGCAAGTGCCCAAGCATATGCTGAACAGTCACCCTCCTCTCACAGGCCAAGCTTCAACAATATGTCTTAGACTAACCACATACATGAACTATGTAAGTGCAACACTCACCTGCACAGCCATGTTCTCTCTCTGCAGGCGCTCAAGCTGTCTGCTGCTAGCATCACTGTCGTGTTGTGCTTGATTGAGCTGGGCATTGAGTTCTTGCTGCTGACTCATGAGCTGCTTCAGCTGCTCAAGGCCTGCTTGCTTGTTCTGTGCTAGGCTGTCCAGCTCCTGATACAGACCCTGCTACCAGAAAGGCACTCAGCCTTGTACACCACCCTTTGGCAGACATCAAGCTGACTTGCAGTGCTGTCAAGTTGCAGTCTCTGGCAGTTGTCATTCATTCTTGCAAGCTGGCTGGGTATGGAATCTGCCTCAAAGGTCCCATGCAATTGCAGGCCCATGCCGTGGAATGCTGGTCAGCTTACAGCAGGCAGCATGCCACGGTGCTGTACAGAAAGCTGTCAAGGCATTGGGCTTCACATGCAAGCAAGCAACATTGTCGTGAGACATTCTCCTTGTAATATCAAGCAATAAGGCACTGCTCATGCTGTGCACAAGTTGAACCTGTAACTGAGCTTCCTTGCTGTGTAGCGCAGCCCGGATACCCTGCTTCTGCCAACACTCTTTCTCAACCACTTCCTTGAGCTGATGCAATGCTGCTTCAGCATGAGCCATGACATCTTGAATGCTGGGTGAGCCACCTCCTGCATTATTACAAGCTTGGCATGGCATGCTTGCAATCAGATCAGTAGTTCTTGCAATTAGATTAAGTGGTTCCAGCAGAGCTTGAGAAGCTTACAGCACAACCAGACGAAGGGACAGGCAGGTGGGCAGACACAGACACACAGACACACATAGACACACACACACACAGAGGCACTGCAGGCTTGCCTGGAGGCACATAGGGCAGAGCTTGGGGGTTCAGAGCAGCTGCTCTTGCAGCAGCAGGACTGGACTGAGGCTTGGCTCCCAATGGTACAGAAGTCGTCTGGGCTGTTGCTTGTGGTCGCAAAGCACACGGCAGTGATGCAGAAGCTGCATGTTCCCGCGATAACAGGTGTCATGTGCACAATATAAGACTGGGGACCTATGCACTGGAGTTTGCACAAGCGAGGTGCAAGTGTATTCCCATACGATTTCATAAGCAGGGAAGCAGAACAAGACAGTCTAAAGTGCTGTTGAGGCTGATGTCAGCAGACACTCGAGATGCAGAGGTACAATAGACTCACCACGAGCTGTGAAGGCACCACTGCTGGATGCAGGCAGCCACGGACCAGGTGACACTTGGCGGTTGTCTCTGTTAGTTGTGCTGCCACCTAATCTGGTTCCCAGTGTAGGGCCATCTTTGCCTTTGAGACTCATTGCACTTGACAACAGCGGCAGCGATGGTGGCAGACTGGCAGGGTTCTGCGGCAGCTGTAGCATGGGGGTTCTGCTGGGGTGCGTCGCTGCATCAGATTCTGCTGTTGGCAACTGGGGCAGCATGCTGCTGTTTGTCTGCTTCGACAGACTTTGGTGCTGAGGAGTGTTCTCATCGCCTGTAAGCTTGTTCCTGAAGTGAGTGTCTCCGTGGGGATCTGGAAGCGTCATACTGATGCAGGACCGTCAGGCTTTACTTGTCTGCAATATCCACATGCTACAAACATGGTCAGTCTGGACGGGTTAGCCATGACAAAATGAATGCAGGTGCTTGCAAACCAAAGACGCTCAAGTCATTATCACGTGCCACATTGTCAGTGCACTGACAGACTGCAGTGCAAGAGATATGCAGCTCAAGGGGACACACCAAGCCCAGCATAATTTAGTATCTGCAATGTACAACAGGACTGGGAGCTGTTACCAAGCAGAGAGCACCAGAGGGAGCTCATGTTAGTCAATGCGGGTGCCTGCACACACAAATGGGTCATTTGTTGGTTGTGGCGTCGCCCTCGTTCACCTAAAACTTAGGCTGTGACTTGAGGTGCACCGTGAAGGTCGCCACTTGAGTTTGAATGATCACACAGCAAATACGACAACCGGCAAAGCTTTGCACACCAAATGCCTGTGAATTGCATCGTGAACATCTCAGCGTACTTGTGAGGTTACCGGTCTGACGTCAGTCGCTTTGCGAAGCGTCCTGTGATCAACGGTGCGATTTCCGATCTATACGACAAGCTCAGAGCAAGTTGCGCCGCATTGCTCACCACGACTCGCCCTGAAATGAACACACGGCCTGCTGTAGCTGTAAATGTGCATATTGCACCTTCACGTCGCGTGGTACGCGCTTCGGTACCTCTCGCTCGAGGAAGAGCAGAAACGCTGTCACATACTTCTTCTTCGGCCACCCTTGCCAAGAAAAGCAGAACCTTGCAGAACCTTGCGCAAAGCTAATCTCCCACCGGACTGCCGGCATATCTACAGCACAACACGCCTGGTGTGCAGCCAGCTAGCTGTCTTGCAGGCAACATGCGGCGGTGAGCGAACTCAGTTGCGACATGCAACCCGTCAAGGCAAGACCCTTGAGCCACGGCTCTGGGCTTGCTGGAATGTCACCTCTTCACTTGAACGCCGTCAACGGCAAATACTCAACGTACATGAGTGCGCGACACTTGTCCAGTGTCATCAGCACGCGCTCCTCGCCAACAGCTTTGCTAGCACTGGCACGAGGCAGATCACCCGGGCTTTCTCCAGCTTACAGGTCGTTGACAAATTGGCTTGAAAGACTACAGCTCTCATGAAATCAATATACAAAGCGACAGACTGCTCGTTGATTTGCAGACGAGGTCCCGTGAACAGGTTGTCACCGGTTATGTCGTCTTCTTACGCTGAAGCTGAACATGTCCCAGACAACGGCCAGACTGACCGAGCACAGGCTTGGCGCTTGTTGTTAGTGCCTGCTGTAGTCACGGCAACACTCAGCAGGGTCATCGATGGGAAAGGTCATGCTTTTGGCTGTTCTGGGTCTTTTGTTGTCTCGAGTGACCTAACAGCTTTGCCTGCAGGCATAGCATTAGCTGCTGGAAAGACGCAGCATCGCTGTCTGACATGCGAATGCGTGCAGGCCTTCTGTTGGCAAGCTACTGGGCCCTCCGGTATTTCGCTCCTGCAGCTCTTAGCCTGTGGGCTGCCAAGCGTGCTCGCAAACATTGGGACTTTCTATCTGCAACGATGGTCATGGCAGCTACCTACGCAGTCTCTATGGCAGCCTCATACCGCATCTGGACAGGGCCCACCAGCACATACAAGATGCACTACCCTTTGTTCAAAGGCAAAATCACCATCCCAGCTGTGGTGGGGCAATGGATCCGCCACAATAGAGGCCTGGCCAAGATACTCACAAAGATGGTCAGTACTGCACATCTTGCCATGCCTGCTAGTCCCTTCCACATTCATTTCATTTCACCACACAGGTGTTCACAGCGTTGCTTGCTGTCCCTTCCTCGTATTGCATGCAGAGCGCTACCATGTCATTTGTGTCAAGTGTTGCTACCTGTATTGAGCGGTCAGTAACGATGTGTCGGCTGATGTGCAGCTTGCATGGGGGCCCTGGGTCTTCCTGACATTGGCTGCAGCACTTCAGATTGCTGTCTGGATGGATGGAACTGCACGATGTAAAGCTCAGCAGGTAAGCTTACCTGACTGCAGCACTTACACTTTGTATAGCTTGGCATGTATGACCACCCACATTGTCCATAGAGTCGGCTTATCCCTTCTGATGTCTCTCAGCAACATCCCATGAAAGATTTGCGCCATTGCCTGCATACCAGCATTTCTAGACCTCAAGCTGCCTGAAACTCATGCATGGTGCTGACTGTAGAGAGTAGCAGCCAAGCCTGGAAGCCAGCACAGCAATCCAGAAGGCATTGGTGGCCTCAGCCCAAGTGCAGCAGGAGCCCAGGCAACAGCTCCATCGGCAGCACCTCCAGCAGCTTCTTCAGCGGCACTTGCGGCTCCTGTGTCACATTCAGATTCAGCAGGAGGAGGAACAACGGATTTTAGAGCTGAGCAGACATCACAGCAACCTCCTGTGGCGGCTGCTCAAAGCAGAACAGCAAGCACTTCCGCTGAGCTACAGGCTGCTCATGGTGCAGAGGAGGAGGAGGAGCAGAACAGTAGCACACACAGCAATGGTGACAGCCAAGTTGATGGTAGCCCGGATGCATATGCCTACCTGACGCAGCTCTCAGGTATCTTGCGCGCTGTGTTTGCGCACCTCTGCAGCCTGGAGCATGGCGACAAATTCGAGAAGGAGCATGCGGTGTACCTCAGGAAGCAACTTGATGTAGTACATGAGTATCACCACTTGCGTCTGGGATTCAGCTGTGAGCTTTGTTCTTTGCTTCGTTCTTATATGGAAGACACACTTGAGGCTGCTATGAAGAGTGTGCAATGCGGAAATTTCGATGCTTATCTGGCAAGGACCAAGACGTACCATGCCAAGATTTTCGCGGGGGTGGAAGACTATCTGGAGGTTGGACCACATGCAGAGCTGCTGCGCAAGCGGGAGGCGTTGATTGAGCACCTTATGCCAGGCGCCTTGGTAGGCCTCCAGAATTGCATCTTTTCGCTTGTTGCACCTGTCCATACTGCAAGACTCTTCATATTAGGACTGCTGTGTACTGATTCCACTCCCACAAAATGCTCCCTAAGTTTGCCACCTCATACATGTTTGCAAATGACTCGTGTCACATGTATGCAAGCACCCAGTTGCAGAGCACCGCACATGTCTGTCTGCCTGTCTGTAAACTGTTGTGTTGGTCATGCCCTTGCTGATCTCTAACATTGCATGGTGTGCAACATTTGAGTCAAGGGCCTGCAGCCCATTTCACTGCGAGTGTGCTCAGCTGCCTTCTGGTCTGCAGGAAGAGGCAGCCAAACAGAGCAGTCACCAGGATCTGGAGCACAGCTCTGAAAGATCCCCAATTGCACCAGGTGCACTTCACAGCAACTTTGCAGAGGTAAAACACACTGCAAGGAGCCTCTCAAGATAATTTGTGTCATTGCATTGACCTGCAGTCTGTCAGGAACGCAAACCATTGGGATTACTCTCGGCTGCCTTCTGGTGAGCAGTGAGCTGAGTGAATCCTGCCTGTTTTTTTGCATGAGCTTTCTGCCGATCCGCACTCACAGAAGTAGAGGCATGCAAAGCGTCCAGTGTCTGCACTGTTCTGCTGAAACTTGCTGATTGCTCGCATTTTCCCGTAGAACTCCAAAGGCATTGGCAATCTGTTGGACACAAATTTCAAAATCAGCTCAGGAATATTATGTGTGCATCTACAGCATGAGGAACAGCAAGATGGCAAGTTAATTGGACGACATTCATTGCAGGTGCATGACGCTATTGCAGAAGAAGGGGAGGGTGACACTGAGCACTGGGACGAGGATGAGGAAGAAGATGATGAAGATGATGATGATGACAAAGCTGAGCAAGAAAGTGACAGTGATGCAGAGGATGAGGATGAGCAGGGCGACTATGAGGCAAGCTGTTGACAGTTTGCATGTATGCAGACACAGGCAACGTCAATTTCTCAGACAGCTGTGAATGCTTGCAATTGTTGTCTCAATGTCATGCACGGTGTGGTGCTGGTCATTGATATGCCATGCAGTTGTCCCAGGAATTAGAGCATATTTGCCAGTGCTGGGGTCTGGCAAGAGAGGTCGACTGTATCAACTATCTGCTGATTACGCTGAGATTTTTGAGTGTTACCTGTGCAGGAGACTGATGCAATGATAGCACATGGATCATCACAACTGAAGATCTTGGAGGGTTCCAGTGATAGGTTGGACCAGGTATGTCCATGCTGCTCCTTATGTTCAGGCTTTTGTGATCAGGTAATGCTCACTGGCAGCACAAAGTATCAACAAACACTGCAGAGCTTGTTGTCCCAGTTGTACAGTTGCTCTGAATGCAGGTTGTATGCTGTTAAGTTGGTTGATACACCTCGCGATTGATGACAGAAGCTTAGTGTAGGGCAAAGGCCACAGGCTGTGTGCAGAAAAAATGCATGCAATTGCGAGAAATGGCCCCAGACAACACAACTTAGTAATGTGAATCTGCAACTTCATGCCGGCATAGGATTGGTGCATTCACCTGACACATGCGTGCAGCACTAAGAGCAGAAACCTGCTGTGGTGCTGTGTGCAAACCTGATTGCTCTGGCATGTGCAGAGTTGGGCAGTCAGAAGGCAAAGCAAAGCAGACAGCATGGAAGCTAAGCATGAAGCGGTGCAGGCTGATGAGTCGAGGACCAGCACCGCAAACTGGCTGATGCCACATGGAGCAGGAGCTGACCAGGTCAATTAAAAGGACCCTCAACAACTGCTCAACCCTGTGGCGCATGCTCACTGCAGTTTTGAGCATTTTTTAACACCATGCATGGTGGCAGAAATTTTAAGAAGCATTGCAGGTGTTACTTGATGCAGCTATGTTTGGCAAATCGCTAGACAGGCGCATTGTATCATGTTGTCCTGCCAGCAACATGCCAGATGCAGTAGGCATGGCGGCTACAGCATATGCTGCATCATCCAGCTTGCAGAACAGATGTGCATATAGAGGCCTACAGGCGTTGCTTTTCTTGCTGGGAGCACTTGGTGGTCTGCAGACGGACACACCTGCTGATCTGCACTCCAGATGCATTTGTATTTTCACACTTGACCTGGCTGTTTATGCAGGCAAGGCTCAAAGGGCAGCTGGCCAATGCAGAAGACAGTCAGGTCAGCAAGCTCCAGGACATCACACACCGCCGTGACCAAATTGGCCAGCTGAAAGGCAATTTTGAAACACAGCTGGAGGCAGCAGAGCAGCGGGTACAGCAGCTTGAAGAGCAGCTTACAGACCAGCTTGACAAACTTCAGCTGGAGGCTGACACAGGCGACAGAGTCGAGGCGGCTTTAGAACTCAAGCTCCTCGCAAGGAAGCTGCAAGCCGCGCGCTTGGCAAGGCTCAACATTGTGACTGACAGTCATATACAGCATATTTGGCAGCTGAAGAAACAGCATGAACACAGCATAGCCAGCATTGAGTCTGACAATGCAGAGCAGCTTGAGGAGCTACAAGATGAGCATGAAGAAGATGTAGCCAGCATCAAGTCTGAACATGAAGTGCAGCTTGAGGAACTACGTCAACAGCATGAAGAGGATTCAGCCAGCATCGAGTCCGAGTATGAAGTGTATGAAGAGGAACTTGAGTTGCTACGTGCACAGCATGAAGGAGAGCTTGAGCAGCTACGTGAAGATCATGCAGAGGAGCTTGAGCAATTACGTGAGGAGCATGAAGATGGCCAACGCAAGAGTGTGGATGATCATGAACAGCAGCTTGCTGAGCTACGTGAAGAGCATGAGCTGAATGTCCGTGGTCATGAACAACAAATCGCAGCACTGCCAATGAGCACTGAGAAGCATCAGCAGGAGCTGCAAGAAGTGGAGTCTGAGCATGCACAGCAAGTCAAGGAGCTACACAGCAAGCTGGAGACCGTGACTGCTCAGCAGCAAAGTGGTGCTGACAACCTTGCAGTGCTCAATCATGAGATCACAAGCCTTCAAGAGCGGCAGGAGCAGCTGCAGCGTAGCCTGTCTCAGGCCCAAAGAAATGATGTTTACCTGAGGAATGTGGTGGCTCAGAAAGCTGAGCAGCACAGCAGCGATGTGGGTAGCCTACGTGAACAGCTAGAGGAGGCTCTGAAAGAAGAAGACAGGTTGAGGGCTGAGGAGCAGCGGCTGCGCAAGCATGTGGAGGTGAGCACGGCAGATCATAATGATGAGGTGCTGGCCCTGCAAGACAATTTCGCCGTCATGCGGACTCAGCTTGTGTCAGAGGCTGTCCAGGTATGACCATGTCCCCTGTGTGCCTGGTTTATCTACAACACTGCGCAACAGTTGACAAAAGGTTGCTGGGGCTTAGGGCCAGCTTGTGTCTGATTCACGCAGCGTCTTATCTGTGCATCTCCATTACATGCATTGTGTGAGATGCTTGATCTGCGGGTCCTTCACCTAGCCTTTCAACAAGCACAGCCAGACGTTTGGCTCGCTGTGCTGTCAAGTGGGACCCTTACACAGCCTCGAGGAGTCTGCTGTACCAAAACAGTATCGTAGCTGTCAGTGTGCAGAGATGTGGTAGCTCATTTGGTGCTGATCCATGCATTTGTTACTGTACTGCCTCCTTGCCCGTGAGCAGCGTGTGCAGCTTGTCATGCAGAGCAGCTGTCTTAGGACGCCTATGCACTTCAATGCGCACAAAACACTTGGTTTGTTGCGGTTCTGCATGGGCTTTTGGATGATGTATACAGGTTGCAGAGGACCTGAAGCAGCAGCTGGCAAGCACCAATCTGAAGGCAGAGCAGCTGCAGGGGGAGTTGACCAGTCAACAGACGAGCAGTGAGACATCAATGGAGGCTCTTGCCATTGAGCACAAGTGTACCAAGGATAACCTGCAGGTACATGGCTGCACTGTGCTTCTTGCTCTGTCATACACACTGAAGATGAAGCAGCTGCCTGGTTCTGCTTCTAGTATGTAAGGATGCAAATGGTTGTTTACAAGTAGCCACCACCAGAACAGGTTGTCACATCGTTGGTCTGGTTTATGGTATCCTGTGTTCTCAAGGTTCTCTCTGCTGTTCTGCATGCAGCAAAAATACGACCAAAGCTGCATGATTCTCTGCTTTTCCCCCTTGTTTCTGAGAGGTGTCAATGGTGGTTGATCTGCTACCAGTGTTGCACAACAACAGGTTGACCGTTGCTTTGATTGACAGCATTGCAAGCATGATGCAGTATACTACACGCTTGCCCATTGCTGCACCGGACTGAAGCAACTGCTTGTCAGGCTTCTCATTGACCCACACATATAGCAAGTAATGCTGTGCAATACCCTGTACGCCAGCAGCAGGTGCAGGTGTGTCATATCTTGGCTCATGCAGGCTGAGGTGGATAGTCTGACAGCAGTTGTGGCGGAGCTCTCTGAGACAACAGCAGAAGCAGCACATACCAAGCTGCTCTACAAGTTCTGTCAACAGCGGGTGGATGCTGCTCTGACAGACCTGCAACAAACCCAGCATGAGC
>JAABUO010008698.1_pt1 | contig 11436 bp, 12 predicted proteins | sample 5559291 | NCBI WGS metagenome assembly JAABUO01 (sample SAMN10711878, study PRJNA513372) | rock metagenome | isolation source: Antarctica rocks | place: Antarctica: Victoria Land, Finger Mt sud | reverse complement strand
TCTTCCTCTATCGCCGCATCTTCACCATGCGTGTCAGATACTTCGCCATATTCTGGTGGGTCCTAATCTGCTACCTGGCCATATTCTTTATCTCAATCAACATTGCCATTCTCACAGCTTGCAAGCCCATCTCTTCATTCTGGGATCTCTCTAGCCCTGTTGTCTGTCGTGTATCCTACGTACCAGGGATGATTTTTGCTATCCTGAATGCCGTCTCCGATTTCGCGGTCCTGTGCCTCCCCATGCATATAGTATGGCACCTTCAGATGCCAGTACTGCAAAGGGTAGCCAATGCGGGTATTGTCTTGCTCGGCTCTTTGTAAGTTCTGCTTCCTTCATCTTCTCTTACATATCCATTAGTCCTTGGCTTCCTCCAGCAGATACTCATGCAATCTTCGTTCTGGGCATTGGCTGATCATCTTCTCTTTCCTCCCTTCCATCAGCGTTATCATCGTTTCCTGTCTTCGAATCCCCTCTCTAAAACCAACATCTACTGGAGTCGACCCAACCTACGAAGAAATCGATGACTTAGTCTGAACAGTAGCTGAAGGTGCCGTCGGCCTCATCTGCGCTTGTCTGCCTGTCATGCGACCTTTGTTCCGTAGCTCTCTGGATAAGATGAAGCTTACCAGCTTGGAAGCTTCAAAGCCGTGGAGCGGTGCAAGTGGCAGCCGTCAGTGGCGCGAGATCAACGCCGACGACACCACTCCTATGCGTAAGCACAATACCAGTATACCTAGCGAGGAGGATGCAGTGGAGGGGTATAGTGCACGTGGCTGGGCCGAGAGCCGAAAAGGGACCACGAAGACGAGGGGCCTGGCTTAAATCGGAAAGTTGAGGTTACGCGAGACATCAAGTTGGAGTATATGCAGCCGATGGCGCAGCAGGGAAATGGTCAGAGGGAACAAGGACGTGGTCTATAGAAAGCTTTTTAGTCGTGGTCGCTACCGCTGTTGGTCGTTGACAGATAAGAATGGATCTCCGGATGCGACATGTGTTCATGAGATTAGGACAGAGGCACGATTGGGAGAGCATTTAGAAACAGGCATCAAATCTAGGGCAAGAAGGAAGAGTTCCTTGCACCCCCTGTTAGTATAGTATCGCCGAGGCGCGTGAATTCACTTTGTTCTGATTTCCTCGTCTTTGATCATACCTTAACGCCGGAAACCTTTTCATGTGCAGGCGTGGTAATGCAGGGTGATTTTCCATTGCATGTACAGTCGGAGAATTAAAGCAACGGCTCGTCGTTTACTCCTTTTAGGCATCATAGGGCTTAGACTTTTAATTCGTTGTCCAGTGCATAGATACCAAGAATTGCCTTGTTCCCATGACTTTTCCAACCCGTACATACTAACGAACACCATGGTTTTTCCGAGTGGCGTCCAGATTGCGATGCTCACTTTCGGGGAACGATCAATCGTTTCCTGTCAGAAGAGGCTTAGCGGTCAAGAAAAACCCGATATCGATTGCACTCCATTCGTCAATATCTACATGCTTGGATAATGTGCCTTGTTTGCCTTGTCTCATGGCTATGGTGATCGCCCAAGGGCAGCGCGATACGTTGATGCAGAGTCGGTGAGCTGGATATTGACATCGTGTGTCAGCTCCGGATACTGCAGCTGCGCGTTGTAGGATTCGAGGCAGCGCCGAGCTGGAACAACGCAAAGTTGTTCTAACTGGGCAATACTTTCCGCTCATCGATGTAACAATGCCAACCATCGATGCGACAATGCTAACCATATGGACTTTGCACATAATTTTCGGGTTCATCCAGCCTGAGTAGGGCTCGGAAAATTTCGAAATTTTCTAGAACTTTCATGTAAATTACGCAAGTTCATTAACCTAATATGGTGAAATTTACTAGGATTTAAGCCAATCAGCGGGCCGCTTCAACTTTCAGTAAAGTAGTTCGACGCTCTGAGAGCTAGAGCGGACAGCGCTTGCCGACTAGTAATAGATCAACCAGGGTTCCGTTATTTCACACCAAGGACTATCCCACGCTAAGGCGTTTTACTACGCACGCTACGTAAAGTATACTGGTCGGTCTACCGTACCGCAGCAGTCACTCAATTTTGCCGTACCGTGTTCAGCGCTGTCGTATTTCATGCTGTCGATAGTAAGAAGCCTGAACTCTGCAGCGTCTGGAATATCTGACTCGGATCGTATGCCTTGCTGACTGCCTTCAACTTGGCCAAGTTGACTGCTCCATAGCTAGCCAGTGGATTCTGCGAGTACGATGCATCATTCATGAATTCGAATTGCAGCAGCTTATCCTTTGCCTGCGCATAAGACCGAACCGCCGCTCGCATGTTCTGTACAGCGATATGCGCTGCAGTATTGTCGACTCCACGAGTCCAGTCTACAAGAGAGTTGAGCCCTTTCAAACTAGCTGATTGGCCTCGAGATCATGCTCTGCTGATCAAGCACGGATAACACTTACAATTTTGCTCTTTCGCAATCAGTCCAAGAGGGGTACCCTCTTTGCTAATCCTGCAGCTACGGTTGCGGCGCTGATGGGTTGTATCGCAAAGCTCATATCAGCTGCTGGATCAGTGCTGTAGTTGGCAAGCCGTAGATATCGAGAGAAGGCTTCACTGTAGAGATCAAGGTCGACCGAATGGGAAACAGAGACTGCTTCTCGTCTATGTGATGCAGCTGTCAACGATTCAATCAAGACTTTCCCGTTTATATCCTTACTTGGCTGATGAATTACTCCCAATATCAAGGACAGCACTCATGGAAAGGATTGTCCCGTTTGCTTCTCGTGCGAAGACTCCGCTTGGATTGATTGAGTCGAAAGCTGGTTCTTTGCTCCATTGCCCATAGATGAAGCCGACGTGAATTGCGCCTTGATTTGCATTGAATACGAAACCAGCCTTACTGTCGCCCTCCATAGCGTTCTGAGTTTGTATAGTTGCCGCAAGAATGTCCTGATGATCAGAGAAGTTATAGATATCAAACTTGTACCAGACTTGGTGAAGCGGCACCGTGTACAGGTCAACGCGGGTAACGATTCCTGTGATATCGTATCAATACTGTCATTGGCTGCACTTGGTAGGTCTAGCTTACCATAATTTGGTCCACCGCCTTTTAAGGCAAAGAATAATTCGGGGTTACTCGCTGCGTTTGCCTCGATCACTGTTGAATTTGCAAGTACCACTTCGAAATTCTTGACGTTGTCACAAGCAAGTCCATACATGGACGGGATATATGGCATACCACCTGTTTATATTTAAAGACAAATATTTAGTTTGAAACGGGTTAAGATAGGACTTGCTCGGAGGCATACTCACCACCCAGCAGGAGCCCTCCGACACCGACGGGTGGATTGTGTCCTCCAGCGGCTGAGATCCCATAAGGATCAAGATATGCGTAGACATCCCCCCAACGTGCTCCTGATCCAACGCTGACTGATTTCAGATCCGCAGCGATATTGAGATTTTTCAGATTTCCCAAATTGATGAGTACCCCAGAGCCGTCGATACTCGCAAAACCCACATTTGGATTGTGTCCGCCACTTCTGACAGCAAATTTTGATTCGATCACTGTTACGATTTTCAAAGCGATCGCGGCATCAACGGTGCTGTTTACGTTGAGAATACAGGCGGCTGGGAGCCAACAAGTCTCAGACCTGGCGATTTTAACGGTTTATCAAGCGCTGATATGCCAACCGGGTATGGAAGACTCACCATGGCTTCTGGACCTCTGCAGTATAAGAAGAACTAGAAACGTCAACGTACTTGGCCGGAAACAAAAGTTTGCTAATTTCACAGGCTTTTGATGAGCTGGTCGTTCTTCGAAATCTTGATACAGATCCGGATAGAAGGTCAATCTGGGGGGAGTGCTCTTTGGTCGTTTGGATAACTCTATCGACATCCCCGGCCCTAGGGTTCGAGGCGAGTGCCTCAGCAGTAGAGAGAAGTTCTGCCGAAAGGGAGACAGTTGTGACTCCCAGAACAATAGGTAGAGCGAAGAAGGTGAGAAGCCAAATTGGAAGAAAGTAACTGGGAGACGGCGAAGATACTGCCATATTGTCGATCAATGGTTACACGTTGAATTTCGATGACTCATGAAGTGACTAGATCGCGAGCCGGGCTGAGGAAAATGAAGGTATATCAGAAATGATTGGTCTGATTAAATTTCTTGCGAGCAAGGAATCACCACTTGATTTGAAAAAGTCATCAAGGTGGATCATCAATGGCACCCACTATTCCAACTCCCGAACGATTGCCTCCAGCTATCATGGCCTTTCTTGTCTACTTGTTTCAGCTGTTGGCCTTCTGATGGCACGTGTGTGGCAAAGCCAAGAGAATCCGTACCATGTCGAAATTGTCGTGCCGCCTCGCATGCGGCACACAATAGATTGCCTGTCCAGGAGACCTATCTCGATGATCTCTGCGAGAGTGGTTAACGCAGGTTGTCTCGGACCCTCCCACATGCTTCTGCCCTGCTAGTGAACAATTGGCGTCCACCACTCCGCCCCGATCGAATTAGTAGCAAAGCCCAGCGAAGACTCACCAAATGCCGCTTTGAGATGACGGCTAGTGTATGAAATGTAATATTACCAGACAAGGCAATCCACTTACCGCCGCTCGCACCTCCCACTCGAGACAATCTTCCAGATTAATCCGACGAAAGTTTCCTGTACAGACTCACTCTATACTGCATCTCAGCATCTTACACCCTTCAGCAAGAATCCACCTCCCTGCAAGAGTTGAAAAGCCTGGTCTGGGTCATACCGCTCACTGATGGCTTTCAGCCGGGCCACATTCGTAGGGCCGTAACTTGCGAGTGGATCTTCTTCCCAATTCGCGTCGTTCATGAATGTGAAGCTTAGAAGCAGGCCCGCGAATTCGGCTGTTTCTCGCACGAAGGCTGCGACTTTCTGCACTGCCGAATGCGCTGCATCGTCATGTTTGGGGTCTCGATATTGGCAAACCACAGTGAACCCTAGTATCAGTCATGCCTGGTCAGCGTAGGCTTTGGCTCCAACTCCATCAGCACTCGTTCTTGTCTTTAGTCAACTTACATTGTTGTGGTTCCGGCGACAGATTCAGTGCATTGCCCCCCTTTTCCTGACCCTTTAGCACCGCACTCGTTGTAATAGGCTGAATTCCCATTGTCATGTTGGCTCCAGTTTTCACTTGAACTCCGTCCGCAATACCTCTCCAGTACTTGTAACACTGCTGATAGAGTTCGTTACTAGGTCTGGTGGAGATTCCAGCGATTGCTCGCCTAGTCGGGAATTTCCTAGTCAGCCAAACTCAACGTCTTCATCTATGCTGCTTCAACATACCTCATCGTGGTAGAAGGTCCAAGCACTTTGGCTAGCGAAGCCGTAAATTGCGTTTGTGTCCCCATTGCGGGACTTGTGAAATGTCTTTCAAAAGGGATTTCATAGAACATCTTGAAAGATGCTGGGTATTCTACTGGTTCGGAGTATATCCAAGCCACGAATGTTTGGTTGTTGGCCAGACTGAATGCGAATGAAGCTTTTGGGTCTTCTTCTGCAGCTTGACTAAATTGGGAAATCGCCTTAAGAATCCTCTCGTTCTGAGATTGATGGTAGATTCGAGCCTCATACCATATCTTATCAACGGGGACCGTCTGGGGTGTAAATCTGGTTACAATACCTATGGCGAACGGATTGTCAGTAATACTTGGAGTCCATATGAGAAAGGACCCTCACCAAAATTCGCACCTCCGCCTTTCAAAGCCCAGAAGAGGTCTTGATTTCTTACGGCGCTGGCTGTGAGAATGGTAGAGTCTGCTAAAACTACCTCGAACTCTATCACGTTATCACATACCAGGCCAAATTCGCTGGCGAAGTTCGGGATACCTCCTCCCAAGATCAAACCGCCAACACCAACGTCGGGTGTTCTCCCCCCAAGGACTTTTACCCCTGTCCCGTCAAAGGCTTTATACACCTCAAGCCATCGCAAACCTGGTCCGATTTTTACTGTTTTCAGGTCCCTGCTAATCTCAATAGTGGATAGTCGGGCAAGATCGATGAGGACCCCTCGATCATCTATACTTGCCCAGCCGTGATTTGGATTATGACCTCCACTCCGGATCGCGAATGGGCAGTCCAGAAATCGGATAACCCTAAGCACCTTTCCAACTTCGTGTGGACTCGACGGGGCTAAGATACATTTGGGTCGAAGGTGGCATGTTCCCGACCTGGAATACACCGTTACATTCACCGACCTCATCATAAAGCAGAGAGATGAACTTGCATTGCTTACCAATTTATCTCGACTTTTTCATCGAAGCCAACACTTCCTGGTCCAACCCACGCTCCGTCATCCTCACCGAGGGTAATTCGACAAATCTGCGACACAATTGCAGCCCGAGACGCATCGTCCACTAAGTCAAAAGTTGGATCTTTTTGGAAGTCTGATGTAATAGCTTTTGAATGGAACAGAGAGTGCACCATATGAGCCCCTTCTTCGCCCAGCTGGAGCCTCGTAAGAAGCTCGTCGAGATCTTTCGAGTTCAAGACCTTCTTGGTGTAAAAGCTGCCCATTTTCGTTCCCTTCCTTGTGTCTATTCCTAGATACTACCATCGTAGAAGCAATATAGCCGTAGTAAGACTAGGCTATAAGATGTAGAGTTATTATTCGCATGTGATTGCTATTCTTCGCTCTTTTTGGGGCTTCTTTCGTGCTCATGCACGAGTCAAGTACATATCAGAGCTAAACAAAAAGGGTACGTTGAAATTGGAGGGTGTATTCACCTGCAGGGCACTAAGGCAGTCACTTCCCTCGTGTTCAAGACATCGGACAGCGGGGGTCAACCCCACCCTGTTCTGTAAGATAATGCTTTCTGCCATAACCTTGACGAAAAATTTGCAAATAAACATCGCAACTTCTTTCGCCTCATCGATACAACGATGTCTTCCCCACAAGTCATCTTTGGCTGTGCCTCGCTGGGTAAATCGTTCACCACAAAGGAAGAAGTCGAAAAGCTCGGCAAAGCGCTCCACAATGCACACATTTCACGAATCGATACTGCCGCTAGGTATCCGCCAACTTCTCCAGGTGCCTCTGAAAGATTGATCGGGGAAGCGAGCTACGGTGAAAAGTTCACCATCGATACCAAGGTAATGGTCAGTGGTGATGCGAGTGGGTCACTGACTGCGACGAATATTGGCAAGTCTCTCGAGAATAGTCTCAAGTTGTTGGGGGTAGTAAAGGTTAGCAGCAATGAATTTGCAAATTACATCTCTTTCAAATGGCTATTGATCGGGCCTCTGAGGATTGATCGCCACAGAGTTTTGCAATCGTTCAAATTTTGGCCTGTTATCTTGATCCGTATTCTTTGTTATTTCTTGTCTTCTTCCTACGAACAGCAATGATGCAAGAAGTGATATGTGCTAAGCTCTGATCAGGTTAACGTTCTCTATTGCCATGCGCCTGATGAAGCCACCCCAATAAGAGAACAGGCGGCAGCAATGGACAGGTACCACAAAGAGGGTAAATTTGCTCATGTAAGCTTTCTCTCCATTCCCATTGATTACACTGTTGGCCAAGTTGCTAAGGCGTGATATTTCAGCTGGGTGTCTCCAACTTCTCGCTGATGATGCTAGAGGAGTGGCTGGCAATTTGCGAGGAGGAAAAATATGTGAAGCCTAGCTTTTACCAGGGCCAGTACAATCTGCTCTGCCGCGCCTACGAGAACGGTCTCTTTCCCATTCTCAGAAAGCACGGGATTCATTTCACGGCGTACAGGTAGATTCTCTTCCACCCATGATCAATCATTCCTCTGCGAGGCTCGCGCCTCCTTGGGAAACTCAAAAGAAATTGAAGCTCACTCGTATAACTAATGAAAAGTCCTCTGGCAGGCGGCTTCCTGACTGGTAAGCTCACGCCAAACACCGGCCCGGATGAGCTTAAAGGTACCCGCTTCGAGATCGCAGACGACAATCCCTTTGGCAAGGCCTTTCGCCATTGGTATGATAAACCAAGCATGCACGAGGCAATAGCCAGGCTCCGCACTCTCGCCTCGGCGAACAACATTTCTATGGAAGGCGCAGCAACGCGCTGGCTGCGATTTCATTCTGCTCTTGAAGCAGGAGACGGCATCATCGTTGGTGCGAGTAAGGTCCAGCAGGTCGAGAGCACAAGCGAGACGAGCGTTGCAGGTCCTTTGCCTAGCGGATTGGTGGAAGAATTGTCTGGCCTGTGGGAGATATGCAAGATTGACGGAGCTGCGATAGTGCAGTATTAAAGTCAGAATCGAAGACGATATAATTTCTTATTAGTATGGAGCGAAAAGACTAGTTATATAGCTGATTTGCAAAGATGAAATGACGGCTTTGAACACTTTCTGAAGATTGGCTCATTTGCTATGAAAAAGACCATGCTGGACTGCCGTAGTAGACCGGTGGGGATGAGGCGGGGTCGCCTGTCTGTCATTTTGCCGCGCGATGATGAAACTCCTACTGCCATTCAAACTAGACAGGATTTTATGCTCTTCATTAGCACAGCTAATTTGAGATAGTCTCGACGCTGTTTTACACGATCTTCTCAGTTGTTTTAATGAAGTGTTAATCTGATAATTGTTTAAAGATGTAACTATCTATGTAGAACAGAAGGGTCGCCATCTTAAATCGAGATTAGTGAGAGAGATTTTAATGTGAAGTATGATAATGTTTCGTGAAGCGTATGAAATAGCTTGTACTCTCGAGTCGGTTTTTAATTTGTAGCTTTAATTACTATAACAAGCAGAACGAAATTTCTTTAAATAGAAAGAGTACGTATGAATGCTTTATGAATAGCTGCATAAGTCGCGCTTTCTGTTTATTAAGACCGTGTTTAGAATCTAAACCACTGGTAGAAAAGCTGATAGAATGTTTAATCTATAAAGATAGCTATAACTAGAAGTTTAAGAATACAGAAGAAAGAAGATAACTGAAGCGATATTTATGTACTCAGAGTTCGCGCTAAACCTTAAGAAAAGATGTTATGACACAGAAAAAATATAATACTTAGAAATATTAATTAAAGTATATTAAAGCTGTGTTAAAGTAGTATTAAGATATATGTTAAAGCTTTTACTCGTAATAAGCTTAATTTAACTTTAATTAATCTTAACACATTCGTAACATTATTTCTTTTCTTAAATATTCATATTCGCATGAATGAAAAAAAAGAGTTTAAATTTAAAACGTCGTGTTTGTTTAATCTAATATGACTTGTTCGAATGAAGCTTATAAAATTCGACTAAAATCTTTTTAAAGTTTTTAAATTCTTTCTTATTAACGTAATATTATTCGTCGTCTCGATTTAAGTTTATTTATTAAACTTTATATTATAATTAATCTTAATAACGTTTAAAGTTTAAAAGATCGTTTATCTCTTAATATTTTTCGTTCTTAATAATTAATAATCGTAATAATTTTAAATATTAATTTAATAAAAAGTTTTAAAAATACGAACGCAGTAGCTTAAAGCTAAAGATTAAATAAAGTAGCTTTATACTTTCGAATAAGCGAAGTTAATAAAAGATTTTTACATTAATAATAATTTAATAAAATTTTAACTGTTTATCTTTTAAATTTTTCCATAATTTAATTATTTTAACGTTTTAAAAGAATAATTAAACTTAATCATTTATCTTATAAACTATGTCTTAACGATGCTTATTAATTTATGCTTCGATAATTATCTTAATCTTTTTTAATTATTAATGATTAAAAATTAAAAGCTCTTTTATTTTAATTATAATATCGTTAATCTTTTTAATTTTAATGCGTGTACGAGTTATTTCGTAATTAGTTATATTTAAATCGAAACTTATTCGCGAATAAAAATTCTTATTAAAGTAAAACGAAGTCATTAAAATAATTAAGAAGATATTAAAATTTTTACTGAATTTCATTATTAAAAGTCATTTTACTTAATTATTCTGCATGTAATTATAATAAATTCTTAATTCGCGTTTAACGTTTTAATTAACTCGTTTTAATTAATTATTTATTTTAAAATAATAAATAATGAATAAACTAGCTTTAATCTTTAATCGCTTGCAAAGACTTTGTTATAATGTTAATATAAATTAAAAATCTCTGTTAAAAATAATAAAACTGAGTAAATTATAAAGTTAATAAACGTTTTATAATAAAATTTAAATCGTTTCTTCAGCGAAGATTTATTATCTTTTTAATAATAAAAAACATAATATCGTTTCTTAATAAAACGACAAATTATGATACAAATCGCGTTAAAGCTTTCGAATAAGAATAATTCTGTAATAAAGTTCATAATTATATTCTTTTAACGTTTTTATAAAATTAAAAGAAATTAATAAAGTTTATTAATATCATCGCGAAGCGTCTTACTTCGTTAATAAACATGATAATTTTAAATATATTATTTAATCGTAGCTTAATAATTTAATTAATAATAAAATCGTTAAATTAAGTTTATAATTCTTTAATTATTAAGATAAGAAGTTAACGATTAATCGTGAATTTTCTGTAATAATTTCGTATACATATTTTCGAGAACTTATAATAAATTCTTTTTAAATAAAGCTTCGTTAACGATTTAATAATTCTTTAATTTAATATTATATAGTTTAAGCTTATTATCGCTTATTACTTGTTAATATTTAATGTATAACTCATTAATTTTATTAACTTTTAATACTCGTTAATAAAGATTAAATTTTAATTTAATTACTAGAACATTTATTTTATTTAAGATTAAGATAATTTAATAGCGATCTTTAATACGTTTAACGATTTTAAAAGAATCGATTATAAATATACGTGTCAGCGTGTTAATTTTAATATTATTCTTACTTAATTAAAAGTTAATTTAAAAGTTAAACTTTAATAAAATATTTAAATAATTAACTTAACGTTAAGTTAGTTATTTATTTTTTATAAAGATCTTTAAAGTTTAATAATTAATATATATCTGAATTAATAATTTAATATCTTTTAGCTTAAGTCTTTAATACTTAAAGCATTAAATAATAACTAGTAATTTCTTATTATAAATATAATAATTATATTTAATAAAAATCATACTTTTATTATAAAAAGCTATTAAATAAAGAATATCTTCGTTATTATACTGAGATAAAATATCGTCTTTAACGTAATTAAACGTATCGATTTTTAAAATAATTTAACGTTTAATATCGAAATGTCGTAATATAAGAATTAAGCTGATCTGTTTCTTTAAATCTTTAAAAGCTTAAACACAGATCTGATTTCATACGAAGAATGTATCTTTGCGAGTAAGCTGAGTAAAGAGTTTAATTAGCTTTAAGAAATTCTTAATGAATTATTAATAAAAGTTAATAAATTTCACGAAGCTTTAAATCTCTTTTAAATTAATCGAAGTAGCTTAATTAATTATGACTTTCATCTTAACGAAGTTCATTTAAAGACTCTGTTCTGACACGATAACTTTTAAATAGACT
>JAABUO010008697.1_pt1 | contig 11436 bp, 16 predicted proteins | sample 5559291 | NCBI WGS metagenome assembly JAABUO01 (sample SAMN10711878, study PRJNA513372) | rock metagenome | isolation source: Antarctica rocks | place: Antarctica: Victoria Land, Finger Mt sud | reverse complement strand
TGCAGGATTGGTTGTCATCAAAGTCACCGCCTACAGCGCTATTCAGTACGGCCCACAGCTGTACTCCCTGGTGGTGCAAGGCAGCTTCACAGGCCAGCTAGGGTCCACCTACAACCCAGCCTGGAATGGCGTGACCACCACCGTCTGCAGCCTGCCTGTCGCTCACATCTCATCAGCACCAGCTGTCCTGTCCAACAACCTGAGCCCCACTTTTGCCTTCACCACAATGGATCCTGCCCCAGCTGGCTTCCAGTGTAAGCTGTCAGGGACAGGAGGAAGCACCACACCCACCAGCACCAGTAGTGCAGTCATTCCCCTGCAGGATTGGACCTCCTGCTCCACCTCCACTACCTCAGGCTCCCAGACCTTTGCCTTCACGTCTGTGAGTGGAATGGGAGATGGCACATATCTGTTCCAAGTCAGGGCCACCAGTATGTGCCTTGTATCCCCTTGCAGTGCATCCACTCGCTGCTTACTTGCACCTGTGCCTTCATCGTAAGTATCACTGCCTTCAGAGTGCGGTGACTTACAGATCGTGCTGTCTTGCTCTGTAGCATTCTAGCAACAGTTGAGGACTGTGCCAGATGCATGCCTCTCTGTAGACAGAATGCAGCATTCTGCTCTTGGTGCTTGAGAAGCAAGCACATCTGCCAATGCCTGTTTGCCTCACACTTTAGGGTCGCATGCACTCTGCTGCCCAGCACAGGTCTTTGGATGACAGACTTCAAGTCTAGAATCAGAAACGCTATGGCTTGCTCAAAGTCTTAGCACTTGACCTTCCAAAGACACAACAAGAGGCATAACTGCTGCTGATCCATTTCGTGTCTGTTCCAGATTATGTGGTTCAAGACGCACGGGTGTTCACTCTCCTCACCACTCTGCCACACACTCAGATCAGCAGCTACAGTACTCCAGAGTCCTTCTCCTCACGCAGCGCTGTCTTCAGTCTCAGCACTACCGACAACAGATATGTGACTTGGCAGTGCCAGCTGACAAACACAGGAACTTGGGACGGTGGACTGATTGCAGGGCTGGCCACTGTGCCTGCAGCTGGCAGTGTTGGAACCAGCACTGGCTGGGAGGCTTGCACTGATCCACAGGCATGCTTCATCTTCTGTTACAGGCTCATTTACTTGCCGTCGCAGCATAGCCCTATTCAAGCTGTGTGTTGCATGATTCTGTTGCATGTGGGATGGTTGCAGTGACCCACAAGGAATGGTTCATCTGGTGTAATCTGCTGAATGTTGGCCATTCTGGGGTAGCCCTACTCAAGCTGTGCATTGCATGCTCCTTTTGCCCCTGTGTGCAAGTCGACGAGCTGGCTCATGCATTCCTTCTTGGTGTTGCTTGGCGCCTCACAGGAATGTAACAGCCTGCTGATCCAAAGTGGGAAAATTTGACAAGTACCAGTGAACGGTGGAAAGAGAATTACATGTGCTGTGCGCATGCAGGAGTATTTGTCTCTGCCTGCTGGCTCATTCACCTTCCAAGCTCAAGCCACCGATCTGGCTGGCAATGTAGAGAGCTCTGCTGCTACCACCAGCAACTCAAAGTCATGGACAGTCTCCATGGGGAGCCTCCCCACCACACACGCCATCATCACAGGTAAGGCTGATAGCTGGCTGACGCTTGATGACTCAGCATCATCTCAGCATGTTCCATTGCCCAACTTCTTTTCCTCTGCCAGGCTGTCAGGTTAGTTGCCTGGCATCCTGAATGTTTGCTAAGCAGAGTTTGCAGAGGTCCCAATTTTGCTGAGCTTGAACATAGCTGACAAGCTTGAGAACAGTTGGCGCATGCTCCAGGTGGCAGCTCAGGCAGCTTGTACATCAGCAATGCAAGCATCACTTTTGGTGCTTACCCACCTAGCGCATCAGCCACCTACCAGTGCAGGCTGGAGGTGTATACAGACTCCACTAGCCTGTGGAGTGTGGAAGATGCATTCACTGCATGCACCTCCCCTCAGGTGCTGACTCTTCTTGTGTAAGGCCATTGCACGGCAGCAGTAACACTACACATGCTTATGCGTTTCCACTCATTTGTACTCATGCCTTGGATGTGTGGTCTGAGAGCTGGCACACTTCACAGCTTGCAGAAGCAAGTAGTCTGTCATGGCAAAGATATGGCAAAGATTTCTGACAGCTATCATGACTATGCTGCTGTGTATTGGCTGTAGTTTGGCAAGCAGTCTGCAATGGATCTATGGTGTTTTGAGAGCCAAGGTAGCTGCTTGATCTGCTTCTTGGCAAGCTGTCATGTCTTTGATTGAATGCAGGTGTACACAGGCCTCCAGGCCGGTAGCTATCGCTTCAGTGCTATGCTGACAGGACAGAATGCTGAGTACGCAGCTCAGTCCACCTTCAGCGTCGACACAGTCGGGCCTGTTGTGAACATCACATCAGGGCCTGATGCCATCAGCAGTGGTGGACTGATCAGCTTTGTGTTTGTGTCTGAAGCTGCGGCGTACTTCCAGTGTCGCTGGGTGAATGTCAGTGCAGGCACCACCACTGGCAGCTTCAACAATTGCACATCTCCAGCGTGAGCACTTCACGTTTACAATCCAAAACAATGGTGCAGGGTTGTATGCCACAGAACGGGGCTTGACTGCTTGAGCTTTGTGTTTGATTTTCACTGCAACAGATGGTTGTTTTGCGTTCTGCTCGGCTCATCAAACCACAAACCTACTTCTGCTCTATCTGTCTGACATCATTGCATGTGCCACGTTGTCTCACAGCATCGCTTCATTCAGGCATGCTTGTATCAGCGTGGCACTATGAGTTTTTGCTGTATGATGCTGAGCTGATCTGCATTTGCCACAGCTCCAACTGGCTGCTACGGTGTGAGTCAAGTGCAAGTCAAGCATATGCACTGATACTGCTGATGGTATCTCACAGGCAACGTACTGATCTGACTGATGGAAACTGGGTGTTCCAAGTCCAAGCGCTAGCCACCTCAGGTGTAAGTGGCGCAACTGTCAGTTTTCCCTTCCTGGTAGACAGCACTGCGCCCATCATCACTGAATTCATTGTTGGCTACACCGCGAATAATCAGGCTGTGAACACATCTGTTGCGTCTGCTGGCACTGCCAAAGTGCCCACTGCAGCCTTTGAGGTGTACATGACATACAGCGATGGGCTGCTTGGGTCTGGAGTGTCGAATGGGTAGGACAGCTGACTTGTGATTGCAAAGTGACCGTTCACAAACCTGTCAGAACTATAGCATGTATGACTTTGCTGCATGAGTCCATGTGATGATCAAGCCTGATGCATGCTGCTGACATGTGAGCTGTGTGTGAATCATCTGATATGGTGATCCTTGCATGCATGGTCCATCTGATGTTCCCCATGTTATTGCTTCTGCTTCCTTGTGCAAATGTTGCACTGCTGTCTGGGCGCCTGTACTGTGTCACCATACTTTTGGTGCATTCCTTCATCTGTATGTTTGGTAATGATCCTGCAGGACGTACTACCGTCTTCAGCCAGAAGCAGCATCAGCTCAGGTGGCTACAGTTGCTTTCAAACAGTCAAATCCACCCTTGACGCTGTCAGCGAGCAAGGGCACATATCTATTCAACACCATCGTGGCAGATCAGGCAGGCAATGCTGCCACTTACAATGTGACCATCCTCAGTTCAAGTGCGCTGTCCAGCTTCAACAAGCTGAGCTTGTATATGTGTTTGTGGGCGGGAATTGCAGCTTTGACGCTTTTGTCAGGCCTTTGGTAGTGCTTTCCTGGTTTTTCTTGGTGCCTTGCACGCAAACAAAGATGAGTTATTATGTTCTGGTTTTCCCGCTTTGTATGGCTTGACAGTCTGTTTACTGGTATGTTTTATGGCAAAGCCTGCAGCCGTGAACTTGAACTAACTTGAAGCTCAATGAGCATGACATGCACTGCTGCCAGCAACTTGTTTAGATGCACCATGCAGTTGGTGGACTTGCATAACATGCTGTGTGTTGTATGGTAAATGTGCTATGATGCATCAGATGATAGATTCACTGTCCGCTGAACGCTGTGACAGGGTGGAATGTGGCAAGGGTACGTGCAATCAAGGGGGCTGGTACCTAGGAAATGCTGCTTATGCCACCATGAGATCAATATTGATTGAGTTGTAAGCTGTTCACGAATGATGTGAATGGAAAAAACAAAAATGTGCTAATAGTCCAACAGCCAGAGTCCAGCCACAGTACAATCATGTTTTCCAAAGGTTTTCCGGAGGTTTTCCAATGGTTCCCAGGGGGACGTAGACATCCCAGGGACGCTTTGCCAGTCCCCCGAAACGTAACGCCCATTCCTAGACAACTCTACCTAGGACAAACGACAGTGTGCAGGCGACGTGGGTGCCGGTATGAAGCTGACGGATCTGCTGCCTATCAACCAACGGGACCTTGCCTGACGCACACGTTTGGCGGACGAGAGCCGTTGTTCTCAGTGCGAAGGTGTGAGTGATCTTGCTGAACGGTGCCCAATCACAAGGCAAGAGCTAGCGGCAAATCAATCAGTGTTGCACTAATCCGCAGCGGCATTGTCAGAATCTATTTTATTGCGCGAACTCCTTTCATAAAGGCTACATTGGTCGAGTCAGTCACCATGGCGCTAACAGACGCGTGGGACATACTGAAGCTAGCAGCAAAGCATTATCAAGACAGCATAGCGTATGTGGACCCAGTCGAACAGAGCTCGCTCACTTACGGGCAACTGTTGCGACAGAGCACCAAGCTCGCGGCTTGGTTGCAAGGCCAAGGCGTCGGCCGGGGCGACCGAGTCGCCGTGATGCTGTACAACTCCATTGAGGTCGTGCAAGTCCACTTTGCGGCTGCCGCGCTGCACGCCATCATCGTCAATGTCAACACTCACTGGGTCGACAGGGAGATCAACCTAGTTCTGCAAGACTCTTCGCCACGAGTGGTGCTTCTGCACCCTCAGTACCTTGAGGCTGTCAAAGCTGCTATGCAAGAAGCTACAAACCAATCCGGAGCAGTGCAGGCTCCCAGCGCTTGCAGTGTAGACACAATAGTCCTGGTCGACTCTTCCCTCAGCAGTACCATATCTGCTGAGCAGCACCAGCTGCAAGTGGCCTGCATGAGCTATGCGTCCATCATGGCGCACAGCTCAGAACTGCAACAACCATCTGACCTGTCAGACAGCGATGGCTATCAGATGTACTACACCAGTGGCACAACAGGCAGACCCAAGGGTGTGGTTCTCAGTCAAAAGATTGTTGTCACACATGCTTTGGGGACCATTCAAGGTGAGTCATCCTGCACAATTAGCAGCAGCAGCACAGCTTGCTGACTCAATGTGATTCACATCTGCGCATATGTTTTGCTCTGCACAGATCAAAAGCGAAAGGCTTCAGGCAGCCAACAGCGCCTCCAGACCACAACTCATATATGCTTATTGCACTGTTACAGAGATGGCTCTAAACAGCAGGGATGTGTGGGGCCACTTTGCTCCCATGTTCCACCTGGTGGATGCCTTTGCCATATATGCCATCACTCTAGTGGGGGGCCGCCATGCTATCCTACCCACCTTCACCGCTCAGGAGGCCCTCCTCACAATTGGTGAGCAACTTTTACAACACGGCTGTTGTTTGGCCTTGTTTCTTACCTCTCTTATATGCATCCCAAGCCAACCCAACGTCTTTGGTGCTGCACATAGGGAACATGGTAAAGCACTTCCCTTCAATCGTCAATGCTGATCCTCTTTTGGCTTATAGTTAAGGTGGCCGTGTATTTGTAGAGCACACTGGCGGTTGATTTTGTGGACACATGTAGCCTATCTGAAATCTATGGTCTTTGCTTGCACAGACAAGCAAATATGTAAACCAAGCAGAAGGCAGTGTCCTGTCACATACTGAGCCTGCAGCACGCTTTCACTTGTGCCCTCAGCTTATATACAAATGCATGGAACACACAGGGTGTTACTTGACCAGAGTGAATGATTGCATGTTTTGACCTGCAGAGAGGGAGTGTGTGTCTTGCACCAACTTCGCCTCTACCATGGTAACCCTGCTGGTCAGCAACCCCCTGCTACCCCAGCTGGACCTGTCCTGCCTGCGCATTGCATCCTGTGGGGGGTCCCCGCTACCCCCAGCCACAGTCAGAAGGGCAATTGCTGCCTTTGGCTGCCCCTTCTTCATCTCCTATGGCATGACAGAGTGCTGCGGCAAGATCAGCATGTCACTGCTACCAATGGACTGCTCCAACCTTAGGTATGCTCTCGTCTTATTTACGTGCCACAGGCCAGACTGATGTGCGCAGGAGTGGTTACCCATGACATGCTGCCATTGCTGCAAGCAAGACTCATCAATCATACCTACCATTCACATAGACTATGCACATAATGTGACCTGCAATGCAAGAGATGCAGATACTTGCCCGCATGACCACATTTGATTGTGCTGATACAGCAAGGACTAAAATGCTATTGTTGACCCTTGTGAGTGGCTTTCGATATACCTGTTTGTGCTGTCTGCAACACACTGCTGCTTTGCTGCAGTCCCCAGGAGCAGTTTGACCTTGTCTGCACATCTGGACGCCCCTTTTGCCTTTTGGATGTGCGCTTGATGGGCCCAGAGGGCACTCCACTGAAGCCTGGCTCCCATCAAGTAGGGGAAGTCCGATGCAGAGGGCCCACTGTCTTCCAGGGCTACTGGCAGCTGCCCCAAGCAAGCCAGGAGGCTTTCACAGAGGATGGCTGGTTTTGCACTGGCGACCTGGCAACTATCAATACTGCTGGCTACATCACTGTTGTTGACCTTATCAAAGACATGATCCTGCACGGTCAGTATTTTGCTCTTGCTACAGACCCCTTTGGTTTTGTTTGAAGGGTGTGTTGCTTGCTGAGTCATTGGAACTGCTGTGTGAGAAGCAGTGTATGCTGAAGCTTCACATGCTCCCTTGCATTGCTTCCTTGCTCTATATACGCTCCTCATGAACAACCTGAGTTACTATGCTGCTCTGCCTGCAAGCATATGCAGGAAGATTCAGCTTGATCTGAAGCAAAGCAGCCGCATGTCCTTTGTCAAGCATCACAGCCTGCATACAGCCCAGGTACAGCCTAGGTACAGTCTAGGTACAGTCTAGGTGCAGTCTAATTACAGTCTAGGTACAGCCTACATACAGCGTAGGTACAGCAAAGGTACAGTGTAAGTACAGCCTGCATACGTATACTGCTGGGCTGCATGGCTCATGGCATGCTGGGCCGCATCATTCATGGCATGCTGGGCTGCATCACTAATGGTACGCTGGGTTGCATGTGCAGGTGGTGAGAATGTGTACTGCAGCGAGGTGGAAGCTGTCCTGAGTGCGCACCCACAGGTGCTGCAGGCAGCAGCCTTCGGCATGCCAAATGCCATCATGGGAGAGATGGTCCATTCCGCCATTGTGCTGCGTCAACCCCTAGTCACCCCCGTCACCCCTCAAGCAGTCATCACCTGGTGTCAGTCCCAGCTGGCCCTATACAAGTGTCCAACTTCTGTGCATATCATTGATGAGCTGCCTACAACAGGCTCTGGGAAGGTGCTCAAGAATGTGCTCAGGGCTACATTCAGTAAGGGTGGTGCGTCAGCAGCTGCTGTGGCAGCTGCTGCTGCTGGGCCTGCAGTAAGCATGCCATCTCTAGCAGCAGCTAGTGGAGTAGTGACTGTCAATGCATATCCTGTGCCGGTTGTAGCTAGTGATTCAGGAGCTGACTGCTCAGGGCTTCTGCCTGGATCCCAATCTGTGCCACATCCTTGTGGCCGATGATCTGTCATCACCTGTCATGACAAAGGTGAACAGTCTTTCAGCGTGCACAATCCGCATGTGATGACTTGCTATGACTTTCTGTGTTGCACGACCTGGCTCGTCATGCTGCATGCTGTGTCAGCACATGAGCTCAACTGCATGCTGTGTCAGCACATGAGCTCAACTGCATGCTGTGTCAGCACATGAGCTCAACTGCATGCTGTGCCAGCACATGAGCTCAACTGCATGCTGTGTCAGCACATGAGCTCAACTGCATGCTGTGTCAGCACGTGAGCTGAACAATGTCATGCTTTCTTGAGCATCGCTACAGATGCGTATGACATGCACAACTGTACACTGTGGAAGGCGGTACCAGGGGCTCCCTGCAGTGCAACTTACGTCAGTGCACACTGATTGGATGATTGATTTCACTGTGTGTGCTTGCAGCTGTGTGCTCTCACATCTATTGGCGCTGGTCACCGCATCATCGTGCTGACCACTGCTACACAAGATGCCGCCATCACAGCACAGCTACAGCAGCTTGTTAACGAAACACAAGCCTGCCTGACAGTAACTGTTGTCCCCTCAGACCTGCTCAGCCAGTGCAACCAGGCCACTGCTGCTGCAGCTGTGGCCCTCGCTTTACAAGGCATGCCACCGCCACAGGCAGTGGCGGTTTTGAGAACCTCAGAGCCTGCTGTGCTGTCAATCCCTCGGCCTGTTCCAATTTCAATGGTAGCCTCGGAGCTCAGCATGCACAGCACAGCATACGTGTCAGCTGCAGCCTTGACTGCCTCCTCTGCAAGAGACAGCCTGCTGCAACAGGTAGCTGCAGCAGCAGCCCAGGCCATTGGGGATGACGTCATAAGCCCTGATGAGCCACTGATGGATGCTGGGCTGAACTCATCAGGTGCTGTCCAGCTGGTTTCCTTGCTGGAAGCTTCTACTGGCTTTGAGCTGCCAGGCACATTGGCCTTTGACTACCCCTCCGTTGCTGAGATTGCAGACTACCTGCTCACTCTGCATGAGCCTAGTTTGAACACAGCAGGCACAGCAGGCACAGCACAGCTGCCATCAACATTGCCAGAGGCTGCCACCACAGCATTTCCCGCCTTACAAAGCCACTCTGCATTTGCAGTTGAGCCTGTGGCTTCACACCCAGACCTGACCGAGACAATCGCCACAGCTGTGGCAGATGTTCTAGGACTGCAGGGAGCTGAGGCCTCAGAGCTAGGCTTGGACAATCCTCTTATGGATGCTGGCTTGAGCTCCACCCTAGCCATCCAGCTCACATCACAGCTGGAGTCTTTGCTGCACAGGGACCTGCCAGGCACCCTTGTCTTTGACTACCCCACGGTCAGAGACATAGCTGCCTTTGTAGCTTCCCTTGATGACACCAGCTCAGCTTCCTCCCAATTGCAGAGCGCTGAACCTGCTGCTACAGCTGGCGGTGATCTGACAAACTTAAGACAGGACAGTTCGCCACAGGCTCAGGCGCTGGAGCGCCTTGTAGCTTGCCTTGTGACTGAGATCACTGGGGATGCTGTAAACCCCAACACCCCTCTCATGGAAGCTGGCCTGACCTCGGCCACTGCCATTCAGCTGACCACAGCCCTGGAAGAGACCCTAGCAACTGATCTGCCAGGCACCCTGATTTTTGACTACCCCACTGTGGATAGCCTAGTCACTTACCTTGCTGGCTGATGCGTGCACCTGCCTGCTGACAGCCCAGCTGTGGCCACAGCTGCAGCAGCAGAAGGCCCTGCCCTGCCTAGCACAACATCAAGCGTGACCACATCTGCAGGTCCTGTGCACTCTGTCTTGCCTTTGGAACTGCAACTGCCACGGGCTGAGAATCATGTTAATACAGAATCCAAGGCAGTTGCAATTGTTGCGTCGGCACATCATGTGCCAGGAGGGTGCTTGCAGCCAGGGGCGTCCACTACACCTGTAGACAGGATCAGCCGTGTTCCACTGGACAGGTGGAACACAGATGAGCCAGCCTTGGACAACCCCTCAGAGCTGAGTGCAGCCTTTGGCTCCTTCCTCAGTGGTGCAGACCAGTTTGACCCTGCAGCATTTCACCTTTCTGCTTCAGAAGCAACACTTATGGACCCCCAACAAAGACTGCTGCTCGAGAGCTTTGCAGAAGCACAGTCAGTGTTCAACACATGTGACAGCCACACATTTGGGAGTGACAGGCTTGCTGTGAACGGCAGCAGCATCAAGCAGCAGTTTGGTGTTTATGTGGGAGTGTCTCAGCTGGAATATGCTCGTATCACATATGAGACTGGGACAAACCTGAATGCGTATTACGCCACTGGAGCGCATTTGAGTGTGACCAGCGGGCGTATTGCTTACTCCTTTGGCTTGAAGGGACCTGCTCTGGCAGGTACAGTACTATCCAACACAGCATTAATCTCAGCATGACTTGAGCAGCTTTGGTGCAGTGGCAGATGATCTGCATGCATGCTTCCTTCAGCTGTTTGACACCTGCAACATGCCTGAGGTCCTTCTGTCCTTCACAATGCGCGAAGATTGTGAAGCTGGCCATGATTATGAATTTTTTGTAACATACTGTCCTCCAACTCATGGTAGATGCCCATATCATCTCATGCTGTGTGCTCAACTGCTTGTGTTGTTGATGCCTGCTTCCTATCTTAGCAAGATCTGGCGCAAACACTTGAAATAACATCCGGTACATTGTATTTCTACACTGCCCACCGCCTTAACAGTTTCTTGTCAGGACTGAAAGTATATGTGTTTCTGATGCAGTTGACACAGCATGCTCGTCGTCCTTGGTGACTACACACCTGGCAGCCAAGGCTTTGATGAGTGGGGAGGTGGCTGCAGCTGCCAGCATGGGCGTCAACCTAACTCTGGTGCAATCCTGGACGCGGGCCTGCCTGCGAGCTGGCATGCTGTCAGAGGAGGGCAGGTGTGCTTCTTGTTTTTTTCTTTTTGTTTAGTACCTTACAGTCTGGCGGGTGGGAAGCCACTTGTGATTCATCAGACATCCTGGCTTGGAAGCATAGGTGTACGTGTGTGCAACAATGTGGCTGTTTTTGATTTCAAAGTCTGATAGTGTCATTTGTCAAACCACGCAATGAGCACATGGTCATTGCATGCTGGCTGTTTAGCAGCTGCACAACACATGCAGGGTTGCTGGTTCCTGTGTGGAATGGACAACGACAGTGTGTTCAGAGCGCTCCTTGCCAGACCTGCATGTCGATTGCTCAATGCCTTATTGGCTTAGCTTGGAAGCTGCTTCTGAGTTAGATACATTGCATGTTCTATGTCCTTTGATTATCACAAGTGAAGCTGATGCTGTGTATTGTACTTGTCCAGCTGTCAGTTCCTCAGCTGTGAAGTGCTGCACGTGTTTGCAGTCTGTCAGCCTGACATGGCACTGCAGGTGCAAGACGTTGGATGCATCTGCTGATGGGTATGTGAGGGCTGAGGCAGTGGGCTGTGCAATACTGGTGCCAGCATCAGCAGTGCCAGAGGGCATGCTGCCAGGCCTGGTCCTCCTCTCAGGCAGCGCAGTGAACCAGGACGGCCGCAGCAGCAGCCTGACTGCCCCCAATGGCCCCTCCCAGCAGGGCGTTATCAGACAAGCCCTGCAGGCTGGGAGTCTGGATGGGAGACAGGTGTCACAGCTGCAGATGCATGGCACTGGAACCCCTCTTGGAGGTGAGCAAAATTGACT
>JAABUO010008696.1_pt1 | contig 11437 bp, 17 predicted proteins | sample 5559291 | NCBI WGS metagenome assembly JAABUO01 (sample SAMN10711878, study PRJNA513372) | rock metagenome | isolation source: Antarctica rocks | place: Antarctica: Victoria Land, Finger Mt sud | reverse complement strand
GGCCTTAAAGGCACATACATTAGAAACACAGTTCACCAAGACACCTTGGACTGAACCACTCTACTGAATGGACATGCAAAGTACAATGCAATGAACTGAATTATTGTGACCTGTCTTATTTTGTCTCTTCTGCAAAACAGAGAACAAGTGAAGCAAGGTAATGCATCAATTCAAGTGATTAGTTTCATCTTTGAAGCATACAGTGGGGTACATAAGTCCTTATCAGGACATTTGCATTGCTGGAGATGGCATAGGACATTGCCATTCATGACCAGAACAGCCCAGTGACTCAGCATAGTCTTGCATCTCACGTGACCAAGTCTGAATGCCTCGTTCAAAAATTGGGGTATACCTTTGCTCAGCAAGAAAGAAAGCTGCTGGCGCATCTAGCAGTCAGTATCAAAGTCAACGGGCAAGGGGAGGACCAAACTCTGGCAACCTTTTGTTAGCTAGTAAGTAAATTGTTGTGTTGTGCACATCCAAGTTACTGTACTGAAACCAGAGGTTTGCTGACTGACCAGGCTCTCCTTCTGTCACAGGAAAACTTATTCAGGCAGCAAGCTTCTGGACCTTCCTTTGCAAACGCTGTTGTTCTATGCCTGCTGCTTCATTGAGATACTTGGATACTACAAGTCAAAGCTGGCCAGTATTACCGAACACCGAGGGTGTCACAGCTATGATTGTGTACGTCTTTCGCGTGCCGCACAGCTGCCAGTTTGGGGCCCTGCTGCCAGCCTTGTTGCACTGTCACAGACCTTTTACTGTTACCAGCGCCACACATGCGCTACAAGCGCTTTCTGCGCCAGTACAAAACAGGTGTGCTGGTTGACTTGCTGCAACACAGGACCTGTGTCACAGGTTTGCACCGGACCGCCGCTTGCGCACAGAGTTGCGCTTCAGATGAGCGTCGGAGCTCGCACACATCGCTGGTCCGACCGATACATATGAAACTAGCTTGGGCGTTGCGCAGCGGCCACTGTTAACAAGGCCACCCTCGATTAGCCAGAATGACTCATCCGGTGATCCTGGATGAGTCACATCTGTAAAAATGGAGATTCTCAGTGAAGCGATACGGAACCGTTGGAATGTGGCTGAGATCGGGTCCCGAGCTCGATACGGCTTCGCCATTTATTGAATGACTTGTATGCATTCTCTGTAGCAAGCACAGCAACTGATGTCCCACAAATTACTCGTTCACCGTCAGAGCTGATCATGCCTGCAACGGCCGACACGGCGGCGTTCGCCGTCATCGCCTGGCTGTGTCTCTTTCAAATCCCGGTTGCTGTTTCTTGGTCATGTAGCTTGACAATGACGGGGGACCATGGCACGCCCCAAAACCTCTCTCTTGCTCAGACGGCCTTGCACTGCACTCCCGATGCGGGGGAATCCGGCACACTGCCCGTGTATTTTAGCGACAAGTTGTTGAACCCGAGTCTGCAAGGTCACCATTCTGACTTGAGTTTTGTCGTCGAAGACGTTGCTGCAATTGGGGAGCAGCCTCCCTGCTGCACCGTGTTAGTTGCTAGCTCATGTCCTGATCAACGCCAGTATATCACAAAGCTGACACTCGCTTGCACGGCTGCAGGTGTTCAAGCTCATGATCTTCCTGCTGGGCTTAATGACTCGCTACTGTACTTCCAGCAGGCTAACCTCTCCTTCCAGGGAGCTCAAGTTATTGACATCAATGCTGGGAGCTTTGAAAGCATCGTTGCCTTCAACTCATGCACTCACCTGAACGTTACAAACTTCATGAGCAACGGTTGTCAAGCCCAGAATCAGATCCTGAGTGTCAGCAATTCAAGTAATCTGTATGTTCTGAACTCAAGCTTTCGCAATGCAGTTGCTTTAGGCTTATCAATCACAAACAGCAACTCCGAGCTTGATGGCAACGTCTATGAAAATTTGGGCAACTCCAGAGTTAGTGGAGGAGCTCTGTGGGTTGACAACTCTGGTGGCAGTTGGGTGTCAGTCAAAAGATCCAACTTCTCTGGCAACATTGCTGGGGATGAGGGTGGGGCAGTCCGCATGACCGGCTGGACCTGTTATTTTGAGGACAACAGGTTTGTAAACAACACCAACGGGGGAAATGGAGGTGCAGTCCTCATCGAGCTGGCAAATGATCAAACTGCAAATGGCACATTCTACAATTGCTTTTTTGCCAATAACACTGCTGGTTACAATGGAGCCGTCTATGCATATCCTACTGCGGGCAGCATGAATTTCAATAATTGTACCTTTATGGGTAATGTGGGGTAACAAGGCGGTGCAGTCAGCCTATGGGCTGTTGCCTTGGGTGTGATTGACAATTGCACCTTTGAGAACAATTCTGCCATTTACAACCATGGCATTCCTGGCGATGGAGCTGCGCTTTATGTCGATGGATATACAGCACGTAGCACGGCCCTGTATATTATGAACTCCACCTTTTACAACAACAACGGTTCCAGTTCTCCAGGGTCTGCAGCTGTTAGTGCTTCCCAATGCAACTGCATAGGCATCATTGACAGCACCTTTGAGAACAACTTGGGTATTGCTTTGTTTATCAAATTAACTCTAGGCGACTGTGAAAATAGTGGATTGCCATACCCGCCCTTGTTCAATCTTAGTGCAATTGCTGGCAATGAGGACATCTACTTGAATCAGTATATGCAAGATACCATTTTGGGTGGGTCTACAAGTGTGGACATCAGGAACACCACTTTTAAGGGGAACGTTGACTCCACCTTTTTGCAGGGTGTTGATACTGAGGCAGTGGCAACTGCTGTCAAAGGGGGGGCCGGCCTGAGCATTCAGTCCACTCAGAGAATCATGCTGGTTGACCTGCATTTTGATGACAATAAGGCTTGGCAAGGCGGCGCTCTTCTGCTTGACTCTTGCTTTGCCGCTGCCATCTGGTCCAGCACCTTCACAAACAATCTTGCTACTCAAGGAGGCGGCGCCATTGCCTCAGTGAACAACCTCCACCTTGGGGGTCTCTTCGTCGGCAACACCTCAGCCACAAACAACACAGCACTCACTGGAGGCGCTCTTTATGGTGCTGACCAGGCCTCCATCACCATTGGTAATGGCACAGTGTTCAATGGCAATGAGGCGTCTACTGACGGAGGAGCAGTCGCCTGCCTGCAGTGTGCGTCATTGACTTTCCAGGACCAAGTGCCATGCAAATGAATCACGCAGATGCAGCTGGAGGAGCTCTGCATGCTGACAGCTCGTCAGCAATCCAATCGACAAACACCACATACCACGGCAACTGGTAAGATCACTTGCTACCTGACATGCATCTTGTGTCCATGCAGTCTCAAGCTGAAGTCATGCTTAAGCTACATCATATGGTTTGCAAATGTAGCATGAGTCTTGATGTAGCAGTGCTGACTGTTGCTGCTTACCTGCTGCAGGGCTGCTGTAGGTGGTGCTGTGTACATTGCAGGGCTAGGAGCAACCACGGTGTCTCAGACCAACTTCACCAACAGCACATTTCTGGCAAATGCTGCCAACCTCACATCTGTTGGGGTGGTGTCTGGGGGTGGTGGGGCTGTGTACCTTGATGGGGGGATCACCCTGTTCAATGGCAGTACCTTCAAGCAGAACACTGCGAGCGGATATGGAGGAGCCCTTGTATACGTACATGAATGTTTTCCAGGTACAACAAACTCAAGCAGCACATACAGGCTATGAAACGTTTTGCTTGAGTTCACTGCATTTAAATCATGTGACATTGTAGGACATGCAGGTTGTTCATCTTGTTGCAGCACAACTGCACATAGATCAGATTTACTGTAATATATATAGACAAAATATGCCTGTCAAGTTGCAAGGAAGATGGTTGTATATATATGCTCTGAGCCTTTGTTCAGTGTCGCGCACAGTTGTTCATGTCACCTCGGCTGTTGGCTCTGGGATGCTCAATGCATGGATGCTGCCTGTCCGTTGCAACTTGCCATATCAGTGCTTGCTGTGTATTGCAGGGGCAAAAAGTGCGTCAAACATGTATATGTGGGCAGACTTCAAGCCGCCTATAAACGACAGCTGTTCTGCTGTCAGGTCAACAGGTCACACAAATATGTTGGTAGACAATCACGCTGACATTGCTGGTGGTGCGGTGTACGCGACTGACATGGCTAGCCTCAATTTCACTTGCTCAAACGGGTCGGCATGGGATGACACAACAGGCTGCCCAGCTTGGAGTAGGAACACAGTAGGGCCTCCTCAAGCAAATGCTTCTCTGTTGGGGTAAGCCGCCACAATGTATGCATTTCTGCAAGCTGTTGTGAAGCAAGTGCCTACATAAAACTGGCAATCTGCTCTTGATATGCTTGTAAAAGCTCATATGCAGTGTAAGCAACCTCAGCCTGGATTATGACCCAGCCCCCCAAATCTCCGGCTTCCTGGTTTGGGTCTGCTATTTTGTTTGCTACTTTTGCATGCATTGACTGCATGGGCGCAACAGCCTGAAGTATGCTGGTGCTCAGGTACGGAGCTGGACTAGCCTACGCGCCTTACTCCATCCAGCTTTTTGACCCTTCTGTTATGCTGTACACCAGCAATGGCAGCAATGCCCTTGAGTTCCTGCTATGGGTGACTGATATAGCGGGCCAGAATGTCACAGCAGGTCAGACACTTTGTCACTGTCCAATTGATGACATGTCTTCAGTGAGACAAGACTTGCCCTGACCTTGTCCCTGGCTTGTCATGAGCCAGAAAGTGGTATTATTATTATTATTATTATCATCATCATTATTATTGTTATTATTATTTATTATTTATTGTTATTATTGTTATTGTTATTGTTATTATTACTACTACTTTTACTCTTTTTACTATTTTCATTATTATCATCATGATTATGACTATCATCATTGTTGTTACTGATATTACTTTTGTGATATTTTTGTTGTTGTTATTCTGAGTACTAGTTGTGTGAGTATCATTATCAACAATACATGTACCACTTGCACTGCACATGGCTGGTGCATGTCATGTTCAGCAATCTCCTCTTTGTGGCTGATTGGGCTGAAAGACACACTTATATCCATGAACAGCACATCAATCAATCACAGCTGGACACATGACAACAATTGTGTTTTATGCAAACATGTTTTCTGTTGCTTTGCCATAACTAGGTAGCAGAAACTGCCTTGCACCAGTGACTGCACACCACTTCAGTTCAAAAAGCAGATTCAGTAAGATGCTCTCAAGTGTGACTTCACACATCTAACAAAACACTGAGAGTGCATCATCCAACTAATTTGCTGCTTGTGCAGGTGTTTCAGATGATCTGACAGGTGTATCAGGTCTTGAAGTCGCTGTAAATGTCTCTGCTCTGAGCCCGCCAGCAAATGCGACATCACTGCGACTGACAGGTCACACAACAGGCACAGCTAACAGCTCAGGGGTCATACGCGTTTCTGCCTTTGGGATTGTTGCTGTGCCTGGGGACTACAATGTGTCATTCAACCTGACACACTTCCCATTGGTATGTCCTCTAGCTTCACGTACGTGCAACAAACCTGTGTGTGCCCCCAAGTTTGGGCCTCTTTATGAACCAATTTTCATGCACATGCATCTCTGCTTGCTCATCCCATTGCACATTTTAGGCAGTCTGAACTGTTGTTATGCACCAAGACGATTGGGGCTGCCGAGTGCTTGGCCAGCATGCCCTAAGACTCAAGCAATCTTGCACCAGCCTTACTCGTACTGGTCTGTGATCACCTTTGAGGACTATGTACTGGGTCCAGAGCAGATTGGTCACATTCTGCGCAACTGTACAATCTGCCATGCTTGCTTACTGCCGTGCCTGTTAGCTATCATGTACTCACACTGGCTGAACATGTGCAGGTCCCACCTGCTGTCAAGACAATCCAGGTGCAGCCTTGCTCTCTGGGCAGCATCAGGAGTGAAGACAACACCACTTGCACAGTCTGTGGAATCTTGACCTTCTCGCTGAATTCGTCTAGCACGATGTGCGATGCTTGCCCATCTGGGGCTCAGTGCAACGGCAGCGCTGCTTTCATTCCTCCTCTGCAACACTATCACTCCAACCCCTACTCCACCATTATTGTATCGTGTCCAAACCCAGGTGCTTGTGGAGGCAACCGCACCAGTCTGCTAAACTGCAAACTAGTAAGTGCTGCCTACATGACCACGCAGTCTGCCTTTGATATTTGCCACTACAGCTTTGCTTGTTGCCTTGCACAGGTGGCATGCAGTGTGACATAGGGGATCCGCATGCCATCCACTCTTCGTACTGCACCAGAAGCAATTTGCACGGCAGTCATGCTTTGTACAATATGTTACCGTTACACCTGGTGCTTGCATGCACATGCCTGGACCTGGTTGGTACCTTCATGCAGCCTAGCTCTGCAGGCATACTGCAACAGCATACTTGCACCCACACCTGACTGGCCATAGCTATATCCTCAGACATCTCCCTGAAAAGCTTATGTGACAGAGTCATCAGGGAACATACCGGAGCCAAGTCCTGCAGCTATGCATCAAATGCACTCCCAACCTGGCCTGTTTGCTATCCATGGTGAGCTGCTCACTGTGATTGTGATGCAGCCCGGGGGGTCATGCAACATGACAACGTCATTGGTGGCAGATGACCCCAATGCTTACATGGTGAAGATGTGCAGCCCTGGCTACTATGGCCCGCTGTGCTCCTTGTGCTTGCTGCACAATGCTCCGCCTGGAGAGGCCCGCTATGGCAGAACAGGCAATCTCAACTGTCAGAAATGCAGGTGTGTCTCAGCCCTCTCTTGCAGTCTTTTGGCTGTCTTGCATCATGTTGTTTGTGCTGGGCTGGGTTTGCTGTTGCTTTGCTGCTCCCATCTGTATCTTCAGTTCTGCTCTGTTGCACTGCCAATATTGACAGTGTGTTGTGTTGTGCTGCTTATGTACATATCTTGCTGACATGGCTGCTGATGCTACCTGTCAGCAACAATCAGTGAATATTGGTAGCACATTCATTGCTTGCATGGCCTGCACATCACTGTGACAACTGCTGCACTCGCGTCATCTTGCAGAAAGCTACAGTTGCAGCTCTCCTGCATGACACTGCTCATGAGGCCACTGCATCTGTCAAGTGGTCGTGCGCAAGCAAGCGTAGTTCCCGAGTGGTTGCAACATTGCATCAACCAGATATGTTGTTGTGTGATGCAAGTGCAGCATTGTCTGAGGCTGTTCTGCAACTACTTGTCCTGTGTCCGCAGGAAAAGTAGCACAATAGTGATTGCTGACATTGCCAGCACATCACTGGTCATGGTCTGGTTGATGTACATCATCCATGTGACCCTCAGGGAGAATGAAGAAGATGCCCAGAACACTCCCAAGCCAGTTCGCGTCTCAGAATTTCTCAAGGTAGGTGCAGCGTACCACCACTGGTCCCTTGCTGCAATGTGGATTGCCTCAGAGTGCCATGGTGTGTCACCATACATAAGTCTTGTAGTAACAATACTTATGTATGTTGACACAGCATGGCACTCAGATGCTACTGCATGCTGCACATCATGTGAGAAGCCTTTGCAAGCCGTCACAATTGGTGCTTCATATCAGCTGCTGCATGCATTACATGCAAGCCCAGACAATGTAAGCAAAGTATCAATTACGTATCAAATGGGTGTGACAAATGACAACCTTATAACACTTCAAGTCAACTGCCAGCAAAGCAGAAGTCCGCTAAGTGTATACCGTGTACTGTCTTGGTCATATGCAGACTGACAATAACGCATGCTCAATGTGCAGGCAGCGCAGCTGTGGCTGCAGTATATCTCGGTACTGTCTGGGATCAACTTCCCTACCCCCCTTGCCCTGCAGTGGGTCTTCAGCGCTGCAAAATCTGCCTTTGCTGCCGTCTCCGGTGGCAGCCTCTCTATAGATTGCCTCTTTTCCACTCATCATAACACTGCAGTGCAGAGGATCCTGGTTCATTTAGCAGTGCCGGTGCTTGTTCTATTTGCTATGGTGCTCATTCAGGTCATCTGGTAAGGCTAGCTGTTTTGCACACTGTGGGTGCTGTGCTGCCGCACTCTTTGTGGCTGGCCAAATGCTGCCTGCAAGAAGCACTGCATGTACAACAAGCATTGAGTGCTCACATCGAGTACCTGTGCACCCATCTCTTGGCATCATGCAAAGAATATGAGGTGCTCTACAGCTGCACTGCATGCCACTCCTTCTGTGCCACAAAGTAAGGCTCTGCAACAGCCGGCAAGTGAACAACGCCCAGCATCTCAGGCCTGTTCAGTCAGCTACTTGTATGTGAAATTCCCTGCCTGTCATCATAGGTGGGCAACCACTTTCAAGCAGGCCCCCTCCACACCACCAGCTGCAGCTTCCTGGCAAGCTATGACTCCATCTTCTTGGACCAGTCTGGGTCCATGGTACCACAGAAGGGCAGAGCTGAGAAATCGGCTGTGCGTCACGCTGCTGAAGGTTGTATTTTTCTACTACCCCAGTCTGCTGGCAACCATCCTGAGCCTGTTTGCTTGCTACCCCATCGACCCTGCTACTCATGGTAGTGAGCTGTACCCGCAGTATGCCCAGGTGAGAAAACCATTGAGTTACCCGTGTCATGCAAGCTCAGGTCGCATGCACTTAGATCATACGCGAGGCAGCAGTTTTGCATTGCAAGTGCATTTGACCTGCCTTTGGTGTTTCACCTGCACAACAGGTTTGGATCTAGCCAACTTGAGCGTGAATTGACTTGCTTCAAATCTACGAGCATGCAAGTTGCCTGGTGCCATCAGCTGAGTCAGCCTTGACACAAATAACCAACGATATGAAATAGCTGACAGATGCAAGCCTGAGCGTGCAAGCTGATGACTCAGCATGTACACAGGCTCCAACTTGGGATGTACAATGAGTGGCATGCAGTTGCCTGTTTGAACAGTAAAGCTTTTCATGGTGGTTGACTGACACTGATTGGTTGATCGGGTGAGTAAGCAAATGAGTACTGGATTGATGCCCGCAACTGCTGTGACTAGAAGTTGATGACATGCAGGCCAGATCGCAGCATGGGTTTTGGGTTCCCGACATGCGTGTTGAATGCTTTGTCGGCTGGCATCTGAAGCTATCTGGAGGTGGGTATGCACACCACTCTATGCACAGCCTGCACAAATGCATACAGACAGCACAGCTTCACAGGAGTCTATGCACTTGACAAGCAGAACGAACAAAGTTTTTTCCATGACTGTACTTACTGCTCATGTGGTATAACTGGCCTGCAATGGTGGTGAGTGCAGGGCTGGGCGCTCCTTTGGCCCTTGTGGGTTGTGTGCTCATCCCCCTGCTGCCTTCTCTGTTGCTACTGCATCAGTGCGGTCACCTTAAGTCACCTGATGTGAAAAGGCGGCTGGCCTTCCTCTACTGCAGCTACAGGTCAGTGCCAGCTGACCCATGCCTGCTGTGTACGGTCACTTGCTGCATGTACTATACCATTTCGTGTTCTCACTTGCCAGGAACTGCTTCTCAGGACAGCTGCTGGAAGTGTGTGCACATCGTGATCAATATCTCTGAATGTGGGCCGCAGCATGGCTGCATCAATTGTGTAGCCACCATCATGTATGCCTAGTGCTTCCTGTATAGCTGGCAGCTCAATGGCAGCTGCTGTCATACACCCAGTGGTGCATGAGCATGCTTGCATGCACACCGCCATGTGTGTGCACTCATGCACCGGCTGGTGTCAGTGTGAGCTGTGTGCATGTTTACACACAGAGCTGGTCATCTTTTGTCCATTCGCGCCTGACGGCCATGAAGCGCATATCAGTTGTCAGGGCTTTGTACAGTTCGTGTAACACAGCCCTGTGCTGTCCCTGTGCTGCGCTGTGCAGTCCCTGAGCTTTGTTGTGCTGTCCCTGAGCTGCCTTGTGCTGCCCCCTGGCCTTTTACACACAACGAGATGCATTGAATCCACACTTGAAGCACCTTTGAGCATTATGCACCCATTGTGGCAACTCAGGTGTTCTCAGGTGTCCTGAAGTTGCTTTTCTCGTCACCACTGTTAGACATTCCTGGTGCCCATGTGTCGTGCAGGGACAACTTCTGGTATTGGGAGACAGTGGTGCTGGTCCAAACCCTAGGCCTGGTAGCAGCACAGGTCTTTGCCATTGCACTGGATGGATTTTTTCAGCTGACCATCACGCTGCTCATCTTGGTGACAGGCGGCCTGGCATTAGCTCATTGTCATCCATTTGAGCAGGAGGGCCCTCAAGTCGTTCAGGTGTGCATTGTGATGCTTCAGGCCCGACCAGGCTGGTTTTGTGCTAAGAGGGACAAATTCTATCAATGCAGCGCTCATCCTGGACCTATCAATGCATGGTTCGTCTTAGAGTGATGCAGTAATCCAATTTGAGTCACATGATGCAGATGTTTATGGTTGGTTGGCTGGCTGGCTGGCTGGCTGGCTGGCAGGCTGCAGCGTCTATTCAGCAAATTCTTCTGCATGACAAGCAGCATGGTCTGTTATGCCCACATGTACAGTGGTGCATGGCTGAGCCACACATGATGCTGGCCTCCTTACACTACAAGGCACATCAAGGACCTTGGCCTGGAGTCATGAAAACCTCCTTTATGCTTGCAACTCGTTGCATGTGGAAGCGACTGCACCTGGATGTAGGCTCATAGTGAGCAAATGCAGCGTGCAGGCGCAGTTCACCGCTATGCAGACTGTTGCACACTGACAAGTGTGTGTACCACATCAGCCTGTTTACAGTCAAGAGCCCAATGCTTGTTGTATGTTGCTGACTATCCTTTGCTTGTTGCATGGTTGACGCAGCTGATGTTGTCTGCAGGTCATGGCACTTGGCACTGTCACTGTCACAGCACTGGGCTGTCTCATGTTCTTGGACAAAAACCATGTTTTGAGCCCTGGTGGCGTCAGTTCTTACTGGTCATCCTCAACATAGTCTTCCTAGTCCTGGTCGCCCTGGCAGTTGTCCAGCAAGGCCAAACATACTTCTGGACATTCTTAAGGAAGGCTCAGACCTTCAGTAAGGCTGCTCTGCGCTTGGTGAAGGCTGCCTTTAGCTTTCTGAAGGCTCCTTTTGTCCGAAAGGGACGGCAGCCTTGCTTGCAATTGACCAGGCCCCGCCCAAATACGGCAGAGCCCGTGAGGGCTACAAGAACTGGATCCTTGCAGCCCATGCTGGCAGAAATGATGGTGCCGTCGCAACCTACCAGCTTATCCAGCAGCTGGTCCCACGATGGCCGCAATCACTGAGAGATTTGAGTTGTGATCAGTTGTTCTGCACTCAGCCCTGGGCGTTTGTGGGGCCCACCAAGGCCTTACCATCAGGCCTTAGCTAGCAACCCGCCCACACGAACACAGCAAACCCAAAACCTTTTTTTTTTTCTGGGTGTAACATAGCAAGGTTATGATCTTGAGGAAGGTTCTTCTGGGATTGCTCAGCGCTGTATTTTTGGAGTGATAAGGCGCTGATGAAAC
>JAABUO010008695.1_pt1 | contig 11439 bp, 10 predicted proteins | sample 5559291 | NCBI WGS metagenome assembly JAABUO01 (sample SAMN10711878, study PRJNA513372) | rock metagenome | isolation source: Antarctica rocks | place: Antarctica: Victoria Land, Finger Mt sud | reverse complement strand
CATCGAGCGTCCTTGAGTCCGCAATGAAGCCGAGCGTCTCGATGCGGGCGGCGGCGTAGGGGTCCGGCCGCTCGAGCCCGACGAGCGAGCCGCGCAGCGCCCGATCCTCGGGAAACGCGAAGGCGGCACCGACGCCGATCGGCGGGATCCGTTCGAGCGTCTCGTCGACGCGCGCCGTGCGGAAGTCGAACCGATTCTGGCGCTCCATGAGCTCGACCGGGCTCAGCTGGAAGGCGCGTGCGAGCCGGATCGCCGTCTCGACGTCGATGGAGCGGCTCCCCGCGAGCATTGCCGCGAGCGCCGGCGCATCGGTCCCGCCGATGTGCCGCGCGACATCCTCGACCGAGAGTCCCAGCGGAACGAGGTATTCGCGATCGAGCTCCGGCCCAGGATGGGCGACGGGAAGGCGCCGGTTCGATTCGTCACTCATGCTCGGTTGGTATCGGCTCGCGGGCGCCGGGGTGCGAGCGGCTCGCGCGGTGATCGAAGCCGGCGATCGCGAGCGGCACGCCCGCTCGCAGCAGGCCCGGTTCCGCGGTGAGCGTCCCGACGGCATGGAGCGGCCGGCCGAAGCGCTGCTCGAAGCGCAGCGCGAGGTGCGTGAAGGCGCGCGGCGCGACGGCGACGAGCAGCTCGAAATCCTCGCCGCCGGCGAGGGCGTACGCCTCGGGGTCGTCCCCCGCCGCCACGCCGACGGTCCGGGCGCACGGCGCGACCGGGACGTCCCCGAGCTCGGCGCCGCAGCCGCTCGCGCGCGTCATTCGCTCGAGATCGGGCGCGAGGCCGTCGGAGAGGTCCATCATCGCGCGCAGGTGCGTCGAGGCCGCGAGCCAGCGACCCTCGGCCACGCGTGGCTCGGGATAGCCGAACGCCGCGCGCGCCGCGGCGGCGGTGGCAGCGTCGACCGCGAGGTCCGGCCGCTCGAGCAGCGCGAGCCCGGCCCGGCTCGCACCGAGCTCGCCCGTCACGGCGAGAACGTCGTGCGGCCGGCCGCCGTCGCGGCGCGCGAGCCGCGCCGGAGCCACCTCGCCGACGACCGTGATCGCGAGCGTGAGCACGGGGGCGCGCACGATGTCGCCGCCGGCGATCCGCACGCCGTGCCGCGCCGCGAGCGCGGCCATCGCCTCGTACACGGCGAGGACGATGGCGTCGTCCTGATCGGGCGCGAGGCCGAGGGCGACGGTGGCGAGGACGGGCCGCGCGCCCATCGCCGCGACGTCCGAGAGGTTCGCGGCCATGGCGCGGTGGCCGATCGCCGCGGCGGCCATCGACGTCGAACGGAAATGCGTTCCGTCGACGAGCGCGTCGGTCGTGATCACCGAGAGGTGCGAGCGCGAGGGCTGCCAGGCCGCCGCGTCGTCACCGATCCCGAGCGCGAGTCGCCGGCCGCCCGGGCCCGGCCGCTCGGCCTCGCAGATGCCGCGCAGCGCGGCGACGAGGTCGTCCTCGGTCAGAGGTGCGCGCCGATGCGTGCGTCGCCCGCGATGCGGCGGAGTTCTCCGATCTCGGCTTCGGGATCGGCCGCGTTGAAGACGCTCGAACCCGCGACCACGATGTCGACGCCCGCCGCCACGACCTCGGCGACGTTCTTGCGGCCGATGCCACCATCGATCTCGATCTGCGCCCGGGAGCCGTGCGCCTCGATGAGCGCGCGCGCTTCGCGCACCTTCTTGATCGCCCCCGGAATGAACGCCTGACCGCCAAAGCCCGGGTTCACGCTCATCACGAGAACGCGATCGAGCTCCTCGATGAGGTCGTCGAGCGCGCCGACCGGCGTCGCCGGATTGAGCGCGACGCCCGCCTTCATGCCGGCGGCCCGGATCTGACCGACGACGCGGTGCGCGTGATACGTCGCCTCGTAGTGGAACGTCACGGCGTCGCAGCCGGCCTTCGCAAACTCCTCGATCCACCGCTCGGGATCGACGATCATCAGGTGCGCGTCGAACGTGAGCTTCGTGAGCGGCCGCAGGTCCGCGATGATCTTCGGGCCCCACGTGATGTTGGGCACGAACTGGCCGTCCATCACGTCGAGGTGCAGCTCGTCCGCGCCGCCGCGCTCGACGACGGCGATCTGCTCCGCGATCTTCGAGAAGTCGGCGGCGAGCAACGACGGCGAGACCTTCATCGAGTGGTTCCCTTCGGTGTGTGCGGCGAGCGGCCGGCGGCCCGGCCGACCGGCGCCGGGACGACCGCGCGGGGCGGGAGGATCTGGCGCTCCTGGAGCGGCGGCTCGATGCCGAGCTTGGTCGAGTCGGCGAGCTCGCCGTCGACGAAGACGTCGAGCTCGGACGTTCCGATCACGGTGAGGTTGAAGTCCAGCCGCTGCTTGGGTTGCGCGTATGCGTTGTAGGCGTTCCACGTTCCCGTCTCGTCGCGGACCTGGACCCGGATCGTGCGCGAGGCGGTCGACGGCGTCGCCGATCCCGCGTCGAGCTGCGGAACGGTCACCGCCGCGTGGACCTCGCGCACGAGGTAGCCCGCCTCGCGCGGGCCCGCGCTGATCTGCAGCGAGACGCTCTCGCCCGGCGAGAGCTGGGCGCCCGGCCCCGGCTTCTGACGCACGACGATGCCGCGCGGCGGGCCGTCGCGTCCGAACGGCGTCCAGACGATCTGTCCGAAGGCGATCCGCGCGGCCGCCGCCCGCTCGCGCGCCTCGCCGACGTTGCCCGAGACGAAGTCCGGCAACGTGACGGATTGCGGACCGCCGCGCGCGAGATCGATGTCGACGACCGTGCCCTCGCGGACCGGCGTGAGCGGCGACGGACGCTGAGCGACGACGGAGTCGGCCGGGACGTCTTCGCTCGAGACGGTTCGCACCTTGCCGAGGGCCAGCTTGTAGCGCGAGAGTTCGAGCCCGACTTCCCGCCGCGACTGGTAGCGCAGGTCGGGCATCGGCAGGATCGTGACGCCGGTCGACACGACGACCGAGATCTGGCGGCCCTGGCGGACCTGCGTCCCGGAGCCGGGATCCTGGCGCATGACGGTACCCTTGGGATACTGATCGCTCGCGACGCGCGCGGCGACGCCGATCCGCAGCTTCGCGCGCGCGGCCGTGCCGTATGCGTCCCCGAGGGCCTCGCCAACGAGCGCCGGGGCCGCGAACGTCGCCGACGGCGGCGTGAGGAAGTCTTGGATCGAGCGCCCGAACCACACGCCGACGCCGACGAGGCTCGCGAGCGCGATCGCGAAGAGCCAGTCCTGCCGTCCGATCCACGGCCCGCGCTCGACGCGGCCACCCGCTCCCTCGCCCGGGTTCGGCTCCGTCGCGCGGCGCGCCATCGCTTACGTCAGCGCCTCGAGCGCCGCCGCGTCGAACTCGGCGTTGGAATAGACGCGCTGCACGTCCTCGTGCTCCTCGAGGGCGTCGAGCAGGTCGAGCGCGGCGCGCAGATCCTCGCCGCTCGGCGCGACCGAGGCCTTCGGCTCGACCCCGAGCACCATCGAGGTCACGCGCAGGCCGCCGCGGGCGAGTTCCTCGCGGGCGCTCGCGAGCAGCGCCGGCTCCGTCGAGACGATCGAACGGCCGTCGCTCGACCCGTCGTCGTAGCGCACGTCGATCACGCCGTCCACGAGCGACCGCTCCACGAGCGCGTCCTCGTCGAGGGCACCGTGCTCGACCTCGATGAGGCCGCGCGCCTCGAACATCCAGCCGACGGAGCCCGTCTCGCCGAGCGCGCCGCCGTGGCGGCTCAGGAGAAAGCGCAGCTCCGATGCCGTGCGGTTACGGTTATCGGTCGCCGCGTCGATCACGACGGCGATCCCGGCGGGCCCGTGCCCCTCGTACCGGATCTCCTCGATCTCTCGGGCGCCCTCGCCGCCGTTCGCGCGTGCGATCGCGCGCTTGATGTTCTCCTGGGGCACGTTATTCTCGCGCGCCTTCTCGACGGCCATCTTGAGGCGGTAGTTGGCGTCGGGATCGGGTGACCCGCCCTTGGCGGCGAGAATGATCTCCTTGGAGAGCTTGGTGAAGAGCGCGCCGCGCTGCGCATCGACCTTGCCCTTCTTGAGCTTGATGTTGTGCCACTTCGAATGTCCCGACATCGCTACTTCCCGGGGTGCGGATTAATCCAGTTGCTGTGCTCGAGCCACGTGAGCATGCGCGCGCTCCAGGCATCGTACGTGATGTGCGAACCCGCGACCACCGGATACCAGAAGACGAACGCGGCGAGCGTCGCCGCGAGGAACACGCCGACGCCGATCCGGTTCCACGTCCAGCGCCTCGCCGCGGCGAGGCTCGGCCGGTAGCGCCAGATGCGCTGCAGCAGCACGGCATCAGCCATGAGGATGATCGCGAGGTTCGGCAGGAAGTGGTATTCGAACGAGATGCGCGGCGAGAGAATCCATGGCAGCCACTGCACGAAGTACGCGACGAAGAGCAGCGCGTACCCCTTGTTGCGCTCGCGCCACGCGAGCCAGCCCATGAATGGCACGGAGACGACGCCGAGCCACCACGAGAGCGGGTTGGGGATCGCGATGACCTCGGCGACGCAGCACGCGCTGCCCGAGAGCGCGGCCGCGCCCGTGCGAAAGTCGTGATAGGAGTACGAGATCGGAATCTCGAGGATCGGCCACTGCCACCAGCGCGACGAATACGGATGGGTCGCGTGCGCGACCGTCTGGTCGTGATAGATGAACATCTGCTGCTGCAGCGAGACGACGTCCGTGAGGTTATGGCCGAGCCCGAAGAACGGTACGTACGCGAGCAGATAGATCGAGCCCGCGACGAAGAGCATGCCCGTCACGAGCACGTCGAACGAAAAGCCGAACGGATTGCCCCAGCGAGCCGACAGCGGTCGCGCGGCGCCGCCGAAGGCACGCAGCGCCGGGCTCCACCAGCGCTGCGAGACGACCGCGAGCGCGACGAGCCACACGACGAAGAAGTCGAAGAGCCCGTTCCACTTCGAGGCCGCGAGACAACCGGCGGAGACCGAGAGCACCGCGAACCACAGGTTCGCGTCGCGCCGACCGTCGATCCGCGCGCCGCCCGCGACGAGCGTGCCGTCGGGCGTGTACCGCGCGGTGCCCGCGGGCGTCTCGTACGCGAGCGAGCCGTCCGCGCCGTAGGTCAGCCGCGCCGGCCCGTCGTCGAGCACGAGGCCGCCGTTCGCGACCGTCGTCGCGAGCCCGGCCGAGACACGTTCGCGCTCCTGCTCGAACGGCACGTAGCCGCCGTCGGGCAGCAAGAGCGCGCCGCCGAGCACGCGCGTCCCGTCGGCGTAGGTCGTCATCTCGCGCGCGCGGCCGACACGCGGGAGGAAGAGCCGCACGGCGGCGTACGCGCCGCACCCGAGGTACAGGAAGAGCACGACGTGCGCGGCGATCGACTGGCCCGGTAACGCGACCGCGTCGATCGCGCCGTCGATCGCGAGCGCGACGGCGATCGCGATCGCTTCGGTCGTGAACGTTCGACCGTCGACGAGCGGCGCCACGCGAACCTGCGCCGCGATCCAGTAGCGATAAAACGCGTAGAGCGTCGTAAGCGTGAAGAACGCGACGGTGATCTCGGGCGTCGCGATGCGCGACTGCACGAAATGGAAGCCGTCGAAGACGAGTAGCCCCGCGGCAACGGCGGCGAAGGCCGTCGAGCCGAGCAGCCGCTTCGCGAAGGCATACATCACGACGACCATCAGCGACCCGACGACGAGATTCCCGAAGCGCCAGCCGTAGGCGGTGTCACCGAGCCCGTGCAGGCCGCCGAAGAGCATCATCGAGCCCGTGATCACGAGCTTCGTGAGCGGCGGATGCGTGAACTCGAAGATCTCGACGTGGCGCAGATATTCCTCGCCCGCGCGGGCGTAGTAGATCTCGTCGAAGATCTTCTCCGACGGCAGCCAGTACGAGACGTAGTCCAGGACGAACGAGCCGGCGCCGAACCCGGCCGCGAGCGCCCAGTCCAGGCGCGTCATCGCGGCGAGTCCCTGGCCCGGCGCGAACCAGGCGCGCACGCGCGCGGCCCCGCGCCCGAATGCCGCGAGCAGCGGCACGCCGCGGGCGGCGCCGCCGGCCGCGAGGGTGGGCGCCGTCGCGTCGCTCCCGAGATAGGCGTAGCCGAGATAAAAGAACGTCGCGACGTTGGTGATCGCCGCCGGCCGGCTCAGCCACGGCAGGAGATCGCTCGCGTCCGCGCCCGCCGTGTGGTTCGTCATCACGGCGAGATAGTCGAGCGAGTAGACGAGATTTGCGAAGAGCGTGAGCGAGAGGAGGACGGCCGCGACGGCGTAGCGGCGACGGAACCAGAGCAGTGCGATCGCGAACGTATCGGCGTTGAAGTCGTAGCGCTCGTGCATGCGCGTCGAGAGCACGAAGTAGCCGAGCGAGAGGATGGCCGCGGCCTCGACGATCGCCGTGCCGTCGCGGCGCTGCGCGAAGCGCGTGATCACGAGCAACACCGCCGCGGCGAGCAGCAGCACGCCCCACAGATACTGCGGCAGGCCGACGACGTGGCCCGCGATATTCCAATTCGGGAGCACGACGGTGTCGCTCTGCCAAAAGTGTTGCGCGCCCGTCACGTAGAGGTTGAACGCGTTGACCGAGTTGTACGGATAGACGCCCGAGGCGTAGCGGTAGCGCGCGTAGAGCCACGCGAACTGACCCACGGGGTCGAGGCCCGGATTGAAGGCGAGCGACGCGAGATACGCGAGCGCGAAGCCCGCCGCGATGCCGAGCGCCGTCGCGCCGAGCCGGCGCATGCGTTCCGAGCGGAGGTCCGTCGTGAAGCAGAACGCGAGGAACAGCGGTGCGAGCACGAGCGCGGGCGGCTTGATGAGGATCGAGTACGCGAGCAGCGCCCATGCCGCGACGATCTGCGCCCGCGACGACGGCACGGGCCGCAGCCCGGCGTTCGCGATGAGGAGGAGGCCGCCGAGCGCGAACGCCGCGGCGACCGAGTCGACCTGGCCCCAATACGCCGAGATAAAGATCGCCGCGGGGTCGAACGCGAACGCGGCGGCCGTCGCGTACGCCCACGGCAGCGACGCGCGCGCGCGCACGAAGCCGAACAGCAGCGAAGCGATGACGAGATCGCAGAGGATCGCCGGCAGCTTCACCATCGCCTTGAGGACGCCGTAGCCAGGGTCGTCGTGAACGAACGCGCGATACGCATGGCCGATCGCCGCGAGAATGAAGAAATAGCCCGGCGGATAATCCGCGAAGCCGGCCTTCGCGTAGAATTCGCGCATCGGTTGGTCGGCGAGCGTGAGCGACCACGCCTCGAACGTGCCGACGTCGGCGCTGAAGCCGTTCGCGCCGATGAAGAGCAGCCGGACGATCAGCCCGGCGAGCAGGATCCCCGCGAGCCCCGCCCACGTCGGGATCGCGGCGAGCTCGCCGCGACCCTCCGCCGGTCGGGTGTCGGCGGCGCTACGCAACCCGTCGTGCGCCGCTGGCGAGGAAGTCGCGAACCGTGCGATCGGCATCGAGCCGCTCGCGGTCGGCGATTGCCTCGGCGTCGTCGAGCGCACGATCGTGCGCGTCGTCGGCGGCATCGCGGGCACCGAGGCGATCGAGCGCGGCGATCGTCGCCGCGACATCGGGCACCGGGCCGCCCGTGGCGTAGGCGCGCGCGACGACGTCGCGATCGGGCGACGGCGGCCGGCCGAGCGCCCAAACGATCGGGAAGCTCCACTTTCGCCGCGCGATGTCCGCGCCGCTCGGCTTGCCCGTGACGTCGGCCGCACCCCACGTCCCGAGCACGTCGTCCCGGATCTGGAACGCGAGACCGTACGCACGGCCGAGGGTCGCATACGCGCGCGCCCGCGGCGCGCTGCAGCCCGCGGCGAGCGCGCCGAGCTGACAAGACGCGGCGAAGAGCGCGCCCGTCTTCCCGGCGATCATCTCGAGGTACTGGTCGAGCGTGACGGAGGCGCTCGTTTCGAAGCCGATGTCGAGCCCCTGGCCCTCGCACATGAGGAGATTCGCCTCGTGCAGGACGTGCAGCATCTCGACGACACGACCGGGCGGCGCGACCGCCTCCTCGTGCAGCAGCGTTAGATAGCTGATCGCGCAGAGCGCGTCGCCCGCGTTGATGCCCTGCGCCGCACCGTATTTCTTCCAGATCGTCGTGCGGCCGTGGCGCATCTCGTCGCCGTCCTCGATGTCGTCGTGGACGAGCGAGTAGTTGTGCAGGATCTCGATCGCGACGGCGGCATCGAGAGCGCAATCGATCTCGCCACCCTCGGCGAGCGCGGTGCGCAATAAGATCTGCGGCCGGAGCCGCTTGCCGGAACGCGACGCGCCGGCGACGCCGTAGCCGAAGTGGTATCGGATCATCTCGTAGATGGGCGAGGCTCCGCGATGGCGCTCGAGCGTCTTGCTCAGATGCGCCTCGATGACGCTAACCAGCTCGACGGCTCAAGGCCTCCATCTTCGCCTCGACCTGATCGACGAGCCAGCCCGGCGTCGACGCGCCCGACATCAGCCCCGCGACCCCGACGCCCGAGAACCACTGCGGCTCGAGCTCGTCCGGGCCCTCGACGTGGTACGAGCGCGCGCCGCGCATCGCCGCGAGATCGGCGAGATGCTTCGTGTTCGCGGAGGTCTTACCGCCGACGACCACCATGACTTCGACCTGCCGTGCGAGGTCCTCGGCCTCGGACTGCCGGTTGTGCGTATCGGTGCAGATCGTGTTGACCGCGCGGACCTCGTAGTATTTCGAGCTGAGCTTCTGCACGATCTCGGTGAAGCCGTGGCCCGACCACGTGGACTGGACGACGACGCCGACCTTGCTGCCGCGCGGGAGCGCGTCGACGTCCTCGATCGACTGGATGCACCAGGCGCCCGGCACGTGCGAGAGCGTGCCCTTGACCTCGGGATGGTTCGGATCGCCGACGACGACGATCTTGTAGCCGTCGGCGCGGAGCTTCTCGGCCTGGACGTGGATCTTCGTGACCATCGGGCAGGTGGCATCGACGATCGTGAGGCCCTTGGCATCGGCCTTCTCGAAAACGTCGACCGGCAAACCGTGCGCGCGGACGAAGAGCGTGCCGGAATCGACCTCGTCGATCGAGTGGGCGTTGTGGAGGCCCTTCTGCTCGAGCGACTCGACCATCTGAGGGTTGTGGACGATGTGGCCGAGCGTCGTGACGGTGTTCTCACCGCGCGCGGAGACCGTCTCCTCGGCCTTCTTGAGCGTGATCGCCACGCCGAAGCAGAAGCCTTGGGTCTTCGCCTTCTTGATGTGCACTACAGTCTCTCCCGCAGCCCGTAGATCCGTTCCATGAGCTCCGTGCTCCAGTTCGCCATCGCCTCGCGCCGCGCTTGCCGGGCGGTCTCGAATCGTAGCGGCTCGCCGAAGACGACGCTGATGCGCCCCAGGCGCGACGGGTGGGCCGTGCCGTCGATGTACGCCGGCACGACGGGTGCCCCCGAGGACGAGGCGAGCAGCGCGACGCCGGCCTGCGGCGGTTTGCTCCGATCGGCGTTCCGGCCCCCCTCGGGAAAGATCCCGAGCACGTCGCCCGCGCGCAGCACCGTCATGCCGGCCTTGATCGCCGCGACGTCGCCGCGGCTGCGATCGACCGGGAACGCCCCGAGCGCCGTGATGAGCGGCCCGAGTATCGGCATCTCGAAAAGCTGGCGCTTGGCCATGTAGACGACGGGCCGTGGCACGCACGAGCCCATCAGCGGCGGGTCGAGGTTCGAGGCGTGATTGCACGCGATGATCGCGGGGCCGGTCGCCGGGACGTTCTCGACGCCGAGCGCGCGCATCCGCCAGACGAGCCGCCCGAGCATGTATGAGCCTTCCTTGCAGGCCGCGTAGACGAGCGGGTTCACGCGGCACCGCCCGCGACGAGCCGGGCGATCCGCTCGACGACGGCGGTCGCGTCGATCGCGGTCGAATCGATCGTGACGGCACCCGCGGCGGGGCGCAGCGGCGAGGCCGCGCGCTCGGTGTCCAGGCGATCGCGCTCGACGATCTGCTCGCGCAGCGTTGCCGCATCGACGCTCACGCCGCGTTCGGCGAGCTCGTCGCGGCGCCGCACGACCCGCGCGTCGACCGAGGCGGTCAGGAAGATCTTGTACGGCGCGTCGGGCAGGACGACCGTGCCGATGTCGCGGCCGGCCATGATGACGGGGCCTTCGGCTGCGATCGCCCGCTGAGCGGCGACCATCGCCTCGCGGATCGCGGGATGCGCGGCCACGGCCGAGACGGAGCGGCTGACGTCGTTGCCCGCGAGCTCGTCGCCGAGCGGCTCCGCACCCGCCCAGATCCGAAAGCCGCCCGCGGCACCGGGCTCGTGGGTCGCGCGGATCGGCCGTTCGCGCACGAGCGCGATGAGCGCCGGGCCGTCGCCCGGATCGACGCCGCCACGCAGCGCGAGCAACGTGACCGCCCGATACATCGCCCCGGTATCGAGGTAGAGCGCGTCGAGGCGCCGCGCCAGGAGGCGCGCGACCGTCGTCTTCCCGCTTCCGGCGGGACCGTCGATCGCGACGTGCGCGAAACCGGTGACCACGGAGCCCGCTCGTTCGCCCACCGGAAGCCCGCCCCTGGGCGAGCCGAGGCGACCGAAGCTTCAGCCGATCGCCTGCAATATCGGATCGAGAACGTCGCGAACGTATTCGAATGCTTCTCGGCTCGTCTTCGGAATCGGAAGATCGCCGGCGAGCGCCGGGTAGCCGGCGCTCCAACTCGTCGGAGGCTGCGGCAGTCGTTTTGGAATCGCGTGCGAGGTTCGCGCCGTGAATACATCTCGAATCGTCGTCGCCAATTCCTCGGGTTCCGGCGCATCGCTCTGTAACAAGAGTGCGAGGTCGATGAGATCCTTGACGCGCGTCGATGGCCGCAGACGATCGGCCCCGTATCCTCGCGTATATGCGTGCAACTTCTCCGCGATATGCTGCGACGCCGGTATCGCGTAGACCGTCGTTGGCCGGATGCCTGCGAACTCCAGGAGAGACGGCGCCGTCAGCGCTTGCGGGGTTCCGAGCCACGGGTCCGCGAACCCGACATCCAGATTCATCGGCTCGAAGAGTCGCCCGGTCGCGAACACGACGTCGAGTCGGAAGCGATACGTATCGATATCGTCGATCGGCTTCGATATCTGCACGACGCGCATCGCGAAATAGTCGGCCATCTCGGCCGCAGCTGCGTGTTCGAGGACCTCTTGCATTCCGGCGAACGCGAGCTTCGCCGAGATGTCGACGTCGGCGGTAGCGCGCGAATGCTGCAACCGATACTCCAAAGCGACGCCGCCTTTGAGGAGCCAGACGTCGGGAGCCACATGAACGAGGCGAGCGAGGATACGATCGAACGCCACGAGCTTCCGGAGATCTTGATACGTTCGAGCTTCGGATACTCGAGATCGTAGATGCGAAGTGAGTGCCGCTTCGAAGGCCGCAAGCGTCTCATATCGACGGTCGCTCATTACGGTAATCCGGCCTCGATCAACGCACGAACTCGGGTCGATACCGACTCCTTCGCGCGCTCGACTTGGCGCT
>JAABUO010008693.1_pt1 | contig 11440 bp, 10 predicted proteins | sample 5559291 | NCBI WGS metagenome assembly JAABUO01 (sample SAMN10711878, study PRJNA513372) | rock metagenome | isolation source: Antarctica rocks | place: Antarctica: Victoria Land, Finger Mt sud | reverse complement strand
GGGTGGGATAGACGTAGAAGCAGTCAATCTTCGGGGCCGCCGCCGGACGGAACACCTCCACCGAGGTCTGGCCGCCCGCCCCCGCGACAGTCGCATCGAGCCCGCCCTCGCAGGGGTTCTTCGCCATGCCGGGCCGGCACAGCCAGACCGTTGGATGCGCGACAGGCAGCATCGGACCGACCGCGGCGGACGGAGAGCCGACCGACCCGGCTGCACCGCTCGATGCGCCGGCTGAGCTCTGCGGCGCCGTGGGTGAGGAGGCCCCGGCCGACGAGCCGGCCGACGGTGAGCTCGACCCGGAGCAACCGGCGGCGAGCAGGGCGAGAGCTGACGCGGCAGCAGCGGACAGGAGGCGAGGGGAACGAGTCACGACCGCATCCTCTCCGCCAGGGTGAGACTGCTAGCAGGCGGGCCGCACCGAGTTCTGCATCTGGCGGGCGTTCACCTTCACCCCAGGGACTGATAGGCATGGCGGAGTCGGTCGGACGTGCTGCGGGAGCGGGTGCACGCAAGAGTGTCCAGAAAGCCGGGCCGCAAGTCGCCGCGTGTTGGCCGTGGCAGCGTTCGTGGGGCGCGCGCCGGCCCGGACAAGCTGTTGCCGGCCATCATCGGCCACCGCGGCAGCCCGGATACGCATCCCGAGAACTCCGTGCAGGGGTTTGCGGCGCTGGCGGCCTCGCAGGTGGTGGCCGCCGAGTGCGACGTCCGGCTGACACGGGACGAGGCACTCGTCTGCTCCCACGACCCTTCGCCGGCCCGGCTGGGAGGCACGAACGCCCCGATCTCGCACCTCACCCTGGCCGAGGTGCAGGGCCAGATCCTTCGCGGGGGCGTGCGGATCCCCACGCTGGATGAGGTGCTGGATGCCTGCGGCGGACGGCTCGAGCTCGTCATCGAGCTGAAGAACAATCCGGCCCAGCCAGGCTTCCGAGCCGACCGACGCTCGGCGGTGCTGCTCGCCGAGCTGCTCGGCGCCCGCAGCCGGCAGGGGGCTGGTGACCGGGTGCGCGCCGTGTCATCGTTCGACGCCGAGAGCATCAGCGCCTTCACCGGTGCCGTGCCCGAGCACGCGCTACGCGGTGCGCTGCTCGGCTCGCCATACGCCTCGCCGTTCGCGCTGCTCGACGAGGCCGAACGCCGAGGCGTGCGGCACGTGCACCTGCACTTCACCGCGTTGCTGCGCCGGCCTGCCGTCCTCGGTCGGGCGTCGGCGCGCGGCATCCAGGTGACCACCTGGACCGTGAACAACCGGCGGATGGCGCACCGCCTGCTGGACCTCGGCGTGGCCGGGGTCATCACTGACCGTCCCGGTCAGCTGGTGGACCTGCTACCTCAGTCCCCGGCGGCTTAGGACGCTCGTCGGCCGCTGCTCGTCCGGTGGCCGGGGACAGCGGCGCCGGTGAGGTCGACCGTGCCGGGGGCGACAGGGCGGTCGCCATCCGCCGGGACCACGGCGCCGGCGGCGGCGGCCGTGCTGACGAGCCCCTCGCGCTTCGCCATGCTGCCCGAGTCGGGGTTCCTGGCTGGCGTCGAGCCGGACGTCGTCAGGTCCACGCCAGGCCCTCGGGTGGGGCGTCGTCGGCGAGCACGAAGCCTTCGATCAGCCCGTACGGCCGGTCGGCCGCGTAGAAGACCTCGCGGTCGTTCGGGATGCCGAACTGCTCGAGGTCGACCAGGAAATGGTGCTTGTTCGGAAGGGCGAGCCGTACCTCGCACAGCTGCGGCACCTCGGCCAGAACCCGCTCGCCCATCGCGTACAGCGTCTGCTGCAGCGAGTAGCTGTAGGTGCCGGTAAAGGCGTCGAGCATTGCCTGCTTGGCCGCCGGGAAGGCCGCTGCCCAGTCGGCCTCGGCGCTGCGGAAGCGCCACTGCGCTGTCACCGAGGTGGCGAGCATCCGGTCCTTGGTCTCCGCGAGAGTGGTGAAGGGGTCGGTCGGGAATCCCCAGAACTCCGAGCCGGTCGTGTTGAGGACGATCAGGTCCTTGAGCCCGCTGACGACCGACGTGCCCGCGGCCTCGTCGTGGACGACGACAGTGGTCCGGATCAGGCCGCCGTCGCGCGCGAACGAGTGCGCACCGCCGATCCGGCTCCAGGCGTACTCCTCGACTGCCACGCGGGCGCGCGTGATCGGCTCCTGGCTGGAGACGAAGTGGCGCGCCAGCTCCAGGGCCAGCGCCTCGGGCTCGACTGCGCCCAGGCGTGCGGCGAAGGCGTACACCGTGTTCTTCTGGGTGTCCGTCGTCAGCACCTTGGCGTTGTCGCCGGTGAGGTGGCTGTCGGCGAGGTCGCCCGACAGGCTGCTCGAGACATTCCAGTCGCGCACGACGTCACCGCCATCGGGCGCCGCACCACGGGCCACCCGCACGACCCGGACCTCGGCCTTGCCGTAGCGGTTGCTCCCGAGCACCGTCATCAGCCCACACCCCTCGCGTCCGAGCAGACTCTCGCTGCTCCTCGTTAACGCCGCAGTCAAGGCAGGTAACGCACGAGTTACTCATCGCCGGCCGAACGGCGCTGCTGTCGCAACTGCAGTCATCCTCCGTCGCGCAGCGGCGATACGACCCGACTTGCCCTGATCACGGCGCGCCGGGGCCGAGGATGCATGCAGCTTCGACGAGCTGCTACAGGGTGTCCCGCTCCGGCGGTTCGCCGCACAGGGCCAGGAAGACGCGGTCCCGGGTCAGCGGCAGCGACGTGAAGCGGCGTCCCGTTGCAGCCCGCACGGCGTTGGCCAGGGCGGGAGCCACCGGGTTGACCGGGCTCTCGCTCATGGGCTTGGCACCGAGCGGACCCAGCTCGTCGCTCGTCGTCGCGAAGTGCACCTCGGTGCGCGGGAGGTCGCCGAGCACGGGGATGTGGTACTCGCGCAGCGTGCGGGTCGTGACCCGGCCACTGGCGTCGATGTCGACGTGCTCGAACAGGGCCGCGCCCAGCGCCTGCGTGACGCCTCCCTCGACCTGGCCGCGGCACTGGCGGGGGTTGATGACGGTGCCGGCATCGGCGGCGTGCACGCTGGAGAGAATGCGTACCTCCCCCGTCGAGGTAGACACCGCCACCCGGAAGCCCTGCACGTTGAAGGCGACCGTGCGCGGCGTGCCGGCAGTAACGGCCTCGGCCTGCAGCAGCTCGCCACCCGGACTGCGAGGGCCGCGCTCGTCGAGCATCAGCCGCAGCTGCTGGGCGGCGTGCAGGGCGGCGGTGCCCGCGACGATCGTCCCCGTCGAGCCGTAAGCGCCGGTGTCGTGCTCGAGCAGGGCCGTGTCGGCCTGCTCCACCTGCACGCTGTCCGGAGTCGTGCCAAGAGCCTGGGCGGCGAGCTGTGCGTGCACGGTCGTGGTGCCGTTGCCGAACTCGGCGGTGCCGACCGTCAGGAGGTAGCCGCCCCCGGCGCGCTCGGCTATGCGGGCCCGCCCGTGGTGCCCCCCGGGCGGGGTGGAGTCGAGCATTGCCAGTGCTATCCCGGAGCCGACCAGCCACCTGCCGTCGGGCGAGGGCTCCGCCGCGCACTCCGCGAGCCGCCGCTCGACGGTGTCGAGGCACTCGGCCAGGCCATAGCTGCCGATGGTGACGTCCGACGGCTCGGCGTCGGTGGAGGTGAGGGCGTCAGCGGGCCCGATCATGTTGCGACGGCGCAGGGCGACCGGGTCGATGCCGAGCTGATGCGCCAGCTCGTCCATCGCGCTTTCCACGGCGAAGATGGTCTGCGTCAGCCCGTAGCCCCGGAACGCGCCGGACGGGACTGTGTTGGTGTACGCCGACACGGCGTCGACCTGCTTGTTCGGGCAGCGGTACACCGCGAGTGACTCGTTGACGGAGTGGAACAGCACGCCGGCGGAGTGGTTGCCGTAGGCGCCGGTGTCGGCGAGCACCCGCAGCCGCAGTGCTGTCAGCTCACCGTCCGCGCGGGCGCCCAGGGTGACCTCCACGCACATCGGGTGCCGAGTGGTGGCCGCTGTGAACTGCTCCTCGCGGGTGAGTTCGAGCTGTACCGGCCGGCCGGTACGCAGCGCGGCCAGGGCGACGACGTCCTCGACCAGCAGCTCCTGCTTGGCCCCGAAGCCGCCGCCGATCCGGCCGGTGAGCACCCGGACCCGCTCGCGGGGCAGGTCGAACAGCTGTGCCAGCATGTCGCGGGTGAGGAACGGGGTCTGGCTGCTCGTCCGGACGACCAGCCTGCCCTCCTCGTCCAGCCAGGCGATCGCAGCGTGCGTCTCCAGGTGCACGTGCTGGACCCGGTGGGTGGTGAACGTGCCGGTATAGGTCTGTTCGGCCTCCTGCAGCCCGGCGGCGGTGTCCCCCAGGTGGCTGTGCACCTCGGCTGCGATGTTGCGGCTGCTGTCGGCGATGCGTGCGGTGCCCGGCTTGGCTGCGTGCAGCAGCGGCGCACCCGGCTGGATCGCCTCGGCCGGGTCGTGCACCGAGGGCAGCAGGTCGTACTCCACGGCCACCAGCCGGCACCCCTGCTCCGCCGCCGCCACCGAGTCGGCGACGACTGCCGCCACCCGCTGCCCGTGGTAGCGCACGGTGCGGTCGAGCAGCAGCGTGTCGTCGGGGTCGTCGGTCATCGAGTGGTGGCGCGCGGTGGAGTAGAGAACGCCTGGCGCGTCGTCGGGAGTAAGCACCAGCCGCACCCCGGGTACCGCCAGCGCGGCCGCGGTGTCGACCGAGCGGACGCGGGCGTGCGCGTGCGGCGAGCGCACCAGCTTCAGGTGCAGCAACCCGGCCGGCGCAACGTCGAGGGTGTACCGGGCCGCCCCGGTCACAATGGCGCGTCCTGCCGGCGCGGGGACGTCGGTCCCGACCGGCGGGCCGCCGTGCTGAGGACGGGCGTCCTGAGGACGGGCGACGGCACCGCGCACAGCATCCTCGATGGGCCCGTAGCCCGTGCAGCGGCACAGGCTGCCCTTGAGCGCGCGGGGCAGGTCGGCGCACTGCTCCGCGTCCAGGGCAGCGGCAGTCATCACCAGCCCGGCGGTGCAGAAGCCGCACTGGAAAGCCTGCGCGGCGAGAAACCGCTCCTGCACCGGATGCAGCGCCGCCCCACCCGCAAGCCCCTCGACAGTTGTCACCGCGCGCCCGGCGGCGCGCTGCGCGGGATAGAGGCAGCTGTGCACGGCCTCCCCGGCGACGTGCACCGTGCAGGCCCCGCAGTCGCCCGAGTCGCAGCCCTTCTTGACCCCCAGGGCGCCTTGCTCGCGCAGGAAGGTCCGCAGGCACTGCCCAGGATGCGGCTGCCCGGCACACTGCTTGCCGTTGATCAGCACGGCGACCGCCCTGCCTGCTGACTCAGCTCCTGCCGGACCTCCTCCAGCAGCAGACCGGTCAGGTGCCGGCGCCACTCGGGATGGCCGTGGACGTCGTCTTGGTAAGTCGGCCCCGCAGCCGCCAGCGCATCCCGCACCTCCTCCGCCGCGGGCAGGCCGGCGAACCGCAGCTGGACGGGACCCACAGTCGAGGCAGTCACGGTGAGCACCACCTCACCGTCGTCCGGCGAGCGCGTGCCGATCACCAGCACCGCGGACCGTCCGACCGGGCTGAGGGACTGCCGGCGGAACGCGGCCCGGCAGCGCAGCGCCCCCGCCGGCAGGAGGACCTCGCGCACCAGCTCCCCCCGGCGCAGCACGTTGCGTCCGGCGCCGGTCACGAACTCCGCGGCTGGAACACGTCGCTCGTCGCCGTCGGCCGTCCAGATGGTGACGATCCCGTCGAGCGCCGCCGTCAGTGAGATCATCGGTCCGGCCGGCAACGACAGGACGATGTTGCCGCCCACAGTCGCCGCGTTCCACACCTTGAACGAGCCCAGCAGGGCGTGACAGCACTGCTTGACGAGCGGCAGAGCCGTCCAGTCAGCAGGCCACCCGGCGGGTCCACCGATGCGGGACAGCTCCGTCAGCGTGCAGGTGGCAGCGATGTGCAAACCCTCGGGCGTCATCTGCAGCGGGGGCCAGCCCATGGCGGTCAGGTCGATCAGCCGGCGCAGCCCGGTCTGCGGCTCGGAGAACAGCCACGTGCCGCCCGCGAGGTACGCGTCGCCCTCCTGCCACGCGGGCAGCGCCGCCCGCTCGGGTGGGGCCTCCAGCTCGGTGACCGTGTTCAGGTCCACCGGCCGTCCCCCCGAAGCCTGGCCGCCGCGCACACGGCGGCCGCGGCCAGCTGCGACTCGTCCGCCGTCACCAGTCGCCCATCCGCGACGACCGGGCGGCCGCCCACGTACAGCCGCTCGAGCACCGGAGTGCCGAGTACGAGCGCCGCCACCGGATCGGCGATGCCGGCCCCGGCCAGGTCGTCGACCCGCCACACGGCGACGTCGGCGAGCTTGCCGACCTCTAGGGAGCCGAGCTCCTGCTCGCGCCCGATGCACCGGGCTCCACCGCTCGTGGCCATCGCCAACGCCTGCCGCACGGTCAGTGCTGACGGGCCGCCGCGCACCCGGGCCACCAGCAGCGCCTGGCGCAGCTCGTCCGCCATCTGCCCGGACTCGTTGGATGCCGCCCCGTCGACCCCCAGCCCGACCGGCACAGCTGCGGCCAGCAGGTCGGCCAGCGGCGCCGCTCCCGCGCCCACCCGCCCGTTGGAGGTCGGACAGTGCGCGACTCCGGTTCCGGTAGCGCCGAAGCGGGCGACTGCCGCATCCGAGAGGTGCACGCAGTGCGCCAGCCAGACGTCAGGGCCGAGCCAGCCGAGGTCGTCGGCGTACTCGGCCGGCGTCATGCCGAACTGCTCCTGGCAGAACGACTCCTCGTCGAGCGTCTCGGCCAGGTGGGTGTGCAGGCGAACGCCCTTGCGCCGGGCCAGGTCAGCCGCGTCGCGCATCAGCCCCTGCGTGACCGAGAACGGCGAGCAGGGCGCGACAGCGATGCGCGTCATCGCGTCGAAGGACGGGTCGTGCCAGGTGTCGATCGCGGCCTCGGTCGCGGCAAGGATCGCGTCACGGTCCTCGACGACGGAGTCGGGGGGCAGGCCGCCGTGGCGCTGGCCGAGGTCCATCGACCCACGGGCGGGGTGGAACCGCACGCCGATCTCGGTGGCTGCTGTGATCTCGGCGGCCAGGCAGTCACCTCCAGCGGCCGGGAAGACGTAGTGGTGGTCGGTGCTGGTGGTGCAGCCGGTCAGCGCGAGCCAGGCGAGGTTGGCCGCCGCCGAGGCGTGCACCGTCTCGGCGTCGATGCGCGCCCAGAGCGGGTAGAGCGTGGTCAGCCAGCCGAACAGGGTGCTGTCCTGCGCCAGGCCACGGGTGATCCACTGGTACAGGTGGTGGTGGGTGTTCACCAGGCCGGGGGTGACCAGGCTGCCGGCGGCGTCGATGACTACGGTGCCCGGCGGCTGGAGGGGTGCACGGCCCGGGCCGACGGCCGCGATCCGCCCGCCCTCGAGCACGATGTGGCCGCTCTCGTGCTCCGTGCCCGCCGCGTCGACTGTCGCCAGGTAGCAGCCCTCCAGGACCGTCCGCTCCGGCCCGCCGGCCGCGGCCGCACTCACTCGGTGACCGGCTCGAGCCGCGCCCGCTCGCGCCCGGCGGACGCGTTGAGCGTCCCGCCGCGTGACCCGGCGAGCTTGGCGGCGAGGTGGTCGGCGACCGTGACCGGCTCGTAGCGCGCCGGGCGATCGGCGTCGGAACAGCCCGGCAGGCAAGCGACGACCGCCTCGGCGTTGCCGTCGTGGAAGTAGGCCGCCGAGCGCCGTCGTACGGCCCGGCCGCTCGCATCCACCGGTGGCAGGACCCGGTGCATCGAGGACAGCCAGCGGTCGTTGGTCCAGCGGGCCAGCGCATCGCCGAGGTTCACCAGCAGCGCCCCGGGGGCCGGGACGACGTCGTGCCATCCGCCGGCCGAATCCAGCACCTGCAGGCCGGGGGAGATCGCGTCGGCCCACAGCACGGTGACGATCCCGTAGTCGGTGTGCGCCCCCATCCCCATCTGGTCGACCTCAACCCGCACGCCCGCAGCGGGCAGCTGGTAGCAGTTCATCCTCAGCACGTCGATGGAGTGGTCGGTGAACGCGGCGAAGTAGGTGGATGGCAGCCCGAGCGCGACAGCGAAGACCTGCGTCAGCTCGCGTGCCACCCGGCCTGCCTCGGCGAACCACGCCTCGACTGCCGGCCGGAAACCAGGGAGGACCGGCCAGAGATTGTCCGGGTAGACCTGCTCGTCGAGCCCGAGGCCGGGCCAGTCGCGGGCTTGCGTGCCGACGTTGAACGCCTCGAACAGGTCCGGCGCCGAGACCACGCCCAGGCTGTGGCTGAGGTGCTCGGTGCGCGGACCGCTGTAGCCACGGTTGATGCTCGGCGATGCCGGGCGTAGCCGATTCTTCGTCGCGGCCGGCAGCGCGAAGAAAGCATCGATCGCCGCGCCGAGCCCGTCGACCACCGAGGCTGGCACGCCGTGGCCGACGATGTTGAGGAAGCCGACCTCCCGTGCCGCGCTGTCAACCTGGGCGGCCACAGCGACGCGCTGGTCCGGAGCGCCGTCCCGGAAGCCGGCCAGGTCGACGACGGGAACCTCGAAGCCGCGCCCCATCAGCTCCCCCGGTAGGTCGTGTAGGCGTGCGGGCTGAGCAGGAGCGCCACGTGGTGGTGCGCGGCCCCGTCGGTGATGCGGAAGACCACGACGACCTCGGGGTAGAACCCGTGGCCCGCAAAGTAGCCCTCGACGTCGAATGTCAGCCGGTAGATGCCGGAGTCGAGCGGCCCGGCAAGGTCGCCGACCCGGCCGTCGACATCGGTAGCCCGCTCGGCCTGCAGCGACCATCCGTCCGCTGCGCGCCGCTCGAGCCGCACCGGGATGCCGGCGGCGGGGGCACCGGCGACGGCGTCGAGCACGTGGGTCGACACGCTCACCGGAACGCCTTGGCGAGCCGGAGCCGCACGATCTTCGCAAGCTCCGCCCGCACCACTGCCCGCTCGGACGCCGGGTCGTGCCCGAGGCGTTCGCGCAGCCCGGCGAGCACCTGGTCGGCCGACAGCCCCGTCGCGCAGATGAGGAACACGTAGCCGAAGCGCTGCTCGTAGGCGAGGTTGCCCTCCCGGAGCTGCTCGGCCGGGGCAGCGCGGTCAGCGGGGTCAGCCGGGCCGGCCGCAGCCCGACCAGCGAGGTCCGCCGCCGCACCGGCCTGCTCCTGCCGCGACCAGGCCGCCTCTCGCCCGTCGCCGGTCGCCCGCTCCCCGATGCGAGGGTGCGCGGCAAGCGCCTCCAGCACGTCATCCCAGGCCAACGCGTGCAGGGAAGCGTCGGAGCCGGCGACGAGCGCGGCAGGTGCGCCGTAGGGACGGCCAGCGACGACGGCGGCGACCCACCGACGACTCGCGCAGCAGGGCTCGAGCAACTGGGCGGCGGCACCAGCATCCGCTGCGTCGAACTCCGCCACCGTGCTCGGTGGCGCCTGCACAGTCACCTGTCGCCTCCTGCAATCTGGCGGACGGATGCCGCGGGCCCCTCGCCATACTGGCACTGCGATGTTTCCGCTCGGTGACGTCGCGCCGGGATCCCGGGAGCCCGGGGGTGCTGCGGAGGTGGGCGTGACGGGTAGCAAGACGCTGGTGCGGGCGCGCCGGATCGTCACCCTCGAGGGTGAGCGCGCCGCCGACGTGCTCCTGCAGGCCGGCCGCATCACGCGCGTGACGGGTTACGGAAGCGAGCCCGCAACCCCAGCTCTCGACGTGCCCGACGACTGCGTGATCCTGCCGGGGCTGGTCGACAGTCACGTCCACGTCAACGAGCCCGGCCGCACCGAGTGGGAAGGGTTCGTCACTGCCACAGCCGCCGCAGCGGCGGGCGGGGTCACGACAGTGGTCGACATGCCGCTCAACAGCATCCCGCCGACCATCGATGTGTCTGCGCTGGCTGCCAAGCAGGCAGCGGCAGCCGGGCGCATCGCCGTCGACGTCGGCTTCTGGGGTGGCGCCATCCCGGGCAACCTGAACGACCTGCAGCCGTTGCACGAGGCCGGTGTCGCCGGCTTCAAGTGCTTCCTGCTACCCTCCGGCGTCGACGAGTTCCCGCCGCTGGACCAGGCGGGCCTGACTGAGGCCATGCGCCGCATCGCCTCGTTCGGCGGCCTGCTCATCGCGCATGCCGAGGCCCAGCCCGTCATCGACGCTGCCCCACGTGCGGCCGGGCCCTCGTACGCCGGCTTCCTCGCATCGCGCCCGCCGGAGGCGGAGACGGCCGCTATCGAGACCTTGCTCGCCACCACCCGGCGGACCGGCTGCCGGACGCACATCGTGCACCTGTCAGCGGCAGCCGCGCTGCCACTGGTGCAGGCGGCCAAGGACGAGGGGCTGCCGCTCACCGTCGAGACCTGCCCGCACTACCTGACGCTCGAGGCCGGGCAGGTCCCCGATGGCGCCACGTCGTTCAAGTGCTGCCCGCCCGTGCGCGACGCCGCCAACCGCGAGCAGCTGTGGCAGGCCCTCGGGGAGGGCCTCATCGACTGCGTCGTGTCCGACCACTCCCCGTGCACCCCGGAGCTCAAGGCGATGGACACCGGGGACTTCGGCGCCGCCTGGGGAGGCATCGCCTCGCTGCAGGTCAGCCTGCCCGCGGTGTGGACCGAGGCGGCCAGCCGCGGCTTCGGGCTGCCGGACCTCGTCCGGTGGATGTGCCACGGCCCGGCGCGGCTGGCCGGCCTGGCGGGCAAGGGCGCGATCGCCCTGGGGTACGACGCCGACCTCGTCGTGCTGGCGCCGGACGAGTCGATGCAGGTGGACCCGCGCACACTGCGCCAGCGCAACCCGGTCACGCCATATGCCGGCGCTACCCTTCGCGGGGTGGTGCGAGCAACCTGGCTGGGCGGCGAGCCGATTGACGACGCCCGGCCGAGGGGCCGGCTGCTGCGGCGGACGGCGCCGTGAGCGAGCGGCTGCAGGCCTATCCCGAGCTGGCCAACCGGGCCCTCGGCGGCACCGTCCTGTGGAGCAACGACGAGTTCTACGGCGAGGCCGACCGTCTGCTCGTCCCCGAACCCGCGGTACACGACCCGGCCGAGTTCACCACCCGCGGCAAGGTCTACGACGGGTGGGAGACCCGGCGGCGGCGCGACCCGACCGCTGGCCCCGGCAACGGCAGCCCTGGTGCGACCGCCAGCGACCACGCGATCGTCCGCCTCGCCACCCCAGCCGTCGTGCACCTCGTCGACATCGACACCGCCTTCTTCCGTGGCAACTACCCACCGCAAGCCTCCGTCGAGGGCGTGGCTGTCCTGGGCTACCCGACGGCGGCAGAGCTGCTGGATGCTGACTGGTTCCCCCTCGTCGAGCGGACAGCCATCGGCGGCGACGGCTCGAACGTGCACGAGACCAGCGGGCCGGAGCGGCTCGTCACGCACGCCCGGCTCAGCATCTACCCCGACGGCGGGGTGGCGCGGCTACGCGTCTACGGGGAGGCCCGGCCGGACCCGCGCTTCCTCGGCGGCCGCATCGACCTGGCCTCGACGGTGCACGGC
>JAABUO010008690.1_pt1 | contig 11443 bp, 14 predicted proteins | sample 5559291 | NCBI WGS metagenome assembly JAABUO01 (sample SAMN10711878, study PRJNA513372) | rock metagenome | isolation source: Antarctica rocks | place: Antarctica: Victoria Land, Finger Mt sud | reverse complement strand
TCCTTCATAAAGTGCCCTGCTCTGTTATCAGACCTCTAGATGACAGTGGTCATCAGCATTGTCAAACAATAGCTAAATTTGAAGTACACAGTGCTGCAGATCATGTGTGTGAGGTTTGAAGTTAGGTGAGGAACAATAATATCTTTTGTTTGCTCAACTGACTCACTCAACGAGGTGGTTGATTGCCTGTGTTCTAATGTGCAGCATGAAATGTTGTTGCGCAGGTGATATGGGATGGCAATTGTGGCACCTCGCATGAGTATTTGTGCCATAGCGTGTGGGGCTTGACAGCTGGCCTATGGTACAGCTAAACCCAGCAATACTTTAGCAGTGAAATTTCCACCAACACCTGTAGCAATGAAATTACCACTGACACAACCTCCACTCTAAGCTCTACATGCATTGTGCTTGCGTTCGTGGCCGGCCGGCAGGACTGTCAGCCTCGACCTCACAGGCAGCAGACGCTACGATTGTTTCTCAGCAGCTTCCAGAGTCAGCAGTTCTACGTGACTGTCAACACAAGTGCAGCTGTACAGCTTCTATAATGCATTCCTGGTCATCTCACTGCATCGCGCAGCCTGACACAACCTTGCTCGACTGCAATCTGTGTCCGACACGATGTTTCTATGATCCAGGCATTTTACCAAACTCTGCATACGAGTGTGTATCTGAGACCCATTCAATAGCAACAGGGACTTAGTGAAGAAGAGAACTGGTCAACGCAAGCCTCAATGCACGGTGCCGACTTGACCTCGACTTCCGCGAAGCTAACGCCACAGCTATAGGTGCATGTTTGTACCAGATCCCGATTCGGCGTGATGTCACATTTGACGTCTGCATTGATTGCCACATGCTACGTTTGTTTTGTCTGAAAGCAGCCTTCGTGCTTGATCAATCTGCTTGAGACGCGAGCTGCTTCAGCCGATTCGGCCAAGCCATAGACGCAATTGTAAGACTGTTTTTGCGTGTACATCGCCGCTTCCCGCATGCTGAGCTGCATGAGCTCGTTATCTGGGTCATCGCTACACACAGCAATCTGACGTTGCACAGTCAGCGTCCGTTCATCTTGCGTCCATGCGTTCAAATGGTTTTGGTGGAGCACAATTCAGACCGCCCTCAGCTCAGCCAGCTTTAGCATACCCACGACAAGACTCTAGTGCAGAGCAGGCAGGTCCTGACTTGCTATCACCACCAGGATCAGCAGGTCCTCAACTGCCTGTACAAAATGGCTGGCCTGCTTCTGGCAGCAACTCTACCGCTAGAGCTCCTGGGCCTCCACAGTTTGGTGCACCAAGACTGCCTGCTGGGCACCTGGCTGGTGATCTGAACAACCTGTCTCTGAATGGAGGTCCAGCTCAGTCTACCTCTTACTACAGCCAAGCTCCTATAGGAGGTGGCGAGTATGTACAAACACCAAGCAGACAGCAGCAGACAGCTGCGCCACCTCCTCCTAGACAGGCAGGAGCACCAGGTCAAGCCCCTGTGCAGCCCAGGGCTGGTCTTCCTGGGCGAGGTCCTCCTGCCTTTGGCAAGCCTGCGCTTGGCCAATCTCATGTAGGCCCACGCCCTCCTGGCCCTGGCAGACCAGCATCCCCAGCCAGTCCAAACAAGTATGCTTCCATACCTATCCCTGCTTCTCCGTCACCCACCACATCTGGACGGCCAGCAACTTCCTCACAGCAGCAGGCAGCTCAGATGCCTGTGCCCCCAAGCCAAGGACGCACCCTTGCACCTCCGTCATTCAGCAGGCCTCCACCGGTAGGTTTTGCCTGTGGTTGCAGAACACTAATTGCATCTGGCACTTGGCGTCTTGAACTTTGCCCAAATGCAGGAAATGCGTTTGCATCGTACATGCACGCATCATATATGTATGCACACATGCATGTAGACTTCCTGCAAAACCGCATGATGGTGTAGGCAAGGTGCAGCAAGCCTTTCAATTTGTTGTGCCATTCTCACAATCTTAAGCGTGCCTGCAGCCCGCATCAGGATTGAACAGGCCTGCGAGTCAATTGCATCAAGGACCTTCGTCAAAAATTGATCCCACTCAAGTGCCACGCCCTTCAGCCAAGGGAGATGCACCAGAGGAGTATCGCACTTCTGGGAACCAGTATCCCAACCCACCCACCACACAAGCTCGCTTTGTGGTCCGGGACACAGGCAACGCTAACCCGCGGTTCATGCGCTGCACACTCAGCATGGTGCCATACAGCAGTGACCTGCTGAAGCAGAGCGCCATGCCATTGGCAGTTGTGGTTCAGCCCTTCGCCCTGCTGGATCCGGCAGATGATCCCACACAGGTCAGTCTTGTGTACACCTGTTACTTGCTTCCCTTTCTATGAAGTTGTGATCCATGTCAGCGTCGGTGATGCTGAATGTGCAAACCCCTGTCTCCATACCTGATGCAAGTTCACGGCTCACATGATCTTTGGCTTTCAATTGCATGCGTCAAAAAGTGTTCACCATGACCTGCATCCACCACCGGCATCAACAATGCACAAGCATTTGCCCAGATGAGTGCTGAGTCAGCCTTTGCTGTGCAGACAGTTGACTTTGGGGAGTCTGGCCCTATTCGGTGCACGCAATGCAAGGCGTACATGAACCCCCACATGCACTTTGTGGACAGGGGCCGCAAATTTAAGTGCTGCTTCTGTGGCACTTCCAATGCCACTCCTGTTGACTACATATGCAACACTGGCGTAGATGGCCGGCGGCATGATGCCAATGATAGGGCTGAGCTGTGTCGGGGTAGTGTTGACTTTGTGGCAAGCAAGGAGTACATGGTCAGTACCTTGACCCTGCCGTCCCATACCATCAACTGCGCGGTCACTCATCTTGCATGTTTGCCTGCTTTGGAATGTCAATGGTTGCCCCTCGAAACACAGTCAGCAGTTGCAGGTATCTGTCAGCATCACATGTGTTCCAGTGTTTGATTGACTGTCTGCCAAAGCCTGGCAGGACAGCGGTCACTACATTGATACAGCACAGCACAGCACAGCACAGCACAGCACAGCACAGCACAGCACAGCACAGCACAGCACAGCACAGCACAGCACAGCACAATTGGTGCTGAGTAGTTCACATATGCTCTTCTGTTTGTGCAGGTGCGTCCGCCAATGCCTTTTGTGCATTTCTTCCTCATAGATGTCTCCTACAATGCAGTCACATCTGGGGCACTGCAAGCCACATGCTCGGCTGTTGCTAGGACTTTGAATGACTTGCAAGGTATGGCACGTGTTCTTCTTAACAAGTGTCATTCTAGCTGCACATACCAGCTGCCGTGTAGCATGCATGGTGTACCATTGCCACAGTCTGCTCATCCAAGCCTAAAACATCACCTGGCATGGAAAGTCACACGCTGAACTGTCCACCATGCATCTCATCACCTTGTAGCTGTATCTGTGTGAGCACAATGTCATGCCAACTGTGCAGGCAATGAGGCGGTACAGATAGGCATTGCCACCTTTGATACGACTGTCCACTTCTACACCTTGAGTGCCAGCCAGTCGCAAGCACAGATGCTGGTCATGCCTGACATTGAGGACGTGTATAGCCTCAGCTCTGCCAGTGTGGTGGTTCCTTTGCAAGAATCTCATCATCTGGTAGGCTGTGTGTTTGGCAAAGCACCTATGTCAGGCACCAACACCAATCACTGTTGCTTACAGACCATGTCGTGCATGGCCTAGGATAAGACGCCTGCGTGACTGAGACTGTACAGCTGTTAACATGCATGCATTGATTGCTCAAATGGTGAAATGTCTTTTGAGCACAATGCTGGCAGCATTACACATGCCAACTTCATTGTTCCTTTTTTTTCTTATCATGTGTTGCAATAGTTGTGTTGCTCACTGCAAGCTGACATTGAGTACAGTAATGTCAGCCTGTGCGATGCCGTGAACAAATCGTGTTGGCAATGGGGCTCGGTGCAGTCAGTCACGCTCATCATACAATGTCAGTCTTGGTACTACTGTGATGTGGAGCACTTGTTCTTACACACAAGCGACTCCAACTAAGCGACCTGTTTGCAGCTGGTCCCACTCGTTGTTTGCTGATCATTCGCATAACTCTGTTACTCACTGGCTGCTGATCGTCAGAATGAGCGTAACTGTCTCGCTTACTGTCTGCTGGCTGTTCAAATGACTGATGCCAGAGTTCAACAGAGATGCTGCAGTGCAGGCCAGCAGCTTGCTGGAGAGCATACCCAAGATGTTCTCTCAGACGCAGCATGCAGATGCGTGTGTGGGCGCAGCTGTGCAAGCTTCCATAGACACTCTCAAGGTGTGCCTCACCTTTGCACTTGTGTTGCATACCTCAAACATCTCCACAATGTAGAAACGCGTTTTTACTGTCCCCAGACGTTTCTGAGTTTAGATTTCCAGCGTAGGGATGACTTTTCTGAATTAAAATAGACGTTTTGGGATTGAAAAGAGCTCCTCAGCATGCCAGATCTTCCAGGCAGGCTGTAGGCTCATTTTCTCCCTAGCAGCCGTGGGTCCACCTGCTGAGTGGAATCAGGTGGCTTTAGTGCATATAATGTCACACAGTGAAGGAGTGTAACCTGTCGTCAACCCACATAGGACACAGGACTACGTTCAGCAGACCTGCCTACCCACTTCAGCTATTGGTACTGACAGCCTGCTCACCTTCTGCATTTTGTCTGACTTGCAGGAAGGGTTGGGTGGCAAGCTGCATGTGTTCATGAGCAGTCTGCCCAAGCTGGGCTTGCATGGCCTGACACCCCGCCAGGCCGGCCCTGCCACAGACAACCAGCAAAAGCAGATGGTTCTACTGCCTGCCCACAAGGGCTACCAACAGATGGCTGAAGATGCAGCTGAGCACCAGGTGCAGCAGCTTGTGCACACCTTGTATAGCCTGCGCCTTGCTGCCTTCTTGTCTGCATTCTCCTGTGCTGCTGGGCCACCTTGCCCTGCCTGTCTGAAGTGTCAAAACACCTCAGCTACTGTCGTTGAGTTTGTCAGTGTTGCTGTTGAAGCTGCCGAGTGACAAACGTGCCTTGTCTGGTGAGGCAAAGAACTCGTATGATTGGGTGCCGCAACATGCTGTTGTAGGTGTCGATAGACCTGTTTGTGGTAACGCGGTCTCAGTCAGTAGAACTGGCCAGCCTTGCTCAGCTGTGTGAGCCAACAGCAGGACAGCTGTATCACTACTGCCCCTTTGTCAGTCCTTCTGATGACGATCAGCTCTACAATGACCTGCGCTGGAACGTGCAACGACCACAGGTCAGTGCAGCGCATCCATACACATGTGGATTGCCCTGTTATATTTCTGTGAGGTTTGTTGGCAGACCCAATATGAGCTTGTACTTGCTACAGATGCATCAATGCCTGCTGTCCGCGCAGCACGGACTTTGCTGTGCAGCCTCTTGAACGCAGGTTGTGCAAGTCAGGCCATCAAATGTCTCCTATGCATGGAGCATGCAATGACTTGACTGGGTAGACACACAGACAGTTGTGTGTGGTTAGACATTCAGTGCCATCTTTGCCAGGTGGTCCAGGCAGTTGCTATTGTTGTGCTTGAATCTCATATGGGCTCAAGACTTTTCCTGCGGCTTTTGTGGTCAACTTCACATCTGACACCTCCATTCAGGGCCTGGAGGCAGTAGCAAGGATGAGGTGTAGTTCAGGGCTGGTGGTGGAGAGGTATCTGGGCAGCTTCCACCGCAGAACTGCCACAGACATTGACCTGCCAGCCATCAACGCTGACCAGTCAATAGCAGTGCAGTTGCGGCATGATGACAAGCTGGACAAAGAGGCATTCCTGCAGTTTGTGGTGCTGTACACCACCACGCAAGGGGAGCGGCGCATCAGGTGCGTGCTGCCTCTGCTTGCGCTGCCATTGCTTCATCCTGCATGCACATCACACTAGCTGCACACATCTGCAACATATTGTCAGTCTTGCAGATCATATCTGGATGACGATGACTGCTTTCTTCTCTGTGTGTGGAGAGCAAAATCAGGTTGTGTACTATCTGTATGTGATCAAGTCAAAAGCTGGCTGTCTGAACCAGCATGGAGGCCTACAGTAGTACTCACGATGTGACTGTGTAGTGTGTACGTGCTTGGTGAGCCGGACAAAAGCAGAAAGCAGGACAAGAAAAGAAAAAGAAAAGTTTACGCTTTTCAGCGATCACAACGGAAGCCTCCTGAGGCGGTAGCCCAGAGCTAACTCACACAAGCAGGACCTGACAATCTACTGGTGTGCATAGGGTGCACAATCTGGCCCTGCCCACTACACAGCTGCTAGGGCAGGTCTTCAAAGGGGCAGATCTGGACACGCAGACCAACCTATCAGCGCGGCGCGTGTGCCGAGACATCCCAGGCGGCACCTTGGCCAGCTGTCAAGACCAGCTACTGCGGCAGTGCATCAATCAGCTGTTCAGCTACCGCAAGAACTGCACCACAGCGCCCTCCAGTGGTCAGCTCATTCTGCCGGAAGCCCTCAAGCTGCTGCCCTTCTACAGCTTGGGCTTGTCCAAGTCACCCTGCCTGAGGTGCATATTGGCTCACAGCCTTGCAGTAGCCCCTACTACCAATGGGCATGCGTTGCTGCATGACAAGTCAACTTGCTGCTTTAAGGTAGATATATGATCAGCTGATTGAATTCAGCATCAAGTTAACATATGTGACTGTCTGCTGTGTGTGCATATACAGAGGTCATTGACCCCATGACACTGTGCTTGCTCAGATATTGCCGCCATGGCTCATGTTGTTGACCTTTTCAGCATTCTTGTCAAATACATTGCTTCAGCTCACTGAGTGTGTAGACTGGCTACCATGCCTGATGTGCGCGTGGTATGGATGCACCGCTTTCTGTCCCTGTCCCTCTCCAAGACCCTTCCCCTCATGGTGCCTCGCTTGCTGCCACTGCACCGCATGCTGCAGCAGCAACAGCATAGTGGCAGTGAGCCTGTGCAGCTGCCACCTTCACTGTCGCTCAGCAGCGAGAAACTCCAGGAGGATGGCATCTACTTGGCAGAGAATGGCTATGATGGCTACATCTACTTTGCTCAGCAAGTCAATCCACAGCTTGTCAGAGCCCTGCTAGGTGATGCTGCAGGCTGAGATCCATGTTTCCATTTGTCCTTCTGCTGCAGTAGAGAAGTAGCATACAAGTCCACAGTCAGACAGCGAATGAGACCTGCACTCCATGCTTTGCAAAGATTCACAGATGCCATATTATTGTTGTTGTTCCTTGTCTGGGTCATGCTCTCACCAGGCATGCACACCACTGACCATGTCACCGTCTGGTCCAGAGTCACTTATGTGTTCAATGATGTTGGGATACCTAGCTGCCGTATCCAGACGGTATGCCAGGTGGCACTGTTTACAAGCCTGCAAAGGGTGTCAATTGCAGCATGCGTAGACAAACCGGTGTGACGTGGCAGGTGTTGATGCATTGGAAGCCTACGCCCACGCGCCGGGGATGCCTCTCATGCTTCCAGTCTTGGACAACCCCTTAAGCCAGGCTCTGCATGCCATCCTGGATGCTGTCAGGCAGCACCGCTGTGCCTTCATGTCAATACGTGTTCTCAAGCGCGGGGACCCTGCTGAGATTCTGTTCTACAACTGTTTGGTGGAAGACAAGAATCCAGCTGGAATGTCTTACATAGAGTTCCTGTGTGCAGTACACCGTCAGATACAGAGTATGTTCAAGTGAGTACCAGGGGTACCCCCAATATCAGCCAACTACTGATAGCTCATGTTTGGCTGCCAGTTGTTTTGTGTCGTGAGTCCAGCTGCATGTACACTTGCTTACACTCAGCACGGTCAGGTTGTTGCTGCCATTTTGGCAATCTGTGTCTGCGTCAGGCAACAGCTTGGTGAATGAGCTGTTCTCATTGTGTTGCATTACAGGGCTTTGTACGAATCCTAAGCTTTGACAAGCCAGTCAGACATTTGATGTTGGGATGTCAGCATGTAGAATGGCTGGTGCCATTTTGCCACCATCAAATATATCCTGGCATACTTTATACTGTTCATACTCAAACCTTTAAAATAGATGAAAATCGCATCTCTTAGCCACGTAGCAGTGAACACCGTATATGATGCCATTAGCCAATGTAATGCAAGTCAAGTCCTTCAGCGTAACGGAAGTGTGTCATCAAGTTTGAGCAACTAGCTGTTTCGTGAGAGACAGCGGTGCTTGGGCTAATGTACAATGCTGTGAGTACAAAATCTGCTATTGGTGGGATGCAAACTTTGACACACAGAGCTACTAGCAAGTTTTCTAAAATAGAAAATAATGACACAGTCCGTATAAACAAAAGAGAACTGCCATTCTTCTCTTGAGAGCAAGGTGCCTCAACATTTGGCCTTGGCTCTAGTTTGAGAAGTTCACTCTCTCTTCTTGGCCTGCAACTTGGCCTGTTCGCGAGTGTTTTTGGCGTACCACAGAATTTGTAAAACAATGGTCAGATTCAATACTCCACCTGCAAGAATGACCACATACAGGTACTGAACGATTGATGTTTTGACACCACTTGTCATCATACTGCCAAGCAGCAATATTTGACCTTACACCAGAAGTTTTGCTCAATAAGAGGCTACAAATGCCTTACCAATGCAAAACCCTCGCACCATGGACAGGCCAGCCCCTTCCTGTATGCTGGTGAATATTCTAGCCAAACAGCCTGCTGTGCTCATAAAAGCTGTGATCAGACTCAGCTGACCTGTGTTTTTTGCCTGCATCAGCACGCTCAATTCAGAGTCAATCACAGCTGAGGACCAAGGGGAAACTGCAGGAGTGGTCTACGTGTTGGTAATGTTGGGAACCAGAATAGAGCAGCTTGACAGAGATGTGCACCACTGTTGTGTGTGCAAATACCTTGTAGTTGGACAAAATCTGCGGCAACCGAGCTGCCATGAAAATGAAGTTGTTTAGCTCATAAGCAGACATGACCATCTTCTCTGTGGCATTTCCTGCATAGAACAAGCCACTCTTGCTGCATGAAGGCCATCAAATTTTCAAGCAGCGTGGCCAATAAACAGATCACCTGACAAGACAAACCACCCTCCGCAAGCAGTCAACAGAATCATCAGAAATCCTCGCCAAAGTGGGGCCTTTGCATAGTAGTATATGATCGCCAGCAAAAACGTGTTTTGTAGCAAAATGATTACAGCCTCCCCAAATGCACTGAAAGGTAGACCCAGTACAAACCCATATGCAGTATGAATGCTGAAGCCAATGTTCTCGAGCTCGAAGGAGGCCATGTTTAAACCTGCCGCACTGCCTGAGTTCAGTATGCCAAGGATCTGGGGCACCTTGAGCAGTGACGCTCCGGCAACGATCGCATAGCCTAGGGCCTGCGACCGGTGCAAGCAGCATGTCTAAACTCTTCTGAACAATGCTACACGCGTGCATCATCTCGAGTTGCAGGCAAAGCAACAGTTCGTTGCGGCACCCTGCTACCTTGCTCACAAGCGCCTTCAGAAAGCTTGCATCGGGCATGCGTCCACTTTGCAGGGTTGACAATCCTTCCTGCATGAGCGCAAGCACGTCTGCCATCGTTGCTGTCCAGTCCACTGGGGTCACACACTATCACTACCGCTTGTCAGGACTCTTTTTCACATCCAGCGAGCACAGCAGATCAAGGCGCTGAGGAATTCTAAATATGGGTCTGACGTTGACCGCCAGGTTGACTGCTTTCAACTGGCAAAAGCACCAGCTGACAACCCTTACCGCACATCTAAGCCCCGCCTGAGTTCTTTGACTATCCAACAAGGTCTGCGTGTATCGCTGCATGCATAGGACGTTGTCAACTCAGGACAGACAGCAAACAGCTTGGCAAACGTACTGGCAGTGATCATACCTGACCTCCAGCAGGCTGCTTCCCCTTGGGGAGCAGGTGCCTGACGGCTCCTGTCCCGCAAAAGGCGGCCGGCGAGGACATCACAGCCTGACCTAGTGTGAGCTGCACACCAGCCTTTGACACAGACTGCTTCTGCAACCTTCTGCAGCGTAGCTGCAGTCATAGGGCTCCTTGAGATTCCAGCCGGCAGATTGCACATGGCCCTGCCGTCAGCTGCTGCCCCAGTACAAGACGGTCATGCCAGTGGTGGCACAGAATATGCAGAGGCAGTGCCAGCTGCAGCAGCACCAATGCTGGAGTCCTTGCACAAACAAGAGGCAGTTCCCACAGCAGTCCAGGACAGACCACAAGCTGATCAGGTGCAGCCCATAGCCAAGTCTCTGACCGGCATGTCAACAGCTGATGAGCATCAGCAGCTGCAAACCAGCACAGTAGCTCCTCCACAGACGAGTGCTGCATCTCCTGCTGAAGCGCAAACAGCTGGAGAAACACCAACAGAGGCACCAAAAGCCGCAACAGTGCCAAACACACTGGATGTGATTTGTGCTGATGTACACGGGGTTCTGACCCTGGATTTTAAGAGCATGAGGTGTTTCATACTGCACAAGGGTAAGTCTCAATTGCAACCTCGACGCATCACACACACTGACTTGTACAATGAGCATCATCTTTGATTATCTTGACAACGTCTCATGCATTGCAGGACAGGAAATGACTGGCACTGAGTTTGAGAAGGCTGCGGGCAGAGAGAAAGCCAAAAAGTGGAAAGCCAGTGTGCGAGTTGCACCCACAAACGGCAACCAAGGTGAAATGGTGGGGGATTGGCTGCAGGTGCATCCCCTCAGACCCAAGCATGTGCTTCAACTGTGTACCAGCTTCTGCACATGATTTTTGTCTATATGCTGAGTTGAGTTGCAGCTTTTTGTCACAAGTCAGGTGCTGCTTGCAAACCACAAGCTGTTGTGTTGACAGCATGTTATCATTTGGAAAGGTCCCTAGACTCCTGAGTCAGGCTGATGCCTACTTCATGCTGTCCCAGTCTCTGCACACCTGCCCAAATTTGTAGTTGTACTATGCATGGCTCAGCTTCTTCACAGCGTTTCATCACAAGCTAAGTGTCACAGCGACCCCAGATGGCTCAGTTGCAGTGCTGATGCTGATCTGCAGAGGCATGCTTTGGATGTGAGGATGAGTCAGCTGTTCAAGGTGGGTGAGGCAAGGCCAGGAGCAAGCAGGCCCCCTGCAGCCCCACGCCCCTCAGCTCCCCGTCCTTCTGCACCCCGCCCTGCAGGACCCAAGCCACCGCCTCCCAACTCCACAGCTACCCTGGCCTCTGTCTCAGATAGCACCATCCTAGAGCACCTAGACAAGCAGTAAGTTTGACTCGCTGCATCTGCTGCCTCAGCATATCATGGACTTTGATGTCTGCCATTGTGGTTGCTTCATTGTCAGCTGCATAGCTGAAAAGCCTTTCAGAAATGGTCTTACATTCAGCCAAATCAATCCTGTAATTGGCGACGCTGGATAAGCAGCAACAGCAGCAGGTCCACATGTCTACCTTGCTGTCAGCCCTGGTGCAAATTATCAAGGCCAGATAAGCTGTACTGCATCACT
>JAABUO010008689.1_pt1 | contig 11443 bp, 2 predicted proteins | sample 5559291 | NCBI WGS metagenome assembly JAABUO01 (sample SAMN10711878, study PRJNA513372) | rock metagenome | isolation source: Antarctica rocks | place: Antarctica: Victoria Land, Finger Mt sud | reverse complement strand
TTTCAGTAACAGAACATATAATAACGTTTCTTTAAGAAACGATATTAATAATCGTGTAAATAACGTTATAATCTTTTAATATTAATAAATTAATAATTAAATTTATAACTATATTTTATTATCGTTATTTAAAAATAAAAATAAAAAATAAAAATTCATTTTTAACGTCGTGAATAACTTTACTGCGTTAATAACTTTTAAATGTACTGTTTAATAATGATTACATAATCTTTTTAGTAATAATGTTAACGAAGTAAATTTATCGTTTTATTAATTTTAAAATGCTTATTAAATAATTAATCGTGTATCTTCTTTAACATCTCTGTTTAAAGATTTTTTAAAACTTATAATAAATCATTTTTAAATAAAACATTATTAATAATTTTACATTCGTTAATCTTAATTTTACGTAATTTTAATAAAATATTTATAATAATTTAACAAAATTCTTAATATAAATTATTAAGTCTATTTATCTCGTGTACGCGATTAAACAGATTCGTTTTCGTTTAATTTATACGAATTTTAACTTAATTAAAAATAAAAATCATTTAATTATTTAATAATAAGTAATTACTATTATTAAAAAATATTTAAATAAAAGCGTTAATTTTATTATTTATCTTTTTAACTTAAAAGATGATTTAAAAATTAATTTAAATAAAATACTTAAATATCGTGTTTAATGACGAGTTAATTTCTTATTTTTTATAAAGATTTTCAGAGTTTAATAATTTATAAAGACTTAAATAAACATGTTCATATATTTTAATTTAAAACGTTATTATTTATAATAACGAATGATTATTAATAATTTCTTATCGTATATGTAATAATTACATTTAATTAAAATTATATACTTATTATAAAATATAACTAAGTAAAGAATTTTATTATCGTTATACTACGAAAGAATATTATTAATAATTAAATTTAAAGCATTAATTTTTAATATAAACTATCGTTTCGAATTAAAATGCTTTAAAATTAAAACTTTAATAATTTATTACTTAAAAGCTTTAAAAACTTATATGCATGATTCATTTTATACGAACGACGAATCTTTTTTAATAAAATTAATTAATGATTTTATTAATTTAAAAAAATCACGAATGAATCTTTAATAAAAGTTAATAAACTTAATAAATCTTAATATTTCTTTTAAATTAATTAAAATCGATTATTTAACGATAATCTTAATCTTTTATAAGTTTATTCGTAAATCTTCATTTAATATAATAACGTTTAAAAAGATAATTTTTTAATAACGTTAAATTTATATTTCTTAATATTAATTTATAAGTTAGCTTGTTTTAATTATTTAAGAATTAAATTTACATGTTTTTAATGTTTCTTTTTAATTTAATTATAAATAAAAATGTCATTTAAATATGCTTAATAAAATTCGTTAAGAAAGTTTTATAAAATGTTATTAATGTATTACTGAAACGTGTTAAAATCGTACATTAAATTAAAAAGAAATATTTTATACTTATAAGATTTTAAAGCGATAATAAACGTAATTATGTTTTCGCTTTTAAAATGTATACGAAGTTTATTAAAAATAATAATAATGTTTAATTAAGTAAGATGCTTATAGTTTATAACCTTTTTTATTACTTCTTTAATTAACGATAAAAAATAATAATTTCGTTTAATTATAACGTTAAGCTTTTAATAATTAACATAAAAGCGTAAATCTTTATTAATTTTTAAAGTAAATAACATTAACGAGAAATAAAAAAGTTTATTAAAAATAATAAAACTCTTTAATAAATTCTCGTTTAAATACTTTTTAATCTTTTAAAGCTTACAAGAAAACATTTAATAAACTTTACTCTGAGAGAAAATAAAGTTACTCGTTAATTTTATTTTATAATTATAAAAATAATATAACGAAAGCTTATTTATTTATAATTTATTAAATACATTTAAATAATCGTAATATTTAAGTAAAATCTTTTATTAAAGCTTTTTAATGTTTTAAAAAAAGTCTTTATAATTAATAAACTAATTTCTTTCATTTAACATTCTTAATTTAATATTAATTAATTAATTATATTAATTATAAACAAAGCGAAAATTTAAGTATTAAATTAACGTATTAATTAATTAAAAGATTATGTTTTTACATTATGTATAAAAAACGAAACGTTCGTTTTTTTAAATTTAAGTCGAGCTAAAATCTTAAATATACGAAAAGAAATAAATTTAAGTTACTTTATATTCGTATAAGATAACGAAACTTCGAGCGAAGAATAAGATTTTGCTTAAGATAAGCTTATAAGTTTAAAAAAGATAAATAAATTATTATTTATATTTAATTATAATTTATATTAATTCATTTAAAGCTTGTTAATATAACGTCGTGCTGTTTTAAATCTGTTATTAATGTTAATATTAAAAACTCGTAATGTTCTTAAATAAATAATTAAGTTTAAATAAATAATATATGTTATTTATTTTTTAATAATCTTATCGTTAAAATCTTTAATTCGTTTAAGTTTAAAAAATTAAATTAAATTAATTTTTAAAATCTTACATATAATAAAGACTCATTTTTTATAAATTAAGATGTAAATCGTGTATTCAGTATTAAAAAAACATTTTAACTTAAATAAATAATTTAAGACGAAGACTTAATAATTAAAAATGAAGAAATATAAAAAGAATAATTTTAAAATAACGTTATTATCATTATAATTATTATTAATTAACGTTTTAAATAATGTTATTATTTTACTTTTAATTAAAACTTTAATAAAAATGATTAATTTTTCGAGCTCGATTTCGAGTTCGATTTAAAATTCTTTAAGTTTTATTTATTAATATTAATTTCATTAATTAAAGTATTATAACGAAAGATAAAGATTAATAAAATAAAAGATATAAAACTTCGTTACGATTAAAAATAATTATTAGCGAAATGTTTTAAACGATGATAATTATAATAATTATTAAGAAATGCGATGATAGACTTGTTTCTAGTAACTCTTTTTAAACTAGCGTTAAAAGTGAAGTCGCGCGTCGCGACTTTATTATGAGTAACAGTATATAAATAAAAAAGTCTAAAGCTTCTTTTTATAATTAAGAGAGATTCTATTATATGTTATACTATTCGTTTTATTCTTTTAATAAATTATAAGCTTAATTAGTAAAAAGCTTTTAACGTAATTAAATCGAAACACTTTAAGTAATTAATACTTAATGACTTGTTACGAAGAATTAAAACAAGTAATTAACGATTACTTACTACGCGTCTTACGAGAAAATAAATAAATACATTAACTAAAGTTTAATAAAACTTAACGACTTGCTATTAAGAATTAAAATAAGCAATTAGCGATTACTTATTACGCGTTTTATGAGAAAACAAATAAATATATTAACTTAAAGAAGTTTAGTAAAATTCGATAGCTTAATACGTATCTTATAAGAAAATAAATAAGTATTTACATTAAGTTAACAGTTTATTACGAGTTCTTAAGAGAGCGAATAAATAAACATACTTAATCACGTCGAAGAACGTATTAATTCTTTCATTATTTTTAACGAGATTAAATTCTTTTTATTTTACTCGTTAATTTATTTAATATTTTTATTTCATTCTTCGATTTTAATAATAAGCTAAGTTTATATCGCACGTCATGAACTTCAACAACTTCTTCGTTAAACGACGATTTATTCTGATTTTTACTCGCGAGAACTGCGATTAATAATTTTCTTTCATGAAAAGATAACTTATTAAAGAAGACTTATAATTCATTATTAAAGACAAGTTTAACTTAAACATACTTAATAGCGTTATTAGCATTATTAGCGAAATTTAATCTTTTAACTTTAAAAGTTAAAAGATTAACGCGAAAGCTTATTATTAATTAATCATTTACATTATCATTAACGATTAAGAATATACTGCAGATAAAACGTTAGTAACAAAGATTTAAAATGCTTTAAGTTATAAATATAAAAAGAAGCTATAAATTACTAAAAGATAATATTTAACGAACTTTATTAATTATAAAATGTTAACGAATATTTTTATTAAAAAGACATGAACATATCTTATTAAGTTAACTTAAAAGATCGTCGTAATACAAAAAGATATGAGCGATTTATTTAAATTAAAACGTCGCTTTTAAATCTTGTTTTAATCGCTGTTAAATGAATATATAATTATTTAAAACGTCATTAATGCGCAGAATACGTTAAAAAGAAACTTTAAAAGCTATAAGAAAAGAAAGTATAATTAAAGATAACAGAGACTGCGTTATGAGTTAAGCGAAGAAACGAACGCGAGCGTACTAATCGTAAGCATAATAAACGCAAAATTAATTATCGTCGTAAAAGTTTCTTAAACTTTAATAACGATTAATCGCATCGTCGTTAATCGTAACGATTTTTAAAATATTATCTTTATAAAGACGAATATTTTTTAATTAATTATTTTTATTCATTTACAGCTTAAAAGCTTGTAAAGAAATGTAAAAACAAAGATAAAATAAAGTATAAAAACGTTAATAATTTTTAAATTCTTATTAAGCTTTTAAAAAGTAAGTATAAAAAATATAAAGTTTATAACGCGAAAAGCGACGACTTTAAAATCTTTAACGATAATAACGAAGATAAAAATGAAAAGAGCGAGAACATTATAGCTCTGTTAAAGAACATTATTAATAAAATTTCTAAATTTAATTCAGTCGCAGATTCTGATGTCTTTTTACATATAATTAATTAACTTCGACTTTTTAATAATTCTTTAGTTCGCATTAAGAGACGTATTATTAAAGTTAAAGAGAAAAAATTATATGTTAATTACTATAACACAGCAGTTATACGAAAACATTACGAAAACTTAGTTAAGCTGTTTTCTGTTCTTTATGTTTTTAAGCTCGAGATAAATTCTCTTTCTGAAAGAAAAATGTATAAGAAAGATCTGTAAGAAAGTTTTAACGATAAAGATTTATACATGCACGATAAGTAAAGAAAGTAAATAATTAAGACTTTAAAATGCGAAAACGTTTATATAATAAAGAAAATTATAAACGATCTTAATAAATTTATATTATTATTAGTTATGCAGCGTAACGTTTCATTAACATTTTTAACGATGCACAGTTTAATGAATCTCGATGATTTAATGAATTTAAATTACTTCGCATTTTACATTAACATAATTTATCATAAAAATAAGATTAAAATTAATTATAATTAACTTAATTTCGTAAAAGATAAAAGCTTTAAGTTATATAAGTTATAACATCGTCGTTTCGCTTATCTTAAATTAATAAAGCTTCGTTAACTTTATAAAATTATTATTTTAAAAAAATTTATTTTTATTAATAATAATTACGAGAATGTGTATAAGATATGTACGCTCATTAAGTTTATTAATAAACGAGAACATAATGTTAGCGATTAAAAAATAAGTATCTTAACTTTTATTTTTATAAACATTTATGAATTATTATTATCGTCTTTTAATAGCGAGTCGTATTTTTTAAAGATAATTAATAATTACTTTAAAAGAACTTAATATATTTTTTTAAAGTAACGATTTAATGTATTAAATGCTTTACGAAAATAAAAACTTAACGTAAAGCTTTACAGCGATGTTAAACTTCTTTTAATACGCAGTAATAACGTTACGAAACTTAAAGTTATCTTAAATAACTAATGTTCATTAATTAACATTATTTCTTAATATATTATTTTATACATATTAATTTAAAATAAAATAATTAAAAGAATTATACGCATTATAAAAAACTTAATACGAGTTATAATTAAGAATGCTGAACTTTTTATTAAGTTTTAAGTAAAAGCTACGAAAATGAATATTTATTTACGAAATTAAATTATTACGAAACTTTTAATTAACGAAGTCTTTACGATTTTAAAGAAAACATTTATTAAAATTAAGCTTTTAATTAATCATGTACGAATATGAAAATGTAAACGTTATTTACACGTTAATCTTAAGTCATTATTAATTAAAAATAAACGAGATAAATTCATGAATAAAGATAAGTTTAACGTTTTTATAAAATATGTAAAGAATATTAACAAGCAATATCGTTTCTAAGTTTTAAATCTTAATCGAGTCATGAAGAATAACGTTATTAAATTCGTTAAAGATGAAAAAAATGAAAACATAAACTTACGACTTCGCAAGTAAACATTTAACGTTCTTTTAAAGCGAAAATTTATAAAAAGATCATTAAAGAATAACGTTTTAATTAACGTTTTAAAGTTTAACGCTTTCATGATTAACGTTTTATATAAATTAATTAATGCATTAAAAACTATCGCGATTAATTTAAATGTACTTAATTTTAAAATTACGTTACATACGTTAAAAAAGCGCGAAGCTTACGCGAATGTTTAAATTACTTAAAAAGTCTTCGCATTAAGCATGTTTAAGTTAATAACTTAAACATTTCTGCATATAATCATTTTAAAAAGAAAGAAAGACAGCGAAAATTAATAATTAAAAGAACGCGCATTTAAGATCTCGCGAGCTATAATAGTTTAATTCGTTATAAAGAAAATTAACGACGATAAAAGCAACTTTAACATAAGCATGTTATGAGTATTATTTAACGTTAATGAATTTAATTCTTTTAAAGTAATAAGAATTTTTACGTTAAACACTTATAAAGACGTAGTATAAAACTTAGTTTAAGAAAAACTTTAAAAAGAAACGATTAACGTAAAACTTATAACGCTAGTCGTTAATAAAATTTAATAAAAAGAAATATCGCTTAAAAATATTAACATCGTAATAAGTAAATAAGTCTTTAAGTTAAAGATGCACGTTAACGATTTTCTTAATAAACTAAAGACAAGATTAATAATTAAAGATTTCTTTTAAATTTATAAAGTTAATTATAAGAATACTTTCGCGTTAATTATTAAATTTAATATTTTACGTCTTTTTAATTATTATAATAATAAAGAATCTTAAACTTTATTAAATTAATGTAAATAATGCGTTTACTGAATTGTTTCTTAAAGAAATCATTTATATGTTTTCTTCGTTAAAAGTAAAAGTTAAACTCGATTATATTTTAAAAGTTCTTCGAAGTCTTTACGATTTTAAGCAAGCTATACGAGATTAACATGATCATTATATAATAGCGCTGTTTAAACTTAACTTCGCTTAATGCGTTACAGATTCATGTTTTTTAATTTATAAATTAAAAGAAATTATATTATTATTATACGTTAACGATATAATTATTATCTTTAAATCATTAAGCAACATTAAATAATTTAAGCATGAGTTTTAATGTGTTTTTAAAGTTAAGAATTTAAGAAAAATGAAGAAGATTTTTAACATTTAAATTACTCGTAACAAAAAGACACGAATTTTATAAATAAATTAAACTCATTATCTTTATAACGTTTTTAAAAGACTTAATATGAGATAAGATAAGTACAAGATAATAAATCTTTTAATGAATAAATATAACGTTCTTCGCTTAACTAAACTCGAAGACGTAAGAATTAATTAACATAAGTATTAATAAATTATTAAAAGTCTTATGTATATTATAATTTACACTCGTCTTAACATCGCTTTTGCTTTTAATAAATTAAGTTAATATTTTAACGATTTTATAAAATATTATAAACACGTTTTAAAGAAGTTAATGCGATACGTTCGTTTTATTATTAATTTAAACATTACGTACGAAATTAATAAAAGCATAAAGTTAATAAAATACTTTAACTCAGATTACGTTTTAAACAGACTAAATCGTAAGTTAATTCTCGCTTACATTTACATACTTAATAAAGATTTAGTCTTTTAAATGAGTTAAAAATAAAAGTTCGTTATTATATTAATTATTAAGATAAAGTATATAACTTTATTAATTTACGTTAAAGAAAGTTTATAAATTAGTTAAATATTTAAGAACATGAATTTAATAAAGTACTTAAACATTAGTTACAGTCGCGTTAATATTTTTAAAAAGATTATTCATTAATTTATCTTACTTACGTAGCTTAAAAAAGATAATTAAGCATCTTTTATATTAATTAAAAATGTTTATATTTACGAAAGATTAAAGCATATTAACGTCGCTTATTATTACATTCGAAATTTATATAAGAAGAATTAAATTTTAATAAACTTCGTCTTTAATTAAGATATAATAATAAACGAATTAATTAAATCATTATCTTTACAAAACTTTAAGAGATTTATTAAATAACTGAGATTAAAAAGTAATAAAAGTTAAGAAACTCGCAAGCATTAAGTAAAAGTGTTAAGAAATGCGATGACAGACTTGTTATTAGTAGCTCTTTTTAAACTAGCGTTAGAAATAATGTCGCGCGTCGTAACTTTATTACGAGTAATAGTATATAAATAAAAAAGTCTGAAGCTTCTTTTTATAATTAAGAGAGATTTCATTATATGTTATACTATTCGCTTTATTCTTTTAATAATAATTATTTTTTTACGAGTTATTTTAATATATACGCTTTAACGTAATAATTATTAATTATAATATTAAATGATATCGTTTCTTTTAATTATTTAATTTTTTACTCGCGAAGCTTTTTTTTATTCATTTAATAATACTCGTTATTAACGTGTATTAAATAATTCTTAATCTTTTTAAAAGTTATTATTTAACTTACTTAAAAAACTTAAACAATGCGAAAACGTGAAGAAAGCTTATTCTTTAAATTAATTATTAACTGTTTCTCGTTATAACTTAAATGCGAAAATAAACGTTTAAATTTCGAGTAAAATTTAACGAACGACAAGATATCTTAAACGAGAATTTTATATTATTCGCGATATATGTTTTTATAATTAACATTTTTATAAATTTTTATAAATTTTAATAATATTTTATTAATAATAACGTACGAATTATTTAACTTAAAATTCTTTCACGCGTATATATGTTTAACGATTTCGTCTTTAAAACGTTATAATATATAAATTATCTTAACGCGTTTTAAGTTATAATAATTGTAATTAATTTTTAATTAATTTTAAATCTTGTTTAATTAATTATTCAAATAAAAGCTTTGTTATTAACGAATAAAGAAAGATTAAAATATTTTTAAGTTCGTTTTTTATTAATTAATTATAAAGAAAATCATGTATTTGTTCTCGCGAGTGTTTTATATTTATAATAACTCTTTTTTTAAAGCTGAATATTATTTCTTTAATGTTCGTCGTTTCGCTTTTTTTTTATTATAATTATTAATTAAAGTATCGTAAAAAATAATAATTTTAAGACTTAAATCTTATTATTTACGAAGTTTAAAAAAGATTTTATATAAACGTTTTAACTCGTCGTTAACTTATCTTTATAATTATATATAATTAATAATGTTAAGAAGAATGAAAATATTATTAAATTCGTTAAACACGTTTATTAAAAAAACTAAAATACGTTAATTTTTAATGTTTTTAAGTAAAAATTAAAGAGCGAGTTTTAAATTAAAGTAAATAAAAATGTTTAATAATTTTAATTCATTTTCTCGAGTCATAATAAAATTTAATGAATTTTTTTATTTAAGAAAAAGAGATTTTTTAAAAGACTTCTTTTAACTTCGCTCGATTAGTTAACGAGCTAAAATAATTTATTTATTATTTACTCGTTTAAGCACGAGCTAAAATAATATATTTAAACTTCGCTTATTTAAACACAAGTTAAAATGATTATTTAAAATTCGCTTAATTAAGTAACGAGCTAGAAAAAGAGCATTTCTTCTGTTTAAGTAATGTTTTAATTTTAATATTTTTCGTACTTTTTAAAGTTATCAGTATACATTTTGTATAATTTCTTTTTATTCGTTTATATTACGAATAATATAAGTAATAAGCTTTAATTTAATATTTAAATTATATAAATTAAGTTAATATAAATATAATAACTAAAAAATTAAAGTTAAAAAGAAAAGAATTAATCTTTAAGAAATTATTTACTTATATATATTTTTAGCTCGAGCGTTAAATCATATGTAATTAGCGTAATTACATTATTTAACTTAATATTTAACGTAATTTAACGTAAATTTAAATTTAGCTTAGATTTAGTCTGAATTTAAACTTAAATCGTAACATAAATAAAAGTTTATTCTTAAATAAACTTTTAATATATGTTTAATTTAAGTTATAACTCGCATATGTTAAATATAAGTTAAGCTTAATCTTAAATAAACTTTTAACATATGTTTAACTTAAATTATAACTCGTATATGTTAAGCATAAATTAAGTTTAATCTTAAATAAACTTTTAATATATGTTTAACTTAAATTATAACTCGTATATACTAAGCATAAACTACCTCATGTTCGAGCACATTTTAAAAACGCGATTTATGAAAAAGAATTAAGTTTAATCTTAAATAAACGTTTATTATACAGAAATTATTATTATTAAATATTAAAACGTATAATACATGTTTAACTTAAGTTATATATATATTAAAAGTTTATTTAAAATTAAGCTTAACTTATATTCAGTATATGCGAGTTATAACTTAAGTTAAACATATATTAAAAGTTTATTTAAGATTAAACTTAATTTATGCTTAACATATACGAGTTATAATTTAAGTTAAACATATGTTAAAAGTTTATTTAAGATTAAGCTTAATTTATGTTCAGCATATGCGAGTTATAGCTTAAATTAAACATATATTAAAAGTTTATTTAAGATTAAACTTAACATATATTATATTCTTAATAAGAATGAATATTATTAAAATCAGGTTTTAATTCTCGTCGAGAAATTCTTAATCTTTACTAAGCTAAAACTTAAAATAAAAGTCTTAATTAAAAGAAAAGAAATTAATTCTTTAATTAACGAGATCTCAGCTCGATAGAAATTAAAAATTTCTTAATAACATCGGTAATTTTCTAACCTCGACTTAAAGCTTCCCGGGCCGATCCGAGAGTCCTGAGAGCTCTGAAAGCTCTGAGCGAAGGTTCGATCCCTGCAGCTTTCGAAGACACTCACTAGCGGTCTCGAAAGCCCTAGAAGCTCTGAAACGCGCACTAACGGTTCTGAAAGCCCTGAGACATCTGGAACACCTGAAACATCTGGGCTCCCAGAGCTTTCAGAGACATTTAAGTCATACAAAAATTTTATAATTTTACATTTCGCTGTCGCATTCTTTAAATATATATTTATATGTTAATTGCATTAATTAAATACATATATAATTAATTCTATGAACGTTACAGTAAATGAACGGTTAGTAAATGAGCACGTTAGTAAATGAGCACGTTAGGTGAGCACGTTAGGTGAGCACGTTAGGTGAGCACGTTAGGTGAGCACGTTAGGTGAGCACGTTAGGTGAGCACGTTAGGTGAGCACGTTAAGTGAACACGTTAAAAGGGTACACCTGGCAATCGAACACATCTAGCAACCGGCCACGCCCTATAGGGCTGTAGGGCTGTAGGATT
>JAABUO010008686.1_pt1 | contig 11445 bp, 15 predicted proteins | sample 5559291 | NCBI WGS metagenome assembly JAABUO01 (sample SAMN10711878, study PRJNA513372) | rock metagenome | isolation source: Antarctica rocks | place: Antarctica: Victoria Land, Finger Mt sud | reverse complement strand
GACAGTGGAGGGGTCGAATGCAAGTCCACCTCCCTCAGCACCCAACTTGACGTTGGCGGCGTTTGCGGCCAAAGCAAGTCCTAGTGAGGCAAGTCCAAGTCCGGCACCCTTGGCGACGCGAGCGACATCCTGACGAAGGGAGGCAGCGACTGGTGTTGCTGCGCGTGTCCTTGTCTGCAACTTGGCTGGTGTAGCCAATCTGGTTCCGGCAATTGACGTCTTCATTGAGCAGGCCATTGTTCTCAAGTGCAGAGTTCTCCGAAAAGCTATATCGATCGATGTGCGTATGCGAGCTGAGGTGTCGAGCTTATTGCTTGAACGACATGTTTCAGGTTGGGCGAATCCAGATTTTGCGCAATTTGCTCCTCCCCTAGTAGTTTAAATCAGTACTTGATGCCTCAAATTCCTTTTCCGGATGTCAATTTACCCTTATCTTAGCAAGATCCTGGGTACGTGCAAGGGCTTTCGCTCTCAAAGGGCCCCTGCAAATGGGGCTCCAGCGAAAAGCCTTGTGCAGCTTAAACAGCATTGCAAGCAGGCTTCAGGCAACACTGACCCTACAACAGTCGATACCAAGCTTAGTTGTGCTGTTGTTTCTACCATCTTGTGTGTCCCAGTGCTCGCAGTACACGTGAGATTCTGACCTTTGACTTGTGCAAACCACGTTTAGTGGGCAGACCTTGAACGAGCCCAGTAAAAGCATGACGGAAGAGGATGCAACAGTCAAAGAGCCTCTGGATCTCATACGCTTGAGTCTAGATGAAAAGATTTACGTCAAACTCCGGCACGACAGAGAGATCAAGGGCAGGCTGCATGTGAGCCCCACTCTAGCTGCACTCGTACGTTGCTGTGCCCTGTATGTGATGTATGTGACACTTGAGCAACGATTGCCTGCAGGCGTACGATCAACATTTAAACATGATCTTGGGGGATGTCGAGGAAACTATAACTTCTATTGAGATTGACGATGAAACTTATGAAGAGATTGTCAAGGCAGGCTTCTTTGTTCACATGCAATGTTGTGGGAACTTAATGCAGCTCCCAACTCAGTGTCAGGTTGTGCTGCAGACAAACAAGCGCATGGTCCCCTACCTGTTTGTAAGAGGGGATGGTGTCATTCTGGTCTCACCGCCCTTGAGGTCATGATGCTGTTGTCAGCATCCCTTCCACAGTCTGTACAATGCAGCAACTTTCCACATCATCTGCTTTTGTTACGAGGAAGATTTCGTTCTAAGACACATGACTAGCCTCAGCAAGGACTATTTTCCTCAGGATGGGAACATTGTCAAGTTGAGGCTGTTCCCTGGGATTTTGCAAAGATTGTTGTTGCTGTGCAACACACAAGGAGGCATCCTTCTCAAGCAAGAGGGCAGTCAAGCTGCAGCCAGGTCAAGAGCGACATGCATCAAGATAGAGCAGGCTGGCCCAGAGTGAATGCAACAAATCATAGGGCAGGTCTAAGGTGCTCATGGAAATATTCAACTGTGGCATTTGCTCACATGTGCATGTACATGTGCTTGTACAAGCACTGTGCTTGAGGCACATGTGGCGAAGTAAAGATGGAATTACAAGCACAGATCCAGGCTTGCAAAGCCTTTGACAAGACAGTTGTTGATATGATGCATGCAATTTAGATGACGCTATGTGCTTCATGTGTATGCCATTTTGGTGTGCTGTTTGTGCACCAGGCTTTCAGAATACACTGGTTGCTGGAGTTCCAGCTCTGCAAGCGTTTACGCGCAATGTAGATCACGCAGAATGGTTGACTCTATGTGCGTGATTGCAAATACCTTGTTCCAGGCAGCAAGGCCTGGCACAACAAGCACGCAAAGCCAATCAGACAGAGCTGTGAGGTCACTGTGCACTGCAAGGTCTTTGTTGTCTCATAAATTTTGACACATTGGCCTTATTATGGCAACACATCGATGTGACCGTGATCTGTATCAAAGATGTCTGAATCGGCTACAATACCGAAAGTTGTTTAAGTAGACTGTATTTTATGGACCAGAAAGTACAAATGTAGTGTTTATGAGACAGTAGTCAAATAAGCACAGTATTGCCATTGCTGCAAATGCTATGCAGGTGCTTGATCAGGGTCTGCTCTGAGCATGAGGTATTAGTTTTAGTACAATGTGAGATCTACTATCTCCAGAGATAGCAAAGCTGGATGACTCAGTAATGGCCTAATGCACAAAAAGGACTGTATGCAGCACCCAATATGGCTACAACATGCATCAAAGCCGTTGATTTCCTCACTCGCACAGGCATGCCCAACCATGCTTGATTGGTGTGTAACCAAGCTTGATGATGCATGCACTGCAACATGCCAGGCGCGCAGGACATCTGCATTATGCAAAATCTGATGATACGTATCATCAATAGCTTGCTGTACCACGTGATACAGCAGATGGCTGTTAACCATCAGGTCGCTGGCTCACACCCAGCTTGATAGACAACAGATGGCTGCAAGGTGAGCCATCCCTGATCTGTGAGACAATGCAGAATTCATAAACAACATCCTGCTTGACATTGTGATATGGTCCACACTCAAATCGGGGGACCACTGCTGATGGAATCTCGTCTTCCTTGAAGACACCATGGAGGTCTGTCACGAAACCTCTGAACTTGCCTTCTGGTTTGCCGTTTAGGAACCAGTCCATTTCCCATTTCAAGATAGATTCGTTGATACCGTGTGGCTGTGAGCCTATCAGGTCCCAGGCTTCCCAAAACGAGACCGGCTCTGGCAGCAAGATTTTGGTCTCGTGACTTATGCAGTGTTGTTGCAGCGGCTTCATCACGCGGCTGCCTGGTGGAAGCTTACCCTCTGGAAACGAACCTGGGCTTACGGACCAGGCACGCCCAGGAGATTCCTGCAGAAGCTGGCAGACTAACAGGCTCAGTTGTTCAACGCGGCGCTCTAGACGGTCAAGCCGATCTGGCATCAGTCTTGGTTTCTACGATGCAGCCTGGTACGGCTGAGATTCATCTTACGGTTTTGCACAGGCCGAGCAGTGACTGGTGTTGCATGGTGTCTTTCTGCATGAGTGGTGCCAATACACCGGTCCGCATGCAGTGACGCCTCAGCACCACAGACTCGATGAACCCCAAATCCTCTGAACTCAGTGTGGAGAAGATGGCATCGTCGGATCTTCCAAAGTAAGGGCAGCTTCAGGCCCTGGTTTCGGTGCAGCGAGGCTTCACTGCAGACTTCAACGCTGATCCCAGGTTGCTGGAGCAGAGCCATGAACTCTGAGCCTTACAGCAAAGCCACTGATGCCAAAAAGCTTGCCGTGACTGCCTTAGATGTCTATGTTTTATCGAGGTCAGGTACACGAGGATCAATGATCTGTGCTTGAGCGGATGTGCGTCAGCGCTGCAACTCTCAACTTGCAAGAGGCCAGAAGGTTAGAGTGGGCAACCGTAATCTCCGATGAAGAGGATGAGCTGCCTTCTTCCCGGACCTCCCTAGGACTGCTTTTGGGAGGCTTAGAGGATGACACCGACAATCAAAAACCAGGCTTCACGCCAACCTCACCTGCATCTGCCTCCCCGCACCGGAGTAATGTCCACCGCATTGCTTCTGAAGCTGAATATCAACTTGCTCACCTGCACAAGGTGATGACTGTGCAAGCTTTTATCTGGTAAGTAGAGGAAGCTTGCCGTACTGAAACCAACAAGTTAGCTATGCTTGGCAGGCCAAGACTCAACGCAGCATGGGCAGGTTTCATGCTAAGGTTGATCAGGTTCAGGACAGAGAGCTCAGTCAGCTGTATAGAATCAGGGAGGATCTGACACAAAGGCAGGTATTGCTCAGTCAGCAAAGTGCCTCTGTATGGCTGTGCATAAATTCTGACTTGTACATTCAAATTTGTAATCTTGGCCTTGCATATAGTTGAGCCAACAAGATGTTGCTGCTCTAAGGGGTACACCATTGCCACTCAGGTGCAGTTGACATCTGAGGAGCACGAGCTTCAGGCAAGAGTGGAGCAGCAGCGGGACCAGCACTTGCAAGTATTGCGTCAAGAGCACAGCACAAAGGCTGACAGACAGCTTCAGGTGCAGACACAGGTATGTTGATCAACCCCGGAGTACGCCAATGCTTTGGGGCGCAGCTGTTGCTGTGATGACATGGATACACAAATGCTCTCTGCTCATAGCAAGTCAATGCAATTGTGGGGTGGTCAAGTCACTTGCAAAATGCTGCATCAACATATGCACGCGCACTAGTGCGGCGTCTGTGTGCGAGCCTTCATGCAGAAACAGTGTTGTGAGCTTGCTTTGTGGTAGCTGCACATGGCTGTTGGGTTGGGCCAATTTTATGACAATCTGCAGGTCTACCTCCTATCTCCTGTGCCTTTGAATGATACTGTATGGGATATGTGTTGTGTCAAGACACAAAAAGTGAATGTTGTGCAATATGATGTTTTAGCTCAGTCACTTTGGCTATGCTGCATTACTTGTTGACCCTGGTGTCATGGCATAAGGCCTCACATTGGTTGTGGTACAGGAGCAAGAGAGACAACGGCAACTGGAAGCCCATAACCAGCAGCTGCAGAGACAACAGCAGCAAAGGGAACAGCAGCAGCGCGCAGAACAACAGCGTGAAGAGCAACAGCGAGCGCAACAGCAGCGGGAGCAGCAGCAAAGGGAGCAGCAAGAAAGGGAGCAGCAGCAACGAGAGCAGCAACAGCTTCAGCAGCAGCAGGTAGTTTCAGTGTGCTCTCTTATGCATGTTGGCTACAAGAGCTTACAACATGCCCAGTGCTTGCGTCTGCTGATCAGTCACACAAGGAAGCTGCCCATCATGCCTTCAGCGACTGGCCCAGGTCACAAGCTGTTTACACTTCCCAAACTCATACTGCTTTGTAGGTGCATTTTGCACACTTTGTAACTTCTGGTGAAGACAGGCTTGTGATGGGAGTTTGTTGCTGCACCACGAGCTTTCTGTCATGTTGCCTGACAGCTTTCAGGTCTCCTGACTTGCAGGCTCAGCAGCAGCAGCAGGCACAGGCAGAAAGCTCACAGCTTCAGCAGTCAACCCAGTTGGCACAGATCCAACAGCCTGGCCTACAGGCGCCTCAGCAGCCGGCACAGCCACCTCAGAATGGATCAGCAATAGCTGCTGCTGCTGATAGTGGTGGCGATGCTGACCCCTCCAGGATGCTGAGGATTGCTGACTCAGCTGCTGAGCATGAGGCACACTACAGAGCAAAGCTTCAAGAAGCACAGGTGACCTTTGTTTGTTGCGCTGTACGTACGCTGTATACACCACCAGTTTAAATTGCCACTTAGCAAATCCAAGGCCTGTTGTCTTGAACATGTTCCTGTCTTGCTGCTGCAATGCATACCAAAGTTCTCCCATCAAGCCGTGAAGGCTGTCAGGCTATGCCTTTATTGGCCATATTGGACTTGGCTTTGTTACATTTACGGCTTGTCACTAACTATGCATTTGCATATGCGCTGCTGCTTTCTAAAGCTTCTGATGCGTGTAGGCTGCTGTCAGGGAGTATGTTGCAAGCGATGAGCACAAGAAGGAGCGGCGAGACATTGACAAGCAGCTGACAAAGGTCACGCAGCAGATCTCTGGCACCCAATACAATGTAAGCCAGGCTGTCAAAAGTGCCGTCATGACAAGCATTGCCCTGCTCTAGGGCAACACCAAGTGATTGCAGAGAGCATCATGCTGCACATCTTGCAAAAGCTCATGCTGTGTGCAGCTGTGAATGTCAAATATGGGGTCTATCTGCTGCATTGCTGATGTGAGTCTGAGTATGCAAGGTCTTCCTGCCATAAACATTGGCTGCCACATGCAGTGCAATGCTGCCACAGCTTGTGTGTACAGCATCAGTCACCATGCGGGTCTTGGCGGGACATGTGCCTCAACATGGCTGACACACAAGAACACCAAAAAACCCAAACAGAAACAGAAAAGGCTTTCTTGCAGGTTAAGAGCAAAGCAAACACCATTGTCGCCATGTTCAACCAACTTTCTGAAGTGCAGAGGGTGTATGCATACCTGCAGCTGGCTAAACGCTTCCTGTTTCAGTGTGAGAATCAGGTAGTCATGTACACACTCTCACCCTGCTACCTGCTCTTATTCTGTGTCATATGGTTCTGCAGCTGCGTTCCAAAGATTTTGTGCTCTCTCTTGCGATGTTTTGCATGGCCCCATTGCTCTTCACCCTAATGGATCATTACTCCTGAAACACGATGAGAAATACACATGATTGCATGTAACTTTGGACCACTCCATGACACTGCCTAGCATCACTCCACATAAATCTGCACAGACACTTACAGGCGGAGCATCACAACAAATCACACTGCCCAGAGTGTTGCGATATACCAACATCTGGCGGATGAGATGATCTGCTGCCCAGCAAGCATTCCCACTGTCAATTTTCACAAGGTCTCTGCATAAAATCACAATGCCTGACATGGTGATGATAGTCAATAAAAATATTATTTGTGCTGTGCAGATCTCGCTGAACCAGCCGTCCTGTTTCCCGTATGCTGAAGTGGCTGTGGCAGTGGCTCAGACCCACCCTGGTTTTGCAGAGCTTATGGTAGCCAGATTGCATGAGGTGTGCCTCCATGCTGTGAGCAACACCTCATATCCTGTACATATTGAAAGGCCATCCAGCAGCACATTCATGCGCGTGTCTACCACCTGTTGTGGAACTGCAACTCGCTGCCATCTGACATAAAAATCTGTGTCAACAGATGTTTCCCTGCGTGTTGCGTGGAGGCACTGCAGCTCATCTGTGCATTCTTGGACATATGTCAACCCTGTTGCAAGCCCACATTTTGCAACAATCTGGTGAGAAAAGCTGCGGACCGAGATCTACAGTCAAATACAGTGCGCCAATTGAAAAACCTGCTAGCCACAGTTTCAGAGATGCACCTTGACTTGCTTGGTTAGCTGCTTATGCCTGGATGTATGGTGACTGACAATTATCAGGCTAGCAAAGTCTTTGGTGGTCAGCATCATGCCTTTATTTGTCTCCAGAACAGGTGCATCAGCTGCAGATCAAACTGCAATGCCACGTGCAGCAAACTTCTTAAAAACACTGTCCCCAGATGCATTGCAGCATTGACGAGCTGCTCAGAAGGCAATGCATGCTCATTCAACAGCATTGCTGCCTGCTTGCCAGGTCTGCCCCTTGACTGTGCCCAAGTACCACATGTTCAAGAAGGCCACAGCAGAGCAGCACTTCAACCAGATGGGATATCAGAAGGTCATCGACCCAAAGACGGGCAAGGAGGGGTACGAGTTGCCAGACCGCTACCTGCAAAGGGTAGGGGGCTTTGTGGCCTTCTACGCTGCATTGATGCAGTCTGAGCTGTGGCCTCTGAGGAGCCCAAGTGGTATCAGCAGCGCCTGGCAGTATATGGCAAGGTCAGACTGCTGCTGAAGTTCATTTGTGAAAGAATGTCTGGTTGGGCTGCTAATGGCATCTGATGACAGCTGCATCAGCATGAGTCTAGCTTGCCCCTGATCACCATGCTCTGTGTGTGCAGTGCATCCTGATGGTCATGCACACCACAGTTGCAGTAGACTCTACATGATGCTGTTGACCGCTTTGCAGCCTGTTGCCCATCAAGCGGGTGTAGACATCTGTGCAAAGTTTGTGTTGCTGTCATGCGTGACTCGTGGCATTTCATCAAGGCCGCTCATGCACTTACCAGAACCTGGCCAGCCAAGATGGTGGTTTCAGTGCGAGGCAGTGCTGTAACAGCAGATGTGCATGTGCATGCAGGTTGCTCAATAGTCTTCCAGCAAACCGCACCTCAGCAACAGCTTTGTATGCTCTCCTACAAACAGCTGGCTACAGGCTTCACAGGGTGTTTAAGGACCAGTTCATCAAGCTGCTGCGCTGCATCTATGACAACTTTTGGGTTGCGCTTCAAAAGGTATGGTTTTGATCAACCTTGCGCCGCCTCAGCGTAACAGCGCCATAAGTTACGACTGTAGCAGAAGGTGATATCTGACAGGCAATCTGCCTGTATACTTCACGCAATCCCAAGGGCCTGTTCTCAATGATGTACCAGCCAGCTTGTATACAATACATGCTTCCATGTGTCACACACCGCCAGCAACATGCACGCAATCCTTTGCTTCCGTGTTGGGAAGCTGGATACGTTCATGATGATATAGTAGGTTGATAGCGTGTTCATGGGATACACCCATGAACACTTTATCGACCTACTATATCATCATGAACGTATCTGGCAGAGCCCATGGGCAGACCCTGCTCTGGGTCGCTAATGCACAAAGGTGACTTTGCACTGTGTATGCAGTCCACGGATCCAAACGTGAGAGCCACTGCTGCGCGAATCAAGCAGTTTGTCATGGATCACACCTATAGACAGCCTCCTGAGGGTTCCGAGCTGCCTGAGTATGACCAGTCCACAGATGTTGGCCTGGCATGAAGAGAAAACGATGTCAAACGCATGAGCTGAATTGTAGCAAACATCAGTACTGTCTTTTGGACTACCCTGTGCGGCAAAGACCTGCTGCTGCAGGTCTGGCTTGCTCATACATAGTGCAAGCACCAGCATTTGATCAGGACCGCTCATGAGTGATCATGCTTCCAAGTATATGCACTGTTGCCATGTTGTCAGATGGAATCAATTGCAGTACAGCTGTGTGCAGATGTACCGACGTTACTGCTGATTTGCACAACGTCATGATGGTCCCCTGCCTCACGCGTTTACTGCGAGCGTTTCTGCGCTGCCGGTGGGACGCCCTTGTCGCCACTCCTCGCTGTAGGCTACGACATGAGTTGCAAGTGACCTCGATAAGCCAGCGCAGCACATTGTGTTTGAAAGACTTGCCATCGCTAGTGCCCTGTTTTGACCATGACCACAATATCCACTTCCGCTCAGGCCTGTGTCAGACAGCCTACTGGTGACAAACACACTGTAAGACGCGTTGCCACACCAATTGCTGCTACTTTCCCACATGACACTCGTGAGAGTCTTGTGAAGCGACATCAGCAAAGTAGGCCTTGTCGCTTTCGGACGACCTTGAATGCCACAGACTCCTCACAGCAAGAGCAAACACCCTCACGGCAAGACTTGGAGGTGGAGCTTCAAGACGCTATCAGGCTGGAGCAGTATAAGAAAGCTGCAGAGTTGAGAGACGCCTTGAAGTCTCTTCAGCCACAAGACACCGCATTTTCACTAAAAAAGAAACTAGATGCCTTTGTGGCAGAGGAACGTTTTGAGGTGAAAGCTGCAACTGGTCTCTTGTGCTTGACTGTTTGTGGTGCCTGCTCTCTTTGACACATGCAGCTTGCGATGACTGCTGGGCAGGGCTGTGCAAGTCATGCACACTGACAGCGCCTGGTGCAGGAAGCTGCAGCAGTCAGAGATGAGCTCAGGTCTGTGGTAGCTCACAACATTGAGGAGGCTCGCAAGCGGACAACCAGCGACGCTGTGACCGAGGGCGTCAGAGTGCAGGTCAAAAGGTAATGATCATAGTCTGCTGGCCTGCTCTGGCTGTTTGCTTCCTGGTTTCTGACTCAATGTTGTCAAATTGAAGCTGCATATGACAACAAAAACACTTGTGCAGCAGTTGGCAGAAGCAGCTGTTCAAGCATACCCCACAATTGAGAGGCAAGACTGCCTGTGTCCCTGCCAGCTGAAAGTCTCAATGTGTGATGCAGTTACTTTGTGCCAAATCAGTCATATCCCCAGCACCGTCAGTATTTCTTTGCATACTCAGTCACCATCAAGAATGAGAGCAATGAAACAGTGCAGCTGCTGAGCCGTCACTGGGTCATCCACAACGCAGAAGGGCAGAAGCAGGAAGTCCGGTAAGCAGCCAAATTTGCCTCTTGGTCATGATCATCATTGATCATCATTGATGATGCTGGCAAACTTGACAGTTATGCACAAAGGATGCCTTGTGGTTCCACTCTGAGCAGAAGTACAAAATCTACTGACTGTGTCTCCGCTCTGTGCAGAAACCCAAGCACTGTCATTCTATGCACTGTGCTTCCTTTTTGAGAAATACAATTGCTGCCCACTTGTTGCCTGCTTCCTATATGCATTGTCAATGCACAAGATGGTGCAGTGTATGAACTCTGGTAGAGTGTCACATGATGCATCCTTGTGTGCACTGTCCTGGCTGCTCAGCTTTGTTTCATCCTCACCAATGTTAGTGCAGGGGGCCAGGAGTTGTGGGAGAAACGCCTATCTTGGAACCTGGGAAGTCTTACGAGTACACATCAGCTTGTCCGCTGTCTACACCCATAGGCAACATGAAAGGCGAGTTTGAGATGATGAAGGTTGACACTATTGACCCTGATACACAGAAGCCTCAGACCTTCTTGGCAAACATTGCAGAGTTTGGCCTAGACATGCAGCAAGCAGCCATTGCCTGACCTTGTCAGCCACCATATGGACCCAATGTAGCATGCAGGCTCCAAATCCTGATCAACTTCTGTTGTACCATGACTTATGTTTATGCTTTCAGAACGGTATGCAGCGCTTCAGGAACATTGCCATTTGACCGAGCCGGGCACATTGGGTGCCCTCTGACCCCCTTCTGCACAATGTGTTTTGTTCCATATACCATGACTAATCAGAATGCATCTTGAACCACAGGCCCCAGCTGATCCATGAAGTGTCCAATAATCGTGCATATGGTCAAGTTGACAGTTGTTTGCATGTGTACATATGCACATGTGTCAACACACTCCGCTAGCAGCTAACCTGCATTCAGGTCAACACATCTCCAATATACAGACAGGTGATGCATCAGAGGAGACTCTGAGAGTGTGTGAAAGTACAACACTTTAACCAGCCAGGTCTCATCACATACTGAAGGGAATTGAGGTCATATACTAAGCAAATTACGACAAGTCAGGAATCATGTGTAGCTCGTTTGCAGCGGCAAGGCCAACACAATGTGTGCATAATCTGTCAGGTGTCTCCCATTGTGTGTGCAAAATGACCAGGAAGATGGAAATGCCTCAAGTCGTTCGTCCTGCCTTGACACTGCAGTGTGGCAAAATTAGAGATCGCACATCCGTTGACCGCGTTTGTAATCTCTCTCGCTTGCATGTACTTGACAAATGTTGATGCAGGCTTGATCCCGACTCTGGACTAAAACAACTTGCTTGAATCGAGCCAGCGAATCTATCACAGCTTGAGCTAAAACGTTGGTACAAGTGAGACAGCATGCCTTCACCTATCAGCACATATCAGCAGCATATCATTGAGCACATCAACGAGCAGCTCAAAGTGCTGCTGTCAGAGGATCTGAAGGCAAGCGCGAAAGTATTTGTTGTTAAAGTCCGGCCGTTGGCAGGAGGTCCTGTGAACACAGCAGCTGATCACCACAGAAAGCGATCTTTGCACTTCAACAGCTGCTCTTTGCAGGTCATATCGTACAAATGGCTTGCACGCAAATTCGGTCTTCCTTGCAACTTGGCC
>JAABUO010008685.1_pt1 | contig 11446 bp, 13 predicted proteins | sample 5559291 | NCBI WGS metagenome assembly JAABUO01 (sample SAMN10711878, study PRJNA513372) | rock metagenome | isolation source: Antarctica rocks | place: Antarctica: Victoria Land, Finger Mt sud | reverse complement strand
TGAAACAAAAATCAATCAGCAGACTCTGTATACTGAGAAGGTAGGTAAGCTCTCTATGTGAGGTGCCACTGCTTGAACTCAGGCAGTTCAAGCTTTGCTTCAGCCGCGGCGCACATACTGGGACCTTGCTGTGACAGCCTGCAGCAAGCAGCCTGTGACGTGACTTGCATGCAAATGCAGAGGTGTATATGGCTTGATATGTTTACTGCATGTGGTCCAGTATGTCATTGACTTGCCATGTGACAGACTATATCAATCGCATACCTTCAGCCCGCTGGCAATGCTCTCGCATTCATCTGCCCCCCCTGTGGCATGCACCCTGCTCAAAAAGCTGGTCATTGCATCCAAGCCTTGCTTGGTCACAAAGTCAGAAACCTCTGTCAGCTTTGGCCCATCGTCAATGTCTCTGTAGATGACACAGGCCTATATACAAAGCAATCAGCCACATCTCAGCACACACGCACAAGCCAGCTGGAGATCTCTGCGAGCTGAGTAGCGTGATTATAAGGTCAGTGTCAGATATGCGTCTGCAGGCCAGTCAGGAGTGACAAGCATATTATTAATCAGGAGAGATGCAGCTGGGTCCTGGAAGGCATGTGGCATGTGAAGCTGACTGGACCATCAGGCCAGCAGCTGTGCACAGTACTGCTAGTTGCATTTGTACATGTAGTTACAACCTGTAGTACAAGAGTAGAAAAGTCTATGCCTCTCAGCAGTCATAATGGGAGCGTCCTGAGGCAGCAGCCTGAAGCTCCCGTCATGCAACTTGTGGTGTAGATTGTAGTACACGTGCAGAGGAGCTACAGCAGTATGCCATCTGCTCCATGCAATGCAAGCAGCCAGGCAACTGCTATGCATGGGATGTCAATTGCATGCTCGCGCAAAGGAAGTGAGGACACGTGTCCGTACCACTCTTGTGACTGCTTCTGGGTGAACTGTGCCTGCTGCAGCCATGATCTCATTGGCCTTGGTCTTGCATGCACTTAAGCACCATCCCTGCAGCAGCATTCAGATGTGTAAAGGAGAAAAGAAAAGAAACACTTACGCTTTTCAGCGATCATAACGGGAGCGTCCTGAAACGCAGCTTGGTGCCAAGACTATAAGCCATAGTCCAAAGGGATCTGTCAAAGAAAACAAACAGGTCGCACATCTTTAGGCTGCCGCTGAGCAGTAACTTTTTAAAAACCCAGTCTTCAAGTAAGTCTGCCTTGTAAAGCTCTGTTGGCAGGTTTCTGGCAGGGTTCTGAGTTATATACATGCGTCTGGAGAACATGCCCAAGCAATCTTTTGGACTGGTAATTGTTGCTTACGACTTTGTTGATTGTGTTGACCATTACTGCAGATCCTAGGGTTAGGCCTAACAATTGGTACATGTACATGGCCTTGCAGGGTTTGTGTGATTCTAGAGAGATTTGCACCTTAAGGTTGCTAAAACTGAATGACGCATCAAGTTGATCACATGTTGTGAAAGGCCTATGCCTTGGTAAGTCCACTCTTGAGTGACTTTGAGTGTACATGCCATTACTTTGCTTACCATGGAGCCTGTGCCATCCATCATGATGCAGATATCCACCCCCTTTTCTCGAGTCTCAAGGTCCCTGATGATAGACCGCATCCCACTGGTCTTCACACTTGATCTGGTGATGCTGCTGGCCTGCACATCAGGTGGAGACAGTTGGCTAGGGCAAAATCTGATGGCCACATTGATCGGTATGCACATGCACAGTCACACAGCCAGACGAGCTCAGCTGGCTTGCTTTGTGAGTGAGCCTACCAAACTCGCCGAGCGTGCATGCGACGCGGCTATGACAGCGGCGCTAGGCCTCGCAACAGTCAGCTTGCTCAAGCCTGAACCAGAAGCCAGGGCCGCCGTTAACTTTTCATTCTCTGCCGTGTACTTTTTTAACAGAGCCGCTGCTTCCTCTTCCTCGCGTGCACGCTTCACTGTCGATCTGTGGGCTGAGGCTGAGCTCAGTGCGGCCAGCTGCTCCTTCAGTCTTGCGTTCTCCTCTGCCAAGGCAGCTTTATCAGCTGTAACAAGTGAGCCGGCAGCAAGGACCACCGCTTGTGCCGACGCGGCAGCTTGCTCATCTCGCCGCAGTGCTGCTAATTGCGCTGCGTACTTCTCCTGCTCGGCTTCAAGCTGGGCAACAGTATCGCGATCGTCGTCCATAGAGTCCCAGCCGCCTATCATATCTGGTTCTGTGTGGCTGCCGGCCATCTGTGCAACTTAGCGGGCCAACAGAAGCAGGACCAGCGGCAGTGTGCAATTACGCCCTTTTGATTGCACCGCCTGCTTGCAACGTCAATCCCTAGATTGCTAGAGGCGTGAGCTATCAGGGAGGCTTCCGATATATTTGTCGACATGCTCCCGTGTCGGTCACGGCATCTGCTAGCGCCGCTGCTGGTCTTGGCGGGACAGCAGGCCCACCAAAGCCAATGACTCATGAGCACTATTAGTTGCCTTAAGGTGGAGACGGTAAAAAATGTTGAGCATAGCATCCCAAATACATGTAGAAACATTTGCTTTTGTGAGGGTCGTGTAAATCAGGACCTTATTCCTTAGGTGTGCTGCACAGCTTGTTGCCGTTTGAATGTGGCTGTATGAGACCAAATCAGGCCTTGAGGCTTGCAAGCTTGCAAAACTCACGCCCAATTCGAGAAACAATGCATAACAATGTTTCAAGACTAGATAACACATCAGCCCTATACACAACAAATGCCTCAAGCTGGCCATTAGACGTCATCATCAATGTCCATGTCAGTGCAATGATCATCTGCAGGATTTGTCACAGATCCTGCAGGAATGGCTTCAGCTAGAGATGCATTCACAGGATTGGTGACATCACATGTGCAGGCCTCGTGCATCTGTAATGCTTGATGATGTGGATGACCAAATGCAGCCCTGGGTGGGTCCCCAAATGATGTCCCACTTGGCCGCATTTGGGTGGTGAGGAGGCTGGCATCAACCTCCATTGGGACCATGCATTCCTTATCAATCTGATCTGCAGCCACAGTTCCTTTGTCCTGGCTGGGAGAGCTTGCAGCAGCTACGTGTATCGGCTGTGCACTGGCAAATGGTGATTGCGGTACAGCCAGATTCACTGATGGACATGAGATGCTGCTTGTACTACTCCCATTAGGAGGAGCTGCACACACAGGCACTGCCGACTTGAGGTTGCTGTCTATGTCCTTATGTGCTGTGTGCTGCAGCACATGAGGAGCATGCCCGTTTAGGATCTGAATTCTTCGTGCTGTAGCTGCTAGCGCAGCGACTGCAAGGCTCCCTTGAGGCGGCTGGTCATAGTGACAATGAAACCCCTGCTGACGCTCTGCTGTGCACTGGCTTGACATGAGCGGGGTGTTTGCAGCCTCGAGGGGCTTGCTGTCACAGGTTTTAGCATCAGCACTGGGGCAAATGCTTGCATCCTGGGGACTTTGCCAGTCGCGCCAGCTCTGGACAAAACCCCAGCTGTGTGGGTCAAAGTGTGCTTGGCTGGGTTGCTGCATCTGAGCCCCCTGCTCACTTTGCATCTGGCCTACTGAAGGGCTGCTGGCTAGCGGTGGTGCACTGTATGGTCCTGCAGGCTGCTCACTGAAGCATCCCTGAGCAGACCCATGGGAAACATTGATGCTTGTGGCGACAGGCGCGGCAGGCAGGACTCCGCCAACATGGCCAGCTTGCGACCTGGCTGTGTTGGCAAAAGCTTGGTCAGCAGCTTGAAACCCATCTTTTGAGTCTCCCGTAAAGGCACTGTGGCTGCTTGCAGTTGCAGCATGCCAGGTCTGGCTTGGGTCAGGCACAGGAAGAGGGAAGGGGGGTGGGTGTCTGCAGGTCTTGTCTGATGTCTGTGACGACTGGTTGCCGGCATACATTGCAGAGCTGAAGACAGCTCCAGATGCCCTGGCAGGCTCCACTTCCATTGCACCAGAATTGAAGGCAGCTGCTGCGACAGTGCAGGATTGCAGTGGCACCTGATTGGCTTGTGCTGTTGCTGAAACCTCAGGTGCTGTGTCACTATTGACTGCTGAGGTGTTGCTTGAGGCAGGCAATTTGTTGCGCGCTTTTGCTGCTGCTGCTGCTGCTGCTGCTGCTGCTGCTGCTGCCTTCTTGGCAGCGATCTTCTCTTTGAGCTTTGCCATCTTTGCCTGTAGTTCTGCTGCTATGGTGCTGCTTGCTGCAGCAGTGATGGCTTGTGGAGGTATGCTGCCTGACTGAGCGTCATCCAAGCTACTGCCTCTGGAAACTGTTCCATGCATTGAAGCAGACAATGCACTGGTGTCTTGGCTCTGGGATGATATGTGTGGCACAGACTTCTGCTGAACCTGTGACTGTGACTTTGCTGGCATGGTGGTATCCTTGTCATGGTCCCATGAAGCAGGCGCATTGTCGCCCTCATCAACTGCTTGCGCGTTGCTTGGGCTGGGTCTGTTCTGTATTGGTTGACCATCCCAGAGGGGCTTAGCTACCTTAGCTTGCTGCACCAAGTGGCTCAGCTCCCATTTGTCTGCCGGGCTCAAAGCATCAGCGGCTTCACTGAGCATCTTCTGAGCCATGCTCTGCATTGAAGTTCAGGATTGAGGTCAAAAAGGAGACCTCAGCATGCAGAGCTCCTGTTTGAAGGTCTGAACAGACCAGTGTGTGAGACCCCATTTGCCACCCACACTGATATAATGATAAAGAAACAAAATGAAAAAAACACTAAATTTACCTGCCAGTATGAGATCTCTTGTATAAAGAGGGTTCCCACGCCTGCCTTGGCCTTTCAGCCGTTTGGACACATTGAGGTGCATGCTCTTGCTATGCGTGCTCTGGCTTTGGTATGCATAAGCAACACAGCAAGTTGACTTGCAGCACTGACAGTTGACTGTTGGACTTGCAATTCAAGTGATGGAGCCTCACCAGTAGGATAGCTTTGAAGTCTGCAGCATCCCTGGTATCTGCTTGTATCTTGAGGTCTCTCTGCAGTGCATCAGGCAGCATGCCCATGCATGCTGTATGCTTGACTAGCGCCTGCTGTTTTGCACAGTCCCTCTTGTCCTGATAGGCAGCCAACATTCTTTGGTCTGCCTTGTTAACCCCAGCCCAAACTGGGGCCATGGGCAAAGCTGTCCCAGTACTGTTTGAAGCACGCTGCTCAACATGCAGCCTCTTCAGCTGTTCTGCAATCTTGCCCGGTATATGCGTCTTCAGGAATTTGAAGACCTGTGGCCACTGCTGTCTTTGCTGTAGGCAGACTGTGAAAATTTCTTGTACCCGGGGCCCAATGACTGACACGCCAGGCCTGACATGCAGCAAGCGCCACAGAATCTGCAACACACAATGCATCACAGTCTCTCCTGATTGTGGTTATCCTGGCCATGCGGCTGGTGTTGAGAAAGATGCCTTCATAACATTCTTGCAGGCCCCTACTGCATGGGAGTTTGGCAGCATGCCTTGACCAGTTGCCGGCAGAAGGTAAAACCACACGGTGATGCAACAGCAAACACACAACAGCAGACACAAAGCAAGTATGAGAATGGACAGTGAAGTCAGGTAAGCGTCAAGATTGTTTTGGATTTGCTTTGTGAGCTGTCATGTGCAAACTGCTGGTATGAGCCTGACACACACGACACCCACACAAATAGACAGGCAGGGCATACTTCTGACAGCTGAATGCAAGTGCACTCACTGCAACCATACACAAGTCAGCAACATGGCCATGCAACAAAAAAGGAGTCTCACCTGAAGCAGGTTCAGCCTTGCTTGCCCTGGCCCAACAGGCATCAGCAGCATGTCCTTCACCAACCTCACATGAGAGTCAGGAGTCAGGCAGCAGGCCTTCAAGGTGGACTTGACCAGAATCAACAGGCTCACCAGATCAGGTATCAGCATGGCCAAATCAAATGCTGTCGGTTCTTGAAGTGTGACTGGCAAGTTGCCATCAACCAGCAGGAAGATGTGAAGGGCTTTCACCATCCTGTGGGGCACCACAATGGATTCACAGCCTGCAAAGTGCAACTAGTGCCAAATGTTGAGAATCCCTTCATCAAAAGTGTAGGACAAGTGTGTGTGCAATTGGGCACATTGTGAGCAGCTCGTATGGGAATAGAATGTGCAGCTCATGAGTTTGGTTGTAAAGAGAGTGTGTTTTGTGCTTATGCTGCCCACTGAGCCAGTAGGTGACCGATGCAGTCACAGACACTCAAAGTTGCAGCATGACTGCAGTGATGCTGTACCTGTCTGCATGCGTCAAGAGCCGCTGAAGCATGGGGCTTGACTGTAGGCCGTGTTCAGACAAGCTCATGCCAAGGACCACCTCCATGTGGAGCATGCTTTGAAGCAGCAAGCTGATCTGAGGCGTCAACAGTAACATAGGTGTCATGAGACTTACACAGTCAATTGACGTAGAAATCATTGTCAGGCCATGGTACTCCCTGCAAACAAGCATGTTGCAGTCTGCATATGACGTCATTTGAGCTATTGCAGCCATGCATAGCTGCAAGCAGCCCAGACAAAATGCTAGGGTGTCGGTATTTTTGAGCTTGGAATGAAGTGATGAAAGTGGCAGCAAGAACAACGTTGGCTGCTCCCCAACGCAACAAGGAATTGACCTGTGGTCATCAGCTGCAATGATGCATATGCAACAGCATCCCACCTTTGGCAGCGATTGCATGTCAGGGCAGGGCAAAGCAGCACAGGGCATTGCAATGCAGGACAGGGCAGGGCCGTGCAGAGCAGGGCAGGGCAGTGCAAGCATTTCAATGCAAAACATACACAAGAGCTTCACCTGAACAGCTCTGAGGCTTCTTGCACCTTGCATCTGAGCGTGACTTCCACAGCAGACTCAAATGTCTTGATGGCAAGCATCAACACATCACCCACTGCCTCAATACCAACTACCCCACACCCAGCCATGCCTGCTTGATCTGAAGTTGCACTAGAGAATGCTTCATTACAATGTGGCAGCACAGCTGTGATGAAATTGTACACTAATTGGAGCAGCGAAGCAGCTTCTTCAGGTTTGTCTGGGTCGTCTGCCTTGAAGCCACCCATGCCAACTGCCAAATGGTTCACAGCAGTACGCACAGTGGCATTGCCCAAGTGAGGCATGAACAGTCTCAGCAAGACTGCCATACGCTTGCTCACTAGTGCGTTCATGAGGAAGTGAGCCTCGTCTGCCTGCAAGGCAAATAGCTGCTTCACAGCCAAACCTGATTAGCATGGGCCAAGATATATCTGCATCGAGTCCAGCTCTGTTGCACAGGCAATGTACGGCAGCAGAGCTCAATTGCATCTGAGTAAGCAAGAATTCATCGTCATGCAACCTGTCATGAGGCACATCCTGCATGGATGGGTTATAGCTGCCCGTAACAAGCAATGGCAAATCTAGATGCTGAAGTGCACAAGAACATAGAAGGCAGCAAAGAAGCTTCCATAAGATGAAGGGTGGCTGTAGCGGCATCACTGACCTTCTCATCCATGCTCGACTTCCCAAAACTGCTGATGTACAGCATCAGACTGGCTACCAGCTCTGCAGCTGTCTCTGCACATTCTTGAGCGATTGGCAGGCCTGCAGTTCCCCAGAACACAGCCTTTGGACCCATCATGGACTGAATGGATCCACAGATGCAAAAGCAGTTGTAGCATTAAGAGCAAACATTCCTGACAGTTGTGCTGCAAAAGCTTGTAATGCTCTTTGCAATGCAGCATGCAACTGCATACTCATGCATGGCTCTGTACAAGCCTTAAACCCTTCATGGCATAGAGGATTTTTGGGCCACGATACCTGCATGAAGCGCATTGCAGCAGGCCATGGCCCTGAACATCAGCTTCATCTGGGATGCCTGAGCAAAGACCATGTGTGGCTCCTGCAAATGACATGCAGACATGATCTTTGTCCGTACAAAGCACCAATTCAAGGCTGCACTGCAAGTCCTGATAAGGCGCCGTACAGGTTCCTGGAGCACATTGTGGACTCTGCTAACAGTAAAGCTTATGCAGTACTAGCGCAAAGGGCAAAGACAGCGTTACTTTTGCCAGCTGAACTGTTGCAACATGTGCCTGCAGCTGCAATTGCTGACCTGGCCCTGACATACAATAAGGTCTTGTAGCAATGTCACCAAGGGAACCTGTGCGGCATGATTTGTTGTCACAGTCTTTGCTTGCTCAAATTTCAAGTCAGCTCCTTGGGGCTGGTTAATCTTCATATCCACACGCAACATCTGCCTGTAGGTCGTCACAAGATCTTGTGAGCTCTAGAGCTCACACGCACATACATGAACGAGGGCAATTTACATCTGATGGCCTGCAACATTTCACAAGATAGGGTATGGGCCAAAGTGTGTCATGTAAGCAGCAGCACATGCATGTGCTAACTCACTCGCACAGCTCTTGACCCTGCTTTGAAAGCGCAGCACCAGTGCGCCCGTCGCTCTTTGCCTTGTGCTTCATTGCGCTGGCCCGGCTGCACAGGAGGTCCCCAATGATCACTTGGTTCGCTCGTTGCCTGCCGAGTGCCGATTGCTTGGTCTCAAACACGGATGGGCGTTGCCGCTCAGTGCCAGGCTGTGCAACAAGGTCGGCTTGTCCCATATCCGCCGCTCCAATGAATGGCGGGGGAGTTCACAGGGGTAAGGGCTAGATCGCATGCACGGAAGATTGCAGCCTTGAAGTTGCGTTCGAGCTTGCGTCATTGCCAGTGCGCTCGGCATCACAGCGCTATGGACGACGCGTTTAATTTTGTCCGTCACCATGTGAAGCATGTTGTAGATTCTGTGAGGCAAAAAAGCAGAAACCACAGGCGAAAACGGCTTCACAGCGATAACGACCAGACCGGATTCCACACAGACTTCAGGGCATCAAATCATGCGCCTTACGCAGCGCCCAAACTCTGCAATGCGACAAGAACGGCGGACATTGAGACCATCGGTATTCCCCCTCAACCAAGTGACTGCATGTGCATGTGACTGTAGAAGCTTGTTTACAATGCACAAGACCGTGACAGCATGAACTGTTTTGTCAGTGATCACAAAAGCTCCACAAAGCAGGCAACGTGGCATTGCATGCAGGTTGGTCACAAGCTTGCTTGCGTTCACCAACAAGGCCCCAGGCCATCCCCCAGCAAATTTGGCCATCAAGCAACCACAGCAGCCATCACGTCACTGCTGCCAACTGCAGTCACCCGCACAGCATACCGCAGGCCGCACCAAGCACACTCTTGCAAACCAATGCATACACTCAGTCCCCGGTCACAAAGCCAGAACCAATAGCACAGAAGCAGCTTCATCATTACACTAGCATCCGCCACAACAGGCCTGCAAACAACCCTTATGACAGCCAGAGCTTTGGACAGCATCAGCAAGCAGAGCAACCTTGGCTTCAAGGTGTGAATGGATGCCTTGTTAAGCTTGCTGGGATCACATCAAATGAGCAGCTACAACACAGCACCCTCACAGTGCCTTGGGCTTGGCTTGCCAGAGATCTCATACAGCTTCTGCCTCCCAGCAGCTGCTACAGCTATTTCATGGATGATGACAACCTCTTCTGCCAATTTCTGCAGCAGCTGACAGCAGTTGATGTTGACACCTTGTCTGAACCAGGTGCCAGGATGCTGGCGGGCATTCTCTGTGCTCTAGCTCAGCATGATTCTAAGGCATTGGCTGAGTACATTAAGGCCAGCCCAGCAGTTCTTCAGCGGATCAGAGAAGTATGTGCGGCCCTATGCAACAGCAACAGAGGACCAGACGCAGCCGAGTACATTGTCAATGTGCTGGGCTGTCTTCTGGTCCACCACAACTTTGGTTTGCACAGCATCAGCAAGCAGGAGGCCATGAAGGAGGCACTGCGCATGCTCCTGCTCCTACCTACTGACCTGCAAAGCTCAGCTTGTACAAAGCTAATCAAGATGCACCAGAGCTTCCATGCTTTGTTCCTGAAAATGAAGCATTTACCAGAATCCCTTGGACACTCTCAGATAACCCTGGCTGCGAAGCACCTTGAACGCTGGTCAAAGACCTCCAAGCATGCCTCCCAAAAGGAAGCTAGCAAGCTATGGGAGTGGCCAATATGGGCAGCTGCAGCAACCTATCAGGAGATACCAACAGTCATGACGGTCCAGTTGGCAGTACGTGCCAATGATGTGCTGCAACAGGCCAACAATGCCAAGCTGCATGCAACCACCCTCAGCCCAGTCTTTGAGTACATTGGCATGATGCAGCAGGTCTGCCACCCAGACAAGCTGAACTGTGTATTGGCAAGGGCACACGATCACCCACATGCTGTACGCATGGTGTACTGGGTGGCGCTGCTCTATAGCACTGCCCAGCAAAGCATCAATCAAAGAGCTGGTGGCATCAGCAAGCATCAGATGTATGAATACCTGTTGAGGGTGACAATCAGCATCCCAACTGATGCTGTGGAGCCAGCATGCCTGCAAGGCATGTTCTGTGCCCTGCACAAGCTTGGTCTAAGCATGGACACCCATGGTCAGTATCAGCTGCCAAGAGTAACCGCTGACACCACGCTAATGTTCTTGCATGAGCAATGAATTGCAGCAAACAAGGCAATGAGCCAGCCTCCAATACTGCAGGCCAAAATGTTGCCCATATGCAGGCTGCAGCAGTGACAGATATGGTGTTATCTAGTTTATGCAAGCAATATGACGGAACAGATTGACAAGTTGCTGATGCAACTCTGGATATATCTGCTGAAGATTCTCTATTCTGCAGATGATGAGCCTGCAGCAAAAGTCAGACACAGCTACGCAGCAGCTGTCAAGCAAGATGATAGCAAGGTGACTTCAGCTGACTTTTGTCCTTGTGATCATTGCTTAAGTTGGCTATGTTGCGTACCAGTTTATACACATTTCCACTGACATCCAGCTTCTTTGCTGAGTATGTTGTGGTTGACTCAATCTCTCGTGCATGCATGTAGGACACCAGCTGCCAGCAAAAAAGAGCATTTGGAACAACCTAGGCATGCTACATGGTGAGATATTGAGTTTCTGTGTGCAACCATAACTGTAGTGTACACAGTGTGAACAATCAGAATTGCTCTTGCCTGGGTGCACTATTTGAATGCTAGCGCTCCTAGCAGCTTTCCTGTGCAGTCAGCCAACATGAGTTCAGTCAGTGTTGAACGCAGGCACAGCTGACGCCATTCAGCATGGCATTCAGTTTTGCCTCTTGCTAGCTCATCAGTCACAACGCAAAATAAATGCACAATCATGCATTCAAGACTTGCTTTTACCTATTGTGCAGAATTAGTTTGTTTGCCTCCTTGACTGATGCAACTGCTGATGCAGGAGCCCTCAGGAGTCAATTGTACAATGTGGAAATTTTGTAAGAAGTGTATCAGAATAGATGCAGCAGCTTTGTAGCACTTGCAGAAGTATGACCTTGGCGTCTATCATAAACGCTGAGTCTGCTTACAATAGTGAGAAAAAGGCTTTCTTTGTTAAGCAGA